>Ga0068859_100000949_pt1 | contig 29651 bp, 30 predicted proteins | sample KBSSwiS22_FD_66585 | JGI IMG/M metagenome (GOLD analysis project Ga0068859, IMG submission 66585) | Switchgrass rhizosphere microbial communities from Kellogg Biological Station, Michigan, USA - KBS Switchgrass S2-2 | ecosystem: Host-associated > Plants > Roots > Rhizosphere > Soil ...
AGACAACTTCGGCCGGCCCTACGGCGGCAACATCAAGACGGTGGCGCAGACCGAGCTGCTGCTGCCGATCCCGGAAAAATGGCGCAACAGCGCGCGCTTCAGCCTGTTCTTCGACATCGGCAACATATTCTCGGACCAGAACATAAAGTTCTTCGGGCCGAACCTGCATCCCCTGGATCCGACCTTCGTTCCCCAGCAAATCGACTATGGCTTCAAGTATAGTGAGCTACGGCAATCGGTCGGCGTAGCCGTGCAATGGCTGGCTCCGCTGGGCGTATTCCGGTTCAGCTACGCCATGCCCCTGAACGACAAGCGCGGCGATACAGACACGCGCTGGGGGGACGAGGTCGAAGGATTCCAGTTCTCGATCGGCCAGGCGTTCTGACAACTACTACTCAAGTATCGAGGTCTATCCTACATGGCACGTTTGAGTCCGTTTTCGATGATTGCTGCGGGTCCGATTCTGGCGGGCCTCGCCCTGCTCGCACCGCTGGGCGTCGCGCACGCCGAGATGAAGATCGCGGTGGTGAACGTGCCGCGGCTGCTCGATGAAGCCCCGCAGGCGAAGTCGGCGATGCAGGCGCTGCAGGACGAATTCGCGCCGCGCCAGAAAGAGATCGTGGCGCAGCAGAAAGAACTCAAGACGAAGGAAGACAAGCTGAATCGCGACGGCGCGGTCATGGCTGAGAACGAGCGTCGCAACGCCGAGAAGGACCTGCGCGACGGTCAGCGCGAGCTGGCCCGCAAGCAGAACGAATACGTCGAAGATCTGAACCTGCGTCGCAACGAGGAGATCGGCAAGCTGCAGCGCTCGCTGCTGCAGGAAGTGCAGGCGTTCGCGCGCACCTCCAACTACGACCTGATCGTCGGCGAAGGCGTGCTCTACGTGAACGAGTCGATGGATATCACCGCGCAAGTGCTGACCGCGCTCCAGGCCCGTTACAAGGCCACGGGTGGCGTTGCGCCGAAGCCGGCAACTCCGAAGCCTGCAGCGGCCACGCCGCCGCCGCCTCAGAGCAAGCCGCAACAGTAAGAGCCGTCGTAGCGGACGTCCGCTCGTGAGCACCGCTTCCCTAGGTGAGCTCGCGGTCCGCTTCGGCTGTACCCTCAAGGGCGATCCCGGGCTCCGCGTCGCGCATGTCGCGACGCTGGAGCGTGCGGATTCGCAGTCGCTGACTTTTCTCGCGAACCCGCGTTACCGGCGCCATCTGGCGCAGACCAAGGCCGGTGCCGTGGTGCTGGATGCGAAGTTCGCCGCGGAGTGCCCGGTCCCGGCGCTCATCGCCAAGAATCCGTACGCCACTTACGCGCGCATTGCCGCGGTGCTGCATCCGGCGCCGCCGGTGATCCCAGGGCGTCATCCGAGTGCCGTCGTCGATCCGAGTGCGGTCATCGATCCGTCTGCCGCGATCGGGCCGCTCGCAGTGATCGGCGCGCGGGCGCGCATCGGTGCGCGCAGCTCCATCGGTCCCGGTTGTGTGCTGCTCGATGACGTGACGATCGGCACGGATACGCGCCTGGTCGCGAGCGTCACGCTGTGTAGCTCGGTCGCGATCGGCGAACGCTGCGTGCTGCATCCCGGCGTCGCCGTCGGGGCCGACGGCTTCGGTTTCGCGCCGGACGAGGGCGGCCTGGTGAAGGTCCCGCAGATCGGCGGCGTGCGCATCGGCAACGACGTCGAGATCGGCGCCAACACCACGATCGATCGCGGCACGATCGAGGACACGGTCATCGAGGATGGCGTCAAGCTCGACAACCAGATCCAGATCGGCCACAACGTGCGCCTCGGGGCCCACACGGTGATCGCGGGCTGCACCGGAATCTCCGGCAGCACGACCATCGGCGCGCGCTGCATGATCGCGGGGCAGGTCGGCATCGCCGGGCACCTGACGATCTGCGACGACGTCTTCGTGACCGGGCGCTCGTTCGTGAACAGCAGCATCCGCAAGCCGGGTTACTATTCCGGCGGCATCACAGTCGACGAGGCGTCGCGATTCCGCAAGAATGCGGCGCGCTTCCACCGGCTGGACGAGCTGGCACGCCAGGTCCGCAAGCTGACCGGTGGGGCACCCGAGCCGGAAGAGTCCGCAGACGAATAAGCAGTCGAATAAGAGGTGGGGATGACTGAAGCCAAGACCATGGACATCCAGGAAGTGATGCGCCGGTTGCCGCATCGCTATCCCTTCCTGCTCGTCGACCGCGTGCTGGAGTGCATCTCCGGGCAGTCGATCCGCGCGATCAAGAACGTGACGATCAACGAGCCGTTCTTCCCCGGGCACTTTCCGGCGCGTCCCGTGTTCCCGGGTGTCCTGATCCTGGAGGCGCTGGCGCAAACCGCCGGCATCCTGGCCTTCGTCACTGCCGGCGTGTACCCGGACGAGAAGCGCGAGCTGTATTTCGTCGGCATCGACAAGGCGCGCTTCCGCCGCCCGGTGCTGCCCGGCGACCAGCTGATCCTGAAGGCGACGCTGGAGCGCTCGCTGCGCGGCATCTGGAAATTCTCGACGGTCGCCGAAGTGGATGGCCAGGAGGCGACGAGCGCCGAGATGATGGTCGCGCCCGGACAATGAGCCGCATTCATCCCACCGCGCTCATCGCGTCGGACGCGCAGCTCGCGTCGGACGTCGAGATCGGTGCGTACACAGTGGTCGGCCCCGGCGTGACCATCGGCGCCGGCACCTGGGTCGGCCCGCACGCCGTGATCGAAGGGCCGACCACGATCGGTCGCGAGAACCGCATCTTCCAGTTCGCCTCGATCGGCGCGGCGCCGCAGGACCTGAAGTATCGAGGCGAGCCGACGCGCCTGGAGATCGGCGACCGCAACACGTTCCGCGAAAACTGCACGATCAACCGCGGCACGACCAAGGACCAGCTGGTCACGCGCATCGCCGACGACAATCTGTTCATGGCCGGCTCGCATGTCGGGCACGACAGCGTGATCGGCTCGCATTGCGTGTTCGCGAACTACGCAACGCTCGGCGGGCACGTCGAAATGGGCGACTGGGTGCACATGGGCGGCTTCTCCGGCGTGCACCAGTTCTGCATGGTCGGCGCGCATGCCTTCATTGCCAACAACACCGCGGTGACGCGCGACGTGCCGCCGTTCGTCATGGCCGTCGGTCGGCCGGCGGAGCCGCACAGCGTGAACTCCGAGGGCCTGAAACGGCGCGGCTACACCACTGAGCAGATCCGCAACATCCGCGATGCCTACCGCATCCTGTATCGCTCGCAGCTCAAGCTGCACGAGGCAACCGAGCAGCTCACGCAGCGTGCGGCCGACCAGCCGGAGCTGGCGCCGCTGGTCGCGTTCCTCACCGATTCCTCGCCGCGCCGGGAGCGGGTCGGGATCGTGCGATGACGAGTGGCCAGTAGCCCTTTAATAGTCCTCGTCGCCGGCGAAACCTCGGGCGACAACCTCGGCGCACATCTGATCGAAGCGCTGCGCGCGCGCATGCCCGACGCGCGGTTCGCAGGCATTCCCGGCCCGCGCATGCTGGCGGCCGGCTGCGAAGCCTGGGATCGCGCCGAAGATCTCGCCGTGATGGGCCTGTTCGAGATCATCCCGCACCTGCCGCGGCTGCTGCGCATCCGCCGTAATCTCCTCAAGCGCGTTCTGGCCGCGAAGCCGGACGTGTACGTCGGCGTCGACTTCAAGGAGTTCAACCTGCGCGTCGCGCGGCGCGTGAAAAAGCAGGGCATCCGCACGGTGCAGTACGTCAGTCCCCAGATCTGGGCATGGCGACAGGGACGGGTGAAGACCATCGGGCGGGCAGTCGACCTGGTGCTGTGCCTGCTGCCGTTCGAAAAACGCTTCTATGACGAGCACGGCGTGCGGGCGGTGTTCGTCGGTCATCCGCTGGCGGATCAGATCCCGCTGCACGTGGACTCGCGCGCGGCACGTGCGGCGCTCGGGCTCGACGCCGACGGCACTTACATCGCGCTGCTGCCCGGCAGCCGCCACGGCGAGGTCGCGCGACTGAGCCCCGACTTCGCCGCGACCGTCGCGTGGCTGCGGCAGCAGCGCCCCGAGCTGAAATTCCTCGCTGCGCTGGCCAACGAAGGCGCGCACCGGACGTTCGCTGCTGCGCTCGACGCGGCCGGTGTGCGCGATCGCGTGACTCTCGTGGACGGCAACGCTCAGCAAGTGATGGCGGCGAGCGACGTCATCCTGCTCGCGTCCGGCACCGCGACGCTCGAAGCGACGCTGGTCGGGCGTCCGATGGTTGTCGCGTATCGCTTGAGTCTGCTGACAACTTTTCTGCTTAAGACTTTGAAACTCTTCAAGGCGCCGTTCTTCGCGCAACCGAACCTGCTCGCCGGCCGTCAGGTAGTCCCTGAGTATTTCAACGACGAGGTGCGCGCCGACGTGCTCGGCCCCGCCGTGCTCACGCAATTGGGGCGTGCCGATCGCGATCAGCTCGTGCAAACTTTCGCCTCCATCCACGAGACGCTGCGCCGAGACGCCAGCGCGCGTGCGGCGGAAGCCATCGTTGAGTTGCTGCGGTCAGGGGAGCGATGAATTCGGCACAGCTGGCGTTCAATCTGGGTCGTGACGGCTTGCGCGCGGGCGTCGACGAAGCCGGTCGCGGACCGCTGGCCGGCCCGGTCGTCGCCTCCGCGGTGATCCTCGATCCGCGCAAGCGCATTCGTGGCATCCGCGACTCCAAGGTGATCGAGCCGGAGGAGCGCGCGGAGCTCGCGATCAAGATCCGCAGCAGCGCGATCGCCTGGTCGGTCGCGTGGGCCGACGTCGAAGAGATCGACACCATCAACATCCTGCAGGCGACCTACCTGGCGATGCGCCGCGCGTTGCTCGGCCTGCGCGTGCGTCCGGCACATGTGCAGATCGATGGCGACCGGTGTCCGTCGTTCGTCGGCCTGTCGCTCGAGTGCAGCTTCGAGGCGATCGTCGACGGCGATGCGCGGCGAATCTGCATCGGCGCCGCGTCGATCCTCGCGAAGACGACGCGCGACGCGATGATGGTCGGGCTCGATACGCTCTACCCGCAGTACGGGTTCGCTTCGCACAAAGGGTACGCCACGCCGGAGCATTGCGCGGCGCTGGACAAGTACGGTCCGTCGCCGATTCACCGTCGCAGCTTCGAGCCCGTCCGCCTCGCCGCGGCTGGCATTCACTTCTAGTCCATGTTCGTCCACCTTCACCTGCACACCGAGTATTCGCTCGTCGACAGCGTCGTGCGGATCACGAGCGAAGGCGGCGATGCGCCGGGCCTGATGGACGCCGTCGTGGCCGCCGGCATGCCGGCGGTCGCGCTCACCGATCAGAGCAATCTGTTCGCGATGGTGAAATTCTTCAAGGCGGCGCAGGCGGCGGGCGTCAAGCCGATCATCGGCGTCGATCTGCGCGTGCGCGAGCCGGGTGAGCGCGCCGAGCCCTCGACGCTGGTGCTGCTGTGTCAGAACGAGGTCGGCTATCGCAACCTCACGCGGCTCGTCAGCAAGTCCTATCTCGAAGGCCAGCAGCGCGGCATCGCCACGATCGATCGCTCGTGGCTCGATGCGAGCAATCTCGTCGGGTTGATCGCGCTATCCGGCGCGCGTGACGGCGACCTCGGTCGTGCGCTCATGAACGGTCGCGAGGACGAGGCGCGCCGATCGCTGGAGAGCTGGCTCGCACTGTTCGGCGATCGCTACTACATCGAGTTGCAGCGGACGCGTCGCGAAGCCGAGGAACGTTATCTGCACGGCGCGCTGGATCTCGCCGCCGAGTATGGCGTGCCGGTCGTGGCGACGAACGACGTGCGCTTCATCCGCGCGGAAGACTTCGACTCGCACGAAGCGCGGGTCTGCATTCACGATGGCGCGCTGGTCGGCGACGCGAAGCGGCGCAGCCGTTACAGCAAAGAGCAATATCTGAAGTCGCCACGCCAGATGGCGCAGCTGTTCGACGACGTGCCCGAAGCCATCGCGAATTCGTTCGAGATCGCACGGCGCTGCAATCTGGAGCTGAAGCTCGGCAAATCGGTGCTGCCCGCGTACCCGGTGCCTGGCAATCTCAGCACCGAAGATTTTCTGCGCGAGGAGGCGAGGCGAGGTCTGCAGGAACGCATGCAGCGCCTGAGCACGGCGGTCGTGCAGGGTCGTGCGATCGCGCGCGACGAGTACGAGCAACGCCTGGAAATCGAGCTCGGCGTGATCTGCCAGATGGGCTTCGCCGGCTACTTCCTCATCGTCGCCGACTTCATCCGCTGGGCGCGCGAGAACGGCGTGCCCGTCGGCCCGGGGCGCGGCTCGGGCGCCGGCTCGCTGGTCGCGTACTCGATCGGCATCACCGATCTCGATCCGCTGCGCTACGACCTGCTGTTCGAGCGCTTCCTGAATCCCGAGCGCGTCTCGATGCCGGACTTCGACGTCGACTTCTGCATGGACGGCCGCGATCGCGTCATCGACTACGTCGCCGACCGCTACGGCCGCGAACGCGTCTCGCAGATCATCACGTACGGCACGATGGCGGCGAAGGCCGTGGTTCGCGACGTCGCGCGCGTGTTCGGTCAGAGCTACGGCTTCGCCGATTCGATTGCCAAGCTGATTCCGTTCGAGCTCGGCATCACGCTCAAGGATGCGCTGGAGAAAGAGCCGGAGCTGCAGCGGCGCTACAAGACCGAGGAAGAGACGCGCGCCATCCTCGACATGGCGATGTCGCTCGAAGGCCTGGTGCGCAACGCCGGCATGCATGCGGGCGGTGTCGTGATCGCGCCTTCGGTGCTCACCGACTTCGCGCCGCTGTTCTGCGACGACACCGGCCACAACGTCGTGACACAGTTCGACAAGGACGACGTCGAAGCAGCTGGCCTCGTGAAGTTCGACTTCCTCGGGCTGCGCACGCTGACGATCATCGACTGGGCGGTGAAGATCATCAACGCACAGCGTGAGCGCGCCGGCGAGCCGCCGCTCGACATCAACGCGCTGCCGATGGACGACACCTCGACCTACGATTTGCTCAAGACCTGGAAGACGACCGCAGTATTCCAGCTCGAATCGCGCGGCATGCAGGACCTGATCCGCCGCCTGCAGCCGGACTGCTTCGAGGACATCGTCGCGCTCGTCGCGCTGTTCCGCCCCGGCCCGCTGCAGTCCGGCATGGTGGACGACTTCATCGATCGCAAGCACGGCAAGACGACTGGCCCGATCGACTACTTGCATCCAGACCTGAAGCCGGTGCTCGCGCCGACGTACGGCGTGATCCTGTATCAGGAACAGGTGATGCAGATCGCGCAGGTGCTCGCCGGCTATTCGCTGGGCGGCGCCGACCTGCTGCGTCGGGCCATGGGCAAGAAGAAGCCCGAGGAGATGGCGAAGCAGCGCTCGACGTTCGTCACGGGCTCGACTGCCCGCGGCGTGGAGCAACGCACCGCCGAGCACATCTTCGACTTGATGGAGAAGTTCGCGGGTTACGGCTTCAACAAGTCGCATTCCGCCGCGTACGCGTTGCTGTCGTATCAGACGGCGTGGCTCAAAGCGCACTATCCGGCGGCGTTCATGTCGGCAGTGCTGTCGTCCGACATGGACAAGACCGACAAGGTCGTGACGCTGATCGACGAAGCGCGCCGCATGCAGCTCAAAGTCGAGCCGCCCGACGTCAACAGCTCGTACTTCATGTTCACGGTCAGCGGCGAACGCAGCATTCGCTACGGGCTCGGCGCGATCAAAGGCGTCGGGCAGTCAGTGGTCGAGATGCTGGTCGCCGAGCGCGAGGCACATGGCGCGTTCCGCGATCTCGCCGACCTGTGCCGGCGCAGCGATCAGAACCGCATGAATCGCCGCGTGCTGGAAGCGCTCATCCGCTCAGGTGCGCTCGACTTGATCGGTGCCAATCGCGCGACGCTCATGCACGCGTTGCCCGCCGCGATGCAGCTCGCGGATCAGACGATCCGCGCGCGCGTCGTGGGCCAGGACGACATGTTCGGGTTGATGGACCACGCGGGCGCAGCGCCGACCGTCACGCTCAGCAACGAAGTGTTGCCGGACTGGAGCCGCCGCGTGCGCCTCGATGGCGAGCGCGACACGCTCGGGCTGTATCTCACCGGACATCCGTTCGAAGAATTCGAGCACGAGGTGCGGCCGATCATCAGCGGCCGCATCGCCGACATCACTGGCGATCGCCCGCCGCCGAGCGCCAACGAAGGCTTCCAGCAGTTCCGCGGCAAGCCGGCGACGGTCGCGGGCATGGTGTTCGATCTCGGCAAGCGCGGTAGCCGCGTGATCTTCACGATGGACGACCGTAGCGGCCGCATCGAGGCATCGATGTTCGAAGACGTGTGGCAGCAGTACCGCACGCTGGTCGCCAAGAGCGCGATCCTGGTCGTCGAGGGCTCGCTGCGCTTCGACGAGTACATCGAAGGCTGGCGGCTCACTGCCAAGCGCGTGTTCGACATCGATCACGCGCGCGAGCAGCACGCGCGGCGTCTGGTACTGCGCTGGCCGGAAAAGGCAGACGGCAGCTTCATCAAGACGCTCGAGCAGACGCTGAAGCCGTATCGGGGCGGCCGCTGCGCAGTCGCGGTGCGCTACCAAAGTTCTGCAGCGCGAGCAGAGCTGGTGCTCTCCGAGGAATGGTCGGTCAAGCCGACGCGCGAGCTCACGGAGAAGGTGGCGCAGTTGTGCGGCAACGATGGCTGGAGATTGATCTACGCGCCGGCGGGAAGCGGATAGTATTCCGCTCCTGAATGCCGCTTTCCCGCCTCATCGTTCTCATCGCCGGTAACTTCTTCGTCGCCACCAGCTTTCTCAGCGTCGGCGGCCTGCTCAACGACATCTCCGCTTCGCTTGCGATCCCGATCGAGAAGGCCGGGTTGCTGATCGCTGCGTTCGGTATTTCGGCGGCGATCTGCGCGCCGACGCTCGCGACGCTCGGCTCGCGCATCGACCGGCGCGTGTTGCTGACTGGCTCGATGGCGATTTGCGCGCTCGCCAACGTGCTGGCGGCTCTCAGTCGCAATTACGATCAGCTCATGCTTGCGCGTGTGCTCGCCGCCGTGACCTCGGCTGTCTACACGCCGCAGGTTGCCGCGACGGTCAGCATGCTCGTTCCGGAGAGCGAGCGTGCGACGTCGCTCGCGAAGCTGATGATCGGCTGGGCCGTCGGCTCGGTGCTCGGCAATCCGCTGTCGGTGCTGGTTGCTTCGATTTTCGACTGGCGCGCGTCGTTCGCATTCATCGGCATCGCGAGCGGCATCGTCGCGTTCCTGGTGTGGCGTTGCGTTCCGGCGAAGGTCGAGGTGCCGCCCTTGAACTGGGTCCGCTGGTTCCAGGTGCTGCGCTCGCCGGCGCTGCGCTGGCTGACCGCCGCGACTGCGCTTACCAACGTCGGCGGCAATGTGATGCTCAGCTACATCGCGCCGATCGTGAAAGCAGTGCAGGGGATCACCGGCCCGGCGCTCGCAGCGTTGCTGTTCACACAAGGAATCGGCGGCTTGCTGGGGAATCTGCTGAGCGTGCGGTTGATCCGCCGCATCGGTCCGACTGGAGTCGCCTACAAGTGCAACGCAACGTCGGCAGTCGTGCTGCTGCTCTGGCCGTTCGTTGCGAGCTGGACCGCCGCGATTTACGCCGCGCAGTTCGTATGGAGCCTCGGCAATGCCGGGTTCCCAGCCGTGCAGCAAGCGCGGCTGGTTGCGGTTGCGCCGCCGCTTGCAGCGGCGACGATCGCGATGAACTCGTCGATGACGTATCTGGGCGGCGCGATCGGCGCCACGATCGGAGCGCGGGCGTGGACGGAGGTCCCGCCGCGATTCATGCCGTGGGTCGGATTCGTGTTCGTGGTCGCGGCGCTCGCGTGCTCGATGATGGGGGAGCGGGCGGCGACGCGGGAAAAAGAGTCGGGCTGAAGCCCGACCTACAACGCCTGTACATGGGCCGTAGGTCGGGCTTCAGCCCGACTTCTTCATCCGATTTACTCCGCCTTCACTGCCTCGACCTGGATCGACAGCTTCGTGTCCATCTTGAAGCCGTAATTCTTACCCCAGTCCATACCGAAGTCCGCGCGATTGATCGTGCCCGTGGCATTCGCGCCGCACACGTCCTTCTTGGTCATCGGATGCGTGATGCAGTTGAACTGATCGATCTTCAGCGTCACGGGCTTGGTCACGCCGTGCAGCGTCAGCGTGCCGTCCACCTCGGTCGGCTTGCCGCCGACGAACTTCGTCAGCTTGCCTGTATAGGTCGCGTCCGGATACTTCGCGACATCGAGCATCGCGGCGTCGCTCTTGACGTGATCGTTCAGCTTGTCATGGCCCATGTCGAGGGACGACGTATCGACCTTCACGTCGACCGTGCCGCTGCCCGCCGCGGTGTCGAGCACGACCGAGCCGGAGCTCTTGTTGAACTTACCGCGCCACACCGACAGCCCGCCGAAGTGATCGGTCTCCAGGCTCGGATAGGTATGGTTCGGATCGATGTTGTATTTGACCGGCGCCGCGACAGCTGTGCCCATGGCCAGGACTGCGGCGGCAATGGCGAACGTAATCTTCATGAGTGGCTCCTTGCAAACGGACGCTGATCTTAACCGCCAGCGCGTTTCGCCGGCCAGCCGCGGCGAATCAGCTCCTCGACCAGCCGATCGCGGTGATCGCCCTGGATCTCGATGCGGCCGTCGCCGCTCGAGCCCCCGGAGCCGCAGTGTTTCTTGAGTTCCGTCGCGAGCGCATCCAGTTCAGTCGGCGGCAAGCCCAGCCCCGTGATGACCGTGACGCCCTTGCCTTTGCGGCCCTGGGTCTCGCGACTGACGCGCACGGTGCCGCCGCCGGTCGCCTTGCCGGGTGTGCCTCGCCTGCAGACGCATTCGCGGACCGGCCGCTGACAATTGGGGCAGCGCTCGCCGACGTCCGTGGAATAGACGATACCGCCGCCGTCGCGCGGCGCTTGGGGGTGTTTCACGAGCGCGAGCGTACGCGGTCTCTGTAGCGAATGCACTGCTCGAGCACGCGGCGGTATTCGGCCACGTCGACGTCGCGTTCGGAGCAGGGGAGCAGCAGATCGCCGTCGCTCTTGAAGTTGCCGTCCCATTCCATCAGCTGCCGATCGTTCCACGAACGCGCGTATTCGCGCAGCTTGTCGTCGGCCATGCGATCGAAGTACGCGCGCAGGTTGAAGCTGGTCTCGTCCATGCGCTCGTCGGTCGGATCCTGCTCGAAGTTCCAGGAGGGCTGCTGCATGGTCACTGCTCCACGATCGGCGCGGGCCGCGGCGTGGCGTCCTGGAGCAGCTCGATCGCAACCTGGTCGGGGCCTTCGATGAATGCGAACTTGATGCGGCCGTCGGCGATGCTGCGCGGCTCTGCCGTCACCTTCACGCCGTCGTTGCGCATGCGAGCGAGAGTGGCGTCGAGGTCGTCGACGCTGAAGCCGAGGTGATCGATGACGCGACCGCGCGTCGAGACGAACGTGCCGCCACGATATTCCACGGGATAGATGATCATGCTGACGTGATCCGCGGTCACGAACGCGGCCGGCGCGATCTGTACGTCACGGTAAATGCGTTTCTCGGTCTGCGCGAAGTTGCGGAAGCCGAATTCCTTCGTGTACCACGCGCCCGCTGCGGGCGGATCGGCGCTGAACATGTGGACGTGCCCGAAGTTGTGATGGCGCGCGGTGTTCAGCTCGATCAGCACGTGGTCGGGGCCATCGACGTAGGCGTAGAAGAACGAGCGATTGCCGCCGACCATGTCGCTGATGTCGGTGATCGGCGTGGCGAAGCGCGTGCCCTTGGCCAGCTGCTGCTGATACGTCGATTGCATATCCTCCGCGCCCCAGCCGATGTGCCAGATGCCCGACAGCAGCTCGCTCGGCGGCGACGAATTCACTTTCGTGAACAGCAGCCAGGAGTCGCCGGTCCAGACGGCCTCGCCGAGGCCGGCGAACGATTCCCTGCGCGCCTTGAACTTGCTGGTATAGAACTCGATCGCGGCGGGCGGATCGGTCGCGTTGAGATGCACGTGATGGAAGTGCGCAAGCGGCGGCGTTTGCGCACCCGCACCGAACGCCAACGCCAGCAACACGAGTAGCGCGAGGGCGCGAGAAATGGGGACTGTCCCCATTTCTGTCAATCGTTCGCGCGGACCCATCCGTACGCCGCGTTCTGGCGCGCGCCGCCTGCATCCAGATATGCGAGCTTCGCCTTTTCGAGGCCGTCGCCCGGAATCGCGTTGCGCTTGGCTTTGACGTCGATGTTGTAGAGCTTGGCCGCGTTCAGCCCGAGGATCTTTGCCTTGTCGGCCTTGCTGATCTTCGAGTAGCCGAACTTCTCGACGAACTCGTCGGAGATGTCGAAGCGCTTGAACGCTTCGATCGCCCACTGCGGCGAGCCCCACCACAGGCAGTCGGTGCCCCAGATCACGTGGTCGGCGCCGTAGTGCTTGAGGTTCTTGCCCATGCCGTGCATGCACAGCACCGGGTCGGCGACCACCAGCGCGTTGAAGAAGCTGCCGACTTCCGGATAGACGTTGTTCATCTTCGGATTGCGCTTCTTGATGTCCATCAGCACCGAGTGCCACTCGAAGTCGCCGGTCTGCGGATCGAACTTGTTGCTGTCGAGATAGTTCGGCTCGTTCGGGCCGTGCTTGATCGCCGAGTGATAGATCACGAAGTTGAAATCGGGATTGGCGAGCGCCGCCTTCTCGACGTCTTTCGGATTCGCGAGGTGACCGAGCGTGCGCGACTGATAGGAGTAGCCTTTGTGCACGCTGACGAGCTTCATGCCGCGCTTGCGCGACTCCTCGTAGAACCACATCGCGTTGTCATCGTCGAGCTGGAAGCCGTTGCCGGTGCGCGCCGGATCGGTGTGGCAGTACCACTTCCACGAATCGATCTTGTAGAGCTGCAGCTCGCGCTCCATCTGCTCGAGCATCGCCGCCTTGTCGAGACTGTTGGTCGCCTTGTCCCAGTAGTGATTAGGTGCGAGATTGCCCTGGCACAGTGCGCGCTGCGAGCCGGCCATGTCGTTGATCTCTTTTTTCTTCTCGCCCATCAGCCAGCTCGGCAGGATCGCGAACGGCGGATTGCGCTGCGCGCCTTCCGCCACCTTGCCGTCGGGCGTGCGCTGGATCTCGCGCGTCGGCACGCCGGAGATCACCACCATGTTGGTCTCGGAGTCGAAGAACAGCTCTTTGACGAAATTCTTGAAGCTGTACGACTCGACGTCGTCCTTCAGGTTGAAGCCCATGTTGCGGGCGGTCTCGCTGTTGCGGAAGTTCAGCGCGATGCCGTTGGTGAAGTGCGCCTGCACGTCGATGACGAAGAACTCGCCCTTCGGATACTTCTCGTCGATTGCCGCGAGCTCGTAGGTCTCCGCATCGTCGACCTCGAAGACTTTGCCGTAGACGCGGTTCGAGGCCGCGAAGCAAGTGGCGAGGCCCATCGAGCTGGCCATGAATGCGCGACGATCCATGTTGAGCTTGCGCGCGCGCGTGTCGCCCATCTCGCGGATCAGCGCTTCGAGCTGCTTCTGACGCGGCGTCTGCGGCCGCGGCAGGAACTCTTCGTTCGATACAGCTTGCGTGGGCAGCGGCGAGTCGACGTCCTTCTTCAAGTCGCGCTCGATCTTGCGAATCCACATGGCGAAAAGCCCCTCGAAGAATTTCGGGAGTATTCTAGGATCAGCTTCGCGCGACGTCGGGGGAGCTTTGCGTTTATTTGCATACGCGTTGCTGGCCGCGCTCGCGCTGTGCGATTCCGCATGGTGCGTCGACGCCGGTTCTGCGAAGGATCGCTACGCGCGCGCCGTGCACGATGCCGAACAGCAGTACGGTCCGACGGACAGCGCGTTGATCGAACCGCTCGTCGGCCTCGCCGATGCGCTGATCGCTGCGGGCCAGCCGGCAGATGCAATCGAGCCGTTGACGCGCGCAGTGGGGATTCTGCGGCGAAACAGCGGTCTCTACGAGCAACGGCAATATGCATTGCTGAGTCAACTGACGGATCTTCACAGTCTGCAGGGCGACGTCGATTCGGCAGTTGCCGTCCTCGGATACATGGAGCGCGTCAGCGAGCGGGCCGACGGTCGGCAGTCCCTGCAACACGCGCACTCGCTCGCAGCAATCGCCGCGTGGTACTGCCGGCTCGGCCGATTCGACAGCGGGCGCGAGCGCTTTCGCCGCAGCATCGCGCGGCTGCGTACGAACGACGACGAGCAACTCATCGACGCGTTGCTCGGACTGACTCGCTGCAGCTTCGACGAACTGGCGGCCGAGAGCATTGCCACCTCGCCGGACTCGCTCGAGTCCTATCGCGGTCCGGTATTGCTCACCAGCCGCATCAGCATCGGCAGCCCGACGTTTCAGCATCACGTGCAGAAGATCATGCGCCCCGAAGCGGAGCAGGCAGTGCGCTATGCGGCGCAACTGGCGGAGACCGTGACGCTGCTACCGCAGCGACGTGTCGAGGTGTTGCTGCAGGCTGGCGACTGGTTTCAAGCGAAGGATCACAGCCGCACGGCGCGACGCTACTACGCGAGTGCTCAACGCTGGCTCAAGCACATCGAGAGCGCCGACGATCCGTTCGCAGCGCCGGTGCAGGTTCTGTATCCGGTGCCGACGCTCGCTCTAAGTGCGCCCTCGACGAACGCGCGCTATGTCGAGGCAGAATTCACAGTGCGCGCAGATGGGCACATCGACAGCGGACGTATGATTACCAACGATCTAGGCAGATCGGCGGCTGACGAAACGTTGCAGGCGCTGCAGGTCGCGCGCTTTCGACCGCGCATGGTCGAGGACACTGCGGTCGACACGCCAGGCGTGCGGTTTCGTCAGGCGTTCAAGTGAACGCCGAGTACACCAGCGTGCGCAGCTCGCGGCGGATCGGATAGGTCGCCGACGGCGTGAGCTGCGTCATGAAGATGACGATCAACTGCTCGCGCGGATCCACCCAGAAGTAAGTGCTCGCGAGCCCGCCCCACGAAATGTCGCCCGGCGATCCCGGCAGCAGCCCACGCGCCGGGCTGACGGACACCGCGAATCCCAGGCCGAAGCCGACGCCGGCGTAAGTTACTTCCGAGAACAGCGAGACCGCGAGATCCGGCAGATCCTTACCGCCTGGCAGATGGTTGTGCGACATCAGCTCCAGCGTCTTCGGGCTGACGAGTCGCACGCCGTCGAGCTCGCCGCCATTCAGCAGCATCCGGCAAAAGCGCAGATAGTCGGCTGCAGTCGACACCAGCCCGCCGCCGCCCGACACGAAAGTCGGCGGCTTCAAGAAGAAGCTCGTCTGCGGATCGTCCTGGAGCACCATGCCGCCCTTGGGCGTCGCGGCGTAGCAAGCAGCGAAGCGCGATGCCTTCGCGGCCGGCACCATGAAGTCGGTGTCCGTCATGCCGAGCGGATCGAGAATCCGCGAGCGCAGGAACTGCTCGAACGGCTGGCCGGAGACCTTGCCGACGAGATAGCCGACGACGTCGGTCGAGATGCCGTAGTTCCAGGCGCTGCCCGGCGAGAATTCCAGCGGCACCTTCGCCAGCTCGTCGATCATCTGCTCGAGCGACACCGCAGTCGGGATTTCGCCGAGGTGCAGCTTGCGATAGGCCGCATCGACGTTGGTGCGCTGTTGGAAACCGTAAGTGAGCCCCGACGTGTGGCGCATCAGGTCGACGACGCGCATCGGTGCGCTCGTACGCTTGGTGCGAAAGCCGCCGATGAATCCGCCCTCGTACACGCCGAGCTCACGCCACTGCGGGATGTAGCGATGCACGGGATCGTCGAGCGAGATGCGGCCTTCCTCGACCAGCATCATCAACGCGAGGCTGGTGAGCGGCTTGGTCATGGAATAGATGCGGAAGATCGTGTCTTCCTGCAGCGGGCGCTTGCGCTCGAGGTCCATGTGGCCGAGCGCGCTCGAGTGCGCGACGTGGCCGTTACGCTCGACCAGCGTCAGGGCGCACGGCAGCTTGCCGGTATCGAGGTACTTCTCCTGGATGAAGCGGTCGATGTGTTGCAGGCGCGGGCCGGACAGGCCGGAGGACTCGGGTCGGACCATGTTTCGATTTCCTGGGAAGGCTTCTGTCAGATTCGCGAAGTGCGTTGCGGCTCGCGCATGAAAATGTACACCAGGAGCGAGCCCAACACGCATACCGTGACGTACCAATAGAACCAGGACTCGTGGCCGATCGACTTGAACCACAGCCCGATGAACGGTGCGGTGCCGCCGAACAGCGAGACCGCGACGGCGTAAGGCAGGCCAACGCCCAGTGCGCGAATCTCGACCGGGAACAGCTCGGCTTTCACGACGGCGCTGATCGAGCTGTAGAACGACGAGATGGCCAACGCCAGGGTCACGAGGACGAAGGCCATCCAGGCGCTGTGCGCTTGCGCGAGCGTCGACAGCAGGGGCACGGTCGTGAGCAGCGCGAGAACACCGAACGTGATGAGCATCGGCCGCCGCCCGATGCGGTCGGAAAGCGCGCCCATCACCGGCTGCATCAGCATGAACAGGAACAGCGACGCCGATGAGACGGTCGTTGCGTCGGTCTTCGACAGTCCGACGGTGTTCGCGAGGAACTGCTGGATGTACGTCGTGAAGATGTAGAAGTAGAGCGTGCCGCCGGCAGTCAGGCCGATGACGATCGCCACTTCGCGCGGGTGTTGCAGCAGCAGTCGCACTTCGCCGGAGCGGCCGCCACTCTCGCGATGCTTCTGGAACGTCTGCGACTCCGGCAGATTGCGCCGCAGATACAAGCCGCCGAGCGCCGCCACCGCGCCGATCGCGAACGGAATGCGCCAGCCCCAGGCTTCGAGCTGGTCGTGGGTGAGAAACAGCCACTGCAAGACCAGCAGCACCGCCAGCGAGAGCAGCTGACCCATGACCAGCGTGACGTACAGAATCCCCGAATAAAAGCCGCGCTGATGCGCGGGCGTGACCTCGCTCATGTACGTCGCACTGGTGCCGTACTCGCCGCCGACGCTGAAACCTTGCAGCAGCCGCGCGAATATCAGCGTCACCGGCGCCGCGAGACCGACGTGCGCGTAAGCCGGCGCAAAGGCGATCAGCAAAGAGCCGAGACACATCAGCATCACGGACAACGTCAGTGCAGCCTTGCGCCCACTGCGATCTGCATAGCGGCCGAGCACCCAGCCGCCGAGCGGGCGGATCAGAAAGCCGCCGGCGTAAATCGCTGCGCTGTTGAGCAGCTGCGTGGTCGGATCGTCATTCGGAAAGAACAGCGGCGCGAAGTAGATCGAGCACGCCGAATACGTATACCAGTCGTACCACTCGATGAGATTGCCGACGGAGCCGCCAAACACGGCGCGCAGACGCTGACGGGTGGAATCGATGGTCGACGGTGCAGTGGTCACTTCATTGTTCGTTATCGGACGCCCGCCGCCGATGGTGACCTAGTTCGGCGGCGGGCAGCAACCTCGGTGCGTCAGGCAGGTCGCGAGGGTTTGCGAACTTCTTCCGGATCGTGCTCCTTGGCGTGGCGCTTCGCCTCTTCCTCGGCGCGTTCGATGTCGCGCTCCTGGTTCGAGTCGACGTCGCCGGCCTTCTCGATCTGCTCGCGACCGCGCTCGGATTCCACGAACTTCTGCGTCGCTTCCCGATAGTTGCGATCGGCGGACTTATTGCCTTCGCCTTCGTTGCGCGGGGTGTTGCCCATGGTTTAGCTCCTCGTCTTCGGACAGTGAATCGTGAGAAAAAAACGCGGCGTCAGTTATGCTTGTTCCGATGTACTGGTTCCTCGCTACGGTCTTCATCGTCATCGCACTCTCGCAGCCGCGCTTGCGGCCGCTTGGCGTCGTCGGCTGCGTCGTGCTCGGCGCGATGCTCGCGTGGGGAATAGTGCAGCGATTGCGCGACGAGGATGCGAGTCAGGCCGCCGCCGCTCAGCAACGCGGCAAGCCGGTGTCGCCAGCGGCAGAGTTACGCTCCGTTCCGCCGACAATGGTCACAGCAGAAAATCTGCACATGTCCGGCGGTGGGGCGCCGTTCGAGCTGCGCGGCCGTATCGCGAACAAGACCAGCGACCTCACGCTGCGCTCGGTCACGATCCGCCTGATCCGCCGGGATTGTTATCCGGATGCAGTCGATCCGAGCGGCTGCGTGCAGCTATGGCAGGACGATCACTGGATCGCGGTGACCGTGCCGGCCGGGCAGGCGCGCGATTTCGTCGAAGCAATCTGGATGCACGGCAATGCGCCTCGTGCGCGCGGCACGGTGCAAGACACCTTCGAGCTGATCGCGGCGGCGGGCGAGAGCGGGGTCGAAATTGAGAAGCCGGACAAGTGAGCGCTGTGTGCGGGTGATGCGCGTATACACGCGCCCGCGGCCCGCGAGTGGCCGCGGTGGATCTGAGCGGCGGAGTCGCCGATCAGATTCCGGCTTGCCAGGTGCTCGGCAGGCCGGTGCGCTCGAGAACGTCTTCGATGCGCAGGCAAGCCTCGCGGGCTTCCGGCTGGGCACGAAGACTGCGCGCAATCGAATTCAGGAACGTGTCGATGACCTGAATGTTCGGATGGGAAGCGGAGAGCTCCGTTTCCACCCGATCGATCAGTTCGAGCACGTCCTCTTGATCACAGCGCGGGAAGGTGAGCGTACCGACCGTGTCATGCACGGCTAGCAGAGCCTGGTGTATTTCTGTCAGCTCCTGGGTATTCACCGGGCTACTGTGGACCCAAGAATTCGAACGCGCAAGCATTCCATGCGAAGCTGCCGCAACGCAGCGGGGCGGCTGATTTTTCGGACAGCGTCGATGTAGCGGAGGCGGATGGTGCAGACGTGGCTGGCGTATGTGATCGCGGGTTGGTCGGGCTTCTTCGTGATGGCGGTGGAGCTGCTGGGCGGCCGTCTGCTCGCGCCGACCTTCGGCAGCAGCATCTATGTGTGGGGCGCGATCATCACGATCTTCATGCTGGCGCTGTCGCTCGGCTACCTTGCGGGCGGCCGCTACTCGATGATGACGCCGAGCGTGCGTCGACTCGGCACGATCCTGATCATCGCGGCAATGACAGTCGTGCCGTTGCTGCTGTTCGCGGAGCCGATGCTCGATGCAATGTCGCTCGCGGTCCCGGATCCGCGCTTCGGCTCGCTGTTGAGTGCGTTCACGCTGTTCTTCGTGCCGACATTTTTTTCAGGCATGGTCTCGCCGTATGCAGTGCGCCTGCTGGTCCAGGATCGCAACAGCTCGGGGCGTCATGCGGGTCAGCTCTACTTCGTCTCGACGTTCGGCAGCGCTGCGGGCACGCTGCTGACTTCGTTCTACCTGGTGCTCCTGCTCGAGGTGAATCAGATTCTGCTCGGGCTGCTGCTCATTTCCGTGGCCATCGGCACGTGCGCGTGGTTCGTGCGCGCCCCTCGTAGCGAGATCAGTTGATGAATCGATTGCTTTTGTTGACCGCTATGGTGTGCCTGCTGGGCACCACGATCGCTGCGGACGCCGAGCAGCGCCTCGTGCATTCAGAGCGCTCGTTGTATCGGGAGGTGCTCGTCTATGAGACCGGCGACGTCCGCTGCATGTGTTTCACGCGTAACTGTCGCGTCGGCCGGCAGTCATGCATCGACACGCGGCATCCCGATCGCATCGTCATGAACTATCCGAAGATGATGCTCGGCGCGCTGTTCGTGAATCCGCGGCCGCAGTCGGTGCTGATCGTCGGGCTCGGCGGCGGCACGTTACCGCGAGCGCTGCGCCAGTTGCTGCCTGACGCGCGCATCGATGTCGTCGAGATCGATCCGGCCGTCGAGCGCGTAGCGAGCCGCTACTTCGGCTTCGAGGCCAGCGACAGGACGCACGTCATCGAGAGCGATGGTCGCGTCTACGTGAAACGCGCGCTGCGCGGCACGCAGCGCTACGACCTGATCATGCTCGACGCGTTCGATCACGAGTACATTCCCGAGCATCTGCTGACGCAGGAGTTTCTGCAGGAAGTGAAGTCGCTGCTCGCACCGAACGGCGTGCTGGCGGCCAACACGTTTTCTTCGAGCGGGTTGTACGAGCACGAGTCGGTGACGTACGAGAAGGTGTTCGAGAAGTTCTTCAACCTGAAGCGCGAGAACCGGGTCATTGTCACGCGGCTCGGCCCCTTGCCGGATCGCGAGCAGCTGCAAGCCGCCTCGCAGCAGTTCGTCGCTGCGTTCAACAAGTACGGTTTCGATGCCGCAGAGTTACTGCCGCTCTTCACGACGGAGCGGGATTGGAATCCGAATGCGCGAGTGCTGACGGATCAGTACTCGCCGGCGAACCTGCTCAACCTGGAGCATTGAGGGAGCCGCGCTCCTGCTGCAGCTCGATGAGCGCGAGGCTCACGTCCTGCAGCTGCGGACGCTCGCCGCCGCTCATGTTCTCGTCCTGAGCGGTCGACAGCAGCTCCGCATCCTTCTTCCATGACTCGAGGATCTTGAGTTTCTCCTCCGCGTCGAGCGAGTCGTCGTGCACCACATCCATTGGATGCGCGTAGTGACGCGTCGGATCGGAGATCGCGCTTTCGACCTGTTCCAGATGCGTGGCCATGACTGCAGTTGCGCCAGTTAGTCGCGTCTGAGCAGCAGACCGATCAACAGGCCGACGCCGGCGGCAGTGCCGATCATCGCCCACGGACGCTCGCGCACGTAGTCGTCGGTGCTCTCGGCTACGCGACGCACTCGACTGCGCAGCTCGTCGCTGGACAGAGTGTCCATTGCTGCTCGCAGTGTCTTTTCAGTGCGCGTGCGCACTTCCTGCACCCGATCGTTGGTTATGTCGGCCGTCGCTTTCAGCAGCGCCTCGGCGTCGCGCGCCACGGCGTACAAGTCCTTCCGGAGGTTCCGGAGCGGTGACTGAAATGCACCATTGTTTCTCATGCATACCTCCTGGGCAGATTTTCCACCCGCATCGCAGATGCAACGCCTCGCGCGCGCAGGCAGTTCCGGTTACTCTGCAGCGCACGAAATCGAGGAGATTGCGGTGGCAACAAAAGCTAAGACGACGGCTAAGAAGAAGCGGGCGCCGGCTCGCCGCAAGACGCCGAAGAAGGCTGCACCGCGCACGCGCGGAGTGTTGCCGAGCGAGTGCAAGCTCGATGAGCTGCCGCCGGAGGCGGCCGAAGTTGCGGCGCGCGTCGAGAGTGAAGGCGGGCTCGTGATCGGCAGCTACTGCGAGCCGCTCGGTCGCAATCCGCTGTTGCTCGCGGCGTTGCCCATCGACCGCATCGAGCCGACGCCGTTCCAGCGCGACCTCTCCGACGCCCATCACAAAAAGCTTTCGGGCGTGATCGACAGGACCGGCCTGTTCCTCGACCCGGTGATCGCGATCACCGCGCCGAAAGAAGGCTTCTGGACGCCGAACGGCCTGCATCGGCTCGAAGCGATGCGGCGGCTCGGCGCGAAGTCGATCATCGCGCTGGTCGTGCCGAAGCGCGAGATCGCATGGCAGATCCTCGCGCTCAATACCGAGAAGGCGCACAACCTGCGCGAGCGTGCGCTCGAAGCCATCCGTATCTACAAGGGCCTGGTGGAGGAAGACGCGAAGCGGCCCGAAAGCGATTTCTCGTTCTACCTCGAGGAAGCCTCGCTGGTGACGCTGGGTCTGTGCTACGAGCGCAAGGGCAACTTCCCCGGCGGCGCGTATCACTCGATCCTGCGCCGGCTCGAAGAGTTCTCGTCGGAGTCGTTGCAGAAGGCGCTCGCCGTGCACGAGCGCTACGCCGAGCAGGTGTTCGAGCTCGACGAGCTGGTCACGGCCATCGTGGCGAAGCTCAAGGAGCGCGGGTTGATGAGCCCGTACCTGCGCAACTTCGTGGTCGCGCGCGTCAATCCGTTGCGTTGGATCAAGGACGAGCCGCCGCCGCTGCCCGAAGTGCTGAAGACCATGCGCGAACGGCTCTCGAAGTTCAACGTCGAGAAGGTCAATCAGCAGGATCTGGCGAAGATGGGCGGCGGCGCTGCGCCGGAGGAATGAGCCTCACGGATCCGGCGTGAAGCCGTTCGGGAACGCCTGCGGGCGACGGTCCGCGTACCACGGTCGCTCGGGCTGCGGCAGCACGCCCTGCGCGACCAGATTCCGGCGTGAGTCGTAGTAGATGACGATCGTTTCGTCCGGCGTCGACGACGCGCGCTGGAAGTTCACGTACTGCGCGGGCGACGCTTCGCGATGGCCGTGACCCGTGCCGAGTTTCGCTTCACTTTTGGATTCGGCGCGGCGCTCCGACCGCGCCCCTGAGGCGTCGCGCTCGCGTGCCAGCTCGTCGGACGCTTGCGCACTCGACTGCGGCTCAGCCGCTGGCGCCTGCGCTTTATCGTCCTGCAATCGCGCGCAGCAAGGTTGTTCGTAGTAGGGCGGATAATACGGCTGGTACTCGCGAAACAGCGCGACGCCAATGACGCCGACGTCGCGCGGCCGTCCGGTCCGTGCAGCATACGAATCGGCGAGCTTGGTGAAGTAGAACGTCGCGACCTCGTCGAGACTCTTGCGCCAGCCTTCGATGCGGACCGAGTCCCAGCGGCCGAGCACGTAGCCGCTTTGCTCCTGCGCGGCCGTCTGGCCCGTGATCACGTTGACGCCATCGACGCTCGTGACCGCCAGTACGCGCATGTTCGACGAATTGCGGACGCGCAGCTCGTACTGATGACGCGGCTCGCCTGCGACATAAAGCCGGCCGTCGTATTCGTAGATCGGCAGCGTGCGACCGGCCGTGCGGTCGTACACCTCCACGTCGGCGAGCGAGCCCGCCATTGCGGCCGAGCCCGCAAAAGTGGCTGCAAGAGCGATACAGGCAAGTAGTGGGCGGACGGCGCGCATCGAGGCTCCTCAAAGCTGGCGGATTGCCTGCCAGCTATTAACGGAGCCCCGTCGTTGCCGGGTTAACGCACGCGCCGGTAGGGCAGGTACTCGGGCGTCCACATGGTCGCGTCGATCCTGCGCACCAGTTCATCATCGGGAAGCTCGTCGGCGACGCCATCACGCTGCGCCTGAACCGCGACGGCAACGGCAACTCGCTGCGCTACCTCGCGCACTTCGCGCAGCTGAGGTAAGAGCGCCAGCGACGGATCACGACGCACGGGAGCAAGCTCGCTGAGCGTGCGCGCGGCGGCGATGAACATGGCGTCCGTCACGCGGCGAGCCTGCGCAGCGATCACGCCGAGCCCGACCCCGGGGAAGATATAAGCGTTGTTGCACTGGCCGATGCGGATCTTGCGTCCCTGATATTCGACGTCGTCGAACGGGCTGCCGGTCGCGATCAGCGCGCGACCCTCGGTCCAGTTGATCAGATCGACGGGCAGCGCCTCGCACTTCGACGTCGGGTTGGACAGCGGCAAGATCATCGGGCGCGTCACGTGCCGCGCCATCTCGCGCACGACTGCTTCGTTGAACGCCTGCGGCTGCGCCGCTGCGCCGATCAGGATCGTCGGACGCACGCGCTTCACGACTTCGAGCAGCGGAATGTGACCCGGCGCGCCGGCCCAATCGGCCACCGTGTCGAACGGCCGTGCGAATTCGGTCTTGAACGCATCGAGATCCTGCTGCTGCGAGTGAACCAGGCCGGGAGCGTCGACGAGCCAGATACGGCGACGTGCCTCGTCCTCGCTCAGTCCATCGCTGCGCATCCCGGTCACGAGCTGTCGCGTGATGCCTGCCGCCGCCGAACCCGCGCCGAGCAGCACGACTCGCTGATCCGCAAACCGTGTGCCGCCAGCCGCCGCTCCCGCCATTGCGACCGCGAGAGCCACCGCGCCGGTACCTTGGATGTCATCGTTGAACGAGCAGAGTCGATCGCGATAGCGCTCCAGCAATCGCGCGGCGTTGTGCCGGGCGAAGTCTTCCCACTGCAACAGCACGCGCGGAAAGCGCTTGCCCAGCGCAACCACGAAGGCTTCAACGAATGCGTCGTACTCGGCGCCGCGAATGCGCTCGTGGCGCCAGCCGACATACAGCGGATCGTTCAGCAGCTCCTGGTTGTTGGTGCCGACATCGAGAATGACCGGCAGCGTCGACGCCGGATGAATCCCCGCGCACACCGTGTACAGCGACAGCTTGCCGATCGGGATGCCCATGCCGCCGATGCCGAGATCGCCGAGCCCGAGGATGCGCTCGCCGTCGGTCACGACCACGATGCTGATGTCCTGCGGACCGAGGTTCGCCAGTGCCGCGTCGATGGAATCGCGCTGCGGATACGCGATGTACAGCCCGCGCGGCCGGCGATAGATGCGGCTGTACGCCTGGCACGCCTCGCCGACCACCGGCGTGTAGATGATCGGCATCATCTCGACCAGGTGTTCGTTGAGCAGCCGATAGAACGCGGTCTCGTTGCGATCCTGCAGCGAGACCAGGTGAATGTAGCGCTCGAGGTTGGAAGTCTTCTGGCGATAGTTGCCGTAGATGCGCGCGAGCTGCACCTCCGGCGTCGACACGCCGGGCGGCAGCAGGCCGGTGAGGCCGAGCTCGCGGCGCTCGGCTGCCGTGAAGGCCGTGCCCTTGTTGAGGAGCGGCTGGTCCAGCAATTCGTGGCCGCTCAGTGGGGTTTGCAGGTATTGCGCGCCGGTGGCCGGGTCGCGACGGATGTCGAAGAGGGGGTGCATGCAGGCGAGAGGTTAACGCTCCTTGCCCTTCCGTGCCGCGCCCGCTATGTTCGGCGCTCTTTTGTTTCGGACCGTTGCCCGCACACTATGGCTATGAATTTCCTGGACTTCGAAGCGCCGATCGCCGAGCTGGAGGCGAAGATCGACGAATTGAAGTTCGTGTCGAGCGATGCCGAGGTGAACATCGCCGACGAGATCGCGCGGCTGCGGGCCAAGAGCCGGGCGCTGACCACCAGCATTTTCTCGAACCTCACGCAGTGGCAGATCGCGCAGCTGGCGCGGCATCCGCAGCGGCCGTACACGCTCGACTACGTCGGCAGCATCTTCACGGATTTCCAGGAGCTGCACGGCGATCGCATGTACGCGGACGATCACGCCATCGTCGGCGGTCCGGCGCGGCTCGACGGCAAGCCGGTCATGGTCGTCGGCCAGCAGAAGGGGCGCGACACCAAGGAGCGCGTGCGTCGCAACTACGGCATGCCGAAGCCGGAAGGCTATCGCAAGGCGCTGCGCCTGATGCGCATGGCCGAGCGCTTCCAGATTCCGCTGATCACGTTCATCGACACGTCCGGCGCTTACCCGGGCGTCGGCGCCGAAGAGCGCGGCCAGAGCGAGGCGATCGCGCGCAACCTGTTCGAGATGGCAACGCTGCGCACGCCGATCGTGAGCATGGTGATCGGCGAAGGCGGCTCGGGCGGCGCGCTGGCGATCGGCGTCGGCGACCGGCTGCTGATGCTCCAGTACAGCATCTACTCGGTGATCTCGCCGGAAGGCTGCGCCGGCATTCTCTGGCGCAGCGCCGACAAGAAGGACCTGGCCGCGGAAGCGATGGGCGTCAGCGCCGAGCGCATCGCCAAGCTCGGCATCGTCGACGAAGTCATCAAAGAACCGCTCGGCGGCGCGCATCGCGATCCGCAGGTGATGGCGGACACGGTCAAGGACGCGCTGCTCCGGCACCTGGGTGAGCTGCAGACGTTGCCGATCGAGCAGGTCGTGGCGAAGCGGCAGGAGCGGCTGCGGAATTACGGGGTGTATAGCGAGGCATAGTGTTCTCGCCCTCGGTACTGCTCGCCTGCGTCGAAAGCCTGGTGCCGCGAACCAGCGCGGAGCTCTGCGTCGCCTTCAGCGGCGGGCTCGATTCCACCGTTCTGCTCCACGCGCTCGCCCGCGCCCTCGTCGATCGACCCAACTATCGGATCCGCGCCGCGCATGTCGATCATCAGCTGCAGCGGGATTCGGCGATCTGGCGGCAGCATTGCGGCAGCGTCGCGCTGTCGCTGCAGCTCGAATTCGTGCCGCTGGTGGTCAAGGTCGCGGCGGATCCCGAGCTGAGCCCGGAGGCGGCGGCGCGTGATGCGCGCTACGCGGCGCTCAGGCAAATCCTCAAGCCGAACGAAGTGCTGCTGACCGCCCATCACGCCGACGATCAGCTCGAGACGATGCTGTTGGCGTTGATGCGCGGCGCCGGGCTGCGCGGTTTGAGCGGCGTGCCGTCGGTCCAGATCTTCGGCGGCGGCTGGCTGGCGCGGCCGCTGTTGGAGTTCTCGCGCGCCGAGCTGGAAGAGTGGGCGCGCAGCGAGCAGCTCCAATGGCTGGACGATCCGTCCAATGCGAACACGAACTTCGATCGCAACTTTCTGCGCCATCGCGTCCTGCCGGCGTTGCGCGAGCGCTGGCCCGCCGCGGCTCACAGCGCGACTCGCTCGACCGCACATCTGCGCGAAGCGGGTCGCTTGCTGGACGTGCTCGCCGCTGCCGATCTCGAATCCGTAGCGATCGGCTCCTGCCTGAGCATGACGCAGCTCGCGGGCCTGGCGCCGGCGCGTCGGCGCAACGTGCTCCGTCACTGGATCCGCCAGCACGGGATGCGCGTGCCCTCGACTCGCAAGCTCGCGACAATCGAGCGCGATCTCCTGATCGCGCGCGAGGATCGGCTGCCGTGCGTCGAATGGGATGACGTGGAAGTGCGCCGCCACCGCGGCTTGCTGTACTGCATGCGCCAGCGTCCGGCGTTCGAGCCGGCTGACCCGCTGCCGTGGAATGTCTCGCAAGTGCTTGAACTGCCTGCGCAGCTCGGCCGACTCCGCGCGCAACGTGACGCGGCCGGTGGGCTGGCTGTCGCGCGTGCGAGGGGAGAGTTGCAGGTTCACTTCCGCCGTGGCGGCGAGGAACTGCAGCCGGCCGGCGATCCGCACCATCGCAAGCTGAAGAAGCTGCTGCAGGACGCGGGAGTGCTGCCGTGGTGGCGCGATCGCGTGCCGCTGATCTATTCGGCAGAGCAGCTCGTCGCCGTCGGCGACCTGTGGATCGCGGAAGAATTCGCCGCGCGTCACGGGGAGGACGCGCTGCGCATCGTGTGGGAGGAGAGACCACAATTGATTGCCGCGGAGTCGCACTAACTGCTGGTCCGTCGGGACTTCTTCCGTTAGACTGTCCGCCCGTCGTGATGACTGGTGATGACGCGCCAGCGGTCACGGTCATCGGTTCAACTCTCTCACACGACGGTGCTCAAGATGACGCGTTATATCTGTGTGACCGGCGGTGTCGTTTCCTCGCTCGGGAAAGGCATCGCGGCAGCCTCATTGGGCGCCATTCTCGAAGCGCGCGGCCTCAAGGTCAGCATGGTCAAGCTGGATCCGTACATCAACGTCGATCCCGGCACCATGAGCCCGTTCCAGCACGGCGAAGTGTTCGTCACCACCGACGGCACCGAGACCGACCTGGATCTCGGCCACTACGAGCGCTTCGTGCGCACCACCACTTCGCGCAACAGTAATTTCACGACCGGACGCATCTACGAGCGCGTCATCGCGAAGGAACGCCGCGGCGACTACCTGGGCGCGACGGTGCAGGTCATCCCGCACATCACCGACGAGATCAAGCACTGCATCCGCATGGGTGCGGGCGACGCGGACGTGTGCATGGTCGAAATCGGCGGCACCGTCGGCGACATCGAGTCGCTGCCGTTCCTCGAGGCGATCCGCCAGATGGGGGTCGAGCTCGGCCACAACAACGTGCTGTACATGCACCTGACGCTGATCCCGTACATCCCGAGCTCCGGCGAGATCAAGACCAAGCCGACGCAGCACTCCGTGAAGGAGCTGCGCTCGATCGGTATCCAGCCGGACATCCTGTTGTGCCGTGCGCAGACCAAGGTTCCGGACGAGCAGCGCCGCAAGATCGCGCTGTTCACGAACGTCGAAGAGCGCGCGGTGATTTCCGCCGTCGACGCCGACGATCTCTACAAGATTCCGATGCTGCTGCACGAAGAGGGGCTCGACGACATCGTGGTCGACAAGCTGCGCCTCGACGTGCCGCCGGCCGATCTCTCCGAATGGCGCCAGGTGGTCGCGGCCAAGACCAACCCGGATACGACCGTGACGATCGCGATGGTCGGCAAGTACGTGAACCTGCGCGACTCCTACATCTCGCTGACCGAAGCGCTGATCCACGCCGGCGTGCGCACCCGCACGCGCGTCAAGATCCAGTTCGTCGAGGCGACCGACGTCGAGAAGCACGGCACGGGGTTGCTGGATGGCGTCGATGCGATCCTGGTGCCCGGCGGCTTCGGCGAGCGCGGCATCGAGGGCAAGATCCAGGCGATCCAGTACGCGCGCGAGAATCGCATTCCGTATCTCGGCATCTGTCTCGGCATGCAGCTCGCGATCATCGAGTACGCGCGTGATGTTGCGAGCCTGCACGGCGCGCATTCCACCGAGTTCAACCGCTCGGCGCCGCATCCGGTGATCGCGCTGATCTCCGAGTGGCAGGACGAGAAGGGCACGACCGAACAGCGCACTGAGAAGTCCGAAATGGGTGGCACCATGCGCCTCGGCGCGCAGGAAGTGCGCCTGTCGCACGGCTCGCGCTCGCACCAGATCTACGGCTCGGACCTGATCCAGGAGCGCCACCGCCACCGTTACGAGTTCAACAACCGCTACCTGCAGAAGATGATGAACGCGGGGCTGCGTTTCTCCGGCTTCTCGCGCGACGGCCTGGTCGAGATGATCGAGCTGCCGACGCATCCGTTCTTCGTCGCCAGCCAGTTCCACCCCGAGTTCCGCTCGACGCCACGCGACGGCCATCCGTTGTTCACCGGCTTCGTGAAGGCGGCACGGGCGTACAGGCAGGAGCAGATGCCGGTAGCTCAAAGCGCGTAAGTGAAGCTGATCAATTTCACCGTCGGGCCCGACAAGCCGCTGTTCCTGATCGCGGGGCCCTGTGTTGTCGAAAGCGAAGGCCTGGTTCTCGACGTCGCCGGCAGGCTCAAGGAGCTGACCGCGCGGCTCGGTATCCCCTTCATCTTCAAATCCTCGTTCGACAAGGCCAACCGCTCTTCGCAGAAGAGCTATCGCGGGCCGGGCATGGAGGAGGGCTTGCGCATCCTGTCCGAGGTGAAGCGCCAGCTCGGTTTGCCGGTGCTCACTGACGTGCATGAAGACACGCCGATGGCGGAGGTTGCCTCGGTGGTCGATGTGCTGCAGACACCGGCGTTCCTGGCGCGGCAGACGAACTTCATTCTCAACGTCTGCTCGCAGCAGCGGCCGGTGAACATCAAGAAGGGCCAGTTCCTGTCGCCGTGGGAAATGCAGAACGTGGTCGACAAGGCGCGTTCGACCGGCAACCAGCAGATCATGGTCTGCGAGCGCGGCTTCAGCTTCGGCTACAACAATCTGGTCTCCGACATGCGCTCGCTGTCGGTGATGCGCGCGACTGGCGCCCCGGTCGTGTTCGATGCCACGCACTCGGTGCAATTGCCGGGCGGTAAAGGCACCGCATCCGGCGGACAGCGCGAGTTCGTGCCGGTGCTGGCGCGCGCCGCGGTCGCGGCCGGCGTCTCAGGAGTGTTCATGGAAACGCATCCCGATCCGGACAAGGCGCTGTCCGATGGACCGAATGCGTGGCCGCTGGCGCGCATGGAACCGCTGTTGACGACGCTCGTCGAGCTGGACCGCGCCGTCAAATCCCGTCCGTTCGAGGAAAGCCTGTTATGAGCAAGATCGTCGACATCCGCGGCCGCGAAATCATCGACTCGCGCGGCAATCCGACCGTGGAGGCCGACGTGATCCTCGATTCCGGCGCGCTCGGCCGTGCTGCCGTGCCGTCGGGTGCGTCGACGGGTGCGCGCGAAGCTATCGAGCTGCGCGACGGCGACAA
>Ga0068859_100000952_pt1 | contig 29623 bp, 27 predicted proteins | sample KBSSwiS22_FD_66585 | JGI IMG/M metagenome (GOLD analysis project Ga0068859, IMG submission 66585) | Switchgrass rhizosphere microbial communities from Kellogg Biological Station, Michigan, USA - KBS Switchgrass S2-2 | ecosystem: Host-associated > Plants > Roots > Rhizosphere > Soil ...
TGCGACGGTCCATCGGCTTAACATCCCAGGTCTGGACGAGCAGCGGCATCTTGTGGAACTCTGCCGCAGCCACGACAGAGCCTGAGGCCGGCACCGACTCATCCGCTTCAGTCATGCACCGCATTCTCGCAATCACCAATCAGAAAGGCGGCGTCGGGAAGACGACCACGAGCGTCAATCTCGCTGCCTCGCTTGCAGCGACGAAGCGACGCGTGCTGCTCGTCGACATCGATCCGCAAGGCAACGCAACGATGGGTTGCGGCGTCGACAAGCGCACGGTCGAACGCTCGACGACCGACGTGCTGCTCGGCGACTGCGATGCGAACGCGGCGTTGCTCGAGCTCGAATACGCACCCTTCAAGTTGATGCCCGCGAATCAGGACCTGGTTGCTGCGGAAGTGCAGCTCATGGGCAAGGCCGGCTGCGAATCACGACTGCGCGACGCGCTGCAGCCCGTGCGCGAGCAGTTCGACATCGTGCTCATCGATTGTCCGCCGGCGCTGAACATGCTCACCGTGAACGCGCTCGTCGCCGCCGAAGGCGTCCTCATCCCCATGCAGTGCGAGTACTACGCGCTGGAGGGGCTCACCGCGCTGGTCGACACGATCGAACAGATCAAGGCCGGTCCGAATCCCGGCCTGGAGATCCACGGCATCCTGCGCACCATGTTCGATCCGCGTAACAACCTCGCCAACGAAGTATCGGCGCAGCTCGTCGAGCACTTCCGCGAGAAGGTGTTTCGCACGATCATTCCTCGCAACGTGCGGCTGGCGGAAGCCCCGAGTTACGGCAAGCCGGCACTGCATTACGATCGCGAGTCGCGGGGGGCGCTCGCCTACCTGGCGCTCGCGGGGGAAATGATCCGGCGTGATGACGGCGACTACGCGGCTGCGGCTGCGGGCAGCGACGTCGTCGCGCAGTAACTCGCACTGAAATTCCGGACAAACAAGAATGGCAATCATGGGGACGACCAAACGACGAAGCCTCGGCCGTGGACTGGGCGCACTGCTCGGTCAGCCCGAGCCGGACGATGAGTCCCCGGTCGTCACCAAGCTGCACTCCGACGAGGAGCTGCTGAAGGTGCCGGTCGACCTGCTCCAGCGCGGCAAATATCAGCCGCGCATCGACATGCGGCCCGAAACGCTGCAGGAGCTGGCCGACTCGATCAAAGCGCAAGGTGTCGTACAGCCTATCATCGTGCGACCGATCGATACGCCGGAAGGTGCCGGGCACGCACGCTACGAAATCATCGCTGGCGAGCGCCGCTGGCGCGCCGCGCAGCTGGCCGGCCTGCACGAGATTCCGGCCGTCGTCCGCCGCGTCGCCGATGACGCCGCGATCGCGATGGCGCTGATCGAGAACATCCAGCGCGAGAACCTGAATCCGCTGGAAGAAGCACGGGCGCTGGATCGCCTGATCACCGAATTCGACATGACGCATGCGACGGCTGCCGAGGCCGTCGGCCGTTCGCGCGCGGCCGTCTCCAATCTGCTGCGCCTGCTGGAGCTTACCGACGAGGTAAAGGCCCTGGTCGAGCAGCGCGAGCTGGAAATGGGTCATGCGCGTGCCCTGCTCGGGCTCGAAACGCGGCGGCAGCAGGCGGAAGTCGGCGCGCTGGTCGCCAAGAAGAAGCTGTCGGTGCGGGAAACCGAGGCGCTGGTCAAACGGCTCACCACGCAGCCGCAAGCTGCGGCCGAGGAGAGCGCGTCGCGCGTCGATCCGAACATCCGCAAGCTGGAAAGCCAGTTGAGCGAGAAGCTGGGCGCCAAAGTCGCCGTGCAACACACGGCTTCGGGCAAGGGCAAGCTGGTGATCAGCTATCACTCGCTCGACGAGCTCGACGGGATCATCGACCACATCCGCTGAGCGGTTTCTGTAAAGCGCCCGGCCCGCCCGAAGTTTCTCTATCTCTTTGTTGAAGCAGCGAGAATCGCTGCGTATAATGCGCCGCCTTTTCCGGCCGGGCACACATCTCGGCTGGCATTTTCTTCGGGTCGAAACAATGCCACACGTGCCGATCGCTCGGCTGCAAGCACGGTGGCATTTTTGTTGTCCGTGAGTACCAACGTTCTTGCAGCCGGCGCGCGCCAGTCAGTACGAATTCTGCTGTGGCAGGCGTTGTGGAGCGGAGCGCTCGCCACAATATTTGCGGTGACGCTCGGCACGAAGGCCGCGGTGTCGGCGCTGGTGGGCGGCGGCATCGGCCTGGTCTGGACGGTGTACATGGCGTTGGTGCTGTTCAAGCACAGCCTGACGCACGGCGTGCGCCTGAGTGCGATCAGTTTTTTCGCAGGATGGCTGTTCAAGGTCGTGGTGACGGTCAGCCTGCTGGTGATCGTGCTGCGGTCCCGGATGTTCGTGCCGCTGGCCGTGCTGGTGGGCTTGTTCGGCGCGATGGTGGCGTACTGGGCTTGGTTCGTGTTCGGGAAGAAGTATGCGAATGATGCTGATGGCAAGTGAGAGCGGGGGCGAGCACGGCGGCGGCGAAGGTCTGTCCGGCTACATCGCTCACCATCTGCATCACCTGTCGAGCAAGGAACAGCATTCGATCTTCGATCTGAGCATCGTCCACTGGGACACGCTGTTCTTCTCGCTGCTGTGCGCGGCCATCGTGCTGGTGCTCCTGCGCATCGCCGCCTCGCGCGCCACTCCCGGCGTTCCCGGCAAATTCCAGACTGCGGTCGAAATGCTGGTGGAGATGGTCGAAGAGCAGGCCAAGGCGATGGTTCACGGCTCGCTCAAGTACATCGCGCCGCTGGCGCTGACGGTATTCGTCTGGGTGGCGGTGATGAACGCCATCGACCTGCTGCCGGTCGACTGGTTTCCGACGGCGGCGAAGAAGCTCGGCGTCCCCTACCTGCGTCCGCTGCCCACGGCCGATCTGAACCTGACCTTCGGTCTGGCACTCGGCACGCTGATTCTGGCCTTCTACTACAGCGTCAAGATCAAAGGGCTCGGCGGTTTCCTGCACGAGCTGGTCGCCGCACCGTTCGGCAGTGCGAAGATGACGCTGAACCCTCTCACGTGGATTGCGGCGCTGCTGCTGGCACTCGCCAACCTGCTGTTCAACATGATCGAGTACGTCGGCCGCACCTTCTCACATGGCATGCGACTGTTCGGCAACATGTACGCGGGCGAGCTGATCTTCTTCCTGATCGCCGGCCTGGGCGGCAGCATGACCATCGTCGGCATCGGCCTGCACCTGGTCACCGGCACGGCCTGGGCGATTTTCCACATCCTGATCGTGCTGCTGCAGGCGTTCATCTTCATGATGCTGACGCTCGCGTACATCGGCCAGGCTCATGCGCACCACTGACACTCTCGGCTTAAATCCCAGTTTCATCCTCGGAGAACTCTCATGACGGACGTCGGCTTTGTTGCTCTTGCTTGCGGTTTGATCATCGGTATCGGCGCGCTCGGCGCCTGCATCGGCGTGGGTCTCATGTCGGGCAAGTACATCGAAGCCTCGGCGCGCCAGCCGGAGCTGATGAACACCCTGCAGACCAAGGTCTTCCTGCTGCTCGGCCTGATCGACGCGTCGTTCATCATCGGCGTGGGTATCGCGCTGTGGTTCGCGACCGCCAATCCGTTCGTCAAGTAACTCCGCGCGGATTCGAACGAGGCTGATCGTTCCATGAATCTCAACGCAACACTGTTCATCCAGACGATCGTGTTCGTGATCCTCGGCTGGGTCACGATGAAGTTCATCTGGCCGCCGCTGATCGCGGCTATCGAAGCACGCCAGCGCAAGATCGCCGACGGGCTGATCTCGGCCGAGAAGGCCGAGAAGAGCCTCGCGGAAGCGAAGGCCAGCGCGACCGACATCATCAAGGATGCGCGCGTGCAGGCGAACAAGATCGTCGAGCAGGCCAACCGCCGTTCGAACGAGCTGGTCGATGAAGCGCGCGGCACTGCGATCGCGGAAGGTCAGCGCTTGCTGGCCGATGCGCGCAGCGAAGTGGCGCTCGAGTCGAACCGTGCACGCGAGCAGCTGCGACGCGAAGTCGCGCTGATTGCAGTCGCCGGCGCCGGCAAGCTGCTCGGTCGCGAGATCGACGCCAAGACGCACGCCGATCTGCTGGACAAGCTCGCGCTCGAGATCGAGCAGGGCTAAGGCGCGCACGACATGGCCGAAAAAGTCACGCTCGCACGACCGTACGCCAGGGCTGCCTTCGAGGCAGCGAGTGACAGCAAAGACTTCGCTCGCTGGTCGGAGATGCTCGCGGCTGCCGCGGCAACTGTTGCCGACGAGCGCGTGGTCAAACTGCTGTCGAGCCCGCGCGTGCAGCCGTCCGACCTGGTGGAGCTGATCGCCGAAGCGAGTCGCGCCGACCAGCACGGCCGCAACTTCCTCAACACGCTGGCGCTGAACCGCCGGCTCGCCGTGCTTCCCGAGGTGGCGGCGATTTACGAGGAATTGCGGGCCGAGGTCGAGAACATCGCTGACGTGCACATCACGTCGGCCGTGGCGCTCGACGAAGCGCAGCGCACGCGGCTGGCTACGGCGCTGAAGAAGCGATTGAAGCGTGAAGTGCGGCTGCACTGCGCAGTCGACGCCGGTCTGATCGGCGGCGCCGTGGTGCGCACGGGCGATTTCGTCATCGACGGCTCGCTCAAGGCGCGCCTCGAGCGGCTCGCCACCCAAATAATGCATTGAGAGAAGGTGTCAGGCTGAAGCCTGACCCACACCAGAGGTTATAGCGACCATGGCGATTAAGGCATCCGAAATCAGCGATCTGATCAAGGCGCGTATCGAGAAATTCGCGAGCGCCTCCGAGGAGCGCAACATCGGCACGGTCGTCACCGTGACCGACGGTATCGTGCGCGTCCACGGCCTGGCCGATGCGAAGTACGGCGAAATGCTGGAATTCCCGGGCGGCAGCTTCGGCCTGGCGCTGAACCTGGAGCAGGACTCGGTCGGCGCAGTCGTGCTCGGCGAGTACAAGCACATCACGGAAGGCGACACGGTGAAGACCACCGGCCGCATTCTCGAAGTGCCGGTCGGCGAAGGCCTGCTCGGCCGCGTCGTCGACTCGCTCGGCAAGCCGATCGACGGCAAGGGCGAGATCAAAGCGGATCACAACGCACCGATCGAGCGCGTTGCGCCCGGCGTGGTGTTCCGTAAGTCGGTGAGCCAGCCGGTGCAGACCGGTTACAAGGCCGTCGACTCGATGGTGCCGATCGGCCGCGGCCAGCGCGAGCTGATCATCGGCGACCGCCAGACCGGCAAGACCGCGATGGCGATCGACACGATCATCAATCAGAAGAACAGCGGCATTAAGTGCATCTACGTCGCTGTCGGCCAGAAGCAGAGCTCGATCGCCAACGTCGTGCGCAAGCTCGAAGAGCACGACGCGATGAAGCACACGATCATCGTCGCTGCTTCCGCCTCGACGCCCGCTTCGATGCAGTACCTCGCGCCGTACGCCGGCTGCGCGATGGGCGAGTTCTTCATGGATCGCGGCGAAGACGCGCTGATCATTTATGACGACCTCACCAAGCAAGCGTGGGCGTATCGCCAGATTTCGCTGCTGCTGCGCCGTCCGCCGGGCCGCGAAGCGTATCCGGGCGACGTGTTCTACCTGCACTCGCGTCTGCTCGAGCGCTCGGCGCGCGTCAACGAGGAATACGTCGAGAAGAAGACCGGCGGCAAGGTCAAGGGCAAGACCGGCTCGCTGACCGGCCTGCCGATCATCGAGACGCAGGCGGGCGACGTCACCGCGTTCGTGCCGACCAACGTCATCTCGATCACCGACGGCCAGATCTTCCTCGAAGGCGATCTGTTCAACTCCGGTATCCGTCCTGCCATGAACGCCGGCATCTCCGTGTCGCGCGTCGGCGGCGCGGCGCAGACCAAGCTGATCTCCAAGCTGTCCGGCGGCATCAAGCTGTCGCTGGCGCAGTTCCGCGAGCTGGCGGCGTTCTCGCAGTTCGCCTCCGACCTCGACGAGTCGACCCGCAAGCAGCTCGAGCGCGGTCAGCGCGTCACCGAGCTGATGAAGCAGAAGCAGTACGCGCCGATGTCGGTCGCCGAAATGGCGCTGTCGATCTATGCCGTCAACAACGGTTACATGGACAAGTGCGAGATCAAGAAGATCGGCGCGTTCGAAGCGGGCCTGCAGGCATTCGCCAAGACCAACTACAAGCAGCAGATGGACGCGATGCAGGCGAACCCGGTGCTGTCGCCGGAGAACGAAGCGACGCTGAAGAAAATCTCGGAAGAATTCGCCGCCACCGGGACGTACTGAAGCATGCCGGGCGTAAAAGAAATCCGGGTGAAGATTGCGAGCTTCAAGAGCACGCAAAAGATCACCAAGGCGATGCAGATGGTCGCCGCCAGCAAGATGCGCAAAGCGCAGGATCGCATGCGTGCCACGCGCCCGTACTCGGAGCGTATCCGCCGCGTGATCGGCCACCTGCGTAAAGCGAACCCGGACTTCCGCCATCCGTTCCTGGTCGAGCGCGAAGCCAAGGCGGTAGGCTTCATCATCATCTCCACCGATCGCGGTCTGTGCGGCGGCCTGAACGTCAACATGTTCAAGGCCGTGCTCGCGGCGATGCGCGAGTGGCAGGACCGCGGCGCGCCGATCTCGCTGTGCCTGGTCGGCTCGAAGGCCGTGCAGTTTTTCCGCCGTCTCGGCAATACCAAGACGCTCGGCACGGTTACGCACCTCGGCGATCGTCCGCACATCGCGGACTTGATCGGCACCGTCAAGGTGATGCTCGACATGTATCGCGAGGGCAAGCTCGATCGCGTGTTCCTGGTGAACAACGAGTTCGTGAACACGATGAGCCAGCGTCCGGCCGTGCGTCAGCTGCTGCCGGTCGTCACCGAAGACGAAGACAAGCTGCAGAAGCTGTGGGACTACATCTACGAGCCTTCTGCGGGCGAGCTGCTCGACGGCGTGCTGATGCGCTACATCGAGTCGCAGGTTTACCAGGGCGCGGTCGAGACCGTCGCCTGTGAAATGTCCGCGCGCATGGTGGCGATGAAGAGCGCCACCGACAACGCCGGCAAGCTGATCGATGAATTGCAGCTGATCTACAACAAGGCACGCCAGGCCGCGATCACCAAGGAGATCAGCGAGATCGTGGGCGGCGCGGCCGCGGTTTGAGCGAGGAAACGAGCAACATGTCTACGCAAGTGTCCACCGGCAAGATCGTGCAAATCATCGGCGCGGTCATCGACGTGCAGTTTCCGCGCGAGCACATCCCGAACGTCTACGAGGCGCTCAAGCTCGAGGACGTCGATCTGACGCTCGAAGTGCAGCAGCAGCTCGGCGACGGCGTCGTGCGTACGATCGCCATGGGCGTGTCGGAAGGTTTGCAGCGCGGCCTGACGGTCAAGGCGACGGGCGCACCGATCTCGGTGCCGGTCGGCCAGGCAACGCTTGGCCGCATCATGGACGTGCTCGGCGCGCCGCAGGACGAGCGCGGCCCGGTGCAGGCGAAGGAGTACCTGCCGATCCACCGCCCCGCGCCGTCGTATGACGAGCAGGCCGGCGGCCAGGAGCTGCTGGTCACGGGCATCAAGGTCATGGATCTGCTCATGCCGTTCGCGAAGGGCGGCAAGATCGGCCTGTTCGGCGGCGCCGGCGTCGGCAAGACCGTCAACATGCTCGAGCTGATCAACAACATCGCGAAACAGCACGCCGGTCTGTCGGTGTTCGCCGGCGTCGGCGAGCGTACTCGCGAAGGCAACGACTTCTATCACGAGATGATGGAAGCGGGCGTCATCGACAGCAAAGACCTGTCGAAGTCGAAGGTCGCGATGGTGTACGGCCAGATGAACGAGCCGCCGGGCAACCGTCTGCGCGTCGCGCTCACCGGCCTGACGATGGCCGAGTATTTCCGCGACGAGAAGGGCGAGTCGGGCAAGGGCCGCGACGTGCTGCTGTTCATCGACAACATCTACCGTTACACGCTCGCCGGCACCGAAGTGTCCGCGCTGCTGGGCCGCATGCCCTCGGCGGTGGGTTACCAGCCGACGCTCGCCGAAGAGATGGGCGTTCTGCAGGAGCGCATCACCTCGACGAAGACCGGCTCGATCACGTCGATTCAGGCCGTGTACGTCCCGGCGGACGACCTGACCGACCCGTCGCCCGCAACGACGTTCGCCCACCTCGACGCGACCGTCGTGCTCTCGCGTCAGATCGCGTCGCTCGGCATCTACCCCGCGGTAGATCCGCTCGACTCGACCAGCCGCCAGCTCGATCCGCTGGTCGTCGGCGAAGAACACTACAACGTTGCGCGCGGCGTGCAGGCCGTTCTGCAGCGTAACAAGGAGCTGCAGGACATCATCGCGATTCTCGGCATGGACGAGCTGTCGGAAGACGACAAGCGCACCGTGTACCGCGCGCGCAGAATTCAGCGCTTCCTGTCGCAGCCGTTCAACGTCGCGAAGGTGTTCACCGGTCAGGACGGCAAGATCGTATCGCTGAAGGACACGATCGCGGGCTTCAAGGGCATTCTCGCCGGCGAGTACGATCACCTGCCCGAGCAGGCGTTCTACATGGTCGGCAACATCGAAGAAGCAATCGCCAAGGCGAAGACGCTGCAATGAGGTGTCAGGCTGAAGCTGCTGCGCATGGATGCGCGAATGCCGCGGGCGCAGGATGCGCTGGAGCGGCCTGACCCACACGAGAAACTCGATGGCAACAATCCACGTCGACATAGTGAGTGCAGAAGGCGAGATCTTCTCGGGCGAAGCCTCGATGGTCATCGTGCCTGCGGCCATGGGCGACATCGGCATCGCGCCACGTCACGCGCCGTTGTTGACCACGCTCCGGCCGGGCGAAATCCGCGTGCAGGTGCCCGACGGCGAAGAGCAGTTCTTCTTCGTTTCGGGCGGCGCGATCGAGATCCAGCCGCACCTCGTGACCGTGCTCGCGGACACGGCGCTGCGCGCTCACGATCTCGACGAAGCAGCGGCCTCGGCTGCGAAACAGCGCGCCGAAGAAGCGTTGCGGAATCGCGGCACGGCGGTCGAAGTCGCCGAAGCGCAGGCCGAGCTGGCCCGCGCGGCTGCGCAGATCCGCGCGATTGAGAAGCTGCGCAAGATCAAACAATAGGATCCGGGCGTACACTGCGCCCCATGCCTCTTTCGATCGTCATCCTGGCCGCCGGTCAGGGCAAGCGCATGAAGTCGAACCTGCCGAAGGTGCTGCAACCTTTGGCGGGCCAGCCGATGCTCTCCCATGTCATTGCGACCGCGAAGGCGCTGCGCGCCGACGCGATTCACGTCGTCTACGGCCACGGCGGCGAGCAGGTGAAGCAGGCGCTCGCGAGCGAGCCGGTCAATTGGGTGCTGCAGGCCGAGCAGCTCGGCACCGGTCACGCCGTTGCGCAGGCAATTCCGGCGATTCCCGACGATCATCAGGTGCTCATCCTGTTCGGGGATGTGCCGTGCGTTCGCGTGCCGACGTTGCAGCAGCTCACCGCTGCAGGCGCCGATGGACTCGGCCTGCTCACGGTGATCCTCGCCGACCCGAGCGGTTATGGCCGCATCGTGCGCGACACCGCCGGCAGCGTCGTGCGCATCGTCGAACAGAAAGATGCGAACACCAAAGAGCGCGCGATCAGCGAAATCAACACCGGTCTGATGAGCGCGCCCGCGCAGCTGATGCGCAAGTGGCTCGCGGCGCTGAAGAACGACAATGCGCAAGGCGAGTACTACCTCACTGACGTCGTTGTCATGGCCGTGCGCGAGCGTGTGCGTGTCGGCGCAGTGATCTGTCCCACCGAGGTGGAGGTACTGGGTGTGAACGACAAAGTACAGCTGGCCCAACTGGAAGCGACGCTGCGTGCCGAGCGTGCCAACACACTGATGCTCGAAGGCGTCACGCTCGCCGATCCAGCGCGCGTCGACATTCGCGGCCAGGTGAGCGTCGGGCGCGATGTGTTCATCGACGTCAACGTCGTCATGGTCGGCACTGTCGAGCTCGGCGACCGCGTGCGCATCGGCCCGAATTGCTACTTGAAGGACTGCCGCATCGGCGCGGACACCGAGCTGCATCCGAATTGCGTCATCGACCGCTCCGTCATCGGTGCGAAATGCTCGATCGGTCCGTTCGCGCGCCTGCGGCCCGAGTGCGTGCTGCACGACGAGGTGCACATCGGCAATTTCGTCGAAGTGAAGAAGAGCGAGATCGGCGTCGGCAGCAAGGCCAACCATCTCACCTACATCGGCGACGCAACCGTCGGCAGCAAGGTGAACGTCGGCGCGGGCACGGTGACCGTGAACTACGACGGCGCAAACAAGCACCGCACCGAGATCGGCGACAACGCGTTCATCGGCTCGGGCTCGATGCTGGTCGCGCCGGTGAAGATCGGCACGGGCGCCAATACCGCCGCCGGCTCCACGATCACGAAGGACGCCCCGCCCGGCAAGCTGACGATCGCCCGCTCCAAGCAGGTCACGATCGACGGCTGGAAACGCCCCGAGAAAAAGAAGTAAGGCTGGTTAGCGCCCTGTAGGTGGGGTCTTTAGTCTGACATCTGTACTTAAGACCGTGATCCGCGGCAATTTTTACCAGCCCTCACAGCGGTACAATGCGCCCCTGAAATTTCGGGTCCAGGGGTCACTTCATGTGCGGAATCGTCGGCGCGATCGCTGATCGAAACATCGTTCCCATCCTGATCGAGGGCCTGCGCCGTCTGGAATACCGCGGTTACGACTCGGCCGGCGTCGCCATCCTCAACGGCAGCGGCGAGGTGCGCCGCCTGCGCACAGTCGGCAAGGTCCGGATGCTCCAGGACGCGCTGAACGAAACGCCGGTCGATGGTCATCTCGGCATCGCGCACACGCGCTGGGCGACGCACGGCGTGCCCTCCGAGCGCAACGCGCATCCCCACATCTCGCGCGACGGCATCGCGATCGTTCACAACGGCATCATCGAGAATCACGAGGAGCTGCGCGACGAGCTCTCCAGGCTCGGCTACACGTTCACCTCGGAGACCGACACCGAAGTCATCGCGCATCGCATTCACTATCACAAGCAGAAGCTCGGCGATCTGTTCCGCGCGGTGCGCGCCACGGTCGCGGAGCTCGAAGGTGCGTACGCGCTCGCCGTGCTCTCGCAGGATTCTCCGGAGACCATCCTGCTCGCGCGCGCGGGCTGCCCCGTCGTCATCGGCGTCGGCAACAACGAGAACTTCGTCGCGTCGGATGTCGCGGCGCTGCTGCCCGTCACGCGCCAGTTCATCTTCCTCGAAGAGGGCGATGTCGCGGAGATCCGTCGTCAGAGCGTGCGCATCCTCGACAGCGAGGGCAACACCGCACAACGTCCGGTGAAGCAGAGCTCGCTGTCCGCCGACGCTGCGGAGAAAGGCGAGTACGCCCACTACATGCTCAAGGAAATTCACGAGCAGCCGCGCGCGATCGCGCAGACACTCGAAGAGCGCGTTGCCGGCGGCAAGTTGCTCGAAGCTGCATTCGGCCCGCTCGCGACCGAGGTATTCCGTCGCACCGAAGCCGTACAAATCGTCGCGTGCGGAACCAGCTATCACGCTGGCGCCGTCGCGAAGTACTACATCGAGCAGATCGCGCGCCTGCCATGCTGGGTCGAGATCGCGAGCGAGTATCGCTATCGCAATCCGGTCGTGCCGAAGAACACGCTGTTCGTGTCGATCTCGCAGTCAGGCGAGACGGCAGACACGCTCGCCGCGCTGCGCATGGCGAAACAGTCGGGTTATCTGTCGAGCCTGTCGATCTGCAACGTGCCGGAAAGCTCGCTGGTGCGCGAATCCGAGCTCGTGCTGCTCACACGCGCGGGTCCGGAGATCGGCGTCGCGTCGACCAAAGCATTCACGACCCAGCTCACCGCGCTCGGCATGCTGGTGATCGCGCTTGCGAAGTTCCACGGCACCGACGCCGAGCGTGAGCGCGGCCTGGTGCAGCGGCTCATCGAAATTCCCGGGCTGATCGAGAAGACGCTGCATCTCGACGACCAGATCCGCGAGCTGGCGAAGCGCTTCGCCGACAAGCATCACGCGCTGTTCCTCGGCCGCGGCCAGATGCATCCGATCGCGATGGAAGGCGCGCTGAAGCTCAAGGAGATCTCGTACATCCACGCCGAGGCGTATCCGGCCGGCGAGCTGAAGCACGGTCCGCTGGCGCTGGTCGACGCAGACATGCCGGTCGTGACGGTCGCGCCGAACAACGACCTGCTGGAGAAGCTCAAGTCGAACCTGCAGGAAGTGCGCGCGCGCGGCGGCGAGCTGTTCGTGTTTGCAGACCCGGAGTCGGGGATTCAGGCGTCGGAAGGCGTCACCGTCATCACGATGCCGAAGCACGTGAGCCACTTCCAGGCGTCGGCGGTCTACACGGTGCCGCTGCAACTGCTCGCATATCACTGCGCGATCCTGCGCGGCACCGACGTCGATCAGCCGCGCAATCTCGCGAAGTCCGTTACGGTGGAATAGTCTCGAGTGGCAAACGCCACCGCAGACAAGTATGGAGCCCCGCTGGTACCTGACTTGCGTGGCCCTGTTGTCGGCTGGTGCCGCGAGCGCAGCCGACTCTCCCGATGAACTGCAGGCGACTGCGTATCGCCCGACCGTATCGAACCCTGCTGATCTGCCGGTCCCGCATCACTTCGAATGGGAAGCAGGCGGCTATGCCGGACGCGATCCCGGCGACGCGCGCCACATCAGCGTTCCGTACCTCCTGAAATACGCGTTCACGGACGACTTCGGCCTGCTCATCGGCGGCGAGAGCTTCGTGGTCGATCGCAGCAGCGGCGACACTGCACGCGGCTGGGGCGACACGTCGGTCACCATGAAATTCCATCACGCAGTGTCTGAATCGACAGGCATCGGTCTCGAAGCGGCGGTCGCTTTACCGACCGCCTCGCATGACCTCGGCACCGGCCAGACCGACTACACGTTGAATGGCATCGCGAGCACGGAAGTCCTGCAATGCGCCGTCGACATCAACGTCGGTTACACGCGCCTCGGCCGGCCGGATCCCGGCACGAGTCGCGACGTGGTCAGCTGGGCGGTCGCAGCCTCGCACGACGTTGCGGCGAAGTGGGGATTTGCCGGCGAGCTCTCCGGTATCAATCAGAGCGGCGCGCATGGCACGGCGCAGTTCCTCAGCGCGCTGTCGTTCAGCGCGACGCCAACTCTGGTGTTCGATGGCGGCGCCCTGCTTGGATTGAATCGCGATTCGACCCGCTACGGGGTGTTCACCGGCGTGACGATGCTCGTGCACTGAGACCAGGCGGGTCGCCCCTCGTACACATGTTCCTGACAGCGGCCGCGTGCGCATACTTCGGGCATGCGCCGTGCGACCAAGACCGTTCACCTACTGATCGGACTCGGACTCTGCGCTATTGCGTGCGCCGCAGTCGCCGCCGAGGAGATTGACACCGCAACCGCCGCGCGCGACAGCGCCCGAATCGTCATCGCCAACCGAACGGTGATCGAGGTGCGCGGCCCTATCGCCGGATATTCGGCGACGGAGCGCGCAACGGCTTCAACAAACCGGATAATCGATGTTCTCGAGGCGAATCCCTCGCCCGCCATCAAGCTCGACGATATCGACGAGGGCACGGAGGTCCTGCTCGGCGGCAAACGCGCCTTCATCGTGACGCGTATCGACATCGATCCGATCGCCGGCGAGACCACGCAGTTGGTCGCCGAGGCAGCGGCCACGCGTCTGGGACAGGCGGTCGCGGAGTATCGAGCGCAGCACACGCCCCGCTATCTGTTGATCCAGACGGGGTGGGCTCTCGTGGCGCTCGCCATCTACAGCGGGCTGCTCTGGCTGCTGATTCAGATCGACCGACGTGTTGGCCGGCTGGTAGCCGGAGCTGCAGCGGCAGGCGCCGATCGGCTCCACGTCAAAGGCGTGCGCCTGTTCGATCCTGAGCAGATCAGCCTGTTCGCAAGGCGCCTGTTCACGGGGTTGGCGTATGTCCTGGGGTTCATTGCAACGTACGGCTGGATCACCTTCACGCTGCTGCTGTTCCCTTACACACGCCCGTCGGGCGAGCAGATGGAAGGCCAGCTGCTGGGGATCGTCGGCGACATGGCGCTGTCGATCGCCAACGCGATTCCCGGCCTGCTGCTGGTGATCGTGATCCTGCTGATCGCGCGCCTGATCATCCGTCTCGCGAGCCTGTTCTTCGATCGCATCGCCCGCGGCAAGATCTCGATGGGCGGGCTCGACGCCGATACGGTAGTCCCGACGCGGCGGATTTTTCAGTTCGTCGTGTGGGCGTTCGCGGCCGCGTTGGCGTACCCCTATTTGCCTGGGTCGGACACCGACGCCTTCAAGGGGGTCTCGGTACTGTTCGGCCTCGCGGTGTCGATCGGGGCCTCGAGTCTGGTCGGCCAGGCGGTCAGCGGGCTGATCCTCACCTACACCCGCGCTTTCCGACCCGGCGAGTACGTGCGCATCGGCGACACGGAGGGCACCGTGGTCGCGATGGGCGCCTTTGCCACCCGTGTCCGCACCGGTCTCGGCGAGGAGGTGCTCGTCCCGAACACTCTGGGATTGCAGAACTCGACCCAGAATTTTTCCCGCGCCGCGGCCGGCGGGGGCTTCGTGGTCAACACGCGAGTCGCCATCGGGTATTCGACGCCGTGGCGGCAAGTGCATGCGCTGCTCGAAGAGGCAGCACGTCGCACCGCCGGCATCGACCGCGATCCTGAGCCTTACGTGCGACAGACCGCGCTCGCCGATTTCTATGTCGAGTACCGTCTGATCGCGCACTCGCTGATCGACGATCCGGCCGAGCGCATCAAGATGCTGAGCGCTCTGTACGCCAACATCCAGGACGTATTCAACGAGCACGGCGTGCAGATCCTGTCGCCGCACTACATGACCGACCCCGCCGAGTCGCAGGTGGTGACGAAGGAACGCTGGTACACGCCGCCGGCCAAGCCGCCGGCAATCTAGCGGTAAATCGGCGATACTCTGCGCCATGCAAATCACCCAGAACGCAGTGGTTTCGATCCACTACACGCTGACCGACGATTCCGGCACCAAGCTCGACAGCTCCGACGGCACGCCGCTCGCGTACCTGCACGGCAACGGTAACCTGATCCCCGGTCTGGAGCGCGAGCTCGAAGGCAAAGCGGCCGGCGACAAGCTGAGCGTGAAAATCGCTCCGGCCGACGCCTACGGCGAGTACGACAAGTCGCTGGTCCAGCGCGTGCCGCGGCGCGCGCTCAAGGGCATCGGCAATCTTCAGGTCGGCATGCAGTTGCACACTCAATCGCCGCACGGCGTGCGTGCCGTGACTGTCACGCAGATCGCCGGCGACATGGTCACGATCGACGGCAATCACCCGCTCGCGGGCAAGAGCCTGAATTTCGAGGTGGAGATCGCCGAAGTGCGGGCCGCGACCGAGGAAGAGCTGGCGCACGGCCACGTCCACGGGCCGGGCGGTCACCACGACCACTAGTCGTAGAAGAACTCCGCATTGCGTTGGCGCACGATTTGCGCTGACGTGGGCAAAAAGGAGGGCATGACGATGCTACGCGTCAGATACCTGCTGGCCTTCAAGCCCAAGAGCGTCTGGACCATCGGCCCCGAAGCGCCGGTCCTCGAGGCCATCCAGGTCATGGCCGACAAGCACATCGGCGCGCTGCCGGTCGTGCGCGAGAAAGAACTGGTCGGGATCGTTTCCGAGCGTGACTACGCGCGCAAAGTGATCCTGCTCGGGCGCTCGAGCTCCGATACACCGGTGTGGCAGATCATGACGTCGGACGTCGTGACCGTGTCGCCCGACGACGCCGTCCACCGGTGCATGGAGATCATGACCGAGAAGCGCATCCGGCACCTCCCGGTCGTCGACAAGGGCGAGCTGATCGGCATCATCTCGATCGGCGACCTGGTGAAGGCCGTCATCGAAGAACAGCAGCAGACGATCACCCAGTTGGAGCGCTACATCGCGGGGTGACGAGCGTCGGCGGGTGGTGCGCGCTGTAGGTCGGGCTTTAGCCCGACAATCCGTGCGAAGAAAGAATTTTCTCGCCAAGGCGCCAAGGAAGAAGAATTTTCTCGCCAAGGCGCCAAGGAAGAAAAGTCTAAAAAATTTGGCTTCGGACTTGGCGTCTTGGCGAGAGTTTCTTCCGGAGTCGGGCTGAAGCCCGACCTACAGCGCCCCGTCCAGCCTCTGTCATTCACCCCGCTGTCGCGGCGGGCATCGCATCGTCCAGCAGCCCGCGCTGCAGCGCGCGGTTCACCGCGCTCAGGATCGCCATCAACGATGCCGTCACGATGTTCTCGTGCAAGCCGACGCCGAACAGCGTGGTCCGCGCCGGCGTCGTGATCTCCACGAACGCGACGGCACGCGCGTCGCTGCCCGAACCCATCGAGTGCTCCTCGTACGACAGCACATCGAAGCGCAGGCCCAACGCATCGACGATCGCGTCGATCGGACCATTGCCTTCGCCGTGCAGCAGCGCGCCCTGGCCGTTGCACTTCAGCTTCAGCGTCAGCCGCTCGACGTTCTGATGCTCACGCAGCGGCGACAACTGATGACCGCCGTAAACGTAGGTGCCGTTCTCGCCCAGATACTCGCGCTCGAACAGCGACCAGATCTGCTCCGAGGTCAGCTCCTTGCCGGTGGCATCGGTCACGGCCTGCACGACCTGGCTGAATTCGATCTGCAGCCGCCGCGGCATCGTCAGCCCGTAGTCGCGTTCCAGAAGGTAGGCGATGCCGCCCTTGCCCGACTGACTGTTGACGCGAATAACCGACTCGTACGTGCGCCCGAGGTCGCGCGGGTCGATGGGCAGATACGGCATTTCCCAGATGTCGCCGTCGCGGCGCGCCGCAAAGCCTTTCTTGATCGCGTCCTGGTGCGAGCCGGAGAACGAAGTGAACACCAGGTCGCCGACGTATGGATGACGCGGATGTATCGGCAGCTGGTTACAGTGCTCTGCACAGCGCGCCGCTTCGTTGATGTTGGAGAAATCCAGTCCCGGGTGGACGCCCTGGCTATAGAGATTCAGTGCGAGCGTCACGACGTCGACGTTGCCGGTGCGCTCGCCGTTGCCGAACAACGTGCCTTCGACGCGTTCCGCGCCTGCCATCACGGCGAGCTCCGCAGCCGCGATCGCGGTGCCGCGGTCGTTGTGTGGATGCACCGACAGCACGATCGAGTCGCGCTTGGCGACGTGACGGCCAAACCATTCGATCTGGTCTGCGTAGATGTTCGGCGTCGCCATCTCGATGGTCGCTGGCAGGTTGATGATCACCCTGCGCTCGGGCGTCGGTTGCCAGACTTCGTTCACGGCATCGCAGATCTCGACCGCGAAGTCGAGCTCGGTGCCGGTGAAGCTCTCCGGACTGTACTCAAAACGCCAATCTGTGCCGGGCTGTTGTGCGGCGAGGTCGCGCACGCACCGCGCTGCCTGCACCGCGATGTTGATGATCCCCGGTCGGTCGAGGCAGAACACGACGCGCCGTTGCACGGTGGACGTCGAGTTGTACAAGTGCACGATCGCGCGCTTCGCGCCGCGCAGCGACTCGTAAGTGCGCTCGATCAGCTCGGGTCGCGCCTGCGTCAACACCTGGATGATGACGTCATCCGGGATCAGGTTCTTCTCGATCAGCTCGCGCACGAAATCGAAATCCGTCTGCGACGCGGCCGGGAAGCCGACCTCGATCTCCTTGAAGCCGGTGCGCACCAGCATGTCGAACATGCGGCGCTTGCGCGCGGCATCCATCGGTTCGATCAGTGCCTGGTTGCCGTCGCGCAGGTCGACGCTGCACCACAACGGCGGCGTCGTGAGGACCTTGTCAGGCCAGGTCCGGTCGCGAAGGTCGATGGGCGCGAACGGGCGGTACTTGTTCTTGGGTTCCTGCAACATCGTAGGCATTCCTGTGCTGGGGGCGGCCGTGGGGCCGGAGCAAACGAATCAGAGATTTTTTGGCGCCAGTCCCTGGCGACGATCGGGGTGTTTGCGTCTTAGCGACGCAGGTGCAGGCGCGTACGCAGCAGCTCACTGCCTCGAAGGGGCAGCGCGGACTGTTGCTGAATCGTACGCATGGGCCGAATCTAGCAGCAGCGCTGGAGCCAAGGCAAGAGAATGCAGCCCATGATGCGTCCTATGAGTCGTCTGATGGCTTTCGGTCTGTCGCTAGGCTGCTGCCTGGCAGCGGCCGCTCAGGACTTCAAAGTCGTCTGGATCAACGTCGGTGAAGTCGTCTCGGCGGGCAAGAACGCCGTGCCGATGCCGAGCGGCGCCAAAGTGGTGCGCGTCGATGTCGAGCCGGCGATCGTCCCACTCGCCGCGGGCAAGCAGGTCTGCCTCAGCACGCTGCAGCTGAATGCCTTCGGTACCCAGGGCCGTGCACTTGCGGGCGTGCCGCTGACGATCGAGATTCGCCAGGACCAGAGGCTCGATCTGCAACTGACCCGACCGAACGGCGACTTCTGCATGCGTCCCGCGCGCCCCGCCGAATATCCCATCCGCCTCACCAGCAAGCTGCCCGCCCCCGACGACACCAGGCGCGGCGCCCAGATCTTCGTGCGCGTGAACTAGATCACCTTTGCGAGCGCGTTTTCACGCGTTCTTCACAGCAGCAATCACTTCGCTGTCACGGGCGGCCGGCAAAGTAGCCACCATGACAAGCAGACAGCAACAGGAGCTCAGATCCATCGGAGTCATGCTCGAGGGTGTCGCGGCGATCTGGTGTGCTCGGTCTGCACGGTTTCCGCAACTTTGGAGCAGCACTCATGAAGTATCTCAAGCGAATGATTGGCGCGTTCGAAGGCGCCTTGCTCGTCGTCACAACGTTCGTAATGCTCGCACCGTTTTTAATGGTGCGTTGATCGCCTACTAATCGTTGAGCTGGAGCTCGGCGCGCCAATCGCGCGTCGGGTCACCCGACACCAGGAAGTGCGGGTTCAGCACCTCGGCCTTCGCGTTGTAACGCAGCCGCTGTCCGTCCGTCTGGATCACGCGTCCCCCCGCTGCCTCCACGACTGCCTGGGCAGCGGCTGTGTCCCACTCGCTGGTCGGACCGAAGCGCGGATAGAAATCCGCGCTGCCCTCGGCGACCAGGCAGAACTTGATCGAGCTGCCGACCGCGACGAGCTGATAAGGCTCGAGCTGCGGCAGATAGCGATCGAGTACCGAGTCGCGATGCGAACGGCTTCCGACGATCCGCAGCGGCGTAGGCGCGGTCTTGGTCGTGTGTATCCGCACTGCCGTGTCGCGACCGCTCTGCCGTGTCGCGCCCACGTTCTGCACGCCTGTGTACGTCGTACCAGTAACTGGCACGTGCACGACGCCGAGGACAGCATCGTGACCATCGATGAGCGCGATGTTCACGGTGAACTCGCCGTTGCGCGAGACGAACTCCTTCGTGCCATCGAGCGGATCGACGAGCCAGTAGCGTTGCCACTGGCGACGCTCGCTATACGGGATGTCGCTCGCCTCTTCGGAGAGCACCGGCACGTCCGGCGTGAGCGCGTGCAGACCTGCCACGATGATGTCGTGCGACTGGGTATCGGCGAGCGTGAGCGGTGACTGATCCGCCTTGTTCGTCACTTCGAACTGCTGACCGTACACGCCGAGAATCGCGTCGCCTGCGCGCCGCGCGAGCGCAACTACATCCGCGACCAAGCTTTGGTTTACTGGCACTGAAGCTCCGCTATCAACGATGCAGTGGTGCAGGCGCGCCGTGGCCGAGCCGCTCCGTCGCCGGCGCGGTGATCCTGCAGACCAATCCCCCGGTGGCGAAGTCGAGCGAGACCCGACCATCGATTGCTTGCGCCAGACTCTGCTCGATAGTGCTGCGACCGAAGCCAGTGCGCTCTGGTGTCACCACAGCAGGGCCGCCGCTCTCCACCCACGCGAGCTGGAATACGGCCTCATTCGCCGCCTCGGGGTACAACCCCCACTCGATGCGCAATTTGCCCTCGCTGCTCGACAACGCGCCGTATTTGGTGGCGTTGGTCGCGAGCTCATGCATTGCCAGGCTGAAGGCGACCGTGGCTTCGGGCGACAGCGTCAGCAGCGGCCCTACGAGAGTGATGCGTTCCTCCGTGGCATACGGAGCCAGGATCTCGCCGATCAGCGCGCGCAGGTCCGAACCGGAGCGCGTCAGAGCCAGCCCGTGCGCTCGCGCCAATGCGGCGAGTCGACCGTCGAACACTTTGCGGAACTGGCCCGTTTCGCCGTGCGTGCGCAACGTGAAGTAGACCAGCGAGCCGATGGAAGCGAACACGTTCTTCATACGGTGGTGCAGCTCGGCCACCAGCAGGTCCTGTTGCTGATCGGCGCGATGCCTGATCAACGCGAGGCCTGTCAGGTCCGTCCCCAGCGCAAGCAGTTTTTCTTCCTGTGCATTCAGTGACCGGGGCCCGCGGAAGCCGATCACGAGTGTGCCGAGCGAAGTGCCATCGGTGGCGAACACCGGGTGCGATTGGATCGTCTTCACGTGGTGACGGGCATGCAGCTGACGCCAAGCGGGCTGGAAGCGCTCGTCGGTGGCGATGTCGTCGCTGTGAACGACCCTGCCGTGGTAAACGGCTGCGGCGCAGCTGCCCGGCAGATCCGCGACGTGCAGTCCCGGAATGGCCGATTCATAGGACGAGCCAAGACTCGGAAAGATGGCGCGCTCGAAGGTGCGCGCGGCGCGGTCGAGCACGGTCATGCCGACGACTGCGCCGTCGATCAGCGACTCGATTCCGGCGCCGAGCCGCTCGAACACGCAGTCGAGCGGCTTGCCGCGAGCGATCAGCTCGAGCACCTCGATCTGCAAAGCCGTTATGGCGCTGTCCCGCGGAGTCATGGCTTTCAAAGTCCGGACAACTCGTCCGCCGGATACAGCATACCGCCGTCGCGCAGCGTCTTGAGGATTTGCTCCGCCGCTTCTTCCGGCGACTGCAGCACCGTGCGCAGATGGATCTCGGGATGCTCCGGCGGCTCGTACGGCGAGTCGAGGCCCGTGAAGTTCTTCAGCTCGCCGCGGCGCGCCTTTTTGTAGAGGCCCTTCACGTCGCGTTTCTCGGCCTCGGCCAACGGCGTATCGACGAACACCTCGAGGAATTCGCCCGGCTGCATCAACTCGCGCGCCAGGCGGCGCTCGGAGCGGAACGGCGAGATGAACGACACCAGCACGATCAAGCCCGCATCGACCATGAGTCGTGACACTTCCGCGACGCGTCGGATGTTCTCGACGCGGTCCGTATCCGTGAAGCCGAGATCCCGGTTGAGCCCGTGGCGCACGTTGTCGCCGTCGAGCGTGTACGTGTGCCGGCCGAGCGCGTGTAGGCGTTTCTCTACCAGGTTCGCGACCGTCGACTTGCCGGCGCCGGAAAGTCCGGTGAACCACAGCACGCACGCGCGCTGACCTTTGAGTGACGAGCGCGCCGTCTTGTTGACGTCGAGCGCCTGCCAATGAATGTTCTCGGCACGGCGCAGCGCGAAGTTCAGCAAGCCTGCGCCAACGGTGTCGTTCGAGAGCTTGTCGATCAGGATGAAGCCGCCGGTCTCGCGATTGTCCGCGTACGGATCGAACGGAATCGCGCGATCGAAGCTCAGGTTGCACACACCGATCTCGTTCAGCTCCAGCTGCTTCGCTGCGAGCCGCTCCAGCGTGTTCACGTTCACCTTGTGCTTCGGCGTCGTGATGCTGCCGGTGAGCATGCGCGTGCCGAGTTTGATGGCGTACGGTCGGCCACGCAGCATCGGCTCTTCGTGCATCCAGATGATCGTCGCTTGGAACTGATCGGCGACTGCGGGCGGCGCATCGGCCGCTGCGAGCAAGTCGCCGCGGCTCACATCGACTTCGTCCGCCAGCGTCAGCGTCACGGACTGCCCGGCGACTGCAATTTCCAGGTCGGCCTCGAAGCCGACGATGCGCGTCACGCGACTCTGCCGACCCGACGGCAACACCCGCACCGTATCGCCGCGCCGGACCTTGCCGCTCGCGATCGTGCCGGCGAAGCCGCGAAAGTCCTGGTTCGGCCTGTTCACCCACTGCACGGGCAAGCGGAACGGCTTCGTCTGCAGGTCGTCCTCGATCTCGACCGATTCGAGATAGCCCATCAGCGTCGGGCCGTCGTACCACGGCGTGCGTGCGCTGCGCTCGAGCATGTTGTCGCCGCGCAGCGCCGACAGCGGCACCGCGACGATGTTCGTGAGTCCGATCTGCTTCGCGAACTCGCGATACCCGGCGACGATCTCATCGAACGTCTGCTGCGAGTACTCGACCAGATCCATTTTGTTGATCGCGAGCACGATGTGTCGGATGCCAAGCAGCGACACGATGTAACTATGACGGCGCGTCTGCGTCAGCACGCCCTTGCGCGCGTCGACGAGAATCACTGCGACATCTGCAGTCGACGCGCCCGTGACCATGTTGCGCGTGTATTGCTCGTGTCCCGGCGTATCCGCGACGATGAACTTGCGCCGGTCGGTCGAGAAGAACCGATACGCGACGTCGATCGTGATGCCTTGCTCGCGTTCCGCCGCGAGGCCGTCGACCAGCAACGCGAAGTCGAGCTCGCCGCCTTGCGTGCCCACCTTCTTCGAATCCGCTTCGAGCGCGGCGAGCTGGTCCTCGAAGATCAACTTCGATTCGTACAACAGCCGCCCGATCAGGGTCGACTTGCCGTCATCGACGCTGCCGCACGTGATGAACCGCAGCAACCCCTTGTGCTCGTGCGACTTGAGGTAGGCGTGAATGTCTTCGGCAATGAGGTCCGACTTATGGGCCATCGTTCCGCTTCTTCAGAAATACCCTTCCTGCTTCTTCTTCTCCATCGAAGCCGCGCTGTCGTGATCGATCACGCGGCCCTGGCGCTCGGAGCTGGTGGTGAGCAGCATTTCCTGGATGATCGCCGGCAGCGTATCCGCGCGGCTTTCCACTGCACCGGTCAGCGGATAACAGCCGAGCGTGCGGAAGCGCACCCAGCGTTGCTCGGGCCGCTCGCCGGCCTGCAACGGCATGCGATCGTCGTCGACCATGATCAGCGCACCGTCGCGCTCGACGATCGGACGCTGCTTGGAGAAATACAGCGGCACGATCGGGATGTTCTCCATGTAGATGTACTGCCAGATGTCCAGCTCGGTCCAGTTCGACAGCGGGAACACGCGCAGGCTTTCGCCCTTGTTCTTGCGCGTGTTGTACAGATGCCAGAGCTCGGGCCGCTGACGCTTCGGATCCCAGCGATGCTGCGCCGACCGGAACGACACCACACGCTCCTTGGCACGCGACTTCTCTTCGTCGCGGCGTGCGCCGCCGAACGCGGCGTCGAAGCCGTATTGATCGAGCGCCTGCTTCAGCGCCTGCGTCTTCATCACGTCGGTGTGCACGGCCGAGCCATGCGTGAACGGGCCGATGCCGCGCGCCAGCCCCTCCTTATTGATATGCACGATCAGCTGCACGCCGAGCCGCGCGGCCGTGGCGTCGCGAAACGCGATCATTTCCCGAAACTTCCAGGTCGTGTCGACGTGCAGCAGCGGGAACGGCGGCCTGGCCGGGTAAAAGGCCTTCATCGCCAGGTGCAACAGCACCGAGCTGTCCTTGCCGATGGAATACAGCATGACGGGCCGTTCGCTCTCGGCGACGACCTCGCGCAGGATGTGGATGCTCTCGGCTTCGAGGCGGTTCAGGTGCGTGAGTCGGATCATCGTTGTCAGTCAAAAGCCGGCGGGTGGCAAAACGGTTCCACCGGGGTTTGAAGAGAGCGGATTGTGCGGCAGGGCGGGCTCGATCGCATATGCCGGCTTGGCCAGGCGCGGCGCCGTCCGAGCATAAGCGCCACTACGGCGCGCGAAACGCGGAAATTAAAGGGATTTCAGATACATAAAGTTACATTGAATTACACTTCTTTGCCGCAACCCCGGCGCGAACTTCAGTCTAATAGCCCCTATGGAGCGCAGCTTCCTCGCTTTGGTGGTTCTCGTCGCGCTGGCCGGGTGCGCCGTCGGGCCGAATTATCGGCCGCCGCAACCCGTGACCCCCGACGAATGGCATTCGCGGCCGACTGCTGCGGCACCCGCCGCCGTAACGCCTGCCGGCGATCCCGCTGCGCTCGCGGACTGGTGGAAGACGCTCAACGATCCGGTCCTCGACCAGCTCGTCGAGCAGGCGCTCGCGCATAACAAGACCGCCAAACAGGCGTACGCGAGCGTCCTCGAAGCGCGCGCCCGGCGTGGCATCGCGGCCGCGGATTTCTGGCCGTCGCTGAGCGCTTCGGCCGGCGGCAATCGCACGAACTCCGAGTCGCGGGTCAGCAATCCGGACGTTGGCCTCGCCGGCGGCACAGACGAGATTTACGACGCGGGTGTCGATGCGATCTGGGAGCTCGATCTGTTTGGCGGCAAACGCCGCGCATTCGAAGCAGCCACAGCCCAGCTCGGCGCGACCGAAGCGCAGCTACGCGACGTGCTCGTCACGCTGCTGGGCGACGTTGCGTTGAGTTATGTCGACGTGCGCACGGCCCAGTCGCGGCTGACGTACGCCGAGAAGAATCTCGAATCACAACGCGGCACTCTCGATATCACTCACTGGCGAGCGGCTGCGGGCCTGGCGACGGCGCTCGATGAAGAGCAGGCGCAGAGCACGTACCAGCAAACGCGTGCAGCGATCCCGGTGCTGCAATCGAACCTCGTGCAAGCGATGAATCGCCTGTCGGTGCTGACGGGCGATCCGCCCGGTTCGCTCGAAGCGACCCTCGCGGAGCGCAAACCGATTCCGGTCGCGCCGCTCGAGATCGCTGCCGGCGTGCCTGCCGATGTCTTGCGTCGTCGTCCTGACATTCGCAACGCCGAGCGGCGCCTCGCGGCGCAGACTGCCGAAGTCGGTGTCGCGACCGCGGCGCTCTATCCGAGTCTGTCGTTGACCGGCTCGATCACGTTGCAAGCGCTGAATGCGAGCGACGTGCCGAACGGCTTCCGCACCGATCGCTTCGGCCTGTCGTTGAATCTGCCGATCTTCCGCGGCGGGGCGCTGCGCCAGAACTTGAATGCGCAGAATGCGCTCGTCGTCCAAGCGGTCGCGACGTATGAAGCGACTGTTCTCGCCGCCTACGAGGAAGTCGAGAATGCGCTCACTGCCTCGACCAACGAGCATCTGCGACGCGACGCCTTGCAGCTCGGCGTCGAGAGCGCCCGGCGCGCGTCCGATCTCGCACTCACGCAATACAACTCCGGACTCGTGGATTTCCAGACCGTGCTCAACGCCGACCGTCAGCTCATCACGCTCGAGGACTCGCTCGCCGTCAGCGACGGCGAAGTGACGGCGAACCTCGTGCGCCTGTACAAGGCGCTGGGCGGCGGCTGGAGCGTCTTCCCGAAGGAATAGATCGTGGACACTGAAACCAATCCCTCGGCGACCCCCGAGCTCTCGACACCGGACTACGGCCCGGGCGCGCCGGCGCCGTGGAAGCGCTGGGCCCGCTGGGGTGCGATCGCGCTGGTCGCGATCGTCGTCGCTTATTTCATCTTCGGGCGCAGCGGCAGCGATAAGCCCAAGTACGTGACGCAGGACGTCACGACCGGCGACCTCACGGTCACCGTGACGGCCACAGGGAATCTCGAACCGCGCAATCAAGTCGACATCGGCAGCGAGCTGTCGGGCACGATCCGTACCGTCACGGTCGACGTGAACGATGAGGTGAAGGCGGGGCAAGTCCTCACCAAGCTCGACACCACGCGCCTGGAAGCGCAGGTGCTCCAGGCACAGAGCTCGCTTGCGTCGGCCGAAGCGCGCGTCCTGCAGAGCCTTGCGGGACTCAAGGAAGCGCGCGCCAACCTTGCTCGACTCCAGAAGGTGCGCGAGCTGAGCAACAACAAACTGCCCTCGCAGCAGGACATGGACGTTGCCGAGTCGGCAGTCGCGCAAGGCGAAGGCGAAGAGGCTGCGGCCCGAGCCGCCGTCGCGCAGGCAAAAGCCAATCTCGACGCGGTCAAGACGGATCTCAGCAAGACCGACATCAAGTCGCCGATCAACGGCGTCGTGCTGGTGCGTTCGGTGGAGCCGGGCCAGACAGTGGCCTCGTCGCTGCAGGCGCCGGTGCTCTTCACGCTCGCCGAAGATCTCAAGAAGATGGAGCTGCACGTCGCCGTCGACGAGGCCGACATCGGCTCCGTCGAAGTCGGCCAGGATGCATCGTTTACCGTGGACGCGTTTCCGAATCGCCAATTCCACGCGAAGATTACGCGAGTCGATTTCGCCTCGAACAACACGCAGAAGAGCAGCAGTGGCAGCAGCAGCAGCGGCGGCTCCGGCAGCAGCGCGACTTCAACCGGCGTAGTCACGTACGAGACCGTGCTCGAAGTCGACAATTCGGATTCGCTGTTGCGGCCGGGCATGACCGCGACTGCCGAAATCGTGACCACCAGCATCCAGGACGCAACGCTGGTGCCGAACGCCGCGCTGCGCTTCACGCCGACTGGTGCCGACGCGCCCGGCGCGCCGAACGCGCAGCAGTCGCGCGGTCCGCTGTCGGCGTTGATGCCGACGATGCCGCGCCGCATGTTCGGCGGCGGTCAGCAGCGCGGTGGCGGACGCATGGGCCGCGTGTGGGTTATCGAAGACGGCAAACCCGCGCTGGCGATTTTCAAGCCGGGCGCGACCGACGGCCGCATGACGCAAGTATTGCCGCGCGGCGAGAAGCCGAACGGCGGCGGGCGCCAGGGCCCGATGGCGAACGACGAGAAATTCAAGAAGGCGCTGGAGCGCAAGATCGAGCCCGGCGTGAAGGTCATCGTCGACGAAGAAGCGCCGAAGAAATGACCGGCATGCCGACTCCTCCGAGCCGGGTAATCGAGCTGTCGCAGGTCACTAAGGTGTACGGCGAGGGCGAAGGTCAGGTGCGCGCGCTGCGCGGCATCGATCTCGCGATCGCGCCCGGTGAGTTCGTCGCAGTCATGGGCCCGAGCGGCTCCGGTAAGTCGACGTGCATGAACATCCTCGGTTGCCTCGACACGCCAACCGCCGGCACGTACCGCTTTCTCGGCGTGCCGGTCGGCACGATGACGGCGGACCAGCGTGCCTTGCTGCGACGGAACCATCTCGGCTTCGTGTTTCAGGGCTTCAACCTGCTCAGCCGCACGACGGCGCTCGAAAACGTCGAGCTGCCGCTGATTTACCGTCACTTGCCCGCCGAAGAGCGTCACGCCCGCGCCCGCAAGGCGCTGCACGAGGTCGGACTTGCCGGTCGCGAGACGCATGTCCCGAGCGAGCTGTCCGGCGGCCAGCAGCAGCGTGTCGCCATCGCGCGCGCCATCGTCGCGCAGCCGCAAGTCGTGTTCGCTGACGAGCCGACGGGCAATCTCGATACCCAGACCAGCATCGAGATCATGAAGGTGCTGACCGGCCTCAACGAGCAGCGCGGCATGACCATCGTCATGGTGACGCACGAGCCCGATATCGCGGGTTGGAGCCGACGCATCGTGCGCTTCCGCGACGGCGTGATCGAGAGCGACGAGGCCAACACTCCGGTGCGAGGAGTTGCCTGATGTTCTGGAACGCAATGCTGCTGGCGCTGCGCGAAATACGCCGCAACGTGCTGCGCTCGTCACTGACGATTCTCGGCATCGTCATCGGCGTCGCCGCCGTCATCACGATGGTCACGATCGGCCAGGGCGCCACCGCGCAGGTGCAGGCGGACATCCAGAAGCTCGGCACGAACCTCCTTCAGGTATTCCGCGGCCAGGGCTTTGGCGGCGGCGGTGGCGCACGCTCCTCGGCAGCGCCGTTCACCCTGGAAGACGTTACCGCGATCGAGAACGATATCTCCGGCGTCCGCGCGGTCGCGCCGAGCTCGAACAGTGGCGCGCAGGCTATCTACGGCAATGCCAATTGGTCGACGCAGGTCACGGGCACGAGCGACAAGTATCTGGAAGTGCGTGACTGGCCGCTGGCATCGGGCCGCAATTTCTCGGAGAGCGAGCTGCGTGCCGGCGCGGCGGTTTGCATGCTCGGCGACACGGTCAAGCAGGAGCTGTTCGGTAATCAGGATCCGATTGGAATCTCCATCCGCCTCGGCAAGCTGTCGTGCCAGGTGATCGGCCTGCTGTCCGTGAAAGGGCAGTCGGGGTTCGGCCAGAACCAGGACGACATCGTCGTCGTACCGCTGCGCACGCTGCAACGGCGCATGGCTGGTAACTCCGACGTCAACGCGATCATGGTCTCGGCGCGCGATGGCGTGTCGACGGAGAAGGTGCAGGCTGACCTGGAACGGCTGCTGCGTGAGCGCCGCAAGATTCGCGAGGGCGCCGAGGACGATTTCAACGTCCGCGACCTCAAAGAGGTCACCAGCGCCTTCACCAACTCTTCGAAGGTGCTTACTGCATTGCTCGGTGCGGTCGCGGCGGTCAGTCTCGTCGTCGGCGGCGTCGGCATCATGAACATCATGCTCGTGTCGGTGACCGAGCGGACGCGCGAGATCGGCACGCGCCTCGCAGTCGGTGCGATGGCACGCGACGTGTTGCTGCAGTTCCTGGTCGAAGCGGTCACGCTCGCGGCGTTCGGCGGCATCATCGGTATCGCACTCGGGTTGAGTACCGCGCTGCTCGCAACCAGCGCGTTCCACGTGCCGTTCGTGCTGAACCTCGGCATCGTGTTCCTGTCGTTCGCGTTCTCCGCCGCGGTCGGCATCGTCTTCGGCTTCTTCCCAGCCCGCCGCGCCGCGCAGCTGGACCCGATCGAAGCGCTGCGCCACGAATAACCATGAATGTCAGGCTGAAGCCTGACCCACAAAGAGCTGGACCTGCATGTGGGTCAGGCTTTAGCCTGACTCTTCCTTTCCGAGGGCACTGCTATGAAAACTCGCGCCGCCGTCGCGTATGCCGCCGGTAAACCGCTCGAAGTCGTCACCGTCGATCTCGATGGCCCGCGTGACGGCGAGGTGCTGGTCGAGATCAAGGCGAGCGGTGTGTGTCACACCGACGAGTTCACGCGCTCCGGCGCGGACCCCGAAGGCCTGTTCCCGGTGATCTTCGGCCACGAAGGCGCAGGTGTCGTCGTCGACGTCGGTCGCGGCGTGACTTCGCTGAAGGTCGGCGATCACGTCATTCCGCTGTACACGCCGGAATGTCGCCAGTGCAAAGCGTGCCTGTCACGCAAGACCAATCTGTGCACGGCGATTCGCGCGACGCAGGGCAAAGGCGTGATGCCGGATGGCACCAGCCGCTTCTCGATCGGCAAGGACAAGATCCATCACTACATGGGCTGCTCGACGTTCTCGAATCACACGGTGCTGCCCGAGATCGCGCTGGCCAAGATCCGACCCGACGCACCGTTCGACAAGGTTTGCTACATCGGCTGCGGCGTCACGACCGGTATCGGCGCAGTCATGAACACTGCGAAGGTCGAACCGGGCGCGAACGTGGTCGTGTTCGGTCTCGGTGGTATCGGCCTGAACGTCGTGCAGGGCGCGAAGCTGGTTGGCGCGAATCGCATCATCGGTGTCGATCTCAATCCGCGGCGTCGCGCGCTCGCCGAGAAGTTCGGCATGACCGACTTCGTGAATCCCAAGGAAGTCGGCGGCGATCTGGTGCAGCACCTGATCGCAATGACGGACGGCGGCGCCGACTACAGCTTCGAGTGCGTCGGCCACGTCGACCTCATGCGTCAGGCGCTCGAATGCTGCCATCGCGGCTGGGGCGTCTCGGTGATCATCGGCGTCGCGGGCGCGGG
>Ga0068859_100000953_pt1 | contig 29617 bp, 20 predicted proteins | sample KBSSwiS22_FD_66585 | JGI IMG/M metagenome (GOLD analysis project Ga0068859, IMG submission 66585) | Switchgrass rhizosphere microbial communities from Kellogg Biological Station, Michigan, USA - KBS Switchgrass S2-2 | ecosystem: Host-associated > Plants > Roots > Rhizosphere > Soil ...
TAGTTGTGGGTTCCGCGCTATGATATGGCGGCGTTATGCCACCGCTTCGCAATTTGCCCGATCCGCTCGACGATCCGCTGCTCACGGCGTTCGAGCTGCCGCGTGAGTGGATCGAACCAGCAATTCGTGCATGCCGGCTGTTCAACACTGCGGTGGACGCCCTGTTCTACGATGTTCCTGGGCTGCAGGAGGCGCTGCGCCGTGGCGATGCGATCGCGGCACCCGGCGAAAAATGCCCCAGTCGTATCACGCGCTTCGATGCGCTCGCCGATCCGGAGGGCTCGCTGCTGTTGATCGACGCCAAGCGACTGACCTTCGTCCATCGTTACGACAGCGTAGAGAAATACATCGAATCGCCGCATCCCGAGGCACATCAGGTGCGCGTTGCGTCGATCACCGGGGTCGGCAGTTCAGCGCTCGGCAGCGCCGCCTTGGCCTGGGACATTTCGCGCGCGCTCGGCGAACCGGTGCTCGCGATCGTTCCGGGCTACGGGGTCGCCGACATGGTGCTGCAGGGGCTGGGAGGCTGGTTCGGCTTCGGCATGTTCGATGCGTTCAATGCCAAGGGTGCGGCGCAGAGCGCTCTCGCCAGCATCGCGCCCGACGCGGCATCGATCGGCCGCCGACTGGCTGGCAGCGTGCCCGAAGCACCGACGTTACGCGGCGCGCCGGTGTTCCGTCGCGGCTCGGGTTCGTCCGACGTGTTGCATGCACTGCTCAGCCGTCCGGACGCACAGGCGCTGCAGTTGCTTGTGGGACACAGCAAGGGCGCGCTGCAGATCGGCAACGCGCTGCTCAGCCTCGCGCCCGACTGCACCGAGGGATTGCACGTGGTGACGCTCGGCTGCCCGATCGCGCCGAGCATCGCCAACGTCGCTTACCACCAATATCTCGGGCTTTTCGACGCGCTCGGCCAGCTCAACGCCTGGGGGCATCGTCCGGACGAGTGGACCGCGACCACGCACACCACCAATCCTTGGCTCCCTCCGGCGCTTGACGCCGGAGCATGCGCGCGCGCCGACGCGCCTGGTTGAAGCGAGAGGTTGCGCTGCGCAGAAGCTGTTGCTGCCGCGCGCGCCTATCGCTCGAGCGCGCCGCGTGCATAGGCACGGCTGTACGCCGCGAATTCCTGCTCGGTCCATTCGACCACGCGGCGCGTGGCGGCAACCAGCCAGTCTGCGGGCAGCGCTTCGAGTGCCTTTATGATCCTCGCTCGAAGCGCCGTGGTCTCGCCGTGCACCGTCGCGAGTTCTTGCGCCATCGCCGCCACCACGCGCGCGTGCAGCCGCTTGTCGACTTTTGCAAAATCGATCTTGCGGCTGTTCGGTGCGAGGCGCCGAACGACGGCGGTGGCGCCATAGGTCAGGCTCGGGTCGGGCGAGCGCGCCGGTGCCGTAGCCATCCGTTGCGCGAGACCCGCGGTTTCGTTCGTCCAGCACGAGGGCAACGCCGCCTTGGCTTCGATCGCCAGGGGCCCCCCGCGATACTCGCCGTACGCCACGAAGCGCGCGCGTCCGAGACTGCCCGTCCCCGCCGAACGCCGCACGAAGCGGACCTTGAGCTCAGGATCGGGTAGCGCCGCGCGCAGCAGCGCGGCGAACTCGGCATCCGGCCTGGTCACCGGCGCGGCGGCGAGCTCGGCCCAGAAGTCGGTCCGTTTGACGTTGGTCGCAGCAAAGCTGCGACGCAGCCAAAGATTGTCGCGCTCGAGCACGAACGGCGCCGGCGCCGCAAGGCCGGCGCGATAGCCGCTGAGCGCAGCGTCGCAGATCCCGCGCGCCTTTGCCCGCCGATACATCAGCTTGACGCTGGCGCACAGGCGGACGAGGTCGAGGGCGAAGGGCAACCGCGCGGCTTCGTCATAGTCGCTCAGCCCCCAAACGAGCCGCGCCTGATCGTCGCGCCACAGCGCATAATTGCCCGCATGGGCGTCCCCCACTGAAGGCACGGAGGGTAGCGTCATCAGTTCCGGGCACAGCACGCCGGCGTACTCGGCCCAGCGCCAGCACGTCGCGCGCAGGAACAGGAATGCGCTTTCCGCCATCCGTTCGCGGCGTTCGACGATATCGGGGGCATGGAAACGAGATCCCAGCGCGCGCCGCATGCCCGATTCATAAGCCAGCATCTCGACGACGAAGTCTGACATGTCCCGGCTGCCTCGATTTCCCGGATCCCGATCGTATCGCGAGAGCAATGGGCAGTCACCTGTCGGGAGCGACGAACTCGCCCGCACGGGAACTTGTCGGCCCCCACGGCGTCATCGATGTGACCGATGGCCGCCGATCGGGCAAGCGGGCGGCACCGGCATTGTCATAGACGGCGCGCTCCGGTTCGCCGTCGGGCTCCCGCCGCTAGCTCGACGCCGACGCGTTGATCCGGCCGGTGCGCTCGAGCTTGCCCCAGCCGACCCAGAACCCGGCGATCGCGCTAGCGATCGCGCGCAACACCACCCAATACATCACCTGGCGGTAGACGAAGCGCTGCGCGAGCAGCAGCAGACCGGGGAAGCGCTTCTCGCGCGGTTCGAGCCGGAACGCGGTCCAGCCGCATATGAGGTCCACGCCGGTGAAGATCAGCCAGAAGAAGCCGATGCGAAAGATGTCGGTGTGCGTCTGCGCCCAGCCGTGCTGCGCGATGCGTGTCGCGGTGTTGACCAAGGAGATCAGCAGGGCCAGGTCAATGACCGGCGAGATTGCTGCGAACAGGATCTGGAACACCCAGGCCTGCGGCAGTCCGACCAGCGCGAGACCGGCGGGGTTGCGCGTCGGGATCACCCGCCGGTGCTTCCATAGGCATTGCAGCGTGCCGAACGCCCAGCGGAAGCGCTGCTTGGCGAGCGCCCTGAAGCTCTCGGGCGCTTCGGTCCAGGCGACCGCCTCGATGTCGTAAGCGACTTCCCAATTGTCGCGCTGGATTGCGATCGTCAGGTCCTGATCCTCGGCGAGCGTGTCGGTCGGATAGCCGCCGACATCGTCGAGTGCCGCGCGCCGCCACGCGCCGACCGCCCCGGGCACCACCGTCATCGCGTCGAACCGAGCGAGCGCGCGGCGCTCGACGTTCTGGGCGGTGACATATTCGATCGCCTGCCAGCGCGTGACGAGGTTGACGCGGTTGCCGACCTTGGCATTGCCCGCCACTGCGCCGATGTCGGGATCGGCGAACCAGCGTGCCAGTCGCGCGATCGTCAGCGGCTCGAACTGCGTGTCGGCGTCGAGCGCGATGATGATCTCGGCAGTGGCATGCTCGAGCGCACGGTTGAGCGCCGCCGCCTTGCCGCCATTCGCCATCGTCAGCAGCCGCACGCGCGGCTCGTCGCCGAACGCCTCCGCGACCACTGCGCTGGTGCGGTCCTTCGATCCGTCGTCGGCGACGATCACTTCGACGGTCACGTTTTCGCTCGCGAGCACGCGGCGCACCGATTCGACGATCACCCGCTCTTCGTTATACGCCGGGATGATCACCGAGACGTGCGGCGGCGTTTCGGGCATCGGCGGCGCCGGGTAGCGATTGCGGCTGATCACCGCGAGCACGGTCATCAGGATCGCGCGTCCCATGCCAAGCGCGATCGCCAGGAAGAACAGCCAGCGCAGGCCCCATTCGATCCCGGCGAGCGCGCGGAAGATGCTCACGTCGAAGCGGATCTTCTGCAGCTCGTTGCCCGACAGCTTGGGCATCACGGCCTCGTGGGAAAGCCCGGCGAGATCGGACACGCGGACGAACTGATAACCGCGTGCGCGCAGCTCGCCGATGATCCGCGGCAGCGCGGCAACGGTTTGCGAACGGTCACCGCCGCCATCGTGAAGGAGGATGACATTGCCCGAGCGTTCGGCGTCGGCAGATTCGACCTGCGCGACCGTTTCGTCCACGATCTTGTCGACCCCCGGCGTCTTCCAGTCACCCGGATCGACGTGAAGCCCCACCACGGTATAGCCCAGTTCCTGCGCGACCAGCGCCGGACCGATTTCGTCCGCTGTGGTCGGCTCGGCGTCGCCAAAATAGGGCGCGCGAAATAGCCGCGTCGAGCGGCCGGTATAGGCCTCGATCAGCCGCTGGGTCGCATTGAGTTCGATCCGCGTGCCCTGTTCGCTTTCGTTCGCAAGGTTCGGGTGCGTGTAGCTGTGGTTGCCGAGCTCGTTGCCATCGGCGACGATGCCCTTGAGCAGCCCTTCGTTCTCGATCGCATTCTCGCCGATCACGAAGAAGGTTGCCGGCGCTTTGGCCGCTTCGAGGACCTTGAGGATGCGCGGCGTCCAGGTCGGATCGGGCCCGTCGTCGAACGTCAGCGCGATCTTCTTGTCGAGCGCGCCGATCCGTTTCACCACATAGGGCGTCGGCAGCGACTGATATTGCACGTCGGTGATCAGTCCGCGTGCGCCGAAGGTCACGGTGCGCTTGCCCGGCTGCGGCGACGCTGTGATGCGCAATATCTCGCCATTGCCTTCGACGTCGACATTGCCGACCGACTTGATCGTCCCCAGGTCCGGTCGACTCCGGCCGTAGCGCCATGCGCTCAGCGCGTTCCAGAAGGTCGGATCCTCGCTGCCCAGCCGCCAGACCGCGACGCTGGCCACGCCTGCTTCGCTCACGGCGCGTAGCTGGTTCCAGCTTGCAGCACCGTCGAGCAGCCAGATGTTGTGGGTGACTCCGTCTTCCTCATAGCCGAAGCTGCTGTTGCCGCTGTCGCGGTCGAAGGTGACGGTCGCACCGCTGTCGTGCGCCGCGAGCAGCGCTTCCTCGACCGAGAGTGCATCGACTTCCTTGCCGTGCCAGTCATAGCCATAGCTGCCGAGCGCGACGATCATCTTGTCCGCCGGAATTCGCTGGAGCGCGGTCCGCAGCTGTTCGACGAACCACGGCTGCGCGGCGATCGGCCCGGCGGTGCCGCCCTGCCAATGCTGGTCGTAATCCATCAGGAACACGCGGTCGGTCGCTGCGGCAATGCGCGCCAGCGGCCAGCCGGGCTCGTCCGCCGGTACCGTCGCCGTGACCAGTGCGGCCCGTGCATCGAGCGCCTTGTTCGCCTCGGAAAGCAGCTGGACATAGTCGCGGAGCGCGCTTTGCGGCAGGCTCTCGAAGTCGAACACCACCCCGGCGGCATGCTGACGTTCGATCATCGAAATGATCTGCGCGATCAATCGCGCGCGAGCCGCGGGATTGTGCACCAGCCGCGCAGCGCCCGCGCTGTCCCACGCGGCGTCGGAATCGAGGTTCTGCACCATGGTCAGCATCTGCGGCCGGTGCTGGGCGGTCGCCAGCACATAGGCGAGCCGCGGATCGCTGATCACGCGCAGTTGGCCGTCACCTCCTGAGGTGGTGGCGAGCGCAGGCACCACCCAATCGAGATCGGCGAGGTGCGCTTCGAGCGAGACGCGACTGCTCGCATCGGTAGTGGCCGGGACGTAGAAGCCGACCGTCAATGGCTCGCCGCGCGTGCCCGGCTTGCCCTTGGGCAGCCAGCTGGTCAGTGCGCTCCGGACATGGCGCTGCGCACGTGCGACCTGGGCGCCGACCGACAACGGCCGCGACCGCTCCATCACGATCGGCAACGGCGATCCGGGCGGCACGTCGAGGATGGTAGTGGCGAAGAACACGCCCGCCACCACGATCAGCAGGATGGAGACCACGACGCTGCGCAGCGACCAACGCCGCCGGAATCCACTCGGATCGAAGAAAATCGGACGGTGCGTCACATGGGCCTTTGGGTTTGCATGGCGACCCGGCGCGCCTCTGGCAGCAATTTCCGCCTTAGTAAATGCACGGCGATGACGGCGCGATGAACCGGCTTAGGGCAGATCATCCAGCGCCACGCGCCGCTCGATTCCGATCGCATCGAGGAAGCGCCGGTCATGGCTCACGACGATCAGCGCTCCGTCGAAATCGGCGAGCGCGGACTGCAGCACCTCGATGCTGTCGATGTCGAGATGGTTGGTCGGCTCGTCGAGCAACAACAGGGCGGGGGGCGTGCCGCCCGACATCACGCATGCGAGCCCCGCGCGCAGCCGCTCGCCGCCGCTGAGCGCGCTTGCCGGCCGCAACGCGTCGCGATTGCGGAATGCGTAGCGAGCGAGTGCGGCATGGGCCTGGTTGTCATTGAGCTCGGGGTGCCTGTCTCGAAGGTTGTCGAGGAGCGAGGCGGAGTCGTCGAGCAAGCTTACCGATTGGTCGAGATAGGCGGCCGGCACGCCACGCGTGACAATGCCCCGTGTCGGCACGACGTCACCCATGACTAGCCGCAGCAGGCTCGATTTGCCCGCGCCATTGGGCCCGGCGACCGCGATCCGCTCGGGCCCGCGCACGATCAGATCGAGCGGACCGAACAGGCTGCGGCCACCGCGCTCGAGCGTCAAGCTCTCGAACGTCAGCACCGTGCGGTTGGCCGGAAGCCCGGTCGCGGGCAGGACGATGCTCAGCGGAGTGACGCGCTCGATATCACTGCGCGCCTTTGCCAGCGCCGCTTCGGCAGCCTCACTACGCTCGGCTCCTTGACGTTCGGCGCGTCCCGCGGTGGCTTCGGCGCGTCGTTTGGCAAGGCCGAGCGTGATCTTCGGAGCGCTTCCGCTCGCAGCAAATGCGCGCCCGCCGGCATCGCGCCGGGCCTGGCGTTCGCGCGCGGCCTGCGCTTCGCGGCTTGCGAGGCGCGCATCGGCCTCGGCCGCTTCGACAGCCGCCGCCGCGCGTTCGCGCGCTTGTGCACGCGCTGCGGCGAATTCGGACCAGCCACCGCCAAACGACGTGACGCCGACCGGCGTGAGTTCGATGATCCGGTCGACGTGCTCGAGCAAGTCGCGATCGTGGCTCGCGACCAGTATGCCGCCGCGCCATTCGCGGATCAGCTGCGCGACGGCGGCGCGCCCGTCGGTGTCCAGGTCGTTGGTCGGTTCGTCGAGCAGCAGCAGGTCGGGCGCTTCGACGAGCAGCCGGGCAATCCCCAGCCGCATCCGCTCGCCACCGCTGAAGCTCGCCGCTGGGCGTTCAAGATCGACGTCGCTGAGCCCGACCTTGCGCAGCGCGTTGGCGATTCGGTCGGGCAGCTGCCAATCTGCCTCGGCGAAGTCCGCCTCGCTGCCGTCACCGGCTTCGACTCGCGCCAGCCGCGCCAAGCTTTCGTGGACACCCAGCAGTTCCGCCGCGCTGCCCGGCTCTGCGCCGCTCGCCTGGCGTAGCGTGCCGATCGATCCGCCGAGCGCGATGCTACCCGCGGCGGGAGGCTGCTCGCCGCGGATCGCGCGCAACAGCGTCGACTTGCCGGCCCCGTTACGGCCGACCAGACCCACGCGCTCGTGGCCGAGCGCGAGCGTCAGGTTCGAAAAGAGAATGCGGCCGTCAGGCGCAGCGAGCGCGAGCCGATCGAGCGTAAGAAGCGACATGGGACACCTGGATTGAAGCGAAACGAGCGGAGCGGTTCCGGTCCATGCTGTCCTCTTGTCGGTTGGGCGCGCTCGCATAAACGCGGCGCGCGCGCCGTTCAACTCACTTCGGCCGCAGCGTCGCGATCAGGTCCTCGCTCACATCAGTCGGCATCGCTTCGAGGATCGCGTTCATCCGCGCAAGGAATATGTCGCGCCACTCGCCGTGGGTGACGATGTAGAGCTTGTTGTGCCGGATTGCGTCGAGCACCATTTCGCCGACCTGCGTCGCCTCCATCCATTTGTCCGAGACGGTGCGCTGCATCAGCTCCGCCTGCGCCTCGTCGATCCCCGATCCGGCGCGGAAACGTTCGGGCTTGTTGAGCGCGGATTCGTGGATGCGGCTCTTGATCGGGCCGGGGCACAGAACGGTGCAACCGATATTGTCCTGCGCCAGACTGTCGCGCATGCTTTCGGTAAGTGCGATCACGCCAGATTTGGCGGCGGCATAGATTGCCGCGAAGCTCGGCATCGGCACCATGCCGGCGAGGCTGGCGGTGTTGACGACATGCCCGCCCTGACCGCGCGCGCGCATCCGCGGCACCATTGTCTGGATGCCGTTGATCGGGCCCATCAGGTTGATCGAAATGCCATAGTCCCAGTCGACGAAGGTCAGCTTGTCGAATGGACCGTTGGTGTCGACGCCGGCGTTGTTGACCAGGATATCGATGCCGCCAAAGGTGGCCTCGGCTTCGTCCGCGGCTTGCTTGAACTGTGCGCGTTCGGTGATGTCCAGCTGGACGGTATGGACATTGCGCGCCTGCTGGCGCTCGGCGAACCATTCCGCCGCCTCGTCGAGATGGTCCTGGCGAATGTCGGCAAGTACGATTCGCGCGCCGTTGGCGTTGAGCACCTTGGCGATGCCGAGCCCGATCCCACTCGCGCCGCCGGTGATGAAGGCGGTCTTGCCCGCTACGTCCATGCAAACTCTCCTGATCGCTTTGCGCGAGCGATAGCTTCGCTCCCTCCGCGCGTCGAGCGGCGTGGGGTCACATCACGCGCATCAGCTTCAATCCGGCATCCTGCGGCGCCGCGAGTGCCGCTTCGAGCAGCGCGATGCGCGCCACGCACTGTTCCTGCGACGGACCTTCGAACGTGAACGCGCGTCGCAGGTCTTCGCGTGAAAGCCGCGAGCGCTTCGCCGCGTCATCGTAGATCGGTCCGGGTATGGTGAAGCGCCCTTCCTTGGCCAGCGGCGCGCCGGATGTATCGGATTCGAGCAGGATCCGGGCATCGAGCGCCCGGAACCGCTCGCGCAATGCTTGCGGAATCTCGCTCGCCTGCGCCGTCCCGGCGAAATAGTCCGCGCACGGTCGCGGTCCGATCGCCTGGAGCGCGCGCGCCACGTCGAGTTCGAGGCGGCGATAGTCGGCGATCAGGGCATAGCTGGCGCGGCGAATCCCGCGACGGGTGTGTTCGTGCTGCAAGTCGAGCACTTCGCGGCCGAAGCCATAGCGATCCTCGTGCATGTCATGGGCCCGTTGCCACAGCGCATGAAGGTCCTTGTCGAACGCCGGATTGTCGAGACTTACGCGCGCAGCATCGAGTTGGTCGCCGAACAGCCTTCCGAGCGCGTCGTCGATGTCGGGAACCGCTGCGGACAGCGCGGGCGAAGGTGGCACGGTGAAGCTGGTATCGATGGTCGGCGCCGGGCTGTGGTCGTTCGACGAGACTGCGATCAGGATCCGAACCACGACGAACAGCAGCAGGCCGACCGGCCATCCTGCCTTCGCCAGCACGGTGCGCTTCTCCCACAAACTGACCCGGTGCCAGTCGAGTGCGCCTTCGAGGTCGGGATGGTCGCGCCGGATCGTGGCGAGCAGTTCGTTGACCTTGGTCTTGCTCACGCCCCAGCTGCGCCGGCTGTGCTCGTTCGACGGGCGCGTGAGTTCGGTCCACGCGGAATGCAACCGATGCTTGGGCTGCTGCACGGCCGCGAGGAAATCGAGCGTGCGCAGCCGCCGCGTGACGAACGCAACTGCCGGGTCCTGGCCGACCTTGTCGGCGTCCGCCATCCAGCCGAAATGGTCGGCCACCCGAGCCAGGATCGGGTCCGAACGCGGGCAAGCGCGCGCGACCGTATTGGCGAACCAGTGCGAGACGTCGCCGTAGAACGCGATTTCGTCCAGCCGCGGATCCTGCAGCACCGCGTCGACGTGCGCGCCGAGTACGACACGCTCGTCGTGCGTCAGCGAGCCCTGTTCCTCGACGCCGGGCGGCATCAGCAGGTCGTGGATCGCGCGGTAGTGGAGATCGAACTTCTCGGCGCTCGAACCGAGCGAGACCGTGCCGGCCGAAACCACGTCGAGCGTCGGCGGGCGCAACGACACGGACGGCGCGACCGGCGCGTCGACAGGCCCCTCGGCGGGAACCGCGGCGCGATCGGACGTGTCGAAATCGGCGCGCCGCGCAGCCGGGGGAGCCGCGACATCGCCCTCGGTCAGCGCCAGCAGCGGCGCAAACATCACGTCCGCCGCAACCCGCAATTCTCCCGGTTGGGCCGGCGCGCTCGGCGGCGATTCCACCGGTTCGAGGAGCGTACCCGTCTCGGCGAGTTGCAGCGCGAGATCGCGCGCCTCGCGCAGCGCGGTGAAGCCGTCGCGGTCGGCGTCGACATCGAGCGCGCGCAGCTTCGCGGCATAGGCCTGGCGGATCGCGCGTGTCTCTCCGGTCGCGGCGATGCCGAGCGTCCGCCACGCCTGCGCCGGGGTCACAGGAAGCGCTCGCCTTCCAGCGCGTCGAGCTGGCTGTTTAGTTCGGCGCGCGCAGCGGTGATCACGCGCGCGTCCTGTGTGTCGAGCGCTGCCTGGAACGTCAGCAGCCAATGGCCGATCGCGTCGCGTGCGTCGCCAATGAAGCTTTCGTAGCAACGCGCGGCGCGCTCGAGCAGCGCGCTGTTGGCGCTGTCCTCGCGCGGGTGGAACTTCAATGCGGCAAGCGCCTCGCGCCGCGCCTTGAGTTCGTCGCCGGTCATCGCATCGGATTCGTCGAGGATCACGAGATTGCGTGTGACGCCGCTCAGCGGCACCGAAACATCGACTTCGAGCAGCCCGCTGGTGTCATAGCTGAAGCGGCATTCGACAAAGGCTTCGCCAGCCGGACGCGGCGGCACCGGCACGTTGAGGTCGCCGAGCTTGACGTTCGCCGCAACGTTGCGCGCCTCACCCTGGTAGATGCCGAACCGCAACTCGCGCTGGTTATCGGCGATCGTGCTGTAATATTTGACGCGGCTGGTCGGGATTGCAGTGTTGCGATCGATGATTGGCGAAAACAGCCCGGCGTGCCATTGGCCGCGCGCGTCGCGCTCGGCATGGTCGACGCCCAAAGTGAACGGGCAGACGTCGGTCAGCCGTATCTCGTCGAGTGCGGCATCGCGCGCGAGCAGCCCGGCCTGTACTGCGGCGCCCAGCGCGACCGCATGGTCGGGATGTACTGCGCTATTGGGGAAACGGCCGAACATCCGGGTGATCGCACGGCGCACGACCGGCATGCGCGTCGCGCCGCCGACCAGCACGACTTCGCTGAGGCTCTCGACGCGGATGTTGCTGTCGCGCAGCGAGCGCAGCACGGGTTCGCGCATCCGCGTGAGTAACGGCTGCACCGCGGTTTCGAACTCGGACGCAGTGACTTCGGCCTCATACACGCGGTCGTCGAGCGTCACAGTGAAGCTAGCGCGATCGCTTTCGGTCAGCGCCCGCCGCGTGCGCTCGGCGGCAGCGCGCAGCAGTTCGCGCACGCGCTCGCCGCTGGTGCGGTCGAGCTTCTTGTCGGGGTCGATGCGCGAGCGCACCAGCTGGACCAGCGCCTCGTTGAAATCCTCGCCGCCGAGCCGGTTGTCGCCGGCCGACGCGCGGACTTCGACGATTCCGTCGAACACTTCGACGATCGACACGTCGAAGGTGCCGCCGCCGAGGTCGAATACCAGGAACGGCTCCTTCTCGTCGCGGTTCTGGATGCCATAGGCGAGCGCGGCGGCGGTCGGCTCGTTGACCAGACGCTCGACCTTGAGCCCGGCGAGTTCGCCCGCGCGGCGGGTCGCCTTGCGCTGGCGGTCGTTGAAATAGGCGGGAACGGTGATCACTGCGCCCGTCACCGGTTCGCCGAGAAACGCCTCGGCGTCGCGCTTGAGGCTGCGCAGCACCAGCGACGACAGGTCTTCAGCGGTGAAGTCGACGCGCCCCAGTTTCGCGCGCTGCTGCGTGCCCATATAGCGTTTGAATGCCGACACGGTGCGATCGGGATGTACCGGCTGGCGCTCGCGCGCCGCCATGCCGACGAGCACCTGGTCGTGCGCGTCGAGGCTTACCGCCGAAGGCGTCAGCACGTCGCCGAGCGCGTTGGGAATCAGCACCGGCGCGCCGTCGCGCCAGCACGCGGCGGCGCTGTTCGTCGTCCCGAGATCGATACCGATGATCAAGCCAAACCCCCAAAGCCCGTTACGCGCAAAGTCTATTTCGCAAAAGCGACGCGCTACCAGAGCTTTGGACGTCCTTTTGAGGGACTAGGTAATCTTACCTAGGTTTCGGCTGCGAAACGCTTCATCGGGCATTCAGCCGCCGAGGCAGAAGGGCGCGCCGCAGGGCGTTCGTTCCTGTGCCGCGTGAAGGTGCGTCCATGGTTTCGCTCGACGTTTCGACTCCCGTTGCCAGCGCTGGCAGCGGACCGAGTCTGTTGGTCTCGATCCACGATGTCAGCCCCAAGTTCGAAAGCCAGATAAGCCGGCTCGTCGCGCTGGTGACAACACGGATGGAGGTTCCGGCCTTCGCAATGCTGGTCGTGCCGGATCACTGGGGCGAGGCGCCGATCGTGCCCGGCAGTGCGTTCGCGACGCGACTACGCAGTTGGGCCGAGCAGGGCGTCGAGATGTTCCTCCACGGCTGGTACCACCGCGACGAGGCGCGCCACGGCAGCGCCGCCGACCGCTTTCGTGCGCGCCACTTGACGGCGGGAGAGGGCGAGTTTCTCGGGCTCGATCACGCGACCGCCGCGCAGCGGATGCGCGACGGCAAGGCGCTTCTCGAGGACGTGCTCGGACGCCCGGTTGCCGGCTTCGTTGCGCCGGCATGGCTTTACGGACCAGGGGCGCTCTCCGCCGCAAAGGAGTGCGGCTTCGCGCTGCTCGAGGACCATATGCGCATCTGGTCGCCGGTAAGCGGCGAAGTGTTGTGTCGTGGCCCGGTGATAACCTGGGCGAGCCGCAGCCGCGCGCGCATCGCCTCGTCGCTTGCTGTCGCGGCGGCAGCACGTGCGCTGCTGCCACGGCGGCGTGGGATGCGGCTCGCGGTGCACCCGGGCGACACCGGCGTGCCCGCGCTGGTCACGAGCATCGATCGCACGATCGGCGCGCTTGCGCAGGGCGGCCGCTTCGGCCGCTACGCCGATCTGCTCGCACCGGCGATGTGAGCGATGCGTATCGTCGACGTCTGCGGCTTCTACACGCCTCATGGCGGCGGCGTGCGCACCTATGTCGAGCGCAAGCTGCGTACCGGTCCGGCGGCGGGCAACGAGATCGTGGTGATCGCGCCGGGCGAGACTGACTCGGTCACCGAACATGGCGATGGCGCATGGCTGGTCACGATCGCCTCGCCGACCTTTCCGCTCGACCGGCGCTATCGTTATTTCGACGACGAGGCGGCGCTGCACCGCGCCCTCGATCACTGGCGCCCCGATCTCGTCGAAGTCTCGTCGCCCTGGCAGAGCGCCGATATGGTTGCACGCTGGCCCGGATCGGCGCCGCGCGCGTTGGTTATGCACAGCGATCCGCTCTCGGCCTATGCCTATCGCTGGTTCGGGCTGGTCGCGAGCTATGAGCGGATCGACGGCTGGTTCCGCTGGTTCTGGCGCCGGCTGCGCCGACTCGACACTGCGTATGATTTCGTGATCAGCGCCAGTTCCGACTTGTCGGCGCGCCTGTTGCGCGGTGGAATGCGCCATGTCCGAACCGTGCCGATGGGCGTCGAGCCGGGAATCTTCTCGCCGGCCCTGCGCGACGAGGCGATGCGTGCCGAACTGCTCGCACGCTGCGGCCTCGCCGAGGATGCGACGCTCGCGATCGGTGTCGGCCGGCACGCGCCCGAGAAGCGCTGGCCGATGGTCATGGAGTCGGCACATCTGGCAGGGATGAACCGGCCGCTCGGGCTGGTGCTGATCGGCGACGGCCGCGAGCGCGCGCGGGTCGCCAAGGCGGCATCGGGCATGCCGCACGTCGCACTCTATTCGGCGACGACCGACCGGCGCCAGCTTGCGCGCGTCATGGCGAGCGCAGACGTGCTCGTGCACGGATGCGAGGCCGAGACCTTCTGCATGGTCGCGGCCGAGGCCCGCGCGAGCGGACTGCCGCTCGTGGTGCCCGATCGCGGCGGCGCGTCCGACCAGTTCCGACCGGGGCAGGGCGCGCGATACCAGGCGCAGAGCGGCCGCGATCTCTATGCCAAGCTCGATGCGTTCCTCGCCGACGATCCCGTCGCGCACCGCCGCCGTGCAACCGCCGAAGCCGCGCAGGTCCGCACGATGGACATGCATTTCCTGGCGCTGTTTGCGACCTATCTCGGCACAGCGATGTTGGGCGGGTGAGCGATCACCGGATTGCTGGACCCCGAACGCAAATGGGGCGGCTGAAGCCGCCCCATCGCAACCTTGGGCTCACTGCGCCGGGGGCGGGCCCATCGACGCCATCAGTTCTTCGCGGGTCAGCGTGCCATCGCCGTTCTTGTCGGCGGCCTTGAATTTCGCCGGAACGACGGCGAGGAATGCCGGCTTGTCGACCGTGCCGTCGGCGGCAGGCGTGACGCCCGCGAACGCAGGCTGAGCCATCGGTTGCAGGTCGGCGACCTTCACCTTGTCGGCGCCCTGCGAAAAGAAGCCCCAGGCTCCGTCCATCGCCGCCGCATATTCCTCGAGCGTGACCTTGCCGTCTCCGTTCGGGTCGAAAAACTGCATCATGTCCGGCGCATCCTGCGCCACGGCCGGAACCGCGGCGAGCAATGCAAGCCCTCCCCAAAACACTTTCTTCATGTCGATTCGCTCCACTCTCCTGAGGCGGGCGGACTTTAGCGAGGATCGGAACAAATCCCAGCAGTTTTACTGCCATCCGTCGCTAAAACGCCGGACACGACCACGGAGCGGTCCGGGCCAGCGCTTCGATTGCCACAGTGGTTGACAGCGGCGCCAGAATATCAACACCTTATCGCCGCGGCCGAAGCGCGGGTAATCGTCGTTCGCGTTCGCGAAGCCGGCACAGGCTGTTGGAGAGGGGATCGCGCATGAACGGATGGGCATTGCTGGGTGCCGTGGCGGCGCTCATGATCGATGGAGCGGCCTGGGCGCAGTTCAACGGGCGCGAAGACCCGATGCCGGTCACCACGCCGAAGCTCGCCGAACCCTATTGGTCGTCGAAGCCGGACCAGCCCACCCCCTACACTGCGCCGAACAAGGTCCATTGGAAGCTGGCCGACATCCTGGCTGCGCATCGCGGCCAGACCGACTGGACCCAGCCGATCGTGCGCAACTCGGAGCAGGATGCCGACTATGTCTCGCTCGGCTCCGGCAAGAAGACGAAGCGCAAGATGTACGCCGACGACCGCGTGGTCTGGATCGTGCAGGACGGCACGATGCGGGTTTCGATCGACGGCGTCGAGCCGTTCGTCGCGACCAAGGGCTTCATGGTCAACGTGCCGTTCCGCCACTATTACACGATCGAGACCGTCGGCGACAAACCGTCGCTGCGGTTCGAGGTCCGTCAGGCAGGGTCGGCCCCGCTGTACCCGATCGGCGAAGCGCCCGAACCGATCCCCGGCCGCACCTTCGTGAAGGTGACCGGTCAGCCCGGGCCTTCGAAGGATCGTGACACCAACCCGTTCTACGTCGACTTCTGGAAGCAGATCGCCGGCAGCGACAAGCCGTACAACGGCAAGTTCGTGTGGGACGATCATTTCACATCGAACATACTTCGCGGCGCGGCGCAGCCGATCGCACCGGCGAGCAACCGCGGGCACTTCCATGGCGATTGGACCGAATTCTGGTTCATCATGGAGGGGAGGGTCGGCTACCAGATCGAAGGCTTTCCCTATTTCGAAGCCGAGCCCGGCGACGTGGTGACGGCACAGAAGGGGCGCTGGCACCGGCCGTCCAATGCGCCCGGCGCGCCGATATCGACGCGTATTCCGTTCAACCCGCGGCCCGTCATCCTGCACAATTTCGCGACGGATTGAGCGCGGCAAGCCGGCATGGCCCCTGCCTGCATCGCCGACTTCCGACAGGCAGCGCGGCGCCGCCTGCCGCGCTTCCTGTTCGACTACATCGACGGCGGCTCGTACGACGAAGTCACGCTGCGCCGCAACCGCACCGACCTGCAGCGCGTGCATCTGCGCCAGCGCGTCCTGCGCGACGTGTCCGACATCCGGCTCGATACGATGATGTTCGGCCGCCCGGCGAGCCTCCCGGTCGCGTTGGCGCCGATCGGGCTGGCCGGCCTCTACGCTCGCCGCGGCGAAGTCCAGGCGGCGCGCGCGGCGCAAGCGGCGGGGGTGCCCTTCATTCTCTCGGCGTCGTCCTGCTGCGCCATCGAGGAAGTCGCACCGGTAGTCTCGGCGCCGCTCCTGTTCCAGCTCTACATGATCAAGGACCGTGCGTTCATGGCCGACATGCTCGACCGTGCGCGCGCGGTCGGCGTGGAGACGCTGGTGATGACGGTCGACCTGATCGTCCACTCGCCCCGGTATCGCGACATGCGCTCCACTCTGACCGGAAGACAGGGGCTCGCGGCGCGGTTGACGCGCATGGCGCAAATCCTGTGCCATCCGCGCTGGGCCTGGGGCGTCGGCGTGCGCGGCCGGCCGCATATTCTCGGCAATTTCGCGCCGGCGATGTCCCAGGGTGCGGGCATCGCCGAGTTTACTGCCTGGGTTTCGCGGAACTTTGATCCGTCGATCAGCTGGGACGATCTCGCCTGGCTGCGCGACCGGTGGAAAGGGACGTTGGTGCTCAAGGGCATCCTCGACCCCGAGGACGCGATGTTGGCGTGCGATGTAGGCGCGTCGGCCATCGTGGTGTCCAACCATGGCGGGCGGCAGCTCGACGGTGCGCCGTCGGCGATCGCTGCATTGCCGGCCGTGGCCGATGCGGTCGGGGGTAGAATGCAAGTACTGATGGATGGCGGTGTCCGCTCGGGTATCGATGTCCTGCGTGCACTTGGCTCGGGCGCCGACGGCGTGCTGCTCGGCCGCGCCTGGGCCTTCGCGCTCGCCGCCGGCGGCGAGGCCGGAGTGCGGCGCATGCTCGAGATGCTGCGTCACGAGCTCGCCGTCGCGATGGCGTTGACCGGCAACACGCGCATTGCCGATGTCGGCCGCGACACGCTGCTGCCGTCCGCCCGCGATTGCGATTTGCCACGGATCGAGGAGAGACCAGGATGAAGGTTCGCGGACATCGCATCGCGCCGTGGTTCGCGCTGCTGGGATATACGGTCGCCGCGCATGCGCAGATCGCCGTCTCGGCGAACGACGGAAAAGCGACACCCGCCGACGCTCCCGACACGCCGCGGACGATGGACTCGCTCGCGATCCTCGACATTGGCGGGACGCCGCGGACCTTGGCGACGATCGCCGCGCCCGCGACCGTCGTCGGGCCGCCGGGCGCAGTCGCGCTCACCGCGGACAGCCGGCTCGCGGTTGTAACCGCCGGTCAGATACTCGGCAGCGACGGTAAACCGGCACCGGGCGACGTCGTCAGCGTCATCGATCTCTCGCGCCCGAGCGCGCCGACGCTGGTCCAGACGCTGCACGCCGGCACCGGTGCGGCGGGAGCGGCGATCAACGCGGCCGGCACGCTGGCGCTGGTCGCCAATACCGGCGCGGACAGCGTCAGCGTCTTCACCATCGCCAATGGGCGGCTGACTTCGGCAGGAACCGTCGCGCTGGATACCCGGTCGCGGCCGGAGGATGTCGCCTTTGCCGATGCACACAATGCTTATGTCGTGGCGCTCGGCACGAACAGGCTGATCCACCTCTCCATCGAAGGATCGCGAGTCACGGCCGACGGACCCGGAATCGCGCTGGGAGCGAGCCCGTACAGCCTGGCGCTCAACCCCCGCACGCACTTTGCCTATGTCAGCCATCTCGCTGGCCGCGCGCCTTCGGACACGTCCGGTCCCAAGCCCGGATCGATCGGCATCGTCGACCTGGCCGCCGGCCGCATGGTCGACCAGGTCGATACCGGCGTGACGCCGGAGCATGTCGGCCTGTCGCCGAGCGGGCACTTCTTGCAAGTGACGGTGAACAACGGTTCGACCCTGGCGGCGACTTCTCCGGCGTTCCACGACTTCGGACGGATGACGATCTACCGCGTAACGGGCGGTACGCTGGAGCCGGTCGCCGAGACGCGCACCGGCCGATGGTGCCAGGGCGCGGTGTGGAGCAGCGACGAGCGCCGCGTGCTGCTGCAATGTTCGCTCGCCAAGCAGATCGAAGTCTATCGCTTCGACGGGCATTCGCTGACCGCCGATACGCCGCTCGGCTTCGACGCGCGGCCCGGCGCGATTGCGACCGCGCAGAGTCGCTAGCTGAGCGGAGGTACGCGCGGAACACATCTCGAGACGGAACCGTGACCTTTGTGGGACGGATTTGTCACGCGTGCGGCCGGATTTGACAAATATGTACGTAACCACCTGAAATATAAGGGAAGTACTGGGTCGGTCCTGGAATCGAAAATCCAACGAAATTGACGAACTTGACGGCCACCATGCGCTTCGACGCGTTGCCCGCAAATTGTCCTCCCGATCGGCGGTCAGCGCGCGGAGGCGTGACCAGGGAGCCGATGCGCCGAGGGGTGTGCCGACAAATTTGTTCTTTATCTGTTCCACGACTTCGGCGTAGGACCGGCGGTCCTACAAAACAAGTTCGGCGCTGAACGGCGCGGTCGATCGCACTCGTCGTGCGAGCACGATACCCATTCATCGAAGGATTGGGTCCAAGCCGGTCCAAACTGAAGCGATCACCGGGTTCGGGCAACTTCCAGGGCGAGCGCAGGCAGGTTAGACCGGCGATCGCGACGGAAGCGGGAGGGTGTCATGATAGGGAAGTTGCTGGCCGCAGGACTGCTCGCGGGCTTCGCTGGGCTGGAGGACCAGGATCCGGCCGCATTCACCGCGGAAATGGTGGGACGCATCGCCAAGGTCGTTGGCCGGCCGTTCGAAGTTGCCGGTCCGCTGGAGATCAGGCTCAAGGGTGCGAAGAAGTCCGAGGCGACGACGATCTATCTCGATCGCATCTATCAATTTTGCGCGACGAACGGCGCCGAGGAGTGCGAGGACGTCAAGGAGCGTTTTGCCACCGGCACCGGCGAAACCTTTGCCGAGCTGCCGCCCCTTACGACCGAACTGTTGCGCGTGGTCGTGCGCAGTGCCGACTATTGCGACCAGCTCGGCAGGCTGGAGACATCAAAAGCGAAGAGTCCCTTGCAGAACGGCTTTGCCGACGGACTCTGCGTGATGCTGATGGCCGATTATCCGCGAACGCGCCGAACCGTGAGCACGAAAGATCTCGATTCGCTCAAGCTGGGCGCCGACGACGCCTGGGGCATCGCGCAACGCCAGACGCTGGTCGTCGCGCCCCACCCGCCCGAGACGGTGCAGGACAGAACGCTCGTGATGCTGAGAGGCGGCGATTACGTGCCGAGCGTTCTACTCGATGCAGCCGGATGGCGCGCGCTCGCCGCTCGAACCAAAGGCGATCTCGTAGTGACGGTTCCCGACGACGGCTTCGTCACGGTAATCTCGAATCCTGATCCGGAGACCGTCAAGAAGCTGGCGGAGCTCTCGCGCCAGAATTTCGATTCCGCCGAACGCGGCATCTCGCCACTGGTGTACCGCTGGAACGGAAACGGATGGTCCGCGATGCGCTGACGCGGGAACGCCACAGTGGGTGTTGCGCAAGCTAAACGAACAAGCAGCGATCCACCATGGCACCCTCGCGACGCAGACCGGCGACCGCCCGTCCGTCGCGCGTCGCGCGCGACGGACGGGCGGTCACTCCAGCGTCGCCGGCAATCAGCGCCCTTCCAGCATGTCTCGATTGCGATCATGGATCGCCTGCACCTCGGGGGTGATCGCATCGCCGAAATCCTCGATCGCGATCACCGGTCGGATCTCGATTACGCTTGGACCGGGCATGGGGTTGGGGCAGCGTCTCACCCAGTCCTTCGCTTCGTCCATATCCTTGACTTCCCAGATCCAAAAGCCGGCGACGAGTTCGCGCGCCTCGGCAAAAGGGCCGTCGGTTACGGTCCGGCGGGGCCCATCGAAGGCTACGCGCGCGCCGTGCGAAGACGGCTTCAACCCGTCACCGCCGATCATCACGCCCGCCTTGATCAGTTCCTCATTATACTTGCCCATGGCTTCGGCGAGTTCGCTCGATGGAGCAACGCCCGCTTCGCTATCCTCGGTTGCCTTCACGAAAACCACGACGCGCATATCACCTTCTCCTTGCTGCGGCCTCGATGCCCGCTTGTCGCGACGAATGAGATGCGCGGGAATCGACATAGTGCCAAAATTAATTTGCTCGGGAAGCCGGGCCATCGTTTTGCGTGCGCAATCAGCCAATGACAAACCATGAGTGTAAATTTCTGGAATATCCGCCGGATAGCTAAGAAAAAAACGCCTCTCCTGGCGTCAAAACATTACCAATTTTGTAGAATACCCAAATACCCATCTGAATAATTTGAGGAAGATGGGTCTTTCGGGCCAGCCAGCCGTTGAGGTGTCGAGGCACGCAGGTGTTCATCCCACGCTTGAACGGCGGCATGTCTCAATCACATCTCGAGTGCGTGCTCCCCCAATTGCTTCGCATTCGAATGGTAGCCGGCGCCTGTCGCAACATCTGACGGGCGTCGGCTACACGATTTTTCGATATGCGCGGCGAGTGCGCACGCTGCCGAAGTCCAGACACGGCTTTCGCTGATATCGAAGACGCCAGGCGAACAAATTGTTCGAGCTGCGTCGGCGCGGACGAAGATTATATCCGATTAGATGCAAGCGATCCGCATGGTCTGTGCTACAGTCCCGTGAGGACTTCGACCTCCCGTTCGAGAGGGGGCAACAGCACTCCGTCTACCCGGCCCAGCTTTCACCTCCGAAAGTCCGCCGGCTTCCCCGGAAGGGGGCATTACGTGAATCGAACCGCCCATCCCGAAGTGGCCCGAAACCTGGCGCTGGCGATCGTTGCATCGTCATACGCTCCCGCCTTGCTGCTTGACGAGGGCATGACCGTCATTGCGGCGAGCGCCTCGTTCTACCGGGCGTTCGGTCTCGCCCCGCAGAATGTCGCCGGCCGATCGATGTTCGAACTCGGCAACGGCGAATGGGATGTGCCGCAGCTTCGCTCGCTGCTCGGCGCAACGCTGTCCGACAATGCCAGGGTCGAGGCGTATGAGATGGACCTCAAGCGGGCCAGCGCGTCGCGGCTTCTCGTGCTCAATGCTCAGAAGCTCGACTATGGCAATGACGAAGAATTGCGGCTTCTGCTCACGATCTCCGACGTCACCGAGGCGCGGATCAGCGAGAAGGTCAAGGACGACCTGCTGCGCGAGAAGGCGATCCTGCTTCAAGAACTTCAGCATCGCGTCGCGAACAGCCTGCAGATCATTGCAAGCGTGCTCATGCAGAGCGCGCGGCGCGTCCAGTCCGAAGAGACTCGCAACCATCTTCGGGATGCCCACAACCGAGTCATGTCCATTGCCACGCTTCAGCAGCAACTCGTCGTTTCCCGGTTGGGAGACGTTGAGTTGCGCAGCTATTTTGCCCAGCTATGCGGGAGCCTGGGCGCGTCGATGATTCACGATCATGACCAGTTGTCGCTCACGGTCACCGCCGATGACACCAGGGTAAAAGCCGACATTTCCGTCAGCCTCGGGCTGATCGTCACGGAGCTGGTGATCAACGCACTCAAGCATGCCTTTCCCGATGAGCGGAAGGGCAGCATTGCCGTTGATTATCGTTCGCAAGGGCAGGACTGGAAATTGTCGGTCAGCGACGACGGCATCGGCACGACCAAGACGTTGCTCGAGGCCACACCCGGCCTCGGCACCAGCGTCATCGTCGCATTGGCCAACCAGTTGCAGGCCACGGTGAAGACAGAAGCCGCAAATCCTGGAACGACGGTGTCGATCACGCACACCGAGTTCCCGGAGCCCGGCGAGCCCGTTCCAAAATTGCCGGAGAATGTGGCCTAAGGATCGAGACGCAAGTTGATCGCGAGCGCGTGCCCTCCCGCAGAGCTCGGGAAGGGTACCCGCCTGTCGCGCACGTCGAGACGGCGGTTCCGGTGGGGAAATCCGACCTCGCAAATATCCTCGACTTCCCAACCTCGCTCAAGGCCTTCAAGGAATACAACGGCGCCGCGTCCGCCGGGACTACCGGTGTGGCGGTTCAAATTTGACACCGCCTAATTCGCCTAATTATTACCATATGTAATTGGAATGGAACGGTGATTTGGTGAGGGAATTCGAGGATTGTCTGGCCCCTTCGCGGGTCTGGTTGCGGATGCGGCCGGAGGGAACCCGAGGCAGGGCGCATCGCCACGGGCTCCGCTCGCGCTCCAGGCGTCCTCCGTTGGCTGCATCGGGTATTGCGTCGCCGTCCAATGACGCTTCTCGCAGCAGCTAGTCTGGACAGGCAGCCAATGGCCAAGTCGAACAACCCGTCTTCGCAAAGCGTCATCGAGCGCCTCGATGCGACGCAGCGTCTTCACGAGATGTCGTCCACGCAATCGTTGCAGATCCAGTTCCTGAAGCTGGCGACGATGGTGACACGCCCGATGCGCGAATTCGTCGCCATTCCCAACAATCTGACGATCGACCATATCAAGCTGCTACTCTGCCTCGGGGACCGTGGCGCGCTCACCGGACGGGAAATCGCGGATCTGGTGGCCTTGAGCACGATGTCGATCAGTCGGGCGATAGCCTATCTCGAAGAGCTGGGCTGGGTCGAACGCCAGCTCGACCCCTCCGACAAGCGTCGCAGGCCTGTCGCGCTTTCGGCCAAGGGGCTGGAGGGGCATGCTTCGATCATGCCGATGATCGGGCAGCTTGCCGATCTGATCTTCGGCGATTTCTCCCGCCTGGAACAGGTCGCGCTTTACGAGGCAATGGTCCGGATCGAGCAGCGGCTGACGATGATCGGGAGCGCGTCGGACGACGCGGAAGAAGACCGGAAGAGCGAATAGGGCATCGGGCCCGGGGGCGTCGCACAGTCCGCCGGGCAGTGACGTTTCCGGATCACGTCGCTGCGTTCGCGTCGGCCAGGGGCCGAGGTTCAGGCACATCATGTCCGCCCCGCCGGCTCCGGCGGCAGGCGCCGCATGGACGGCTGATGCCGGCCGAGTTCAGCCGCTCGGTGTGCGGCGACTCGCTCAATCATGCCGCGCCGATCGGGCGGAGCCGCGGATATAGGTAACTTTGGTTACTACAATTTGCGGTGTCACCTCCTTTTCGGAACACGATGACCCCTTTTGTCGCCAACCGCCTTATCGTCATGATTGCAATAAAAGTAGTTATATCAACATTGTAGGCTGCATAATTCGACTCGTGGAAAAATGGGCGATCGCGTCCTCTCCAGAGATGTTGCGGAAAAAACAGTAACGAAATATGCATATCTCGGCGCATCGGTTCACGGGAATCCGGATGCGTTGAACGCAAAAAAGAATGGCGGGGCCGCCATCGCCTGGTGCGCCGCCTGATATGGGGAGGGAAATCGATGAAACTGACGAAAGGTCGTTCGCGGCCCATGACGGTGCTGATGCACAGCACCGTCCTGTTCGGTACGCTGAGCTGTATCAGTCCCGCCTGGGCGCAGACGCCGCCCGCAGGTGCCGACACCCCGGCTGCCAATACCGAAACGCCGGCCAAGGTTAACCCGTCAGACGCCAACGAAATCGTCGTCACTGCGCAGTTCCGCGCGCAACGGCTTCAGGATACGCCGATCTCGATCACGGCGTTGACCGGCGCGTCGCTCGAACAGCGCAGCGCGACCAGCCTGGCCGACGCAGCCAACTCCGTGCCGAGCGTGCTGCTGCGCCCGCAAACGCAGGGTTTCGGAAGCGCGATCAGCGCTTCGATTCGCGGTCTCGGTCAGGGTGACTTCAATCCGGCGCTGGAACCCGGCGTCGGCATCTATATCGACGACGTGTACATGCCGCGCCTCACCGGCGCCAATCTCGATCTGATGGACGTCCAGCGAGTCGAGGTTCTTCGCGGTCCCCAGGGCACCCTGACTGGAAAGAACTCCGAAGGCGGCGCGATCAAGTTCTTCTCGAAGCTGCCTTCCGGCGGCGGCGGTGGCTATGTGTCCGCCGGCTATGGCAGCCGCAACAGGATCAACCTTCGCGCCAGCGCGGACTTCACGCTCACCGACGGCCTGTTCGCGCGCGTTTCGGGAACCTATGCCAATCAGGGCGGGTACGTGGATGTCCTGGATTACGGCTGCACGCATCCCTCCAGCGGCGTTCCCGCCACCGGCGGAGGGTCCAAGTGCTTGAAATACAAGGAGGGAGACGTCAATTATCAGGCAATCCGCGGGATTGTCCGGTTCAGCCCCAATGCTCGGTTCGATGCCGTCGTCAGCGCGGACTATATGCGGGAAAGCCGCCACAGCTCGGCTCAGGTCCTGTTGTACGCCGACAATCCCAATCCGAACGTCGCCACGTCTAACGGCGTGCCGCTCGACAGCCGCTTCCTCTGCGGGCCGCGCTGCAATTATGACACCAACGGCCAGACGGCGGGCGCGTTCACCGGCTATTTCTACACGCCCGCCGGCGGCCCCGCGCTGATTCCCTATTCGGTCTACGCCTCGCTTGCGGGAATTCCGGGCAACCCGCTGGGAACGTTCACGGCCCCGTTTGGACCGCTGAATGCCACTGCGGGCAGCGAGCTGACCGAGCTCACTGCATGGGGCGTTTCCGGGAATGTCGGATATGAGCTGTCCGACACGGTCAAGGTCACTTCGGTCACTTCCTATCGCGAGTTCGAAAATGTCTTCAGTGCCGACGGCGACCTGTCGCCCGCCAATGTGGGGTTCGGCAACAACGACGTCACCGACGAGTTTTTCAGCCAGGAACTGCGGCTGAGCGCCAAGCTCAGCAGTGCGATCAACGTGACGGTCGGCGGGTATTATTCCGACGAAAAAGCCGTCTATTACACTTTGCAGGATATCCGCTACGCGCCGATCCCGCTGCAGTTCATCGGCAACGACCCGATCCGGACCAAGTCGAGGGCGGCCTATGGCAATGTCGAGCTGACGCCGCTGCCGGACCTGACGATCAACGGCGGCCTGCGCTATACCCATGACAGCAAGAGCTATACGTTCGTCCGGCTCGCTCTCGACGGCGTGACGCCCAATCCCTTCCTCGGAGCGCTCAATGGCGTCGGGGCGAATTTCTCGGGCGACCGGGTCGATTATCGCGTGGCCGCCAACTATCGCATCTCGCCCGAAGTGATGGCCTATACCTCGGTGGCGACCGGCTATAAGGCCGGCGGCGTCGGTCCCAGACCGTTCAATCCGGCGCAGGCCAGGGGATTCGGTCCGGAGAAGGTCACCAACTACGAAGTCGGGCTGAAGACCGACCTGTTCGATCGCAAGGTGCGCCTGAACCTCGATGTCTTCTACCTCAACTTCAAGGATGCGCAGCTGACGCTGCTATCCTGTCCGCAATATGGCGGTCCCGGGCCGTGCGCCTTGCCGCAGAATGCCGGCGACGCCCACTCCAAGGGAGTCGAGGCGGAGATCACCGCACGGCCGCTGCAGGGGCTGCAATTCGAGGGCGCCTTCTCCTATCAGGATTGGAAATGGACCTGCATCAATCCGCAGGTCGTGGGGTTGGGCGCGGGCGCCTGTTCTTCGGACGCCTCGGTCATCGGCCTGATCGAAGCCCGGCCGCCCGGCATGATGAAGTGGAAATGGAGCGCCGGCGTTCAATATGAGGCCGATCTCGGCGAGGCGGGGACGCTCACGCCGCGCATCGACGTGAACTATCAAGGAGACATGATCGGCAACGTGCTGCGGCCGACCGCTGGTTCGCCGTCGGCTCTCTTCGGCCAGCTCGAAGCTTTCACGCTCGCCAACGCGCGTCTCACCTGGCGCAACCGAAAACAGGATCTCGACATCGCGCTCGAGGTCACCAATGTTTTCGACAAATATTATTTCGTGTCGAAGTTCGACTTGACCGGAGTGGGCGCCGGTTCGGTCTCCGGCGCGCCCGGCCGCCCGCGCGAATGGGCGGTCACGGTCAAGAAGGTCTTCTGACCGGATGGCGAAGGGGAGGACGGTCGATTAGCGGCCGTCCTCTCTCGCCCTGGTTGCGGAACGGTCCATCAAATGCAAGCCAATGCACGAGGGGCGGAGAGGGACGTTAGGATTCGTCCGGCCGCTTGATATCACAGGCCACATGCCCTCAGGCCGAAAGCGGCGGATTTTCATTCGCGATGAATGAGAATTGGTCCCGCCCGGTGATCGCGCGCACCATCCGCTGATAAACGCCAAAGCCGGCGCCATCGTTGGTCATGATCGCCAGCGCGTCGCCCGTGCCCGGCTCGGTCGCGCAATAGGTGGCACAACGCCCGTCATTATTCCCTTCATGGCCCACGCGCAGACCGTTGGTGCCCTCTTCGATCTCGACCCCCAGGCCCCACCAATGCGGGACACCCGGGCGCACCGCCACTGCCGGCTTGGTCATCGCCGCGCGAGTGGCTTCGCTGATCTCCCACGACGCGCGATCGCGGCGGGCCGACAAGAGCGTCAGGAAGCGTGCGAGCTCGGGCGCGGTCGTCAAAAGACTCGCCGCCGCGTTGGCGAAAGCGACCCGTTTCGGCGGCGGGGACTTGGGATCGAAGGTCGCGCCGGCCCGTATCCAATCGGTCTGGGTCCAGTCATGCACGGGCTTGCCCCATTGCTTCGCCGTGGAGCCCACGAAGCCGGCCAGGTCGCGCCATCCCTGACGCTTCGACACCCGGCCGCCGACATGGCCCCACGCGACATTGGCGTCCTCGGTATAGGCCGCGAAGGTGCTGCGTTTCATCCCTCCCGGATCGAACAGCAGGCGGCGCGCGAACAGATCCAGCCCCTCCCCCGTGATATGCTCTGCCACCAGCTGGAGCCAAAACAGGCCTTCGCCCGAATAGCTGAAATGCGTACCCGGCTGGAACTGCGGCAGCAAGGATTCGGGCTTGTTGTCCTCGCCCCAATTGGGGAGACCCGACGTATGCGTCAGCGCGTGACGCGCGGTGATCGGCGCCAGCGCGGGCGAGGCCGGCAGATAGGCCGGGCGGAGATAGTCGACGAGCGGACGATCGAGATCGAGCCGGCCGCCGTCGGCAAGTTGCAGGACGATGTAGGCGAAGACAGCCTTGCTGATCGAGGCTGCCTCGAACAGCGTGTCCTGATCGACTTTCTGGCTAGTGCCGGCCTTGGCGAGGCCGGTGGCATGCGTCCAGGCAACCTTGCCCTCGCGTACGAGAACCGCGCACAAGCCCGGCACGCACGCCGCCTCCTTCAAAACGGCGAGATCGGTTTCGAGCCCCGGGGGAATCCTCCAGCCCTTGCTTGGCGAACGCGCGCTCGCCTTTGCTGCCAGCAATAGCGCCGAACCCCGCGCCGCTGTCCCAAGAAAAGCCCGCCGCGTTGAAGCGAAGCCTTTTGTCATCCTCATCCTCCCCGATCCGTCATCCGTTCGATTGACGGCGTTTCCGGTTCCCAATCCGGTCGGATCAAACATGAATGGGGAAAATGGAGAATGCCACAGGATTATCGCGGGTTAGACTAGCATTCGAATGCCCGCGAAAAACTCTCACAGACATTACTCGCCGGAACGGCAATCGCAACGCCGCTCACCGTAATCCAGTGAAGCCGGCCGGCGTGAGCCGGAGGCGCGGCAATTCGACTCCCATTTCGTTGCGAAATCTCGCAGTGGCGGCTTCGCCCAATTTCTCGGCCAAAACGCTGTCGCCGCGCTTGATCGCGTCAAAATACGCGTTTCCCTGGAGCAGGAAGTTCATCATCCAGACTTCGGCCATCTCCTGCTTATGGGCATCGCCCAGCGCCGCAAAACGCGTATTGGCTTGCAGGAGGTCGCGCGTCTGATCACGCACCGACTGCGCTTCGGCGGGGGTGTTGCTCTGGCGACCGTTCGCCATCATCCAGTTGAGCAGCCAATAGGCGGCGAGGGCATCGGCCGCATCGCCGGGTTTCAGCCCATCTTCCCGCACCGCCTTGGCCCAATCGCTCACGAAATCGGCGCGCCGAAGCTGTGCTTCGGCAGCAGGCGGCAAATTGGGCGTGTTCGCCTTCATCCAATCGACGAACTGCGTCCGCACGCGTTGTCGCACTTCGGGCGAAACGGCATAGCTTGTCACCGCGCGCGGGGGCAGCGAATGCACCGCCGGCGGCCCATTCGGCGCGTGCGACGGCGCGGAAAGGGCGTCCGTGCGGGCGCGGTTTCGCCCGGCCAAATCCTCGACCGGCTTCAGCAGCATTCGTGTCTGCATCAAGTCCTGGGTCAGCGTAGAGAACATCTGCGCAGCGGCCGGGGGCGCGGCACCGACCAGCGCAAGTGTAACGCTTACGCGGAACCACGGCACTGGCATCGCGCTCACTCCAGCCTCGGGTGAAATGCAGTCTTGGCGCGTCGCGCGTTCGCGGCAAGGTTCGTACGGCGCGTGGTGTTCAAACAGCGCCAGGTCGAGCGTGCGTCATTCAAGATAGCGACGACCGTTCCCTCAATTTCTCGCCGACGGGCAATTTGCGCTGGATAGTCGGGCTCTCGTGCCCGGCGATGGTGGCTCGGTCCTCGATTGAGGCGACCGGCACAGGAAGTGAATCGATACCGGGCTCAGGGAGACGACGATGTGGTGGCGCCGAAAAAGCGCAAAGCCGCCTTGCGAACCTATTTGCTGACGGTGAGCCCGGCTCCCGCAGCGAAAGCGCCGCCGGGACCGTTGCCGACCGTGCTCACGCCGGCACCCGGAGTGCCGACGGCAACGTTCAGGCCCGCAGCATTGTCGACGACCAGCTTGGCCCACAGCGTTCCGCCCTCGCCGTACCAGCCGGTTTCCTTGGCCTCGCGCAGAGCGGCGAGGCTGGACTTCGGTGCACCCCCGGAGGCAGTGCTGAATCCGGGAAGTTCGAACATGACCCACGCGCCGTCGTCCATTTCCCTGAGCGACAAGGACAGCGACTTCCTGCTCGTCTCCACGCGCACCTCGGCGCCGCTGTGGATCGTGGTTTCGCCGGTATATTCGAACCGCCGGCCATTGCGACTGAGCATGACCGGATCGGCGATCGGGGCGCTGCCGAAGCCGAAATTGCCGCCGACGCCGAAGCGCCCAAAGTCGCCCCGGCACACCGCGGCACCCCAGTCGGGCTTGATCTGGCAGGCTTGTTCGTCGTCGGCGATGCCGTTGTCGATCACGATGTAGCTATCGGGAACGCCGCCGACCGAGCCGTCCCTGTCATGGATCGCGGCGCCTCTCCAGGCATTGCTGCGCCCGAAGTCGGAGGCCCATCTGCGCACCACCGGGGGAAAATCGACCGGCTGGGCGTTGACGAATTTCGCGCCCTGGATGGCGTTTTCGCTGCTCATCCCGAAGCTGGTGTACATCAGATAGGAGAGGGCCGCGGCCTTGCGGGTAGCGTTCGGCGCGAAATTCACGAAGGTGACGTTCTCCACATCGTGGCGGAGATCGTAATATTCATAGCCGCGGATCGGGAAGTCCGGGATGTCGTTCGGCATGCTGCGGCCGTAGGCGATCTCCGCCGGCGTGCTGGGGGTGCCTTTATTGTCGGTCTCGCCCACGAACAGCGAGTCGACGACCTTCGACGTATAGGGTGCGCGGCCAACCGCGGAGGCCGCATGCGTGTAGCCGACCGCGTTGTCGGCCACTCTCAGATTCCTGAACAAGTGCAGCTCGCCGCGGCCCCAGACCCCGCCGTGACGGTTCTTGTAGCTCGTGAAATTCTCGAACACCGATCCGGCCGGCGGGCTGTTCGGGTCCGCCGGATTGGCGAAGGCGAAATGGTAGTTGCTGCCGCCGACACTGAACGTGCCGTCGGGCTTGGGGCCGCGATCGAACATGAAGCCGTCGAAGTTCGAATGGGCGGTGTTGCCCTTGAACTCGCGCACGCGAGTGCGGCGCGGCCAGATACTGGCGCTGCCCTCCTTGCCCAGGAAGGC
>Ga0068859_100000958_pt1 | contig 29557 bp, 25 predicted proteins | sample KBSSwiS22_FD_66585 | JGI IMG/M metagenome (GOLD analysis project Ga0068859, IMG submission 66585) | Switchgrass rhizosphere microbial communities from Kellogg Biological Station, Michigan, USA - KBS Switchgrass S2-2 | ecosystem: Host-associated > Plants > Roots > Rhizosphere > Soil ...
CGGTCCCAGCCGGCGAGTGCGATGCCGAGGGTCCAGCGCGCCTTTTGCTGGACCGCGCCCCGGATCGTGTCGGGGAAATATTCGCGAGTCGCGACGAGGCCGCCGCTCGCATCGCGCATTCGCACGATCACGCCGCGCCCGCCCAGTTCGCCGATGCGCAGGCCCATCTCATAGTCCTCGGTCAGGCTGTCGGGGTCGAACGGGCGGCCGCCGCGCGCAAGGGACAGCGCCTCCAGCATATCGCGGGCGATCGCGCAGCCGACGCCCGCCGATGGCAATGCCGCGCCCAGTGCCTCGCGCACCATCATAGCCTTGGCATGGGATTCGGCGAACTCGTCGCAATAATGGCCGGAAATCCAGCGCGATCCGCGCGATGCGAGCGGCAGCACCGGCAGCTGGACCAGCGCGAACCTGTCGATCATGGCCGACATGACGCGCAGGGCGTCGGCATGCACGGCATCTTCGGCGTCATGCAGGACAATGGCTTTGACCGGCGCCCCCCTTTGCTGTTCCCAGCGGCGCAGTGCGCGCCAGAGGCTGTTGAGGGCGTCCGCCTTCGTCGTTGGACCCGCCGCCGCGTTGATGACGATCGTGACGCGGTCGCTTCCAGCGGCGACTTTGGCCACCGCGTCGATGGTCCCCTGGTCATTGGGGTAAACGCCGACAAAGCAATGCAGGTCGTCACCATGCCATTGGCTGAGGGCATGGCGCAGCATCGCCCCTATCACCGCCTCCTCGTCCCAGGCCGGGATGAGGATAGCCATCGTTCCGGGCGTTGCCGAAGGCGGCAGCCGGTCCGTCGTCATGCGCGCGAAGCGTCGATAGACGGTGAACCTCCGCCAGACGTGACGGAGGCCATAAATGATGTCGAGCGCCAGATCGTCGATGCCACCGACAAGAAGTCCGACGCCCGCGAACAATAACAGTTCGTTACGCGCGGCTTGTGCGAAATAAATGACGGATTCGAGTAACAACATCGGGCCAATATATTCCCCCGATACATGAAGAGCCCGAAATTGGCCGAGAACGCAAGGTGCATGCGTAACGATCTGTCGCAGCCGGTGCGCCGGGACAGTTTGACCGTCATGCGCCAAATGGACTAGCGAAGACCGTAATGACCACCCGGTTCCCTCGCCGCGCGGCCGGACGCGCCGGGCAAGCTGTCGCGCCGTCGGTGTTGCGCGCGTTCCTCGCCGGGGAGGCCGGGGGCGGTGCACTGCTGATTGCGGCGGGTGCGATTGCGCTGCTGATCGTCAATCTGTCGCCGGCGGGGGCTGACTGGTATCATCATGCGCTGCACGCCGCGACGGGCCTGGTGCTGGCGCCCCAGCTCGGCCCGATGACCGTGCATCTGTGGATCAACGATGGCCTGATGGCGCTGTTCTTCCTGCTCGTCGGCCTCGAGATCAAGCGGGAGTGGGTCGATGGACGGCTGACCAGTTGGCAGAGCCGCCGTCTTCCCTTCCTCGCCGCAGCGCTTGGCATGGTGGTGCCGGCGGCGATCTATCTGCTGCTGAGCCGCGCTGTACCGGCGCTCGGGCGAGGCTGGGCAATTCCGGCGGCGACCGACATCGCCTTTGCCCTGGGTGTGCTGGCGCTGCCGGGTAGACGGGTGCCGCTCTCGCTCAAGCTGCTTCTCACCACCGTCGCCATTGTCGACGACATGGGCGCGGTGGTCATCATCGCGGTCGCCTATACGGCAAGCCTCGATTATGCGGCGCTTGCCGCCGCCGGGGCGGTGCTCCTCGCCCTGTTCGCGATGAACCGCATGGGAGTGCGGGCAATCGCCCCCTATCTGGCGGGCTTTGCGGTGCTGTGGTTCCTTGTCCTGCTGTCGGGGGTGCATGCCACCGTTGCGGGTGTCCTTGCGGCTATGACGGTGCCGATTCGCGCGACGCCGGGCGCGCCCGATGCCACGGACAGCACGCTGCACCGCCTTGAGCGCGGCCTGCACCCGTGGAGCGCCTATGCCATCGTGCCGCTGTTCGGATTCGCCAATGCCGGCGTCGTCCTGCCGCCCGACCTGGCGGGCGCGCTGCTGGCGCCGCTGCCGCTGGGCATTGCGGCGGGCCTGTTCATCGGCAAGCAGCTGGGAATTTTCGGCGCGATCCGGCTGGCCGTGGCATGCGGGATAGCGCCGCCGCCGCGCGGGACGACCTGGCTGCAGGTCCATGGCATGGCGGTCCTGTGCGGCGTCGGCTTTACCATGAGCCTGTTCATCGGCGGGCTGGCCTTTGGCAGTCACGAGCAGCTGGTGGATGAGGCGCGGCTGGGGGTGTTGGCGGGCTCGCTGCTTTCGGCGGTTGCGGGGCTCGTCATCCTTGCCCTCGCGCCCCTGCATCCAGATCATGAGCGGCTCGCCGCCCAGCAGGAGGCCGAGATCGCGGCGGATGGGGACGTGGCCCCATGAATAGGCCCGTGCGCAAGGTCGGCCTGATGGGCGGATCGTTCAATCCCGCGCATCGCGGCCATCGCTTCATCGCGCTGTCCGCGATGGCGGCGCTGGGCCTGGACGAGGTCTGGTGGCTGGTCTCGCCCGGCAATCCGCTCAAGAGCGAGGCCGAAATGGCGCCCCTCGCGGCCCGCTTTGCCAGCGCCCGGCGCCAGGCCCGGCGCAGCCGTATTCGCCCGACCGTCATCGAGAGCCTGCTGGGTACGCGCTACACCATCGACACCCTCCGCGCGATCCGGCGCCGCTACCCCCATCTCGACTTCATCTGGATCATGGGCGGGGACAATCTGGGGCAATTCCACCAGTGGAGAAGGTGGCGCGACATAGCGCGGACCATGGCGATTGCAGTTGTGACGCGTCCGGGCTATGATGGTCAGGCTCATGGTACTGTCGCCATGGCCTGGTTGCGGCGTTACGTCCGACCCGCGCGCCAAGCCAAGACCTGGACGCAGTGGAGAAAACCGGCGCTCGTGCAGTTGCGCTTTCGCCCAGATGCAAGTTCGGCGACGCAGACTCGCCGCGCCAATCCTCACTGGTATCTCAAGCCTTGCCCAATCTACATACGGGACGCGGTCACCCACCGCGCTGTTCCCGAGAAGGAGTGATTTTGCCTAGTCCACAACCCGCCAACGACATCGCGCCGGTTTTTCCGAATGCGCACGTCTCCGTCGATGCCCTGCACCGGCTGGTCCTCCAGTCACTGGATGACGATCAGGCCCAGGAAATCGTCTCCATCCCCCTCGAAGGCAAAAGCAGCATCGCCGACCATATGGTGATCGCGTCGGGCCGTTCGTCCCGCCAGGTCGCCGCCATGGCCCAGAAGCTCGCCGAGCGCATCAAGAAGGGCTGCGGGATCCATGTCCGGACCGAGGGGCTGCCGGTTGCCGACTGGGTGTTGATCGACGCGGGCGACGTGATCGTGCATCTGTTCCGGCCCGAGGTCCGCAGCTTCTACAATCTGGAGCGGATGTGGGGCTTTTTCGACTCCCCGGCGGCGGGAGAGGCGTGAACTGACAGCCCAGCGCGCGGGTCGGGACGGCTATGATGCTTCTCCACATCCTTGCGCGTGGGCGAATCGGCCGGGGACCGGAGGCGGATTTGGTGGCGCGCTATGCCGGGCGCCTCAGCTGGCCTTTCAAGCTGACCGAGCTGCCTGATACGGGCGGCCGCGTACCGCGGCTGGCACAAGGGGGTGTGCGCGTCCTGCTCGATGAACATGGCGAACAGCTTTCCTCGATGGACTTGGCCCATCTGCTTGGCCGCTGGCGCGACGAGGGGCGGCGCGAGTGCCGGTTCGAGATCGGCGCGGCGGACGGCTTCAGCGAGACCGAACGCGCGTCGGCGGACCGCCTCATCGCCTTTGGCCGCGCGACCTGGCCCCACCTGATGGCGCGGGCCATGCTGGCCGAACAACTGTGGCGCGCAACGAGCATCCTTGCCAACCACCCCTATCATCGCGAAGGATAGCGCCATGGGTGCGGGGGCCAAGGGTGTTGGAGACGGGGCAGGGAAAGCCGGCTTGGTCGGCCTGCTGGGTGCGGCGGCGCTCGGCATGGCGGCGCTAGGCACGATCGCCGCCCGCGCGCAGCCGGTCACGAACGCCCTTGCCGACGAACAGCAGGCGTTGGTGCGGGCACGCGCCCAGGCCCAGGATGCGAGAGCCCGCAGCGAGGCATTTGAACGCAGCGCCGCGTCTGCCGACGCCGAAGCGGACCGGGTGCGGGACAAGGCCGCCGCCGTGGCCGCGCGAATCCAGCAGTCCGAAGCGGATTTGCGCGCCGCCCAGGCCCGCATCGCGATCCTCGGCGACATGCAGCGGGTCCAGGCGCGCAGCCTTGCCGCGCGGCAGGAGCCGATTGCCCGGCTCACCGCCGGTCTTCAGGTCATGGCGCACCGCCCGCCAATCCTCGCCCTCGCGCAGCCGGGGTCGATCGCGGACACGGTGCATCTCCGCATGGTCCTGGCGCAAGTCATGCCCGTCATCGCCCAGCGCACCGCCGGCCTGCGCGCGGCGCTGGACAAGAGCCGGGCATTGCAGGCGGATGCGGAGCTGGCGCGATCGGCGATGGCGCGCTCCCATGATGAACTGACCAGGCGCCGCGCCGAACTCGCCCGGCTGGAGATCCAAAAGCGAATCGCGTCGCGCCAATATCGCGACAGCGCGGCGGAAGAGACCGACCGCGCGCTGGCCATGGGCGAGGATGCGCGGGACATTGTCGACCTGATGCAGCGCATGGAGGACGCCGGGACCGTGCGGGACACCCTGATCAGCCTGCCGGGCCCGGTGCTGCGGCCCGAGCGCCCCGGCGAGGCGCGGCTTCCGATGGCGCAGGCCGCCCAGGCCGCCGCCGTGCCGGCCTATCGGCTGCCGGTCGTGGGCGGGATTGTGACGGGCTTTGGCGAATTGTCGGACAGCGGCATACGTTCGCGCGGGCTCACCATCGCCACCCAGCCCGGGGCGACGGTGGTGGCGCCGGCGGGCGGGCATGTCGCCTTTGCCGGTGCCTTTCGCGACTATGGCCAGATTGTTATCATCGATCATGGGGCGGGATGGACATCGCTCGTCACGCAAATGCGCCGATTGTCCGTCGCGGTGGGCGAGACGGTGCGGCAAGGCGACCCGATCGGTGTCACGCGACCGGTCAATCCCCAGGTGACGATCGAATTGCGAAGGGCGGACCGGCCGGTGGATATCGCCGCGCTGCTCCGCTGAAGGGCGCCGAATCGCTTCAGCGCAGCCGGAACCGGGCCTTTACCCCAGCCTGCCGGTGATGCGGTCGATTTCCTTCTTCACCATGACTTCGACGAGTTCCGGCAGACGCTCGTCGAGCCATTGCTTGAGCATCGGCTTCAGCATCTCGCGCACCAGCCCCTCCAGCGTATTGGGTGCGCCGTCATCCGGGCGGATGAGCAGCGCCGAAAGATGCGATAGCGACTGGCGCGCGGCCTGTGCGCTTTGGTCCGAAATTATACCCAGTTCGAGCGCCGACGCGGTCTCGCTCCCCGCATCGGCGGAAACGGTCGGTGCCGGGTCGGCCACCGCATGCAGGCTGGTCATGGGCTCGCTCTCCTCAAAGGGAGTATCGGCTTCAAAGGGCACATCGGCTTCATAAAGGTCATCGGTTTCGTCGGGGGTGCCGATTTCGTCGCTGACGGCATTGGTCAGCTCCAGGATCATCGATTCGCCGTCGTCATCCCCCGTGGCTGCATTTGCGGCGTCCTCGCCGGCGCCAGCGTCCGTTGATCCATTGTCAACGCCAACCGCCGCGGGCCGCCGCCTTCCGCCCCGGGCCGGCGGCGTGCGATCCGAACCGTCAGCGATGATCCGCTTTATCGACGACAATATGTCTTCCATCGATGGCTCATTTGCGACCATGCCCACGATTTCACCCCCTGTCAGTTCCGTGACATTTCCGCGAAATTGCGCGATTTCGCAAGTTGGTTAACGCTCGGCCGTGCCTGTAAGGCCTTCAACGGCTTTCAGAACGAAAAATCTCGTGGCCGCTCGAAGCCTGGAAGCACGACGGTCTCGATGTCGGCAAAGGCGCTGGAGCCAAAGCCCCCGGCGCTGCGGACGCCCATGCACAATCTCGTGACGCCCTGCTCAATCCTGGCGAAGACAGCCCTGCCGCGGACCTTGAGCTGTTCGACCAGCGTATCGGGCATGACCTCGATCGCGCCGTCGACAAACAGGATGTCATAAGGTGCCTGGTCCGCAAACCCGGCCTCCAGCGGTCCCTCGACCACCGTCGCTTGCGGGCGGGCGGCCAGCAGTTCACGCGCCCGTGCGGCCAGCTCCGGGTCGCTCTCCACCGCAACGACGCGCGCGCCGATCGCACAGAGCAAGGCGGCGCTATAGCCCGTGGCGGCGCCGATCAGCAGCACCTTCTGTCCCGACGACACGCTCGCCGCGACGAGTAGCCGTGCCGTCGCAAGCGGCGGATTGAGCGCGCGCCCCTCGCCCAGCGGCACCGGGCGGTCGACATAGGCCGTGGCGCGGCGCTCGACCGGAACATGATCCTCGCGCGGGATGGAGAGGATGGCGCGGATGACGGCTGGATCATTGATGTCGTTGGTCCGCAACTGGCTTTCCACCATGGTGCGGCGCATCGACGTGAAATTCTGGTCGGTCATGTGGGTCCCTGATACGAAACCATCTGCGCGGGCAAGCTGGTCTGTCTTTCGCGCCACTTAAGAGCATGATTCGATCGCGCAGGAAACCGCTTTTAGAGTTTCCGCCCGTCCCATGCGACGGGCGCCCCGCCGGACGGTTTGCGACAGCCTGAATGGCGGATTGCGTTGGCCCGTGTTTTCAGCTAGCGGCCCAACTTCTCCACGCCGATTGCTGTCGGCGGCCCGATGGCGGAGTGGTGACGCAGCGGACTGCAAATCCGTATACGCCGGTTCGATTCCGGCTCGGGCCTCCAAGCTTTTTCAAGATAAATCGGCGCACGGCGTCATTCGACCTGAATGGCGCAGTTCTGCGGGATTTCAGCGATAGAGGATTGTCTCTGGCAGACCCCGACGCCATAATTTCAGAGGTTTTCCGGCCCAAATGACCCGGAGTCTCTAGGCGCAAAACTGCAGCGACGGTTTCGTCGTAAGTTGATCGATTCCGGAACGACGGCTCGGGACGCCATCGGTGAGATAGCTGCCGTTCACAACCTGCCAGCCAAACGTCCGCTAGCGCCGACAAAGCGGTCATCGCCGGGCACAATCTCTATCGTCGAAAACGGCCCTTCATTCATGCGACTGCTGATGGCAGTCTGGTCGCCGTGTTCGGACAGGTCATTTCCGCTCGACCCACTCATGGACATTCCTTGATCCAGCGGTAAAGTCCGGGAGAGCTTGCCGGAGGCCCCGTGACGAACGCTTTCCCCCACGGTACTGTCCACAAGGCAGGTGAAGACCTTCAAGCAGCGGTGCGATCAAATCCGAATGTCCTGACGCTATGGGAACACCTTACGCCGCTAGGCCGGAATGAGTTCATTTGCTGGGTCGATGATGCAAAGCAGGCAACGACGCGTCAACGTCGGATCGAGCGGACCTGTAAAGAACTGCTGGAAGGAAAGAAGCGGCCTTGCTGCTGGGCGGGCTGCATTCACCGCACCGATAAGGCGCCAAGTCGATGGCAACAGGCGGTCTTGATCGACAAGAAGGGAAAGAACTGCTGATAAGCCGGCTTGCGGGCAGCCGGTGTGCGGCGACGGCCTTCACCAATCGCCAACCTTCGAGACGTCAAGACTGGGCTGCGAGCTTTCCAAGAGCTGCCGTTCACGTCGGCCTAATCATTCGCTCACGCGACTGATCGTCTATATGCTGGCCATGAACCGGAAATCACTGCACACGGGTTCTCGCCGCTTCCGGCCGGAGAGAACCATATGTGCTTTTCGGCCACTTCGAGCTTTATTGCCTCCGGCGTGATTGGGTTGATCGGGGTTGCGACGCTCCGGCATGTTCGCGAGCCGCGCGCCTTTCTGTTTGCCGCCGTGCCGATGCTGTTCGCGGTGCACCAGTTTACCGAAGGATGGGTCTGGCTCGGCCTGGACGGGCACATCGACAAGCTTGCGTTTGACCATGTCACCTTTCTGTTCATGCTCTATGCCCAAGGAATCCTGCCGTTGTTGATGCCGGCCGCGGTTGCGCTGATGGAACCGAAGGGCTGGCGTCGCACGGCCATCCTCGGGCTGACGGGCGTCGGCGCTCTGGTATGCGTCTGGGATGTCTCCGGACTGATCTTCCTGCCCAGCCGGTGCTTCATCGAGCAGAATTCGGTCGCCTACCGCAACGCGATTACGGGCAACATCTGGATATCCTATCTGTATATTCTCGCGGCCTGCGGCGCGCTGCTGCTTTCGATCCATCGTGTCGTCAGATGGTATGGCGTGCTCAATGTCGTCGCGCTGACGATCACGGAGGTCGTCAAGGAATATGCCTTTGCCTCGGTATGGTGTTTCTACGCCGCGATCATGAGCGTGATGATCTATTGGCAATTCAGGCGTCTGAATATCGATATCCAGACGCCCAACGGCACGTCGCCAATTCTCCGGCCTTTCCTCCTTCCTTGGCTGCGATTGGCGAAGGCCACTGATGCCCGAACGGACTGAAATTTCGACACCGTTTGGAATGGCGCCTTCCGCTGACATACCTGCCATTCGCACTGATTTCTGGCCGTCTTAACAGCGGTCTTCCATTCATTCGCATATTGCGGCGACTCTCGGCGCATACACACCCGCACTGTCGCTTGGCTGGATTCGCGGTATAAGGCTGCTACGGCCATGATGCCCGGCGTTCACGGAGACCGTCGATGGATGAGTCCGACTTCTATCACGAGGGTAACCGGCAGCTGCAGGATGATTTCGGCAGCCGCGCATTGGCCGATCGGCTGGATGAACGACTCAATCGAACGGAGTTCACCGATGATGATCGGGCGTTCATTGTAAGCCTGCCTTACTTCTTCCTCGCGACAGCTGACAGCAAGGGGCGGCCAGACTGTTCGTTCAAAGGCGGCATGCCGGGGTTTGTCCAGGTCACGGGACCCAACGAGCTTGCGTTCCCTGATTACGACGGGAACGGCATGTTCAGGAGCCTGGGAAATATCCTGGCCAACGACAATGTCGGCCTCCTCTTTGTCGCTATGCATGGCAAGCCGCAGCGCCTGCGGGTGAACGGTACGGCGACGGTCAGCAACGACGATTCGCTGCTCGCTTCTATAGTTGGCGCGCAATTGATCGTTCGTGTGCGAGCAATAGCCATCTTTCCGAATTGCCCGCGTTACATTCCTGCGCTGGAACTCGATGAACCGTCGGCCTATGCGCCGCGTGCGGGCGCAGATCCCCCGGAACCCGCCTGGAAAAACTTCGATATCTTCGCGGATGTGGTTCCGCCGAGGCGCCCGACATTTAAAGGGTAGAGCAGGGCTGGCCGGAGGCGCCGACAAGGTCGCCGTTCGCAGCTCCCAAACTACTCCCTGAAACCAGACGTTTGTTCACCTCATAAACGGCTCCGCGCACCCGGATTTTGGCGGCCAGTGATCATGAAGCCGACACTCGGTCATCTCGGAGTTCGAGTACGGAGTGCCGCACGATCTGCCATCCCCCGCTGATCCCCAGAGCTGCCATGATGAAAGCGACCAGCAAGTCGGAGAGACCGCTGCCCGACCAGAGCACGGCCATGCCCGCCGCGATTACGAGCACATTGTTGATCGCGTCATTGCGCGAGCAAATCCAAACCGAGCGCATGTTCGCGTCACCGGTTCGGTAGCGATAGAGCATCAGCGCGACCGCAATGTTAATCAGCAGCGCGACGAACCCGACGATCCCCATGGCGAACGGATCGGGCGATGAGCCATGCACCAGCCCCCACAATGCCGATGCCAACACGCCGAAACCGAACAACAGGATGGTCAGGCCCTTCAGAAGAGCCGACCTTGCTCGCCATCGGAGCGCCAGGCCTGCCACTCCAAGGCTGATCGCATAGTTGGCGGCATCGCCAAGGAAGTCGAGCGCGTCAGCCTGCAGTGAACGCGAGTGCGCCATCACTCCGACTACGATTTCTACTGCGAACATCACCGCGTTGAGACCAAACGCTATCCAGAGCACCCGACGCCAGCGCGGGTCGTTCAGCGTCTTCTTGGTGCCGCATGCGCCGGCGCAGCAATCATCGGCCATTCGGAACTCCTTGTGCGATTCCCAATTCGACGCTCCTATATGCAACCTGTAGCAACTAGAGGGTCAAGCGATGAAAATCGGCGAACTGGCTAACGCGACCGGCACTAAGGTCGAGACGATCCGCTACCACGAACAAACCGGCTTGCTGCTGGCGCCTACACCAACGCGGAGCAATTACCGCGGTAGCACCATCGCCGAGTGTCGCATCATCAAGGTGCTCGGCCCGAGTGAGCCCACATGAAACTGTTCGGGAACCGCCGACATAGCGGACGATTAGACCGCCACTTGAGCATCCGGAAACCGGCCTTCCGTTTACCTCGTTCGTCGTGACGTAATTTGGGACTTATGAGCCGTCGTTACCGGTGCTCATGGTCACGGTTATAGCGGCACGACCCCGGCATAGGGAACATCGAGCGACAGCGATCGAATAAGTGCCTCCGATCGACCCGCCATGATTTTCGAGCGTGCGGACGACGCGAAATTCATGCGGCGGACCTGATCGCGATCCACGGTGATGATCTCGACCTTTCTCGAATGGGTCAGATGCCCAACAGCGATGTCCCATGTCAGAGGAAGGAACATGGTCTCGCGGGACATTCCGCCGCCAGGCAGACTGAAGCGGGACACCGCGCCTGGAACGTCGCCGACGATGAAGCTCTTTCTGGGATCGGTGATCCGATAGACGGCCAAGCCAAACTGACGGAAGGCTTCGCGTACCTCCTCGCCGGGCGGCATGCGCTGAGCCATCACGACGGCGCTCTTGTATATCCGTTCTTTCAGACCGGGTTCGTCCGGATCTCGGCCCGACTGGCTGCGCGCCTCCTGCACCTTGGCGAAGGTCTCTTCGATCTTGGCCTCGAAGTTCATGTGTTCGGCGAAGGCGTCGATCGCGCCCGGCGTCCGCTTCAGATGATAGTAGAAGAAGTCCCCCCAGAAATCCCAGGCGCCGTCGTCCAGCTCGGGGGTCGCGCTCGCTCGGATGATGCCGGCGAGATCGTCTATGAATTTGGCGCCGACCCCTTCCATTTTCGCGAAGAACTTTTCCAGCGCCACATCCTTCTCGCCGTCCGCATCGACAAGCGTGTAGAGGTCGTTTTCAGCGAACAGGAGCTTGGTCACCGTCTTCTTAACGGCGCCCTTTTCGAAGTCGCGGCGCCAGAACCACAGCTGACCATCGTCATCGGCGAAGTGGCGCAGCATCATCTGGGGGATGAAGTGATGGCGCTTGGGTGGGTTGTTCTTGGGCGGCATATGATCCTGAAGGTCGAATGAGTAATGGGGCGCGTTGGCCCGATTATGACGACTGCAAAAGCGGCGATCTCAAGCCTTAAAGCAATACTCACGGTGCCAGCGAACGAACTGCGGATGGGGCCGGTCCGCCGCCTGCTGCGGCACCAAAATACGGCCGCTGGCATTGATTACGGATCGGATGCTGTCAGGATCATTCGCTTGCCTCGAAACGATGATACGCATGTCATCATCCAGCCCGATTAAGCCGCGATCGAACATCCAGTGGGCTGTTCCCGAAAGCGCCAAGCCATTGCTCACCATGTCGGGGCCGTTCGTCTCGACGGGACGGATGTGAGCGGCCTCTACCTCGGCCCGCCCACCGCCGTTGATCAGCTTCAAGCCAGTTACCGCACAGCGCTCATCATAGGCCCGCAATACAATCCGTCGGAATACGCGGTCGCGCACAGCACGGGACACGATCGCGGACACCCGCTCCCGCGCTTCATCCAAAATGAAGGGCGCCTGCTCCTCGCGAAGAACCGGCTCGACGACGGCAAAATCCGTTCGTGGCAGAAGCGGGGTCTCCTCGCTTAAACCGGCCGCGACTATTCTGCTGAAGTCGCTCGGGGACAGCCCCCTGACCGCTGCTTGAGCCCGTCCGGAAATACGCCCCGCTTCATTCAGAACGCCTCGCTCGATCGGCCCATTCTCATTTCCAAACGGAACCGGTGCTGCGAAATCAAGATAGCTGCCAGGCTCGATAAGCGCGAGATACATGTTTGGCGTTGTCGGATCGGCAATGACGCGCTCGACTTTTGCAACCGCGTAGTAGCCTTTGGTGGCGGCGACCTTTCGCGGTTCGTAGTAGATAATCCAGTCACCGACACACGCCCGCGTCCGTTCGAGATACTGCCTCGGGAACTGATAACGCTCGGCTGGCGTGTCGTCGTAGATCGAATCAGATCGATGGATGAAAATGCCGAACGCCATGCGGGCTGATATTGCATATACGGAGCGACTGGAAATAAATTTGGCGTTCAACGCGGTATCGGTTCGCCGACAGAGCCGACATTCGACAGTCCGAATTTACTCCCCGAAAGCCGCCGTCCGTTCAGACGAGGCTTTTCCGCTTCGGTTTCATCGACGCGCCGGAAATGGCGCAGCCCGGCGGACAGCAAGCCAAGGACTTCCTGATATCGTTGATAGGGGGCCAAGTGGGTCGACATCGCCATCCTCACCAAGATGGACACCGGCGGCATAACCGACCGGCACGGCCGCATCGTCTACATACCGTACCCTGACGCTCGATCACACGACAGTGCCTCGAACGGCACGAAAGAAGCCAGCGGCCGGCTATGGCGACCGATTACCCTGACACGGAACATCGAGTTCGAAATGGTGCGCAACGGCTGGGCCTGGGTGCTCAATCGTTACGAACCGGACGCTTGTTATCGGGAGGCCCTGGAAGATGCCGCCGCCATCGCCGCGGCATCTGGGCTCGCGACGACAATGTCCATCCATGGGAATTCAGAAGCGCCTGTACCGCGAACGAAAGCTCGAACCCAGTCCCCCAAAGCAGCTGAACCTGTTTGTCGAAAATTCGAGTCAGCTCGCTTTTCATAGATTCCGGCTGGCAAGGATGAGATCTCAACCACATCGCTGCCGTGCGCAATGGCAGTATGGACCGCGTCTATCCGGCGCTCTCACCAAAATTTTCTGCTGGTCAAACTTACCAAGCGTACAGCCGCATAGCGATGCCACTCGCGCTTAAATCACCCATGCCTCAGGATCGGAGCGGTGTTCAATAACTGATTAGCCACGTCCGCGACCCCTGCCGTGATTTTATACCTCGATAGTTGAAAGTCCTTTTTAATAGCGAAGCGCTTAGCTAGCCTCGGGACGGAGGGGTGTGCATGGAAAATTTTCGCGAAGATAAAATCTCGGGCGCGGGCGATGATCCACTTCCCGCCTGCAAGCCCACGATCTCGGCAGACATCGCTAGCAGCTTTACTTACGCGTCATATCAGAACGCCGTCCCGGTCGTGAGAAACATCGTAGTGGAGAATTCTACCAGCGGAATGGTCGAGGCCTGCTTGGTCGAACTTTCATCCTCACCTACCTTTCTTCGTCCCAAATCGTGGACGATCGACCGCCTCGCGCCGGGCGACAGCCTTTCGCTGAGCGACCGCAAGGTCGAACTCGACGCCGCCTATCTCGCTGGCCTTAATGAAGCCGAACGCGGCGAAATCACGTTGCGCCTGTCGTACGGCGGCGAAGTCATAGACGAACGTCATTTTCCTGTCCGGCTGCTTGCCCGTGATGAATGGGGCGGGGTTGCCGACATGATCCAGTTGCTGCCGGCCTTCGTGATGCCGAACGATCCAGCAATCTCGCGGATCATCCGAGGAGCCGCTGAAAGGCTCTTGGCCAATGGCCATCCCGGCGGACTTGACGGCTATCAGTCCGGGGATCCCCAACGCGCATACTTGATGAGCGCAGCGATTTATTCCGCTGTCGCGGGCTTGGGGCTGCACTATGCGGAGCCTCCTGCCAGCTTCGAGAACCGGGGCCAGAAGGTGCGACGCCCCGGCACTGTCGAAGAAGAACGGCTTGCCACGTGCTTGGACACGACGCTGCTGTTGGCCGCCGCATTCGAAGCTGCAGGTCTTCATCCGGTTGTGCTGATGTTTCAGGGCCACGCTGCAGTGGGCGTCTGGCTGACCAAGCGAACCTTCGCCAACGCCATCGAGAACGATCAGATGGAACTCCGGAAGGCTATCGCTTCCCGAGAGCTGATCGTATTCGAAACCACCGGTGTCACCCATCGCCCCGCCATGGCGCTGGAGACCGCGCAGCAGGCGTTGGATCACCGCATGAGCGAGGACGAAGCGCGCAACTTTGTGGCGGCGGTAGATGTTCGGCGATCGCGTAGCGGAGGAATAACGCCGCTAGCCTCGCATGAGCCACTACGGCGTGATGCAAACGAAGAGGATGGTCAGGCGAACGCCGATCTGTCGCTTCCAACGGCGCCGTCCTTCAGCCAGTTGCCCGATGAGGCCGTAGACGAGAAGCCGTCCTCTGCAGCCGGCAGAATAGACCGGTGGCAAAAAAAGCTGCTCGATCTGACGCTCAGGAACCGGCTGCTCAACTTCCCGGTCACGAAGAAGACCATCCCGTTCCTCTGCACCGACGTCGCCTATCTCGAGGACCGTCTGGCAGAGGGTGCATCGATCCGGCTAACCTCCCTTCCAGAACAGAACCCCCTGGGCGAGCGCGACGCCGCTCTCTATCGCGACGTCCATGGGCGCGACATCCAGCGAGGCTTTGTCACCGAGGCGCTGCAGCGTGACGAGTTGCCCTCACCCCTCGATGCACGCCAGCTAGAGGCACGGCTGATCGACCTGCACAGGCAGGTCCGCAACGACTTCGCAGAAGGCGGTGCAAATACGCTGTTTCTTGCGGTCGGATTTTTGCGTTGGAAAAGGAAGCCCGAGGACGAGCGCAGCTATCGTGCCCCGCTTCTTCTCGTGCCGGTTAAGCTGGAACGACGCAGCGCGAGCTCTACGTTCACCCTTCGGTTTCACGAGGATGAACCGCGCTTCAACGCAACGCTGCTGCAGTTTCTCGAACGTGAGTTCGATCTCAAGCTTCCGCAGTTTGCTGGCGATTTGCCGCTCGATGACAGTGGGATCGATGTGCCGCGCGTGCTGGCCATGGCGCGCCACGCGGTTCGTGACGTGCCTGGCATGGAGGTGATCGACGAGACCGCGCTATCGACATTTTCGTTCGCCAAGTTCCTGATGTGGAAGGATCTGGTCGAGCGCACCGATGCTTTGCGCGAGAACCGCGTCGTCCGCCACCTTATCGATACGCCCGAGCAGGCGTTTTCCTCCGGCGGAGCGGAAAGCGCCTTCCGCCATGAATCAGAGCTCGATCGCGCCTATGCGCCGGCGGATATCGTCTGCCTGCTGCCGTCGGATTCGTCTCAGACGGCCGCAAGCTTGGCCGCCGCCGAAGGGCATGACTTCGTGATCGTAGGCCCGCCGGGAACGGGCAAGAGCCAGACCATCGCCAACATGATCGCCAATTGTCTGGCGGTTGGTAAGACAGTCCTGTTCGTCGCAGAAAAGACGGCGGCGCTTGACGTCGTTTATCGCCGCTTGCGGGAGCATGGCTTGGGCGATCATTGCGTCGAGCTTCATTCGAACAAGGCGGACCGGCGGCGTTTTCTTACGCAACTCAAAGCGGCATGGGAGTACGGCAACGGGACGGGCGAATCCGAATGGGTTGCGGTCAACGATCGGTTGAAGCTGCGGCGCGATGCACTCAATGCCTATGTCGAGGCGTTGCACCGGCGCTACCCTAACGGTTGGACACCCTATCTTGCGCTTGGCATCGCCTTGCGCAGTCAAGAAACGGCGGCACCGGAACTCTCGTGGCGGGAACGCGACGCGCACGATCCGCAAGCGCTGGCCCGGCTCGAGGATATCGCCTCGGAAGTTGGCAAAGTGTTCGCATCCGTTAAGCGAGTACCTGCTCTCGATTTCGTAGATCGCGACGAATGGAGCTCAGCTTGGCAGGCCGACATCCTCGCTGCCGCATCAACACTGCGGAACGCTTCCGAGTTGTTGCAAAGCGCTGCTGACGCGTTCCGGGCCAGTGTCAAGCTCGGTGTGCCCGAAAGCCCATCGCAAGCGGAGATTGGTGCTCTAAGTGATCTGGCTAGCGCGCTTGAGAGTGCGCGTGGGCGCGACGTAAGCATCGCCTTCACCCCGGACTTCGTGCGATGCGCCGATGAGCTTGCAAAGCTCGAAGCCGCGATAATTGCCTATCGCTCGGCTGGCGAAGGGCTAGCTGCCAAATTCGATTCCTCCGTCGTACGCGATATCGACGTCGCATCGCTCGACCGGCAGTGGCGCGAAGCCGATGCTTCGATCTGGCCGAAATCCGCGCTTGGAAGGCGTAAGATCACCAAACTGTTGCAGAGCTACGCCAGCAGCGGAGTAACGCAAGCGCAGCGAGACCTGGCTCAGTTGCGCCAGATGCAGGAAAATTTGGCGGCCATCGACCAGAACTGGCTTTGCGGAAAACCGCTGCCCGTCGACGGTCTCGATACCAATCCACAAGTTGTCGCCGACGTGCTCGAGATGGCGCGACGTCTTCGCGGTGCTCTTTGCATTCCGGGCCGCGGGGATGAAGAACTCGCCATGCTCTCGGACACCGTGGCGAATACGCTCGGCGAGCGCAGCGACAATAGCCGGATGCACCAAGCCGGAGAAAAACTACTCGCGGCGGCGCGTGGGTTCGATATGGCACGCGGCCAATTCAGCGAAGTAGCGGGACGTGACGCTGCCGTTACCGCAGTCGAACTCGGCGAGCTCGCGGAGATGCTGGGTGCCTTGATCGACGAGCAGCATCTTCTGCGGGATTGGTCGGTATGGTGCGCTATCAGACGCAAGGCCAGCGCCTTGGGGCTGGCTTCCCTGGTCCAGCAGGTGGAAGCGGGGATAATTCCCGCTGCTGAGGCCGGCGCCGCGTTTCGTCTGGGCTATGCACGATGGTGGCTACCCGGCGTGCTCGATGGCGATGCGGTCCTGCGCGATTTCCGGCGCTTCCAGCACGAGCACACCATCGCCGAGTTCCGCGAGATCGATGATCTGGTACGCGCTCATGCGACCCGGCGCGTTATCGACGCCATCGCGCATGGCCTGCCACCCGTGCAGAGCGTACCGCGCAATTCCGAACTCGGCGTGCTGCGCCACCAGATGGAATTGCAACGCCCGAGCCAATCGATCCGCGAGATGATCGGCCGGATGCCCGAGACGTTCTCCAAGCTCGCGCCCTGCATGCTGATGTCGCCGTTGTCGATTGCACAATATTTCCCGACCAATCAGGCGCTTTTCGACGTGGTCATCTTCGACGAAGCCTCGCAGATTACGACATGGGATGCGGTCGGCGCTATCGCGCGCGGCCGTCAGACCATCATCGTTGGCGATCCCAAGCAATTACCTCCCACCAATTTCTTCGGCCGCAACGAGGAAGAGGAAGACGTTGCCGATCACGAGAGGGATCTGGAGAGCATTCTTGATGAAGCGAAGGCGTCGGGCATTCCCGTTCGCGATCTCAGGTGGCACTATCGCAGTCGAAGCGAGTCGTTGATCGCATTCTCAAACAATCACTATTACCAGAACCGCCTGGTGACATTTCCTTCGCCCTTGGTCGATGACCGAGCAGTGCGGCTGCGCAAAGTTCCCGCCGGCCTCTACGATCGCGGCAAGAGCCGGACGAACCGGATCGAGGCGGAAGCCGTCGCCAACGAGGCGGTCAGTCGCATGAAGGGCTGGCTGGCACTACCGGAAAAAAGCCGGCCAACGCTTGGCGTCATCACCTTCAACGCCCAGCAACAGTCGCTCATCCTCGACTTGCTCGATGCAGCCCGCCGGCATGATCCGGAACTGGAATGGTTCTTCGCCGATGAGCGGGTCGAGTCGACGATCGTCAAAAACCTCGAGAACGTCCAGGGTGATGAGCGCGATGTCATCCTGTTCTCGATCACGTTCTGGAAGGACGCCGCCGGCAAGCTACCGATGGATTTCGGCGCACTCAATCGCGACGGCGGCGAAAGGCGACTCAACGTGGCAGTCACCCGCGCGCGGCAGGAGCTGATCGTCTTCTCGGGCTTTACCGCCGACCAGATCGACATCACGCGCACCAAGGCGCTGGCCGTGCAACACCTCAAAACCTTCCTAGACTATGCCGAACGCGGTGCGATCGCCTTACCGGCGCAAGTCACCGGCTCCGGCGGGGACTTCGAATCTCCGTTCGAAGAAGCTGTCGCCGAGCAATTGGAGCGCCGCGGATGGATGGTGGTGCCGCAGGTCGGAATTTCCGGCTTCAGGATCGATCTCGGCATTCGCCATCCTGATCTCGCGGGCGCCTATCTGGCTGGCGTCGAATGTGATGGTGCGACCTATCACAGCGCCGCCACCGCACGCGACCGCGACAAGGTTCGCGAGCAAGTGCTGACCGGACTCGGCTGGAATATCATACGCGTCTGGTCGACCGACTGGTGGTTTGACGCTGCCGGCTGCGCCAACCGATTGCACGCCGAACTGCAGGCTTTGCTGGAGAACAGCCGGGAAACCCGCGCTGTCGAGACGGACGAAACCGCCCACTGGGACATGGGGCACGAGATCGCGGGTACCGATGCAATCCGCGACGACATGTCGCCCGCAACCGCCGAGGAGATGGTGCCCGTCGCTGCGATAGCCGAAAGGGAACTCGTTTCCGCACAGGTGCCAATCCCTGTCTCGGAACCCGCGCCCGGCCCGGTGATCGAGATCGTCGAAAGTTCCGTTGCGGCCTCAAACGGGCTTTATCGGATCACCGATCTGTCACCGTTCGCCGCTGCGCCCGAACGCTTCTACGAGTTTGGTTATCGCGACGCCCTTCGCGGAATGATTGACGCCGTAATCCAGACCGAAGGTCCTTTACGGACGGATATCCTGTGCCAGCGGATAGCCAGGGCTCATGGCTGGCTGCGCACTGGCGGCAAGATCCGCGAAAGGATCGATCTCCATCTGCGCGATTACGATCGGACCGGCGAATCGAGTGGTGAGTTCATCTGGAAGAAGGGCGCCGTAGCTAACGTCCATCCCTACCGCGCGCCGGAGAGCGAAGATGCGCGCCGGGCGATCGGCGACATACCCTTGGCCGAGCTGACCTGGATAGTCAGCGAAAATCCGGGACTTCTCGACGAGCCCGACCCCTCGCGTGAGATGGCGCGTCTACTTGGGGTAGAACGCTTGGTTGCCACATCCCGCGCGCGACTGGACGAGGCGATCGCCACCGTTAGAATTAGCTCTCAGGAGTAGCCATGTTCCGCTTCATCCATTCGAGTGACCTGCATCTGGGCAAGCGCTTCGGCAATTTCTCGGGCGATCTGCCTAGCCGATTGCGTGAGGCACGACATGCGGTGATTGGCACGCTCGCACGCCTAGCGCGCGAACGGCAAGCGGAGGTCGTCCTGCTCGCCGGCGATACCTTCGACACCGAGACGCCGGCGGCCGACGTACGCCGGCAGGCGTTGACGGAAATGGGCGGTGATCCGTCGATCCGTTGGGTTGTCCTTCCTGGCAATCACGACTCGCTGCAGGCGATCGAACTGTGGGACAAGTTGAGCGCCGAGGCTCCGCCAAACGTCGTCTTGGCGATCCAGCCCCAACCGATCGAACTCGCTAAGAACGTCTGGATCCTGCCCGCCCCTTGCACGACGCGCCGTCCCGGCCGCGACCTCTCCGAGTGGATGACCGACGCCGGCACGCCTGCAGACGCAATCCGCATTGGTCTCGCGCACGGCGCGATCCGAGACTTCTCTGAGGATGCCGCCGCGTCGGAAGTGATCGCGCCGAACCGGGCTGACCGCGCCGGACTGAGCTATCTCGCTTTGGGAGACTGGCACGGGCCACTGCAAGTCGACGCGCGCACTTGGTACAGCGGCACGCCGGAACAGGACCGATTCAAGCACAACCGACCGGGCGAAGCGCTGCTCGTCAGCATCGCCGAAGCGGTCGCTCCGCCCGAGGTGGAAACCTTGAGCACCGCGACTTTCGCCTGGCGCGCGTTGGATCTCCATCTGCTCGCCGGCGACGATCCAAAAGCGGCGCTCGCGGCTTTGCTTCCTGACGTGCACGACCGCCGCCAGACGCTGGCGCGGGTGGTCGCGACGGGGCGCGCGCGGTTGGCGTTGCGCGCGTCGCTGACACAGGACATCGAAAATGCATCCCCTGACTTCGCCTTACTCGAACTCGACGACGATGGCCTCGTGACCGATTGCCAGGTCGACGATCTTGATGCGATCGAGCAAGGCGGCGCACTGCGCGAGACGGCAGATGCGCTGCTGGCCGAAGCGCATGATGAGCGCTTGTCTGCCCAAGCGCGCGACATCGCCGAAGCAGCGCTCGCACGGCTCTATTCGTATTCCCAGGCGGTGTCGCGATGAAGATTTCGGCTCTCCGCCTGTTCAACGTGAAGCGTTTCGCCGGGCGCGGTGTCGCGATCGAAGGGATCGGCGACGGCGTGAACGTCCTTTGTGCGGCCAACGAATTTGGCAAATCCACCAGCTTCGAGGCCTTGCACGCGCTGTTTTTCGCCGCCCATTCGAGCACGGCCGGCGACGTTCGCGGCATTCGGCCCTACAGCGGCGGCAACCCACTGATCGAGGCAGACGTCGTCACTGCAGACGGCCGCTACCGGATCACAAAGCAGTTCTACAATGGCCGCGCCGCGCGCGTCGTCGAACTCGATACGGGGCGGCTCGTAGCCCAGGCTGACGAGGCGGAGAATTTCATTTCGGCACTCGTCAGGGGCGGCGCTGGCGGTCCAGCGGGTTTGCTGTGGGTGCGACAAGGCACGACCGGGCTGGAGAAGCGCAGCAAGACAGATGAAGACAGCGACAAGCAAGTCCGCGCCAGTCTGCTTGAATCCGTGCAGGGCGAAGTCGAAGCAGTGACCGGCGGCAGGCGGATGGCTGAGGTCATGGCGGCAGCGAACGAAGCTCTCTCGGCTTTGGTGACCAGCTCAGGCCGCGCCAAGGCGGGCGGCCGTTATGCCGAGGTGATCGGCGAACGCGACAGGCTTGCGGTAGAAGAACAGCGGCTTGCGGGCGAAGTTGCCGCGCTGCGTGAAGCGCTGGATCGCCGCGCACCGGCGCTTCGGCGGCTGGCCGAACTCGACAATGCCGACGACCGCAAGGTTGGGCAACTCGCGATCGAGGCAGCCCAGATCGCCTTCGACGCGGCAAGGGCGCAGAACGAAAAGCTGAAAACGGCCGAAGCATCGCTCAGCCTTGCGCGCGAACGCCGCGATACGGCCGCTCGTGAGCGCGACCGCTTCCGCGACAGTCTGGACGAAGCGCTAGCTCTGCAAAAGCGATTGCAGGCGGTGGACATCCGGCGCGCCGAAGCTGTGGAACGCCGCCGTGATGCTGCCGAAACGCTTGTGAAGGCCCGTGCCGAGGCAGATGTCGCGGAAGCCGATGAGGTCGCGGCGCGCGAGTTGCTGGACCGGCACGATATGGCGACCAAAGCGCGCGAGGCCTCCACCCGGCTCGCCGAGCTCCACGATCGCCTGCGCCAGGCAGAAGAGGTCCGACAGGCGATCGAGGAAAATGAAGCCCAGTACGCGCAGGCGAAGATTCCTGCCGGCGCAATCGATGAGGTCGCTGAACTGGACATCGAGCTTGCCCGGATACGCGCGCTGCGAGACGCCGATCGGCCCACAGTCTCAATCGAATACGAGGCTGGCACGCAAGACCGCCTCACCATGGATGACGACCCCTTGGCCGACGGCGAGGAGCGTGGTTACGATGGACATACTCGCCTCGCTGCGCCGGGCCTCGGCACCATCAACCTGCGTTCGCATCGTGCGGTCGATAGCGATGACCGCGTGGAGCAAGTCGAGGCGAAGCGACTGACTCTGCTCGCCTCGATGGGGGTCAGCGACCTTGTCGGTGCACGTGTGCAACAAGAGCGGGCACAGCAATTCGAATCCCAGATACGCGAAGGTCGCGCGCAGATGGCCCTGCTAGCTCCGGATGGTCTGCCGAAACTCCGAGAGCAAGCTGCGGCGCATGCAATTGTCGATCCCAATTCTCTCGAGTTAGAGGTCGATCCGATCGACGCTCGCGCTGCCTTCGACGAAGCCGTGCAGCGGCGCAAACAGTTGAGCCTCACACTGCGCGAAATCGAGCCGCAGCGCGCAAGCGCCGACGATGCTTTCGTGCGCGCAGAAACAGACATGGCTGGGTTTCAAGCCCAAATGCAGCAGGTTGCAGCAATCCTGGGCCCGCAAGACGAGCGAGCACAGCGTGAGCGGGATTTGGCTGACCGGCTGGATATCCTGGAGAAAGCTTTCACGGAAGCCGAAGCTGTCATGGACGACTTGGCCGCCACATCCGTCGACCTTGACTCCGCGGCCGCGGCGCTCAAGCGCTGTCGCTCGGTCGAAGCTGCCGTCGAGACCGAGATGGGCCAGCTTCGTGAAAACCTGGCCGCCCTGAATGCCCAGATCCGCACACGGTCCGGAGACGCCGTCGAAGAGAAATGGCAGGAGACACGCGAAGCGCTGTCCGGTGTGCAGGACCGCGTCGCGGCATTCGAAAAGGAAGTCGCCGTTCTGCAGCGGTTGTCGGGGGCGCTGGATAGCGCCCGGGCGCAAGCGCGCGATTTGTACCTCAAGCCCGTCATGGCGGAACTGAAGCCGTTGCTCGGGCTGTTGTTCGACGACGTCTCCATAACGTTCGATGACAAGACATTGCTGCCGCAGACGATCCTGCGCAACGGCCTCGAGGAAGACGTGGACCGCCTTAGCGGCGGCATGCGTGAACAACTGTCCGTCCTTACTCGGCTGGCTTTCGCCCGCCTTCTGGCAAAAGACGGCCGTCCTGCTCCCGTCGTTTTGGATGACGCGCTCGTCTATTCCGATGACGATCGTATCGAACGAATGTTTGATGCCCTCCATCGCCAATCGCAGGAACAGCAGATTATCGTCTTTTCATGCCGGCAGCGCGCGTTCCAAAAGTTGGGCGGCAACGTTCTTCAAATGACCGATTGGACCCCTTCGATGGACTGATCTTTGATGCAGTCGTTGGTCGAACTTACTCGCGACTCAGGCGGATTGGTCTTCTCGAAGGACTGCCCCAGCCCCAATTGGCGACCTTACTGACAGAGGCTTCGGCGGCCTGCGCCGACAAGGCAGACGTTCGAAGTTCCGGGAGAGGAACTCAAAACTTGCCTTACGTTCACGGACACCTCTCACCACAATTCGAGGCAGCTGCGCTCGTCAGAAATCGAGACGCTCGCTATCGTCGTCACCGTCCAGCCATGCGATGAGGTCCGCCCCGCCAGCTCCGACTTAGCTCGAACTGCCCTCTTCTCCCGGACCGTCGTCCCGCCAATCGTCTCCGTACCAGCTGCTGGTGTCGACGCCGGACACGATTTCCGCTTGGGACAGGTCCCGCGGATCTTCGAGCGGGACATCGAACAGGCACTGGAACGGGAAGCACTCGTCGAGCTCTGCGCCATCGCCCCGCCGCAGATCGGAGTTCGAACCCCATTGCAGCGTGACCGAGACAGTGCCCGTGGCGCAATAGCGCACGGTCGAAGGACCGATCGAAGCGACCTCTGTTCTGTCGGTGTAGATTTCATCAATCGTGTGATGGGACGCCAGCTCGTCGATCGAAAGGATGGTTTCCGAGAGCAGGCTGTCGACCGCCCCTTCGTCGAGTCCTTCGGTCAGCGGATCGATGAGCGCCGCGCGGCAGTCGTGATAGGCATGGATCAACTCCTCCACGGCCGTCACCGTCGCTTCCGCCTCGGCGGCCTGCTCGCCGGGATCACGCACCAGCGTGTCGGCACGGCCATGAACATGCTTGCTGAGCTTGTTGAAGGCGCGGAGAAGTCCGGCGCGAAGCTCCTGGGGTTCAAGACCCAATTCATCTTTGAGATATCCGTCGGTCAGGCCGCCCTGCAGCCAATATTGGATGCGCTGCGCACGCACAGGCTTCGCCTGTCCTTCGATTGGCTTGTACCAGGCGCAGGCTTCGACTTCGGCATCCGGCGCAAGTGTACCCATGACATGTTCGAAAAGCATGCGGATGGCAGTCGCAAAGAGATTTAGACGCAGCGGGTTGGCCTTGTCGCGAAGAACGCTCGCGGCACCTTCGATCGTGATACGGAAGAAGTCATCAGGCACCAACGGTGCCAACGCCGCGAGCCGATCCTCGGGAGCGGATGCGGAAGCCGATCCGCCGTTGCCGTCCGTGGCCTTGGTCACACAATCTCCTCCATGTTGTTTATCTCCCGCGCGGCACTTGGTGCAGGCGTCTTCCACTGGCCAAGATCTCTACGACACGAGCGCGTGCTCGACGGTAGCAGATGTCGCCTCTCGCCGCGCTCGCGCTGTTTATCCCGCTTGCTTGCCATCGGCATCACTAATGGATTGGCAGCTGCTCGCGGCCATCAGCGGCCATAAGCAAAACGGGGCGTCCAGCGCTCAACCGTTGCTACCTCGTCATCGTCATCTTCGTCTTCCGACTCGGCGAGATCATCCGAAGACAGTACCGTCAGGGTGAAGCCATAGCGGCCAAGCCCAATCACCTCCTCGTCGAGATGCACATGGTTGTTGGTGTCGAACCAGTCCATGAGGTCGCATTCGCCCGTCGCGCGACGAGCCGCCAACACGTTCTCGGGCCGCGTGTTAAAGGCTGCCGTCGCGCCGACGGGCAGAGGGTCTCCCTTCTTGAGAAAGATACGCTTGCCCAGCTTTTTGAACGCGTTGGATGGAAAGGAGTAACTGACCTCCGCACCGCTGCTGACGATGATGCAGAGGGGAAAGGATACGGATTCCGCAGCCCGGATCGCTGCCGCGGTGAGCGAGACGCGGGCGTCCTCGGCCAGCCGGCAGATGCCCTCAAGACCCACCTGATGCTGATCGAGATGGCTACGCACCAAGCCGCCCGGCATCAGCAGTCCGGCGGCGAAATGGTCTGCCTCGAGCTCGATTGAGCTGCTCCCTTCCGTAAACCCGGCCCGTGAGAAGTGCCGCCCGCCGGCCTTCAGAATCTCGTCAGGGTGGTCGGGCAGGAAATAATGTCCCAACTCGTGGGCCACGCTGAATCGCTCGAATCCCTCATTCTCGAGTTCGGCGGAATAAATGATGATCGGCTTAGGCTCAGCGAAAATGAGAGCGCCTGACACACCTGGCATCCCGGCCGGCTTCTTCTCGACATGAAGGTCGTGCTTAGCAGCGATCGCGAACGGGTCCACGGGAAAGGCGTGGTAGCCATCGTCCCGCGCCCGCTTCTGCCCAGTTTGGGTTGCCATCAGGAGACGGAATTTACCCGCCATCTCAGGACTTTCCTTCCCCCGCCAGCCGGTCGATGAGACCTTGGATATAATCCCGGTCGCCGGCAGTGAGCTTGTCCTCATTCCTGAAAGCCACCGTCGCCTGAACCCCCAATAGGTAATCCGACGATACGCTGAGTGCTGTCGCCAGGCGGCGCACATTTTCAAATGACGGCTTGCGGCGATTCGCCTCGAAGTGGGCGATCGCGGACGGCTGCATGTCGGAGCGATCCGCCAACTGGGCTTGGCTAAGGCCTTGTCGTTCGCGGGCTTCCTTCAGCCGTGTTCCAAACAGGGATTCCGAGCTTGACTCATTCATGACGATTCCGTATATAGTTCATGACGAACTCGTCAAATCCGTCTTGAGGCACCGTCGCTGATGGCCATAGCGGAACATGACGAATTCGTCAAGATAGACATACGAGCTGTAGCGGGTCAACCCCGCCGACAGGAGATTGAAGACATGAGCAATGACAAGCGCATCCACGTCGTGCCCCACAACGGGGCGTGGGCGACACGCCGCGAAGGCGCCAGCCGGGTCGGCAGCACGCACTCGACCCAGGCCGACGCAATCGACGCTGCCCGTGACCGAGCGATTCGTGAGGCCGGCGAGGTCGTGATCCACCGGCCCGACGGGCGGATTCGGGACGCCGATTCCTACGGCAACGATCCCAATCCGCCCCTCGACCGCAAACACTGAGACATTGGCATCCGAGACGGGGCCTGCGCCGCCAAATCAGAAGGAAGAAGAGCATCATGGCTAAGGACAAGCTGGTCTCGATCGCGATCAATTCGCGGAAGTTCGAGGAGCCGAAGGGTAAAATCAGCTACAACCGGGTTGTCGAGCTGGCCTATCCTGATTTCGCGCAGTTCCCCGACGCCACTTACAGCATCGTCTACGAGCGCGGTGCTTCCGGCCATGCCCAGGGCACGCTCTCGAAGGGCGGATCCGTCGAAATCGTTGAAGGGATGCGCTTCCGTGTCAAACGCACTGGAGAATCATGACGACCTGAAGCGGCTGATCGAGAGAGATTATGCGCTCTCGATCGTCGGCGGCCATCTGGTGGTCAATGACGTCTATTACCTCGACGGCAGCGGGGAGCTCCACAAGGGGCGTCTCGCGGCGAAGCTGAATCTTCCGACGCCGGAAACTCTCGGTTCGCCATATAATCACCAGATGTATTGGTCGGGGGCCAACCCGCACTATGCGGATGGGACGGCCATTCCAAAATTGGGGACAGGCACCGTTTCGCTGCCGATCGGTGACACGACCTATGTTCGCCATCTCTCCAACAAGCCTGAGGAAGGCTTCGCAACCTACAGCCTGCTGGTCGAGCATTATGTATCTCTGATCTCGGGACCCGCCGAGCAGAAATACGGTGTGTCATCCCGCACCGGCGCGACCTACGACGTCCCGTCCGATACATCCCCTTTCAAGGTCCGCGACACCTTCTCAGCAAAGGCAGAGATCATGGACCTGAATCAGCTGGTTGCGGGCGACCGGGTTGCCGTCATTGGCCTCGGGGGCACTGGTGCCTTCGTGCTCGACTTCATCGTGAAGACGCCCGTAGCGACGATCGACGCATATGATTTCGATACTTTCAAAGTCCATAATGGCTTTCGCCTGCCGGGTGAGGTTCCGATGGACCAGTTCGGCCATCTGAAGACCGATGTCCTCCGGCGCAAATATGAGCCGTTTCGCCACGGCCTTACCTTTCATAACAAGCGCATCAGTGCGGGCGATGAGGCTCTATTCACCGATACTACTTTCGCGTTCGTCTGCATCGACGATGGCGAGGCGCGGGCGGAAATCTGCGAGATGCTCACCGGCCGCGGCATCGATTTCATCGATGTCGGCATGGGCGTCGAGAAGGAAGAAGGTTCGCTCGACGGTCTGATCCGAACCACCCTATTCACGCAGGCGTCGGCGGCGAAAGCAATCGAGGAGGTACCGCTCGATCGCCGGACCGATGAGGGCGCCTATCGCACGTTCGTTCAAATCGTCGAACTCAATGCGCTGAATGCTGCGATCGCCGTTATGCGCTACAAGCAGCTCCGTGGCTTCTACACAGATGAGGCTGGCTACCGAAACAGCCTGATCTCAATCGGCTCCAGCAACTGGATTGGCGACGCATGAGATATCGACTCGTCGAGGTGGAGGAATTGCCGGAGATTCTCGAACCGGGTGCGCTCTACTGGTCCAGGGAATATGAAATCTCGGCACACCTTTGCGCATGCGGATGCGGCGACGTCATCTATCTGCCGATCGGTCCAGTCGACTTTTCTATCTCCGCCGACACGAGTGGGCCGACATTGATGCCATCTGTCGGAAACTGGAACGTTTGCAATGCGCATTACTTCATCATCGGCGGCGGCGTGGAATGGGCCGGCCAGTTGACTCCGCAGCAGATTGCCGAGGGTCGAGTTCGAGAGGATGCGCGGCGCGCGGCTTATTATAATCGGCGTGAAAGCTGGTGGCGCCGGTTCATCCGTCGGCTCAGCGCTTGGCCGCGGCAATGACCGCTTTTCCCCTCTTATAAGTCTTAAGCTGCCTGTCGGGACTGTCCGACGATGCGGACATTCAGGTTCAAACGTGCTCGACGGAGCGCCAGCTTACAGGCGTCCGAATGCCGCGATTGGGCAACCGTCATCGGCAGCCAATCCGCGATCAGGTCATCATTCCCAGGAACCGTCGCTGCGCGTCCCAGTCGAGCGGGATATCGCGCGAGAGCAGTCGCTCGGGATCGAGATTCGGTGGCGCTGTCCCTTGCAGCAGCGCCTTCTGAATGTCGGGGGCCAGCAGGCCGATGGCGATGCGCGCGCGCGTCCATTCGTTGGTGGGCGCCACCATCCCGCCGTGCTGGTCGGGATGCAGCGGAGAGGCATGGAGCTCCCGCAGCTTGCGATGCGATATCCGGACGAGGTCGGCCAATAGGGCTCGCTGCTCCGGGTCGTCGAGCAGATGAACCTTGGCGCGGACCGTCTTGCCGCGTCGCGTCGGTCGGGCATCGATCGCCAGCTGAAGTTCGTCGCCCTCAAGCCGCGCAGCCGGATCGACCAGATGCTGGGCTCGCCCCAGCAGCATGTCGTGGCAGATGCCGTCCGCGGTCAGCGCTGATGCCGCAAGCGAGACACGCAAGCGCTCGCCCGTGACGGTGATGCGGGTGATGATAGCAAACAGGTCGTCAGGAAGCGTGCCGGTCGGGAGCAGACAGGACAGGCGATCCAGCAGGAGCCGCTCGATCCGTTCGGCCGACAGCCGGTCGCCGCGCATGTTGCCGGCATGGCCGATCCGGCCCTTGGGCAGCAGTGTCTCGCTGACATAATAGCGATACATCTTGCGGCGGCGGCCATAGCCGAAACTGGGCCGCATCGGCATATCGTCGTTGTCGAACAGCTTGCCAGTCAATGGACAGCCAGCAGCACGGGTCCTGCGGGTTGCACGCCGATGCCGGTTACCGGCCAGCCTGGCCTGCACCGCCTCGAACAGGGCGCGATCAATGATGGCTTCATGGTCACCCGCATGCGCCTTGCCCTTGTGCACAATCTCTCCGGCATAGATCCGGTTCTTGAGAATATGGGCCACCGCGCTGCAGGAGAAGGGCAGGCCGCCATGGGCGTTGCCGCGCCGGGACGTCCAGCGCTTGGACCGAATGCCGCTAGCCGCAAGCTCGCTGGCCAAGGCCACAATCGAGCCAAGCTCCAGATAGCGGCGGAACATGAACCGCACATCCTCGGCCTCTCCTTGGTTGATCAGGAGCAGGCGGTCGCCCAGATCATAGCCGAGCGGGATATTACCACCCATCCACATGCCGCGTGCCTTGGACGCGGCGATCTTGTCGCGAATGCGCTCGCCGGTGACCTCGCGTTCGAATTGGGCAAAGGAGAGGAGGACGTTGAGCGTCAGCCGGCCCATGCTGCTGGTGGTGTTGAACGCTTGCGTGACGCTGACGAACGACACGGCATGGGCATCGAACGTCTCGACGATCCGTGCGAAGTCCATGAGACTGCGCGTCAGTCGGTCGACCTTGTAGACAACCACCACATCGATGCGTCCCCGGCCAATATCCTCGAGCAGCCGTTTGAGGGCTGGCCGGTCCATATTGCCGCCTGACCAGCCGCCGTCATCATAGAGGTCGGGAAGACACGCCCAGCCTTCGCCGGCCTGGCTGAGGACATAAGCCTCGCCGGACTCGCGCTGGGCATCGAGGGAATTGAACTGCTGCTCCAGCCCCTCCTCGGTGGACTTGCGGGTGTAGATGGCGCAGCGCAGCCGGGTTCGTGTTTCGGTCATCGGACAT
>Ga0068859_100000962_pt1 | contig 29502 bp, 21 predicted proteins | sample KBSSwiS22_FD_66585 | JGI IMG/M metagenome (GOLD analysis project Ga0068859, IMG submission 66585) | Switchgrass rhizosphere microbial communities from Kellogg Biological Station, Michigan, USA - KBS Switchgrass S2-2 | ecosystem: Host-associated > Plants > Roots > Rhizosphere > Soil ...
ATCCACTCGGGGATGGAGCGGATGTTCGTGCTGACGCAGTTCAACTCGGTGTCGCTGCACCGCCACATCGTCCGCACCTACAAGTTCGACCTGTTCTCGCGCGGGTTCGTGCAGATCCTCGCGGCGCAGCAGACGCCGCGCGGGGAGGCGTGGTTCCAGGGGACGGCCGACGCGGTGCGGCAGAACCTCGAGATCATCCTCGAGTCCCGCGGGAACCTCGTGCTCGTGCTCTCCGGCGACCACATGTACCGCATGGACTACCGGCGGCTCCTCAAAGAGCACGTCGACGCCCGGGCGGACGTCACGGTCGGCGTGCTGCCGTGCTCGGAGGAGGAGATCGGCGGCTACGGGGCGGTGCGCGTGGACGCGACGGGGCGGATCGTCGAGTTCCGCGAGAAGCCGCGCGACCCGGCGTCGCGCGCGGGACTGGCCCGTGCCGGCGTCACCGACCGTCCCTTCCTCGCGTCGATGGGCATCTACCTCTTCGACAAGAAGGTCCTCGCGGGAGCGCTCGCCAGCAACGACCTCCACGACTTCGGCCAGCACGTGCTGCCGCGCGCGGTGCAATCGCACCGGGTGCAGTCGCACCTGTTCGACGGGTACTGGCGCGACATCGGCACGATCCGCGCGTTCTACGACGCCCACATGGACCTCGTGAAGGCGGATGCGCCGTTCAACTTCAACGATCCCGAGTGGCCCTTCTACACGCACCCGCGCTACCTGCCGGGGAGCCGCCTGAACGCGGTGCGCATCAACCGCTCCATCGTCTCGGAGGGCTCGACGCTCGAGGAGTGCACGGTGGAGGACTCGATCGTCGGCGTGCGCACGAGGATGAGCCGCGCGACCGTGCGCCGCTCGCTCGTGATGGGCGCGGACCCGTACCCGCCGGGCGGGCCCGACGGCCACGGGATCGGCGAAGGGACGCTCATCCAGGACGCGATCGTGGACAAGAACGCGCGCATCGGACGCAACGTCCGCATCGTCAACAAGGGGAGCGTGGCCGAGGCCGAGGGGCCGGGCTGGGTGATCCGCGAGGGGATCGTCGTGATCACGAAGAACGCGGTGATCCCCGACGAGACCACGATCTAGGGTCTGGCACCGTTTCGCTTCGCGAAACGGTGCCAGACCCCGAGTCCCAACGACAGGACGGAGATCGCGAGGCCGATGCGGCGCGGGCGCGTTCCCTGCGTGTACTCCATCACGACGTCGTGCGTGCCCGCGGGCAGGTCGATCGTCATGAACCCCAACCCCGCGGTCCCGATCGGCGTGTCGCGTCCGTCCACGCGTGCCCTCCACCCCGGGAACATCTGCTCCCGAACGACGAGCTTCGCGCCGCGCTCGGGAACCGCCGGCTTCAGCTCGATGCGGCCGACGCCGCGCGTGAACGGTCCCGCGTCCACCCCGTCCAGGGTCGCGTACGGCCTCGCGGCGATCTCGATCGGCCGCTCGCGGCCGGCGAGGAAGAAGCGGCTGATCCCCGCCTCGCCGAAGTCCTCCGGTCCCCGCGCGTGGAGCAGCGGACGGTAGAAGGCCGGCGTCGTCCATTCGACGTACGCGATCCAGCCCAGCTCGACCGGCGTGGCCGTCGTGTCCGGTGGGAGCTCGAGGTCACCGACGCGGATCATCGCGCCGGCCGGAAGCTCCACCGGGACCGGGCGCCGCGTGCCGTCGGCCTCGTGGATCCAGTGCGTCACGCCGCGATAGGGCGGGATCCAGCCGGCGGCGCCCGCGTACGGTGCCGCGTCCAGGAGGAGCAGGACCGGGACCGCGACCGCGGGAAGCACGCCCCTCCACGACGCCACTCCATCGCCCAGCAGCGCGCCGATCCCGGCACCGGCCGCCAGCGCGGCAAGCACCGCCGCGGTCGAGAGGAACCGCCACGGGAACTGCACGTGATCGACGAGCGGGAGATGCGTCGCGAGACCGGCGACCGGCGCCCACGCCATCGCGAGCGCGATCGCCGCCCCCGCGGCGAGTCCCCACGTTCGCCGCGATCGCGACCACCACGGCGCGGTCAGTCCGAGCGCCATCACGACGGCGCCGGCGTAGAACGGCATCTGCTCGCCCTCGCCGCCCGCGGCGCGATCGCGGCGCGGGAGCGAGGGGCGCAGCCGGTCCCACGCGCGGCGCACGGCGACGTCGGGGACGGTGAGCCCGTGCTGGGCGTACACGAAGTACGCGTTCTCGCGCGTCTGCATCGGAAGCGTCGTGGCGCCGCTCTCCGCCAGGGCCGGAACGCACCAGACGGCGACGAGGCCGGCGCCCAACGCCGCCGTCCCGGCGGCCAGACCGAAGCGGCGGAGGAACGGTGACGCGGGCGCCTCGCCCCGCATGGCCAGCGCATCGACGAGCAGGACGGGAACGAGCACGACGCCGAGGCAGAACGTCGTGATGAGGTGCGTCGGAACGAGGAGCGCGACCGAGAGGGCGAGCCAGATCCCCCCACGCCGCGAAGGCTGACGGCACATCGCGATCGCGGCCGCCGCGACCACCGGCGCCCAGGCGAACGCCACGGCCTCCCCGAGCGCTCCCCGATAGTCCACGACCGTCAGCCGCCACGGCGAGAGCGCCAGCGCGCACGCCGCGATCGCGGCACCCCGCCGCGAGGCACCGAGCAGGCGCGCGCCCGCGAGCGCGCCGAGCGCGGCGAGCACGCTCGACTGCGCCATCGTCAGCTTCCAGATGGCGACGGGCGCGAGCCCGAGGAGGACACCGGGGAGCGACGAGAGGAAGCTCACCGGGCCGTAGAAGCCGAGGAGCGGCATCCCCGCGCCGATCCACGGAATCCACGTGGGGAGGGGATGTCCGGCGCGCACCGCGCGCGCGTACGCCCACAGCCCCCACACGTGGTCGGTGTCGTGCACCTGCGGCATGCCGGGCCGAAGCAGCAGATGCGCGGACGCGAGAGCGGCGACGAGCGCGGCACCGGTCGCGGCCGACCTCCGCCAGCTCTGCGGGACCAGGAGCGCCGCACCGATCGCAGCGGCCGCGACCATGAGCACCCCCCAGGCGGGAGGGACGTTGACGCTCCCCCGGGTGGTCGCGATCGCGAGGACGCCCGCGACCGAAAGGACGATGGCGAGCCGGCGCACGCGCGGATGGTATCCTCGAAACATGCGGGTCAGGACGACGTGCAACCGGGACTGCCCGGACGCGTGCGGGATCGTGGCGACCGTCGAGGACGGCCGCATCACGAAGATCCAGGGCGACCCCGACCACCCGGTCACGCGCGGCTTCCTCTGCTACCGCACGTCGCGCTTCCTCGAGCGCCAGTACGACCCGGACCGCCTCACGACGCCGCTGATGCGCCGCGGCGACGGCTTCGTGCCCGTCTCGTGGGACGACGCGCTCGACCGCATCGCGGAGACGATGCTGCGCATCAAGAGCGAGTCGGGGCCCGCGGCGATCCTCCATTACCGGAGCGGCGGCAGCCTCGGCCTGGTCAAGTTCCTCAGCGATCGGCTCTTCGGCCTGTTCGGCCCGACCGCGGTGAAGAGCGGCGACATCTGCTCCGGCGCGGGGGATGCAGCGCAGCTCACGGACTTCGGCGAGGAGGACAGCAACGACCTCTTCGATCTCCTGAACGCGCGGACGATCGTGCTGTGGGGGAAGAACCCGCACGTCTCGAGCGTGCACGTCCTGCCGGTGATCCAGGAGGCGAAGGCGAAGGGCACGCGCGTCATCACGATCGATCCCGTGCGGCACCGCGGCGCCGATCTCGCGGACCTCTACGTGCAGCCGCGGCCGGGCGGCGACATCGCGCTGGCGCTCGGCGTCGCGCGGCGCCTGTTCGAGGCGGGCCGCATGGATCCGGCCGCGCCGACCTACTGCGATCACCACGACGCGTTCCGCGCGGCCGCGTTCTCGCGCTCCGCTCCGGAGTGGGCCGAGCTCGCGGACGTCACGCCGGGGGAGATCGAGGCGATCGCCGATCTCTACGGCGACGGGCCGTCTGCGATCCTCGTCGGATGGGGGATGCAGCGCCGGACGCACGGCTCGGCGATCGTGCGGACGCTCGACGCGCTCGCCGCGGTCAGCGGCAACGTCGGCGTCGAAGGCGGCGGCGTGTCGTTCTACTTCAAGCGGCGCGGCGCATTCGACACGACGTCGATGGCGACCGGCGAGCCGCCGCGCGCGCTGCCGGAGCCGCTCCTCGGCCGCGCCCTCCTCGAGGCCTCCGACCCTCCGGTCCGTATGGTGTGGGTCACCGCGGGGAACCCGGTGGCGATGCTCCCCGACTCGGCGGCCGTGAAGCGCGCGCTCGAGACCCGCGAGCTGACCGTGGTCGCCGACGCGTTCCTCACCGACACGGCGCGCGCGGCGCACGTCGTCCTCCCCACGCCGACGATGCTCGAAGACGATGACCTCGTCGGCGCGTACGGCCATCACTGGCTCGGCGAGGTCCGCCCGGTCGTGCCGCCGCCGGATGGCGTGAAATCCGACTACGAGATCGCGCGGCTGCTCGCGCGGCGGCTCGGTCTCGCCGCGGCGTTCGAGGACGGGCTCGACACCTGGAAGGAGCGGCTGTTGGCGAACGTCGCGGGACAAGGCGCGACCCTCGAGGCGCTTCGCTCCGGGTACGTGCGGAACCCGCTGGCGCCGAAGGTCCTGTTCGCCGACCGCGTCTTCCCCACGGCGAGCGGAAAGGTGAACCTCATCCACGACTTCGACACGGTGCCGCCGCGGCCGACGCCGGAGCGGCCGCTGTTCCTGATGGCGATCTCGACCGAGAAGGCGCAGTCATCGCAATGGGCGCGTCCGCGCGCGGCCGGCGACGGCCCCGCCGAGGCGCGGGCGCACCCCGACGCCGCGCCCGGAAAGAGGGACGGTGACGTGGTCACGATCGAGAGCGAGGCGGGGTCGATGGCCGTGCGGCTCAAGCTCGATTCCCGCCAGAGGCGCGACGTCTTGCTCATGGCGAAGGGCGGTTGGCTGTCCGCGGGGCGCTGCGCGAACCTCCTGATCGCCGCGCGCGAAACCGACGCCGGCGGCGGCGCCGTCTACTACGACACTCCGGTCCAGATCGTCTGAGAGGGGAGGAGACCATGGGTACGAGCTGTCAGAGCTGCGGGATGCCGCTCTCGCGCGACGCGCAGGGCGGCGGGACGAACGCGGACGGGTCGAAGAGCACGACGTACTGCAGCCACTGCTGGGCGCAGGGGCGCTTCACGCTCCCCGACCTCACCGTGGACCAGATGCAGGTGCGCGTGCGGGACAAGATGAAGGAGTTCGGGATGCCAGGATTCGTGAGCTGGTTCTTCACGCGGAACATCCCGAAGCTCGCGCGGTGGACGGGCGAAAAAGGGGTCTGACCCCTTTAGCGGCTCTTCCACTCCCGCCACGCACGGATGAAGTAGGACAGCGCCAGCCATCCCATAATCGCGGCGAAGGGCCAGGCGATCGCATGGGGCCAGCGGATCGCGATCACCGTGAGCGCGAGCAGCGCGATCGCCGCGACGATCAACGCCCGCGACTCCGAGTTCCCCAGCTCCCTCGGGTGCGTGAGCGCCCCGCCCACGACCTTTCCGAGGCGCAGCGCTCCCGCCGTGGCGCCGCGTGCCGAGCTCTCGCGCGAGGCGCGCCTCGGTCGCTCGGAGGCACGCATGACGCGCGTGCCGAGGCGCCGGGTCTGGAGGACGATCTCGGTCGCGTTCTCGAGATCGTTCTTGTAGAGCCGCTCCAGCTCGAGGGCGACGCCCCCGTCCTCGATCGCGACGTCCAGCTCGTAGTTCCCGACGAAGCTCGCGAAGTTGAGGTTCGTCGAGCCGACGCGCGCCCAGCGGCCGTCGACGACCGCGGTCTTCGCGTGGAGCATCGTCCCGTTCCATTCGAAGACGCGCACGCCCGCATCCAGGAGCGGGCGGTAGCCGGAGCGCGAGAGCGGGCTCAGGAGCGGGAGGTCGGACGATCCCGGGAGCAGGAGCCTCACGTCCACGCCGTCGCGGGCGGCCGATCGCAGCGCCTCGACGTAGAGCGACAGCGGCACGAAGTACGCGTCGGTGAGCCAGAGGCGCTCGCGCGCGATCGCCGCGATGAACTGGTCGAGGCGGAACAGCTCCGCGGCGTTGGGCGCGCCGGCGACCACGCGGAGATCGACGTCGCCCTCGCGCGGGATCGTGGCGGGATCGGTCGCCTCGTCCGCGGGGATCGGGTCGCCGACGGCGCTCCACACCTGCGCGAACGCGCGCTCGACGTCCGCGACGGCGGGCCCCCGGATCTCGATCCCCGTGTCCCGCCAGGGTTCCTGTCCGCGCTCCGGACGGCCCTCCCAGTCGGCGCTGGCGCACAACCCGGAGACGAAGCCGATGCGGCCGTCGACCGCGATCGACTTGCGGTGGTCGCGCCGGATCCAGCCGAACGGGCTATCGAGGCGCGGCGGGTTGAAGGCGCGCACCTCGGCGCCGGCGTCGCGGAGCGGACGCCAGAAGCGCGTCGGAGCCTTCCACGGTGAGCCGAGCCAGTCGTAGAGGACGCGCACCTGGACGCCGGCCGCGGCCTTTTCGGCGAGCGCGTCGCGGAACGATCGCCCCACGGCGTCGTCGTCGAAGATGTAGCTCTCGAAGAGGATCGACCGCGTCGCCTTCGCGATCGCGTCCTTCCACGCGGGGAAGTTCTCGCCGGCGTCCTTGAGCACGCGCACCGCGTTCCCGCCGATCAGCGGCGCGCCGGCGGCGCGCTCGAGCGCTTGATCCGCGAGGAGGCGGGCCGAGCCGGCGGCGGGGGGCGTTACGCGGGGTGACACGTGAATCCGATCGTACGTCAGCCTGCTAGGATGCGGCGCGAGGGAATTCCATGACGACGAGCCTCAAGGGTAGGAGCCTCCTCGAGCTGTCCGACCTCACCCCGCAGGAGATCCGCGGGCTCCTCGATCTCGCCGCGACGCTGAAGCGCGAGAAGAAGGCCGGGACGCGGCACCCGCGGCTCGCGGGGAAGAACATCGTCCTCATCTTCGAGAAGACCTCCACGCGCACCCGCTGCGCGTTCGAGGTCGCCGCGTACGACCTCGGGATGGGGGTGACGTACCTCGACCCGACCGGGTCGCAGATCGGCCACAAGGAGTCGATCAAGGACACCGCGCGCGTGCTGGGGCGGATGTACGACGCGATCGAGTACCGCGGCTTCGCGCAGAAGGTCGTGGACGACCTCGCGGCGTACGCGGGCGTCCCGGTCTACAACGGCCTCACCGACGCGTCGCACCCGACGCAGATCCTCGCCGACGTCATGACCATGGAAGAGCACGGCGGCGGGAAGCCGCTGGGCAAGATGGCGTACGCGTACCTCGGAGACTCCCGGAACAACATGGGGAACTCGCTGCTGCTCGGCGGCGCGCGCCTCGGGATGGACGTGCGGATCGCGGGGCCGAAGGCGCTGTGGCCGGACACCGAGATCGTGGACAAGGCGAAGCGCTTCGCCTCCGAGTCCGGCGCCAAGATCACGGTCACGGACGATCCGAAGGCCGCCGTGGCCGGCGTGGACTTCGTGTACACCGACGTCTGGGTGTCCCTCGGCGAGCCCCCCGAGAAGTGGGCCGAGCGCATCGAGCTCGTGAAGCCCTATCAGGTGAACGCCGCTCTCATGAAGGCGACGGGGAACCCGAATGCGAAGTTCCTCCACTGCCTCCCGGCGTTCCACAACCGCGAGACGACCAAGGGCGAGGAGCTGTACGCGACGTACGGCATGGACGGCCTCGAGGTGACCGAGGACGTCTTCGAGTCGAAGGCCTCGATCGTCTGGGGCCAGGCGGAGAACCGTCTCCACACGATCAAGGCGCTGCTCGTCGCCACGCTGAGCTGAGCGTGCGCCTCCTCGTCGCGCTCGGCGGGAACGCCCTGCTCCGTCGCGGGGAGAAGCCGACCGCCGAGAACCAGCGCGCGAACGTCAAGCGCGCGGCTGCGGCGTTGGCGCCCCTGGCGCTGGCGCACGAGCTGATCGTCACGCACGGGAACGGCCCGCAGATCGGCCTGCTCGCGCTGCAGGACCTCGCCTACGACGACGACGGCGTGTTCCCGCTCGACGTGCTCAACGCGCAGACCGACGGGATGATCGGCTACATGGTCGAGCAGGAGCTGGGGAACCTCCTCCCGTTCGAGAAGCCCCTGGCGACCGTGCTCTCGATGGTCGAGGTGGACCCGAACGATCCGGCGTTCCACAACCCGACCAAGCCGATCGGCCCGGGGTACGAGAAGGACGAGGCGGAGCGGCTCGCGAAGGAGAACGGCTGGTCGGTCGCGCAGGATGGGAACAAGTGGCGCCGCGTCGTCGCGTCCCCGCGCCCGCGACGGATCTTCCAGACCCGGCCGGTGCGGTGGCTCCTCGAGAAGGGGTGCGTCGTCATCTGCACCGGCGGCGGCGGGATCCCGACCATGTACGGCCCGGACGGCAAGCTGCGGGGCGTCGAGGCGGTCGTGGACAAGGATCGCGCCAGCGCGCTCATGGCGCGCGAGCTCTCGTGCGACTACTTCGTCATGGCGACCGACGCCGACGCCGTCTATCTCGACTGGGGGAAGCCGACGCAGCGTCCCATCCGGCACGCGCGCCCGAGCGATCTCGACCCGTCGGCGTTTCCCGTGGGCTCGATGGGCCCCAAGGTCGAATCCGCGATCGAGTTCGTCGAGCGAACCGGGAAGACCGCCGCGATCGGCGCGCTCGCCGACGTGGAGCGCATCGTCAAGGGCGAAGCCGGCACGATCGTCGAACCCTGAACTCTCAACTCTGAACTCTAAACGAGATACGCGACCGCGAACCCGACCTGCGCGGTCATCATCATCAGGTACATGTGCGTCCAGCTCGGGTGGTTCTCGACGCTCGCGAGCTCGTCGGGGTTGCGCAGGATCAGCCGCACCGTGTACGCACCCCACAGCGCGAGACCGACCCCGAGCCCGCTGAGCACCCAACGGTTCCCGGTGAGGATCCCGGTCCACGCGCCCACGGGCAGCAGCACCCACGGGAACACGAAGAACGGCGCGATCAGGCGCGCCGCGCGCGCCACGCCGTAGCGGATCGGCAGGGTGCGGCACCCCGCCGCGGCATCGCCCTTCATGTCCGAGAAGTCCTTCGTCGAGGACGCGCCCACCAGGAACAGGAAGAAGATCGCGCCGATGAACCACGGCTCGACGTGGAGCGCCGAAGCGACCATCGACCATCCCGCGACCTTGAGCAGGCACCCGCGCGGGATCGCGATCGTCAGGTTCGCCAGGAAGGCGTCCGCCTTCGTCCTTCCGAAGGCCGGCGCCGAGTAGACGAAGGTGAACAGCATGCCCAGCGCGAAGATGAAGAAGCACTGGTGCGCGGCGAGGGGAGCCGTGAGCTTTTCGCGGAGCGTCTCGGCGGGCCAGGACACGACGAGCCACGTCGGGAGGACCGCGGCGGCGTAGAGCGCGGCCGACAGCCACCACGCCTCGCGCCGGCCCACGGCGCCGGTCACGAGCGGCCGGTCCGGCTTGTTGATGCGGTCGTTCTCGAGGTCGTAGATCTGGTTGATGACGTTCGACGCCGCGTTCAGGAGCGCGGCGCACGCCGACCCCAGCACGACGGTGAGCGCCATCGAAGCGGTGAGCCCGCGCTGCAGTCCGGCGAGCACGTGCGGCTCGGACGCCGATCCCCACGCGGTGATCGCGCCGGAGATGACGCCGAGGAGCGGAGGCAGGAGGGTGAAGGGACGCGTGAGGCGCCACCAGACAGCGGCGCGCTCGATCACGAAGAGAGGCGTCCCACCAGCACCCGCGCCGGCCGGATGACCCGGTCCCCCAGCCGGTACCCCGCGCGCACGACCTGGGCGACCGTGTCGGCCCGCTCCGGATCGTCCACCGGGGCGAACCCGACGGCCTCGGCGACGTTGGGGTCGAACGCGTCGCCCGAGGGCTCGATCCGCTCGACCCCCGCGCGCTGGAGATCGGCGAGGAACCGCTCGCGCACCATCCCGACGCCCTTCACGAACGGCGCGGCCGCGGCGACCTGCGAGCCGGTCTCGATCGCGCGATCGAGGTCGTCGAGGCTCTCGAGGAGGGCGGAGACGAGGTCGCCGAACTTCGTCGCGACGCGCTTCTCGAGGTCGCGCTCGATCCGCTCGCGCGTCTTGTCGAGGTCGGCGCGCGCGGTGAGGAACGCCTCCTGCACCTCGCGGAGCTTCTTCTCGGCGGCCTCGGCGCGCGACCTCGCGGCGTCCAGCTCGGCGGGGTCGACCGGTGCGGGGGCCTCGCCCGCGCCGTTTCCGTCCTCGCCGTCGTCGTCGGGACGGGCGCCGTGACGCTTGTCGTGGACCTTCATGGTGAAGCCTCTACCGTCCGAGCAGGCGCCGGATGCGCTCCTGGATCGGCGGATGCGTGCTGAAGAGGTTCATGAGGGCCCGGCCGGTGAACGGCTGCACGATGAACATGTGCGCGGTCTCGGGAGTCGCCTGCATCGGGACGCGCTTGCCGAGGGTGTCGAGCTTCTCGAGCGCCCGCGCGAGGCCGTACGGCTGGCCCGCGATCGCGGCGCCGCCGGCGTCGGCCGCGTACTCGCGCGACCGCGACACGGCCATCTGGATGATCATCGCGGCGATCGGCGCCAGGATCGCGGTCAGGATCAGGGTGAACGGGTTCACGCCGCGCTCGTCGCGATGGCCGTAGCCGCCGAAGATCGCTCCCCACTTCGCGAGGTGGGCGAGCATCGTCACCGCGCCGGCGATCGTCGCGGCGACGGACGCGATGAGGATGTCGCGGTTCTTCACGTGCGCGAGCTCGTGCGCGAGCACGCCCTCGAGCTCCTCGTCGTCCATGAAGCGGAGGATCCCCTCGGTCGCGGCGACCGCGGCGTGCGACGGGTTGCGGCCGGTCGCGAAGGCGTTGGGCGAGTCGCCGGGGAGCAGGTACAGCTTCGGCTTCGGAAGCCCCGAGCGGGCGACGAGCCGGTCGATGATCGCGTGGAAGCGCGGGGAGTCGGCGGGGGAGACCTCGCGGCCCCGGTACATGCGCAGCACGATCTTGTCCGAGAACCAGTACGACGCGAAGTTCAGGACGGTGGCGAACACGAGCGCGACGACCATCCCGCCGTTCCCTCCGAGGACCCTCCCGACGACCAGGATGAGGCCGGTCATGAGTCCCAGGAGCAGGGCGGTCTTGACGTAACTGGACATGGGGGGTCTCTCCTCTCGTCGTCTCGAAAGTCTAGCAGGACGGGGGACGAGGCGCGGTCAGCGGAGCGTCACGCGCACACGTCCCGCCGCGGACGGCACGACCCGCCGCAGCGCGATCTCGAGCACGCCGTCCCGCTGCGTCGCCTCGACGCCCTGCGGGTCGCACGACGGCGGGAGCGCGATCGCCACGCTGAAGCGACCCTGGGGACGCTCGGCGCGCAGCATCTTGTCGCGCGGGACGCCCGCGTCGCGACGCTCGCCGCGCACGTGCAGGACGCCGCCCTCGATCTCGAGCGTCAGGCTGTCCGCGGTGACGCCGGGCAGGTCCACGCGGAGGTGGTAACGGTCGTCCTGCGCCCACACGTCCACCGGCGGACGCCACGTCCCCGAGGGGGACGTGACCGACGATCCTCCCGACCGCCCGAGCGCGTCCTGGAACAGACCCTCGATCTTCTCGCGGAGGTGGACCAGGTCGCGGACGGAATCGTTGCGCTCGCTCATCGTGCCCTCGGTCCCGGTCAATGTACCGCGACTCCGACCGGATGGAGGACGATCTCGCCCCCTTCGACCCCCGCGCGCACCTTCCCCCCGGCGGCCAACGATCCGTCGAGGATCATGAGCGCGAGCGGGTCCTGGACGAGGCGCTGGATCGCCCGCTTGAGGGGCCGGGCGCCGAAGACCGGGTCGTACCCCGCGTCCGCGATCCTCCGCTTCGCCGCGTCGGACACCTCCAGCTCGATCCGCCGGTCGGCGAGCGTCACCGACAGGCGCGCGAGCTGCAGGTCCACGATCTTCAGGAGGTCGTCGGGCCCGAGCGCGTCGAAGAGGATCCAGTCGTCCAGCCGGTTGAGGAACTCGGGACGGAACGCCCTCTTCAGCTCCGCCTCGACATGGCGCCGGACCTTGTCCTTCCCGTCGGCCGCGTGCTCGAGGATGTACGACGACGCCAGGTTCGACGTCATGATGAGGATCGCGTTCTTGAAGTCCACGGTGCGGCCGCGCCCGTCCGTGAGACGGCCGTCGTCGAGCACCTGGAGGAGCACGTTGAAGACGTCCGGGTGCGCCTTCTCGATCTCGTCGAGGAGGATCACGGAGTAGGGGCGGCGGCGAACCGCCTCGGTGAGCTGGCCCCCCTCGTCGTGTCCGATGTATCCGGGCGGCGCGCCGATCATGCGGGCGACCGCATGCTTCTCCATGTACTCGGACATGTCGATGCGGATCATCGCCCGCTCGTCGTCGAACAGCGACGCGGCGAGGGCGCGCGCCAGCTCGGTCTTCCCGACGCCCGTGGGTCCGAGGAACAGGAACGATCCGACCGGACGGTTAGGGTCTTTCAGGCCGGCCCGCGCGCGGCGGACCGCGACCGCGACCGCCCGGACCGCGTCGTCTTGTCCGACGACCCGGTCGTGGAGCTCCTTCTCGAGATGGACGAGCTTCTGCGTCTCCCCCTCGAGCATCCGCGCGACGGGGATGCCGGTCCACTTCGACACGATGGAGGCGATGTCCTCCTCGCCGACCTCCTCGCGGAGCATCGCGCCGTCCTTCTGGATCGCGGCGAGCTTCCCTTGCTCCGCCTCGAGCTTCTTCTGGAGCGTGGGAATCGTCTCGTACTGGAGCTGCGACGCGCGCTCGTACGCGGACTCGCGCTGCGCGCGCTCCATCTCGGTCCGCGCGCGATCGGTCTCGTCCTTGAGGGCCGCGATCGAGGTGATCGCGTCCTTCTCGGCCTGCCAGCGCGCCTGCTTCGCCTTGAGCTCGTCGTTGAGGTCCGCGAGCTCCCGCTCGATCTTGCCGAGGCGGTCGCGCGAGGCGAGGTCCTTCTCCTTCTTCAGGGCCTGCCGCTCGATCTCGAGCTGGGTCACGCGGCGCTTGACCTCGTCGATCTCCGCGGGCACCGAGTCGATCTCCATCTTGAGGCGCGCGGCGGCCTCGTCCACGAGGTCGATCGCCTTGTCCGGGAGGAACCGGTCGGCGATGTAGCGGTGGGAGAGCGTGGCCGCGGCGACGAGCGCGGCGTCGGTGATGCGGACGCGGTGGTGCGCCTCGTAACGGTCCTTGAGCCCGCGCAGGATGGAGATCGTGTCGGCGACGGCGGGCTCGCCGACGAGCACCGGCTGGAAGCGCCGCTCGAGCGCCGCGTCCTTCTCGATGTGCTTCCGGTACTCGGACAGCGTCGTCGCCCCGATGCAGCGCAGCTCGCCGCGCGCGAGGGCGGGCTTCAGGAGGTTCGCGGCGTCCACGGCGCCCTCCGCGGCGCCGGCGCCCACGAGCGTGTGGAGCTCGTCGATGAACAGGATGATGCGCCCCTCCGACTCCTGGATCTCGGTGAGCACCGCCTTGAGGCGGTCCTCGAACTCGCCGCGGTACTTCGAGCCGGCGATGAGCGCCCCCAAGTCGAGCGCGACCAGGCGCCGGTCGCGGAGGGTCTCGGGGACGTCGCCGTCCGCGATGCGCCGCGCGATCCCCTCGACGATCGCGGTCTTCCCGACGCCGGGGTCGCCGATGAGCACGGGGTTGTTCTTGGTGCGGCGCCCGAGGATCTGGATCGAGCGCCGGATCTCCTCGTCGCGGCCGATGACCGGATCGAGCTTGTCGCGGCGCGCGAGATCGGTGAGATCGCGCGCGTACTTCTGGAGCGCCTGGAACTTGTCCTCGGGATTCTGGTCGGTGACGCGCCCCGAGCCGCGGATCTCGCGCAGGGCGTGGAGGACGTTGTCCGGAGTGGTCCCGAGCGCGCGGAGGATCTCCGCCGCCTCCCCCTTCCCGCGCACCATCGCGAGCAGGAAGTGCTCGGTCGAGACGTAGTCGTCCTGGAGCTCCTTGGCGGCCTTCTCGGCGCCGTCGAAGACGTCCTGGAGCGCGCGGGAGAGGCCGGGTTCGGCGGCGGCGCCCGCGACCCGCGGGCCCGTATCGAGCCGGCCGCGGGCGGAGGTGGCGACCGCGCGAGGATCGGCACCCAGCTTCTCGAGGACGGGGGGAACGATCCCGTCCTTCTGGGAGGCGAGCGCGACGAGCAGGTGGAGGGGGCGCAGCTCCGCGTGGCCCGCGGCCCGGGCGAGGGATTGCGCCTCCTGGAGGGACTCCTGGGCCTTCAGCGTCAGCTTGTCGAAACGCATGCGCCTCTTTTGCGATTCGGCAGGCGCCGCGTCAAGGCGGTTACACGGGGTCCAGATGACACAGGGCGAGGATCCCGGGGGTGTGCTCCCCGGGAAACGCGACCAGCCGCAGGGCGGGGGACCTCAGGATCGCGAAGAGGTTCCCCGAGATCGTCGCCCTGAGGCGCCCTCCGAAGCGGCCCCCGTCCCCGAGGGCGAGGGTCTGCGGGGCGGACATCGAGAAGTCACCGCTCGTGAAGTCCTGGGTGTGGACGCCGAGGACGCCGAGGACGAGCGCCCCCCCCGCGGCCTCCGCGGCGGCCGCCTCGTACGAGCGAGGCTCGGGCCCCTCGAGGAACACGGTGTCCATCGCGGACGGGGACGGGGTCGGGGTCAGCGCCAGGCGCCGTGCGTACTTCGTGTCGAGGAGCGGGCTCACGAGGCGTCCTCCGACGACGTAGGTCACGGCGCGCGCGGGCAGGCCTTCCTGGGTGAAGCGGTAGGCGCCGGCCGCGAGCGGAACGAGGGGGTCGTGCCGCAACGTGAGGTCCTCGCGGAGGACCGGCTCGCGCGCGTCGAACTGCTCGCGGCGGAACGCCCCGGTCCCGTGGGCGACCGCGGCGCCGTCGAGGTTGTGGAGGAGGGCCGCGATGAACAGCTCCTCCACCACGTCCGGGTGGAAGAGGACCGGGACGAGGCCCCCCGGGCGCTTCGACGCATCCTCCCGCAGCGCGAGCGCGACCGCGATCGCGCGGTCGAGCCGGGCCAGGAACGAGGCCTCGTCGTCGGGCGACCGGCGCGAGATCCCGGCGCCGATCTCGCCGTCGAAGGTCGCGTGCCAGCTCCACGACGTGCCGAGCGTCTCGACGTCGAGCCCCTGGGACGTCAGCACGCGCGCCGTCGCGCGCGCCGCCTGGAGCGATCCGCTCCATGTCCGGAACCCGTGCGCGGCCACGCGGGCGCGGATCGCCGCGAGGCGCGGGGCCAACGGCTCCACGGCGCCCCCCGCGATCTCGTCGACGGCGGCGTCGAAGACCGCGACGTCGGGGAACGCGGCGGGACCGAGCACGATCTTGGCGTCGGGGTCCTCGTAGGAGGTGACGCGCGCCTCCCGGAGGGCGATGGCCACGTCCTGCTCGATCTGCCGGCGATCGAGGACGCCGCGGCTGATGCGGCCGTCGCTCCAGACGATCTTGTAGCGCGCCGCGAGCGACTCGGAGAGCGCGAGCGGCGCGTGGGGGCTTCCGGTCCGCGCGTCCTTCGTCCCGAGCGTCAGGCGGCGCGCTTCGGTGGCGGCGATGCTCCACGCATCCACGAAGCAGCCGTCCTCGCGCGCTCCGGTGAGGGCGAAGACGAGCGCGGCGAGGTCCATCAGCGGCCGCCCAGGCGGACGGTCGGCGCCGGCTCGAGGACGAGGAAGTAGTGGCTGCCCCCGGACGACGGGACGCTCTGCCCCCACTTCCCGCACGTCCCGATCGCGTCGAGCAGCAGCGGGCCGTACCCCTCGCGGATCGCGTGCAGGGCGCCGAACATCGACCCCGAGAAGATCGCCGGCTTGTGGAGGCGGATCTTCCCGGCGCCGAGCGTGTAGATCGCCTTGCAGTTGAAGACGAAGTCGCCCGTCGTCGGATTGACCTGGCCGCCGCTGTACCCGGACAGGTAGACGACCTCGGGATGGCGCGCGAGCACGCCCGAGGAGGCGAGGAGCTCGCGGACCTCTTCCGGGCCGTAGTCCTCGAACGCGCCTTGGGCCGGCGAAGCCCCCTCGATCTCGATCCGGATGTTCGACATGCGGGGAAGGGGCGCGACGCGGAACGACTCGGCGCGGTCCGCGCCGGTCAGCCGCGCCCCGGACATCGGAGCCGACCACGGGTCGGTGAGCGCGTCGGCGAGGCGGCCGCGATCCACGATCGTGGCGCGATCGCGCGGCACGCCGCTCGACGAGTAGGGCTGCCAGGCGTGGTCGCCTTCGACCGGCTCGTCGACGATCGACACGTGCGGCGCGCCCACCGTGTCTCCGGACCGGAATCGTCCGTCCTTCGCGAGGACCGAGGACCGGAACCCGTCGGCCTCGGACGCGTGGCCGAACGCCTCGTGGGCGAGGCCCTTCGCGAGCGCGTAGTCGATGACGAGCGGGTAGGAGCCGGCGGGGTGGGACGGCGCGTCGGGGAGCGCGGCCGCGAGGCGCGCGGCCCCTTCGGCCCGCGCGAGGAACGTCGCCACCTTCGCGGGATCGTCGAGGAGGTCGGGGGAGGGGCCGGAGACCGAGGCGCCGACCGTGTGTCGCTCGGTGCCGCGCGAGCTGGCGGAGAACCGCAAGACGCAGCGCGGCATGACCCAGGCGACGTCCCCGCCGTCGGAGCGGACCACGCGCCACGCGTCCACGTCGGTGGAGAGTGCGAGCGTCGTCGTCAACCCCGGAGCCCGCGCGGCGATTTCGGCCTCCAGCTCCGCGAGGCGCTTCCCGGCGCGTGACGGGTCGAAGCGGCGGTACGCCTCGAGGCCCGGCGGCTGCAGCCTCGCCCGCTCCGGCGCCAGGCCGGACAGGAACGCCGGCGGCACGCCGAGCCGGTGCGCGTGCCCGGCCGCCTCGAGGGCGCGGTCGAAGAGGCCGAGCGCCGGCTCGCCGTGAAAGTCGTCACGGCTGGCGAGCGCGCCCCCGCCGTGCTCGTCCACCACGTGGATGCCGTGCCCCGAGCTGACGGAGGTCGCGACGTCCTCGACCCGCCCCGCCCGGACCAGCACCCGCGCGCACGTCCGCTCCTGGGCCCGCCAGATCAGGTAGGCGCCGCGGACGCGCGCCCTCTCGACGAGGGCGGAGGCGACGGGATCGAGGGAGATCAGCGTGTCGAGGAACACGAGAGGCGAACGGTATCGCGCCCTCGTCCGCGCGGCAACGTCAGTCGAGCTCGATCGCGCCGGAGGCGCACCCCTCGACGCACTTCCAGCACGTCGTGCAGGCGCTCTTGTTGACGATCGTCGGGCGCCCGTCGGCGATCTCGATGACGTCCTCGGGGCAGACCAGGGCGCACACGCCGGTCGCCTCGCACTGGTCGGTATCGATCGTGAGGGCCATCGGACTCAAAGCTAGGCCCGGGGGAGGCGCAAATCAACCCGGGGTGTAGCATCCCCGCCCGATGCCGGAATCCACGAGGAAAGCGCTCGAGCGCGAGGAGGACCGGCGGCTCGCCCCGCTCGCGCTGCGGTCGGCGGACGCGACGCGGCAGCTCCCCCTCGAGGACGACGGGCGCGCGTTCGACTACCGGCTCGCCTACCAGCGCGACCGCGACCGGATCGTCTACTCGCGCGCCTTCCGGCGCCTCCGGCAGAAGGCGGTCGCGGGCATCCTCCCCGCCTACGAGGACCACCGGCGGAACCGGCTGACGCACACGCTCGAGGTGACCCAGGTCGCGCGCACGATCGGGCGCGCGTTGGCGCTCAACGAGGACCTCATCGAGGCGATCGCGCTCGCGCACGACCTCGGCCAGCCGCCCTTCGGCCCGGCGGGGGAGCGGGCGCTCGACGACCTCCTCGCGGGCCGGCTCGACGGACGGGGCGGGCCCGGCCTCGGCGACCTCGGGGGGTTCTCGAAGTCCGACCAGGCCCTCCGCGTCGTGGACCTCCTCGAGAAGCGCTACGAGCATCCCGGGCTGAACCTCTGCGACGCGACGCGCGAGGGGATCGCGAAGCTCGGGGGCGCGACCTCGCTCGAGGCGCAGGTCGTCGGCGTCTCGGTGAGGCTCGCATCCGCCCTGCACGACCTCGACGACGCGCTCCAGGCGAAGGTCGTCGATCCGGCCGAGGTGGAGCGCCTCGCCGCGGTGCGCTCCCTCAAGAAGAAGCTCGGCGCCCGCTACCCGCAGCGCGGCGGGCGCTTCGTCAAGGCGAACGCCATCCACCGCGGGCTCACGCACCTCCTCGTGACGGGCGCGATCCTCGGCTCGCGGGAGGCGCCCGCCACGGGAGCCGGGATCGGGTGGGGTCCGGGGGGCGAGGAGCTCCTCCGCGACCTCGAGGCGTTCCTCGAGCGGCGCGTGCTCGGAGGCTCCGAGGCCGACCGCGTCGAGGCGATCGGCCGCCGCGCGGTGCACGGCTTGTTCGCGGCGTATTTCGCCGACCCGTCGCTCCTCGACGACCACGTGCTCCTGCGCGCGAAGGAGCAGCTCGGCGTGCGATACTGGAGGGACCTGCCGCGCGCGGAACGGGAGCGGGAGGCCCGGCGGTACCGACTCGATCCCCGGCTGACGAGGCTCCTGGCGGACCACCTGTCGTCGATGACCGACGCGTACGCGCTCGCGGAGCACGCGCGGCTACTGTCGATCGGGGCCGTTCCGATGCCCAGCGCCGAGCAGCTCCGGCGGGAGGAGACGACATGAGCACGATGAACCGGCCGCTGCGCGAGGCGGACCCCGTGATCGCCGAGGCGATCCGGCACGAGACCGAGCGTCAGGCGCGCGGGCTGGAGCTGATCGCCTCCGAGAACTTCGTCTCCGAGGCGGTGCTGGAAGCGACCGGATCGGTCTTCACGAACAAGTACGCGGAGGGGTACCCGGGGCGCCGCTACTACGGCGGCTGCGAGTACACGGACGTGGTCGAGCGCCTCGCGATCGACCGGGCGAAGCAGCTCTTCGGCGCCGAGCACGTCAACGTGCAGCCGCACTCCGGGAGCCAGGCGAACCAGGCCGTCTACATGACCGTGCTCGACCCGGGAGACACCGTGCTCGGTATGGATCTCTCACACGGAGGGCACCTGACCCACGGCCACCCGCTCAACGTGTCGGGGAAGCTGTACAAGTTCGCGGCCTACGGCGTCCGCAAGGAGGACGAGACCCTCGACTACGACGCGCTGGCGAGGCTCGCCGCCGAGCACCGGCCCAAGCTGATCGTCTGCGGTGCTTCGGCGTACCCGCGCGTCATCGACTTCGAGCGGATCCAGGAGATCGCGGCGGGGGTCGGCGCCAAGGTCATGGCCGACATCGCGCACGTCGCGGGGCTCGTCGCGACGGGGCGGCACCCGAGCCCGGTCCCGCACTGCGATTTCGTGACCTCGACGACGCACAAGACCCTGCGCGGCCCGCGCAGCGGGATGGTCATGTGCAAGGCCGCGTACGCGAAAGACCTCGACCGGCTCGTCTTCCCCGGCCTGCAGGGCGGTCCCCTCGTCCACGTGCTGGCCGCGAAGGCGGTCGCCTACGGCGAGGCGCTGCAGCCGTCGTTCGCCGCGTACATCGACCAGGTGATGGCCAACGCGAAGCGCCTCGCGGCCAAGCTCCAGGAGAAGGGTTTCCGCATCGTATCGGGCGGAACGGACAACCACCTCCTGCTCCTCGACGTGTTCTCGAAGGGGATCACGGGGAAGGTGGCCGAGAAGGCGCTCGAGAAGGCCGGGATCACGGTCAACAAGAACACGATCCCCTTCGACCCGAACCCGCCGATGGTCGCGAGCGGTATCCGCATCGGCACGCCGGCGGTGACGACGCGCGGCATGGGGACGGCGGAGATGGACCGGATCGCCGAGCTGATCGCGCGCGCTCTCGCCGGCCGCGAGGACGAGGCGGCCCTCATCGCGATCGAGCGGGACGTCGCCGAGCTGACGTCGCGGTTCCCGCTCTACGCCGCGCGCCTGACGCCCGCCCAGGTGTGATGGAGCGCGAAGGGTACTTCGCCCCCGGGGGAGGGCTGGCGTCGGCGCATCCTCAGTACGAGCACCGGCCCGGCCAGGACGCGATGGCCGACGCCGTCGCGCGCGTCCTCTCCGAGGGCGGCCGTCTCATGGTCGAGGCGGGGACCGGGACCGGGAAGACGTTCGCGTACCTGATCCCCGCCATCCTCTCGGGCCGCCGGCTGGTCGTGTCCACCGGCACGAAGAACCTCCAGGATCAGATCGAGCGCCTGGACCTCCCGTTCCTGTCGCAGCGTCTCGGCCTCACGGTCTCCGCGTGCGTCATGAAGGGGCGCGACAACTACCTCTGCCGGTACCGCTTCGCCGAGTTCGAGCGCGAGCCGCTCATCGAGGCGCGCGACGAGCGGCGTTTCATCCCGATGCTCTCGGCGTGGAGCCGCCGCACGGAGACCGGAGACCGCGCCGAGGTCGCCGAGCTCCCCGACGAGCTCCGCCTCTGGCGCGACGTCAACGCGCGCGCCGACACCTGCACCGGGACGAAGTGTCCCGAGTACGACGCGTGCTGGCTCACGCGGGTGAAGCGCAAGGCGCAGCAGGCGAAGATCGTCGTCGTCAACCACCACCTCTTCTTCGCCGACCTCGCGGTGCGGAGCGCCTACGGCTCCGTGATCCCGGAGTACGACACGGTCCTCTTCGACGAGGCGCACCTCCTCGAGGACGTCGCCACGCTGTACTTCGGCAAGAGCGTGAGCACGCACCAGATCGAGGACTTGGCGCGCGACGTGGAGAAGCTCGCGGCGAAGTCGGGCGGGGCCGCGAAGGGCGGCGGGGGAGCGGCGGCACTCCGCGAGGCCGCGCGCGAGTTCTACCTGCCGCTGAGGGAGAGGCTCAAGACGGAGACCGGGCGGCAGCGCTTCGATCCTCCCGAGCGCGGCGGCGTGGACGTCGAGGCCGAGTGGGCGGTCCTCTCGAACGCGCTCGAGGAGGTCGCGAAGACCGAGGACGACGCGGTCGCGTCCCGAGCCGACGACCTCAAGGAGACGCTCGACCTCGTGCTCCGCCGGAACGCGCCCGGGTACGTCTACGGCGTGGAGGCGCGCGGCCGCGGGAACGTCGTCCTCCAGGCCTCGCCGATCGAGATCGCGGGAATCCTCGAGGACAAGCTCTTCGACCGGCTGCACGCGTGCGTGCTCACGTCCGCGACCCTCTCGGTCGGGGGCTCGTTCGAGTTCTTCAAGAAGCGCCTGGGGTTGGGCGCCGCCGAGAGCCTCCGGGTCGAATCGCCCTTCGACCACGCGCGCCAGGCGGTGCTCTACCTGCCCAAGGGGATGCCCGAGCCGAGGGATCCCGGCTTCTTCCCGCGCGCGATCGACGAGATCACGGCGCTCCTCGAGATCACGCACGGGCGCGCGTTCCTGCTCTTCACCTCGCACGCCGCGCTGGGCCGCGCGCGCAAGGCGCTCGAGGCCGACGGCCGCTGGCCGCTCCTCGTCCAAGGCGAGGGGAGCAAGGCGGCGCTCGTCGAGACGTTCAAGGCGACGCCTTCGGCCGTGCTGCTCGGCACGAGCTCGTTCTGGCACGGCGTGGACGTCCCCGGCGAGGCGCTCTCGCTCGTCGTCGTGGACAAGCTCCCGTTCGACGTACCGTCCGATCCGATCGTCGCGGCGCGCATCGAGCGGATCCGCGAGGACGAGGGAAATCCCTTCTCCGAGTATCAGGTGCCGATGGCGGTGCTCGACCTGAAGCAGGGGCTCGGGCGCCTGCTCCGCAGCAAGGGCGACCGCGGCGTCCTCGCCGTGCTCGACGCGCGCCTGACGACGAAGGGGTACGGCAAGACCTTCCTCGCGTCGCTCCCTCCGTACCCGGTCGTGCGGACGCGGGACGAGGCGGCCGCGTTCTTCCACGCGCCTCGTTCCGCCTGATAGCCTTACCGGGATGCCCAAGGTCTATCTCATCGACGGGACCTCGCAGCTCTTCCGCGCGTTCTTCGCCGTGCGCGGGCTCGCGAGCGCCGACGGGATCCCGACCGGCGCCGTCTTCGGCTTCACCTCGATGCTGCGCAAGCTCATCAACGACGAGCGCCCCGAGTACATCGCGGTCGCGTGGGACCTCGAGGGACCGACGTTCCGGCACGACGCGTTCGCCGACTACAAGGCGAACCGGCCGCCGATGCCGGAGGACCTCTCCCCGCAGTTCGACTACGCGAAGCAGGTCTGCGAGGGGTTCCGCATCCCTTCGCTCGAGCTCGAAGGGTACGAAGCCGACGATCTGATCGCGACGTACGCGCGCCTCGCGCGCGAGGCGGGGTACGAGGTCGTCGTCGTCGCCTCGGACAAGGACCTCCTCCAGCTCGTCGGCGACGGCGTGACCGTGCTCAACCCGTCGAAGGACATCAAGCTCGACGCCGCGGGCGTCGCCGATACCTTCGGCGCGCCCCCGGAGCGGGTCCGCGACGTGCTCGGCCTCATGGGGGACGCGGTGGACAACATCCCCGGCGTTCCCGGCGTCGGCGAGAAGACGGCGCTCGCGCTCGTGCAGACCTACGGCGGGATCGACGACATCGTCGCGCGGGCGACTCGCTTCGTCGCCGCGATGAGCGCGCGGGACGCCCTGGTCACCGCCCTCGACGCGGGGGAGGGGATCGAGCCGGCCGCGGCTCTGTTCGCCGACACCGCGCGCGAGAACCTCGCCACGGAGAAGGACCCGTCGTTCGCGGAGCGGCTCGAGGCGGCTCTGGGGCTCGCGGCGGTGGCGAAGGACGGGTTGAACCCCAAGGAGCGCAAGCTCCTCGCGAAGACGCTCAAGGATCTCGACAAGGGGAGCCAGCGCCGGATCTGGCAGGCGGTCGCCGAGCACGCGGATCGGGCGCGCCTGTCACGCGATCTCGCGACCGTGAACGCGGACGCGCCGGTCACCTTCGATCCGGCGGCGCTGCGCATGGACGTGCCGGACCGCGCGAAGCTCGGGGCGCTGTTCACGCTGCTCGGGTTCCGGTCGCTGACCGCGGAGTTCACGGGAGATCCGGTCGTCATCGACGGGGCGGCCGAGCGTGCGGGCCCCGAGGACGAGCCTCCCACCCGCTCGCTCGGCACCTACCGCGCGATCCTGAAGCGCGAGGATCTCGAGGCCGCGGTCGCCGAGGCGCGGCGCGCGCCGCGTCTCGCGGTGGACACCGAGACGAACTCCCAGGACCCGCTGCGCGCGAAGCTGGTCGGGATCTCGCTCGCGTGGACGCCGAGGGAGGGGATCTACATCCCGGTCGGCCACGAGTATCTCGGAGCGCCGGCGCAGCTCGACGTCGAGGTCGTGCGCGAGGTCCTCGGGCCGCTCCTCGCCGATCCCGCGGTCCCGAAGGTGGGGCAGAACCTCAAGTTCGACGCGCACGTGCTGCGCCGCCACGGGATGCCCGTCGCGGGGTGGTCGCTCGACACGATGGTCGCGGCGTTCCTGCTCGACCCCGATCGGGCGAGCTTCTCGATGGACTCGCTCGCCGCGTACTACCTCCGTCATGAGACGATCAAGTACGCGTCGCTCGTCGGCACCGGCGCCAAGCAGCTCACCCTCGACCGCGTGGACGTGGACCGCGTCACCCCGTACGCCGCCGAGGACGCCGACGTCACGCTCCGCCTCGCCGACGCGCTCGAGCCCCGCCTCGCCGAGGCGAAGGTGGAGGAGGTGTGGCGGACGATCGATGCCCCCGTTCTCCCGATCCTGCTGGAGATGGAGGCGGCCGGGATCGTCATCGACGTTCCGACCCTGAAGGCCCTCTCCGCCGAGATGGAGACCTCCCTCGCCGAGGCGCGGCGCGACATCCACGCCCTGGCGGGAGGGGCGTTCAACGTCGATTCCCCGAAGCAGCTCCGCGAGGTCCTCTTCGGCGCCCTGGGCCTCCGCCCCGGGAAGAAGACCGCCAAGAGCGGGGAGTACTCGACCGACGCGACCACGCTCGAGGAGCTCGCCGCCGAGCACGAGATCGCCCGCCGCCTGCTCGACTACCGCGAGTTGTCGAAGCTGAAGGGGACGTACGTGGACACGCTCCCGCAGCTCGTGAACCCCGAGACGGGACGCGTCCACACGTCGTTCCATCCGACGGGGGCGGCGACGGGCCGGCTGTCGTCGTCGGACCCGAACCTCCAGAACATCCCCGCGCGGAGCACGGTGGGCCTGCGCATCCGCGCGGCGTTCGTGCCCTCGCCCGGCTGGGTCTTCCTCGCGTCCGACTACTCCCAGGTGGAGCTGCGGGTCCTCGCCCACATGTGCGAGGACCCCGGCCTCATCGAGGCGTTCCGGGGGGGCGAGGACATCCACCGGGTGACCGCGGCGCGGGTCTTCGGCGTCGAGATCGTCACCGACGAGATGCGGCGGCGCGCGAAGGCGGTGAACTTCGGGATCCTCTACGGGATGTCCGAGTCGCGCCTGGCGCGCGACCAGGGGATGTCGCGCATGGACGCGCGCGCGTTCATCGCGGCGTACTTCGACCGGTTCAAGAACGTGCGCCATTACATCGAGTCGGTCCGGGCGACGGCGGCGCACGACGGCGTCGTCGCGACGTTGTTCGGCCGGAAGCGCTGGTTCCCGCAGCTCAAGGGGCGCGCGAATCGCGGCGAGGTCGAGCAGGCGCTCCGCGCCGCGGTCAACACGACCATCCAGGGGACCGCGGCCGATCTGATGAAGCTCGCGATGCAGCGCGTATCCCGCGCTCTCGCCGACCACGGCCTGAGGTCGCGGATGCTCCTCCAGGTCCACGACGAGCTGCTCCTCGAGATCCCGGAGGCGGAGGTCGAGCAGGCCCAATCCCTCGTCCGCGAGGCGATGGAGTCGGTTCACCCCCTCCGCGTCCCCCTCCTGGTCGATCAAAAGCTGGGTCGCGATTGGCGAGAGGTGACTTGATCCTTGCCCGGGAGTCCTTAAAAACCTAAACTCCGGGGCGGGAGGGCGCGTCTCGATGGCCGAAAACCGCATCCTGGTCGTCGACGACGAGCCGTCGGTCCGCGAGGTCATCGCGGAGGGCCTCGAAACCTTCGGTTACCGCGTCGAGCAGGCCGAGACCGGGGCCAAGGCGTACGAGCGGATCGCGCACGGCGGGATCGCGCTCGTCCTGTCCGACATCGAGATGCCCGGGGAGAGCGGGCTCGCGCTCCTCAAGCGCGTCAAGGACCTGGACGACGCGATCGACTTCATCATGGTCACCGGCGTCGTGGACGTGGAGATGGCGATCGACACGATCCGCCAGGGCGCCTCGGACTACGTCACCAAGCCGTTCAACCTGGAAGAGGTCCACATCGTCGTCGAGCGGACGCTCGAGAAGCGCCGGCTCATCCGCGAGAACCGCGAGTACCAGGAGCGGCTCGAGCAGAAAGTCGCCGAGCGCACGCGCGAGATCGTCGCCAAGACGCGGGAGGTCGAGCGGCTCTACGGGGACCTCCAGGCGTCGTACGAGGCGTCCCTCGAAGCGCTCGTCACCGCGCTGGACTTCCGCGACAACGAGACGCACGGCCATTCGCGGCGCGTCGTCGAGTACGCCGTGCTCGTCGCGCAGTCGCTCGGCGTGACCGAGCCCGACATGACGTGGATAAGGCGCGGCGCCATCCTCCACGACGTCGGCAAGATCGGCGTTCCCGACGCGATCCTCAAGAAGCCGGGGAAGCTCGACGCGGCCGAGTGGGAGGAGATGAAGAAGCACCCGGAGATGGGGTACCGGATGCTCGTCCACGTCCCGTTCCTCGCCCCCGCGCTCGACATCGTGCTCTCGCACCAGGAGCGGTGGGACGGATCGGGATACCCGCGCGGCCTGAAGGGCCAGCAGATCCCGCTCGGCGCCAGGATCTTCGCGGCCGTGGATACGTTCGACGCGATGACGTCCGACCGGCCGTACCGCTCCGCCCTCACCATCGACGCGGCGCGCGACGAGATCCGGAGGTTTGCCGGGATCCAGTTCGATCCGCGCGTCGCGGAGGCGTTCCTCGCGATCGACGCCTCGATCTGGCGGGAGATCCGGGAGCGGGTCCACCGCGAGGTCCTGGCCCCCGCCGAGGCCGTGCGCGCCCTGCGCGGCTAGTCCTCCGGCAGCGGCTCCGTGCCGTCCCCCTCGTAGACGCGGATCGACACGACGCGATCGCCCGGGCGGATCTGCTCGATGAGCCTCTGCGGATCCTGCACGACGTGGGCGAAGGCGGTGTAGCGCCCGTCGAGGTGGGGCTGCATGGACATCGTCACGAACCACTGGCTCCCCGCGGTGTCCTTCCCGTCCGACGCCATGCCGAACGTCCCGGCCTCGAAGGGGATCGGATTGAACTCGTCGCGGATGGCGTAGCCGGGGCCGCCGAAGCCGTCGCCGCGCGGGTCGCCGTCCTGGACGACGAACCCGGGGACGACGCGGTGGACGGTCAGCCCGTCGAAGAAGCGCTTCCCGGCGAGCTGGGACAGGTTGAATCCCGCCATCGGTGCCACGTCCGCGTCGAAGCGGATCGAGAAGCGGCCCGGGAGCTTGTCCTCACGATCGACCGTGAAGACCGCGGCGTGCGGCGCCGCCGCCCACCGCACGATCTCCTCGTAGTCGGCCAGCGGCCGGTCCGTCGCGGGGCCGACGTCGGGGCGCGGGGCGACGCCGAACGCGCTGACGAGCCGGTCGGCGGCACGGTTCCGCACGACCGTGTCCCGGTCACGGAGGCCACGCTCCACCATCCGCTTCGTGCGCTCGTCCGCGGGCGGCTTGGCGGCGGCCTCGAGGACGGCGACGCGCGCGTCGGGGAGCGCGTCCTTCTCCGCGAGCGTCCACTGCGCGTCGAGCATGTCGAGGAGCGCCTCGCGGGGCTCCGAACCCGGACGGGGCGTCGCGAGGCGTGACCCAATCGCCTCGACGACCGCGACGCGCACGACCGGGTCGGTCGCGCTCGCGCGCGAGCCGATCAGCTTCTCGAGCGGCCCGTCCTGATCGGCGAAGAAGGCGATCCCCGCGGCCTGGACGCGCGGGTCCGGGTCGGCGGCCAGCGCCTGCGCCGCGCGGATCGCGCCGGCCTCCTTGCGGCCCGTGATGAGCGGCGCCACGGTCAGCCGCATGACCGGGTCCGGGTTCAGGAGGAGCCCGTCCACGATCTCGGGGAGCTTCGACGGGTCGCACTGCACGACCGAGGTCGTCAGAGGCGCGCGGAGCCACGTCCCCTCGTAGTCGATCATGTGGTCCTGGAGGAGGCCGAGCGCGGGCCCGGTCGCGATCTTGCCGGCGGACTCCAGAGCGACGCGCGCCACCGCCGTGTCCTTGTCCACCATCGCGCGATCGAGGTACGGCTTCACGGGAATCCCGGGGTAGCCGAGCGACCGCACCGCGTTGACGCGCACGATCGGGTCGCGGTCGGCCGAGAGCGCGCCGACCGTGGCGAGCTCCGCGGCGCCCTGCGGCGACGCGAGGCCCCGCGCGACCTGGCGCCTCACCTCCGCGTCGCCGTCCGCGACCCGCTCCGCCAGCGCCCCGCGCGCCTTCCGGAGATCGTCGTCGGCGAGCCGCCCGACGACCGCTCCCGAGCTCGCGGGCGCGACCGGGGCCGACGTCATCCGCGCGAGCGCGTACGCCGCCCCGACGCGAACGCGCGGATCGTCCGCCCCGAGGGCCCCGAGGAGGCCCGGCAGCAGCGGCCCCGGGACCGCGAACTTCCACGCGGCCAGCGCGGCGGCGCGCCGCACGAGCGGATCGAGGTCGTCGAGGAGAGCCGCGATCCGCGCCGTGGAGGCGGTGTCGTGGATCCGTCCGAGCGCCTCCGCCGCGGCCGTGCGGACGACGGGCGAAGGATCGCCCGACAGCGTCTCGAGCACCGTCCGCGACTCGGGCGACGCGAGGAGACCGAGCGAGAAGGCGACCGCGGCGCGCGTCGAAGCGTCCGTGTCGCCTGCGTGCGATTCGAGCAACGTTCGCTCCGACGTCGCGCCGATCTGACCGAGCGCGAGCGCCGCCCGTGTGCGCACCCTCGCATCCGCATCGCCCATCGCCGTGCGCAGCGCGTCATCGACGATCCGGCGGTCCGCCGCGCGGAGGATCGACGCGAGCTTGGTGACGGTGGCGTCGTCGAGCTTCGGCTTCGGCTGGGGCGTGGACGAGGGCGTGGATTTCGGACACGCCGCGAGGACGGAGAGGAGCACGGTGACGAGGGCCGTTCGAAGGAAGAGGCGCATGGGCGGAGGATTATACGTGCCGTTCTTGACGCCTCCCGGAGCGGCTGCTAACTTCCGACCCACCATGAGATTGACTCGCATCGCGGCCGTCGTGGCTGCGGTCTCGATCGCGGTCACGGCCTCGCTTGCGGCTCCCCCCACCGGGGAGACGCTGCCCCAGGTCCTCGAGCGATTCGACCGCGTCCAGACGTCCATCCGCACGCTCTCCGCGCAGTTCGTCCAAACGACGCGCAACCCCCTCCTCAAGGAGCCGACGGTCGCGAAGGGCGAGTTCTTCCTGACCAAGCCCGACGCGGTCCTCTGGGAGTACACCTCGCCCGAGCCGATGCGCTTCTGCGTCGCGCAGGGGGAGTACACGGGGTACTTCCCGGAGCGCAAGCGCGCGGAGCGGCGCGACATCAAGCGCTGGAGCGAGCAGCTCTTCCGGTTCTTCGGCTTGGGCCAGGGCTCGAAGGAGCTCGGGAAGTTCTACGAGATCGCCCTCGGCGATCCCGGCCCCGAGATGAAGGGCTCGTACCTCCTCGTGCTTTCGCCCAAGAAGCGCCGGGTGAAAAAGAACGTGGAGGAGGTCAGGCTCTGGGTCGATTCCACGAACCTCCTCCCGGTGCGCATCGACTACGTCGGGAAGGACGGCGGCGGCCGCGAGATCCGATTCGCGGGCACGAGGCTGAACCCGGACCTCTCCGCGGCGCTGTACCACGTGGACATCCCGAAGGACGTTCCGGTCTCGAACGGCTTCTCCGGCCTCGATCTCTCTCCCTCCCGCGCGTCGCGCTGACCGCGAGGCGCACGTGCGCCGCGTCGGCCTCGTCCTCGATCCGGTCTTCGAGCTTCACGACACGGGCCCGGGGCACGTCGAGCGCCCGGCGCGCCTGACGCACCTCCGGGAGTCCTTCGAGGGGAGTGGGCTCGCCGGCCGCTGCGTTCGCGTGCCCCTCGACGAAGCCGGCGACGAGCATCTGGCCCGGGTCCACGACGGGGACCACATCCGCCGCGTCGAGGAGGCGTGCGCACAGGGGCGGCGCCTGATCGACTCGATGGATACGGCGATCTCGAAGGAGAGCGCCCGGATCGCGCGCCTCGCCGCGGGGTCGGTCTTCGCGCTGTGCCGCGAGGTCGCGGCCGGCCGGCTCGACGCGGGGTTCGCCGCGATGCGGCCCCCCGGCCACCACGCGGAGCGCGACCTCGCGATGGGGTTCTGTCTCTTCAACTCGATCGCCGCGGCCGCCGCGGGCCTGCGCGCGGAGGGTCTGTCGCGCGTCGTCGTCGTCGACTGGGACGTCCACCACGGGAACGGAACGCAGCACATCTTCGAGGAGGACCCCACGGTCTTCTATTTCTCGTGCCACCAGATGCCGCTCTACCCGGGCACCGGGTACGCGCGTGAGCGAGGGCGCGGGGTGGGGGAGGGCGCCACGCTCAACGTTCCCCTTTCTCCCGGCGATGGCGACGACCGGTTCCTCGCGGCGCTGACGCGCGCGGCGGAGGCGATGGACGACTTC
>Ga0068859_100000963_pt1 | contig 29457 bp, 21 predicted proteins | sample KBSSwiS22_FD_66585 | JGI IMG/M metagenome (GOLD analysis project Ga0068859, IMG submission 66585) | Switchgrass rhizosphere microbial communities from Kellogg Biological Station, Michigan, USA - KBS Switchgrass S2-2 | ecosystem: Host-associated > Plants > Roots > Rhizosphere > Soil ...
GCGGCTATACGTTGGAACCGCGTCCCAGACCGAACTCATACGGATTAACGCAGACGACACGTGGGACCTGGTAATGGGACCTCCGCGCCCTGTTCCGTTGCCCGGCGGAGGTGTCGAGTGGAAATACCCCCTGAGCGGTCTCGATGCCGGATTCGGTCATAGCCTTAACGACCACGCATGGCAAATGGATGATCCGTACAGGCAGTTGTACATCGGTACCTACAACGCGGCCAGTGCGTCGAAGGACGACCCCGTGAATGGGCCGCTCCTGGAACACATCATGGGGGCGCATCTGTATAGGTCGCCAGACGGGTGGTACTACAGTGCGATTACGACAAACGGCTTCGCAAACCTCGGCGATCCGCACGGCGGCAAGTTCGACTACGGCATTCGCAGTATGGCGACGACGCCACATGGGGCATTTATTGGTACGGTAAACGACGCGTACGGACTTGCAATTTTGCGTGCGGCCACACGGGGGTCGGCTGCGCCTGATCCACCCACTCGTGTGGAGATCGAGCCGACGCGAAGCGGTGACGCCTTACTCTCCTGGCAAGCTCAAGCGCCGCCTCATGCGAAGTACCAGATCTGGCGGGCCGAGGTGCATCGAATTTTCGTACGGGACGACATCAACTTCGAGAACTGGAATGGGCCGCTGATTATCGGCGAAATCATCGCTGGATCGTTGAAGATCACCGGAAATAAAGTCCCGGATACGTACATCGGTCCGTACGAGCTGATCGGCACGACCCAAAAACCCATCTTCCTCGACTCCACAGTTGAGGCGGGCAAACGATATATGTACTACGTCGTCGTGGAAACAGGACAGGGCGTCTCGGATCAGTCGAATCTGGTGGCCTTCCCCTTGCTCATTCCGCCGGTCACTTTTGCGCAGCTGCAAAAGGAAGTCGACCGGTGGCAGGTGCGCCGGCGGTTCGTCGATGCGGTCTCAGGACCGACGAGGCTCAGGCAGTTAGTTCTCGATGCGCAATCGTTGGCCGCGGCATGTCAGCGCGGGCCGGCCATCAAAACGCTGAACGCTCGTGAAGCTTCGAATTACTTGTTAGACCCGGAGGCGACCGACGCCGAGATCCTGATATCGAAGCTCGCTCGCCGTCTCGCGCTGTTCGGCGAACTCCCGTGGGAGCTGAGCTCCAGTGAGTTCTGTACGTTCTCCACAACTACGCCATGAGGCAACGATCCGATGCGCGTTAGAGTTCTCACTATCGGGTCCCAGGGTGACGTCCGCCCATGCGTGGCACTCGGCGCCGGACTGAAAGCTGCCGGTCATGATGTGCGGATCATTGCGCATCCGGGCTTCGAGACCCTGGTCCGTCGGCACGGTCTGGATTTCGCTCCGGTTGCAGGCGATCCTCGTGAGCTCGCGGTCAGCGAGAATCGCCAACTGCGCGAGCTGCACGATCGCGGCCGCAACGTGTTCCAGTGGATACGGACATTCAACGAGGTGGACGCGCCGCTGATGCGCCAGCGGCTGCGGGACTGCTGGGAGGCGTGCCAGGATGCCGATGTCGTTGTCGCATCGGCATTGCCGTACATTTTCGGGTACGCCATCGCCACGAAGCTGCAGATCCCGCTCGTGCGGGCGTTTTATTTCCCTGTGTCGCCGACGCGCTCGCACCCGATCGACTTTCTGCCGCAATGGCTGCCGCTCGGCAAGCGCCTGAATCTCGCGACCTATCACGCGCAGCGCCAGATTCTGTGGCAGATTGCCCGGCCGTGGCTGCTGGGCGCGTGCCGCGACGTGCTCGGCATCAAGACGTTGCCGCGTCTCGAACCGTTTGGAGGCCTCGACCGAAAACAGCAGCTGCTGCTCTATGCCTACAGCGCCGCGGTGGCCCCCTCGCCACCCGATTGGGGATCGTTTATCGACGTAACGGGTTATTGGTTTCTTGACCAATCGACCAACTGGACTCCCCCACCGGCGCTGGCGGCATTTCTGGACGCTGGACCTCCGCCGGTGTGCATCGGCTTCGGCAGCATGACGTTCGATCGCACCGAGCTCGTGCGCATTGTGGCGCGCGCCCTAGACTTGACCGCCCAACGGGCGGTGCTGCTTACGGGATGGGGCGGCCTGCGCCCGCCTCAGCTGCCGCGGAACATGATCGCGATCGAGTGGGCTCCGCTCGATCGACTGTTCCCGCGGATGGCGGCGGTCGTACACCACGGTGGTGCGGGCACCACGGCCGACGGGCTCTGTGCGGGCGTTCCGACGGTCGTCGTGCCGTTCTTTTTCGACCAGTTCTTCTGGGGCAGACGCGTATTCGAGCTGGGTGCAGGCCCGCGGCCGATCCCGCGAAAGCGCTTGAGCGCGGAGACGCTCGCGAACGCCATTCAGGCAGCTGTCACCGACCCGACCATGCGCAGCCACGCCGCCGCCGTTGGCGCACGAATCCGTGCCGAGAATGGCGTCGCGCGCGCGGTTGCGGCGTTCGATCGGTTCATGAACGTAAAACATCAATGGAATCAGACGGATAGTCTGGTGATTAGACAATCGGGGACTGGAGCAATCGCATGACGGTGAACATGGTCGTTACTGAGGCGCGGGTGGCGGAAAAGATGTATTTGGCTTTGCTCAAAAAGTGTCTGACGCGGACGATTAGTCCGGTGGCATTTTCTGTCGCCGAGCCGTATTTGCGCGTGATGCAGTGGTGGTTCCTGCCGGTCCAGGCATATCTACAAGCGCGTGGATGGGCAGTCGTCCGGCGCGAGTCCGATTTGACCGTGCGCAGCGAGGGGCGTGATTGGCCGGCCGATGCCGAGACAATGATTGGGCTCAAACGGCTCGACAATCTCCAATCCTGTATCGAGCAGATTCTCGAAGACGGGGTGCCGGGTGATTTCATCGAAACCGGAGTGTGGCGTGGAGGTGCGTCAATATTCATGCGCGGCGCCCTCAAGGCGTACGGCGACTCGACCCGCGTGGTCTGGGTGGCCGACTCGTTTCAGGGATTGCCGAAACCACGACCGGGCGTGTGGCAAGATGATGAGCGCGTTCCTCTCTCGGATTTTGCACGGACGCTCGCCGTGCCGCTCGAGCAAGTTCGCGCGAACTTCGAACGCTACGAACTCCTGGACGATCGCGTTCGCTTCATCCCCGGCTGGTTCAAGGATACGCTGCCGACGGCGCCTGTCGAACAACTGGCGCTGATCCGGCTGGACGGCGATATGTACGAATCGACGCAGGTTGCAATCCGGGCGCTCTACCCGAAGCTCTCGGCCGGCGGCTACTGCATCGTCGACGATTACTACAGCATTAGTGGCGCACGCGAGGCTGTTAACGAATACCGCGAGGAAAACGGGATCGTCGAGCCCCTCCAGCAGATTGACTGGTCCGGAGCATTCTGGCGCAAGCGACATAACAAGGCATAAAAGGTGACACCGCGTGCCGAAGATTGAAGCGAACAACCTGAAGTTTCACTACTGGGTATCGGGGCAGTCCGCCGACACCGTGGTGCTCGTTCATGGACTTGGCGGGAATCTCGCCGGCTGGCATCTTTCAGTCGTGCCCGAGCTCCAACGCGAGTACCGCGTGCTGACCTACGATCTGCGCGGCCACGGACGCAGCGATGCACCGCCGGCAGGGTACACGACTGGCGACATGGTTCAGGATCTGCGCGGCATTCTCGACGCCCTCGATATTCAGAAGGCCGCGTTTGTCGGCCATTCGTGGGGCGCCGACATCGTTCTGCACTTCGCGCTGCTGCACCCGGAGCGAGTGTCAGAAGTCATCAGCGTCGAAGCGGGTCTTCTCGCGCCCCTCGCATCCTTCTACAGGCGTCCCGATTGGGAAGGATGGCCCTATGTGACCGCCACGATGGAGAGACTCCTGGGCCGGCCGATCCCTGATGAGCATCGCTGCGACCTGGAGTACCTCGTACGGCAACTGATCGAGATTCCAATCCTCTACGGCCCCTCTCGGGGCCGGCCGCGCGACGAGGAGCTCGTGTTTCGAGTGATAGACATCCTCAGGCCCATGTGGCTCGGCCGCGAAGCCGAAGGCAATATGGGGCTCGACAACCTGTCGGCCATCACGCGTCCAACGCTGCTGATCTACGAATCGAACTCGACGTTTTTCGATGCACAGCGAGAGCTCAGCGAGCGATTGCCGCTCGCAACGTCGGCGATTCTTCCTGGCGCACCAGTGAAGCACTTCACCACTCTGGAACACCCTGACCTCATCGTGAGCAATATTCGACAGTTCTTGAAGGACCAGCGGTCGGGATCATCAGCCGACGCGCCTACACACGATGGATTGACGTTTCACGCATCGAGCGAACAAGGGCGTGGAATTTGATTCGTGCGGGAAGCAGCAAGAACGCAACGGATGACATCGATCTCTTGCGACTGCTCGAAGAGTGCTCAACAGCAACAGAGGTCCTGCGCTTTTGGGCCAATCGCCGACAAGGCGCCGTCGCGTACACTTTTCTCAGCGACGGAGAAATCGAAGAGGCAAGCCTTACTTTCGGAAGTCTGAATCGGCGAGCTCTCGCGGTCGCCCGGTGGTTGCGGCAACACGGTGCTGCCGGAGAACGCGTGTTGCTGCTCTATCCGCCGGGACTCGAATTCGTTGTTGGGTTCTTCGGGTGTCTCTACGCCGGGGCCGTTGCAGTACCTCTTTATCCGCCGCGGCCGAACCGGCAGGATCCGCGGATCTCCGATATCAGGATCGACGCCGACGCGCGGTTCGCATTGACGTCTGCGAGCACGGCATCCACAATCGCGCGCGCGATCACACACTCCCCGGAGTTGAACCAGCTCCTCTGGTGCGAGACCGACGAGCTCGCTTCGACGGCAGCCGACAGTCACGATCTGCACGCGGCAACCAGTTCCGATCTCGCATATCTCCAGTACACGTCCGGTTCCACGCGTGCGCCAAAGGGTGCGATGGTGACGCACAGCAACCTTCTCGCGCAGCTCAAGGACATCGAGCTTGCGATCCGTCACCCTTCCGACAGCGTCTTCGTTACGTGGTTGCCTCATTTCCACGACATGGGCCTCGTCTACGGCCTCCTCATGCCCGTGAGCCTCGGCTTGCCCTGCTATGTGATGCCCGCAGCGTCGTTTTTGCAGCGGCCAGCGCGGTGGTTGACTGCCATTACCAGGTACAAGGCAACGCACAGCGGTGCCCCCAATTTCGCGTACGAATTGTGTGCCGAGCGGGTGAGCGAAGCGCAAAAGCTGGAAATCGATCTGCGTTCGTGGAAGTTCGCGTTCAGCGGAGCGGAGCCCGTCCGTGCCAAAACGCTCGACGCGTTCGCATCCGCGTTTGCATCTTGCGGATTGTCGAGAGCTGCATTGTCGCCGGCCTACGGTCTCGCCGAGGCGACTTTAAAAGTGACCGTGGAACCGCCCGGCAGGGAGCCCAGATACTTGTCGGTGCGCGCGAGCGAGCTGGCGCGACACCGAGTAGTCTTGGCGAACGAAGACAGTGGCGACGCCAGGACTCTCGTTGGCTGTGGCATCGCAGCGACGACCGAAATTCTCATCGTCAACCCTGACACGCTCATCCCATGTGACGCAGACGATGTGGGTGAGATCTGGCTGCGGGGACCGAGTGTCGCTCAGGGCTACTGGCGGCGTTCGTCGGAATCAGAAACGACCTTTCAGGCGTCACCGATCGGCGTCGGGTCAAGCGGCTACCTGCGGACGGGCGACCTCGGATTTATGCGCGACGGAGAGCTGTTCGTCACGGGACGGCATAAAGACCTGATCATCATTCGGGGTCGAAATCACTATCCGCAAGACATAGAGACCTCCGTAAAGAGCTGTCATCCCGCGTTCGAGTCGGAAGCGGCGGTCGCCTTTTCAATCGACGTGGACGAAGAGGAGCACCTGGTCGTCGTACAGGAAGTGAACCGCCACTATCGCAGCCTCGACATTAACGAGGTGGCGCCGCTCATCCGTCGATGCATCGCTGACGAGCACGAGCTCAGCCCGTACGCGATCGTTCTTGTGAAGCAAAACGGCATTCCAAAAACCTCCAGCGGAAAGGTCCAGAGGCGCGCTTGCCTGCAGGCCTTTGTCAATGGAAGCCTTGAGAGCGTGGCCGAGTGGAGGGAAGCACGGTCCACGATCACGAATCGGCCGGTGACGGACGCCGTGCCGCAGCCGCAGCCGGAAAATTGGGCGCCGAGCCAGGAAGATATCGAATCCTTCCTGACCATCAGACTTTCCGCCGGTCTTGGCATTCGAGCTGACGATATCGATCTCGGCCAGCCGTTCAGCGCGATGGGTCTCGATTCTGTCCGCGCGGTGGAGTTCCTTGGCGAACTGGAGTCGTGGCTCGGCCGGCGGCTCTCACCGACGTTGTTCTGGAACTACCCAACGGTTTCCGATCTCGCGGCGTTTCTCGCCGAATCCACACCGGATCCGGTTTCCGCAGAAATCCGGCAGGGCTGATGGACAAGATCGAACCCATCGCGATCGTCGGAATCGGGTGCCGATTTCCCGGCGCCCGAGGTCCGGCATCCATGTGGAGGATGCTCGCCGACGGTGTCGACGCAGTCGGCGAGGTCCCGCCCGGGCGCTGGAGCCTCGACGAGCTGTACGATGACAACTCCGCCGCGCCTGGAAAGATGAACACACGCTGGGGCGGCTTTCTCGCTGATATTGATCGGTTTGACGCGGCGTTCTTCGGGATCTCTCCTCGGGAGGCAGCGCACATCGATCCTCAACAACGTCTGCTCATGGAGGTGGCGTGGGAAGCGCTGGAAGACGCAGGAATTCCCGCTGATACGCTCGCCGGTCAGGCCGTTGGCGTGTTCCTCGGGATATCGAGCTACGACTACGGCAGCCGCCAGCTCACCCGCTACGACGAGATTCGCGACGGCTATGTCAATACGGGCAGTGCGCTCAGCATCGCGGCGAATCGAATCTCGTACCTGTTGGATCTCCGCGGTCCGAGTCTGGTCATCGACACCGCCTGCTCCTCGTCGCTCGTTGCGGCCTACTACGCGTGCGAAAGCGTCCGGCGCGGCGAGTCGCGCATCGCGTTGGCCGGCGGCGTCAACATCATTCTGTCTCCCGCCGTCACGATCGGTTTCTCCAAGTTGCAAGCGATGGCGCCGGACGGCCGGTGTAAAGCGTTTGATGCCAGGGCGAATGGGTACGTGCGGGGAGAAGGTGCCGGCGTCGTTGTTTTGAAGCCGCTCGAGAGCGCGCTGCTCGACGGCGATCGCATCTACGCCGTCATTCGCGGCGGATCGATTAACCAGGACGGCCGGACGAATGGCTTGACGGCACCGAATGGTCTCTCTCAGGAAGCGTTGATCCGTGACGCGCTCTCGAGCGCCGGAATCGGTCCGTCGGATCTGCAATACGTCGAAGCCCACGGAACCGGGACCGCCCTTGGCGATCCGATCGAGCTCAACGCACTGGGCGCAGTGCTCGCTGCCGGGCGTAACCGCGATTCGCGTTGTGCGGTCGGGTCGGCCAAAACCAACTTCGGGCATCTCGAAGCTGCGGCCGGTGTCGCCGGCCTGATCAAGCTGGCGCTCTCGCTCCAGCATCGACAGTTGCCCCCGAGCCTGCATTTCGAGACGCCCAATCCGTACATCCGATTCGACGTCCTGCCGCTGCGCGTCGTGACGAGTCTCGAGCCCTGGCCGGCGGCAGCTGGACCCGCGCGCGGCGGCGTCAGCTCGTTCGGGTTTGGGGGCACCAACGCGCACCTCGTCCTGGAGGAGCCTCCATCGCGAACGCGGCCCGAAGCAGGCGGGCGGGGAGACGACCCGTCTCTTCTCGTCGTGTCGGCTCGAAGCGAGCAGGCTCTTTGCAGTCTGGCGGCCGCGTATGCTCAGCGTCTCGAAGAAGACGACACGCTGTCTCTCGTCGACTTTTGCGCGACAGCCGCTCTTCGGAGAAGCCATCATGCCTTTCGACTGGCAGCGGTAGCCGCGAGCCGATCGGAACTGGCGTCGAAGCTGCGTGCGTTTGTGGAAGGGGAGCGGCCCAAAGAGGTCGAAGCGGGCAAGCGTGTTGCGGGCCGCCGGCGCAAATTGGCCTTTGTGTTTCCGGGCCAGGGCTCGCAATGGCTGGGAATGGGGAGAGAGCTCTCGGCGCGCGAGCCGGTGTTCGCCGACGCAATCGAACAGTGCGCCGCTGCGTTTGCAGAGCACGTTGAATGGTCGTTGATCGACGAGCTCGAAGCCCCGGAGGAAACGTCGCGGCTCGCTGAAGTCGACGTCGTTCAGCCGGCGATCTTCGCAATCCAGGTTGCGCTCGCGGCGCTGTGGCGATCGTGGGGAGTGAAGCCTGACGCGGTCGTCGGCCACAGCATGGGTGAAATCGCAGCAGCGCACGTTGCCGGCGCGCTCTCTCTCGCCGATGCGTCACGAATCATTTGTCTTCGGAGCCGCCTCGCCAGGCGGACGAGCGGGCGCGGGGCGATGGCCGTCGTCGATCTCTCGTTCTCGAAAGCCACCGAGCTCATGGCCGGGCACGAGGATCGGCTTGCCGTGGCGGTCAGTAACAGCCCGACTTCGAGCGTGTTGTCGGGCGATCCCGACGCGCTGGAAGAGGTCCTGGCCCGCCTCGAGCGCGACGGAGTGTTTTGCCGTCGCGTGAAGGTCGACTACGCATCACACAGTCCGCAAATGGATCCGCTGCGAAACGATCTGCTTGCAGTGCTGAACGACGTGACTCCGCGGCGTACACAGGTCCCGTTATATTCCACCGTCACACAGACGATCGCGCCGGGTCGAGATCTCGGCGCCGAATACTGGGTGCGGAACCTGCGCGAGCCGGTGATGTTCTCCGGTTCAATCGAGAAGCTGCTCGAAGCCGGCATCGACGTTTTCCTCGAAGTCAGCCCCCATCCCATTCTTCTGCCGGCAATCAGGCAGTGTCTGCTCCATTTCGAGCGAGAGGGTTTGGCCCTCGGCTCTTTGCGACGTGACGAAGGCGAACGACGATCGCTGCTCTCGACGCTCGCGAGTCTCTACACGATCGGAAAGTCCGTGGAGTGGGGACGCCTCTACCCCGCCGCCGAATGCGTGCAGCTGCCGACATATCCGTGGCAGCGAGAGCGCTTCTGGTTCGAAGACGAGATCGGCCTCTCCGCGGGTATGAACCGCGCGCGCGTCAAATCACGGAATCCTTTGATCGGCGAGCACGTCCGATCTGCGATGGGACCCGCAACCCATCTGTGGCAGCGTGAGGTGGGCACGAACGCCTTTCCGTTCCTGAACGACCACCGCGTCCAGGGCGAGATTGTCGTCCCCGCAACCGCCTATCTTGAGATGGCGCTCGAGGCTGGTCACGAGGCACTGGGCGAAGGAGCTGCGTTCACCGTCGAGAATGTCCGGTTCGAGAAGGCGCTGGTTTTGTCGGAAAACGAGGCTCGTGATGTTCAGGTGATCCTGACGCGTCAGATCGCGACACGGTTCGAGTGGCAGGTCTTCGGAGCGATAGCGGGACCGGTGGTCGACGGCGCGGCCACCTTTGCGCGACACGCGCGCGGCGACCTGCGCGTCGCCGATGATGGACATGAGCAAGCGCCGGCGATGGCGGAGTCACTCGCCGAGATCCGCGCACGCTGCACGACCGAGATATCCGGTGCCGACCATTATCGCTTGATGGCCGAGCGTCAGCTGAATTACGGCCCTTCATTCCAAGGCGTGGAATGGATCCATTCAGGCACAGGCGAAGCAATCGCGAGGCTGAAGTCCCTCTCTGCGCGCACGGGCGGCTACCAGATCCATCCTGCCCTTCTCGATTCGGCGTTGCAGGTGCTGGGTGCGGCTGTGACGGGCGGCGAGCCGCACACTCTCGTGCCCATATCCATCGATCGAGTCCGGCTGGAGAAGCACGCTGGCCTTTCGGGCGCGCTTTGGGCGCATGCGGTGTGGAACAGCGGGCCGCCACATGTTTCCGGAAACGTTCGTCTGCTCACCGAAGCGGGTGAGCTCGTGGCGGACCTTCGAGGCATCGCTCTCGAGCCGCTAGACGCTTCGATCTCTTCCGAGAATGAAGTCTTCTACACTCTCGCATGGGAAAAGGGTCCCTCAACGACCGGCGACGCCGAGTTAGAGCACGGTGCGGCGTTCCTGATCTTCGCCGATTCGAGCGGCGTCGGCGCACGCCTGGCGGAAGAGATTACGGCCCGCGGCGGTCTCGCCATTGTCGTTATGCAGGGTACGAGCGTTGAGGTCCCCGACGATCTGATCGAAACACGCGACTGTCGAATCGATCCTGCGCGTGCCGACGATTACGCCGAGCTTCTGCAGCGGCTTGAACGAAGACGTATTGCACTCGATGGCGTCGTCCATCTGTGGAGCCTCGACGCCGCCGAAGACGCCAGCGACGCGTTCGCGTTGGGATGCGGGAGCGCGCTGCTTCTCCTGCAGGCTCTCGGGCGTCACGCAATGGAAATCCCGCCGCGAGTATGGCTGACGACGCGGACAGCGCAGCGAGTGCTTGATGACGATCAGGTCTCGCTGTTTGCAGCCCCGTTATGGGGGTTCGCCCGGACAGTTGCGCAGGAGCATCCAGAGCTCACCTGCACAGTTATCGATCTGGCGGCCGTGCCCAGCGCGGTCGATAGCGCGGCACTCATGGGCGAGCTGGTGCGCCGTGATAGCGAACAGCAGGTTGCTTTCCGCAACGGCGACCGATTCGTTGCTCGCCTCGCCGCGCTCGAGCGCTCGGCCCTGGGTGCTCACACGTCCGAGTCTTCGATCGCAAGCGACGGCACCGCCACGCCGTTCAGCGTGCAGATTCGCGAGCCTGGCAACCTTTCCAGCGTCGCGTTCCGGCAAATTGCCCGGCGCCGGCCGGCACCTGGAGAGGTGGAGATCGCGGTCGCCGCCGCCGGCTTGAACTTTCTGGACGTGTTTCTCGCACTGGGGTTGCTGCCGGCGGAGGGCGAGGTCGTCCTCGGCCACGAATGTTCGGGAACGATCGCCGCCGTCGGTGACGGCGTAACCCAGTTCGCGGTCGGTGACCAGGTTGTCGCGCTCGCGAGACACAGCTTGAGCTCGTTCGTTCGCACGCCCGCTTCGCTCGTCGTCCGCAAGCCGGCGCACCTCGATCTCGACGAAGCCGCCACGCTGCCCATCGCATTGCTCACCGCGTACTACTCTCTAAGTCATCTCGGCAGGCTGCAGCCGAACGATCGCGTTCTCATTCATTCAGCCACCGGCGGTGTCGGACTCGCGTGTGTCCGTCTCGCGCAGGAGTTGGGTGCGGAGATCTATGCGACCGCCGGCACGGAAGAAAAGCGGCGGTTTCTCCAGAGTCTCGGGGTGCAACATGTGATGGACTCGCGATCGCTCGACTTCGCCGCCGAAGTGATGGAGCGCACCAAAGGCGCCGGCGTGGACGTCGTCGTCAACTCGCTGGCTGGAGAGGCGCTCGCGCGAAGTTTGTCGGTTCTCGCGCCGGGCGGGCGGTTCATCGAGCTCGGGAAACGCGATCGGTTCGAAGGCGGACAACTTCCTCTTCAATGGCTGGCCGAAAGCCGTTCGTTCTTTCTCGTCGATCTCAACAGCATGGCCGAGAAGCGGCCGGCGATGTGCGGGGAGCTTCTGCGCGAGGCCCTTCATCTGTTCGAGGCGAAAAAGTTCGCGCCGCTTCCAAAGCGGGTCTTCCCCGTGCCGGAGTTCGGTGACGCGCTCCACCACATGGCGCGAGCGCGGCATATCGGTAAGGTCATTGTCCGGATGGATCGGGGCAGCGTCCCGGTGGAAACCGGAGCCGAGGCTTCCGTGCGTGTCCGGGATGACGCGACTTACGTGCTCACGGGCGGTCTCGGCGGAGTGGCACTCGTCGTCGCGCAGTGGCTGATCCAGAAAGGGGCGAGAACTCTCGTTCTCGTAGGAAGGAACGAACCGTCCCTCGAGGCCCAGGCCGCCATCTCTGTCATGGAGCAGGCCGGTGCCCGCGTCGTCGTCGATCATTTCGACGTTGCCCACGCCGCTTCGGTGGACGCGGCATTCGCGCGCTGGTCCCGTGAGCTGCCGCGCGTGCGCGGGGTCGTGCACGCCGCCGGAGTTCTCGATGACGGCATTCTGTTGCAGCAGACGCCAGCGCGCTTCCATCGCGTCATGCGGCCGAAGGTCGATGGTGCATGGAATTTTCATCGCGCCAGTCTCGACTGCCCTCTCGATTTCTTTCTGTTGTTCTCCTCGGCAGCCTCGGTGCTCGGTTCTGCCGGCCAGTCGAACTATGCGGCCGCAAACCAGTTTCTCGACGCGCTTGCCCACTATCGCAGAGCGCGGGGTCTGGCCGCCGTGAGTATCAACTGGGGACCCTGGTCGGATGTCGGACTCGCCGCGCGTCCCGACCGCGGCGGCCGGCTGGCGGTCAGCGGCATCAAGAGCCTCTCGCCGGCAGAAGCGCTGAAGTCGCTCGAGCAAATCCTGCTCAGCGACGCGTCGCAGGTCGCGGCGATGCGCGTCGACTGGCAGGCGTGGCGAACGTCGTACCCCTTGTTCGCACAAATGCCGTTCTTCTCGAGAACCGATGGTGCAGCGTCAGCCCGCACAGAAATGCCGCATTCCGTGCGCGCCGACGTGTTGGCTGCGTCTCCCGACGCACGGGTTGCGCTTGTCGTTGACTGCCTACGACAACACGTTTCAACCGTTCTTCGAATCGCTGCATCGAAGATCGATGTGGATCAGTCACTGCTTGCCATGGGGATCGACTCGTTGATGGCGGTTGAGCTCAAAAGCGCAGTCGAACGGGAGCTGGGGGTCACCATCCCGCTGCTGCAGTTGATTAAGGGACCCTCCGTCGCCGAACTTGCGCGATCGCTCGTCGTGTCGATGACGGGGCATCTCATCTCCGTCCCCGAGGCGCAGACGCCCGGCTTGCCAGATCGGGCGACAGGCAAATCTCTGCTTCAGTCGATCCTGTCCTTGAAGGACAGCGAGATTTCGGCAACACCTGGCGGTTAGTAATGGACACGATCAGCGGACACCAGGTGAGTCGGGCGACGAAGTTGATCTATGGCGCAGGCGCGCTCACAGACTCGATCAAGACATTCAGCTTCACGACTTTTCTCCTCTTCTACTACTCGACCGTTCTCGGGCTGCCCGGTACACTGCTTGGGCTGGCGATGTCGCTCGGACTTGTGTGGGACGCGGCCGTGGACCCGATGATCGGTCACATGTCTGATCAGTCCGCGGTGAAATTCGGACGCCGCCACAGCTTCATGCTGGTCGGTGCGGTGTGCGCAGGGGCGAGCTTCATCGCCGTGTTCAATCCACCCGCCGGACTTTCTACGGGCGCGCTCTTCGCATGGCTGATGGCGTCGAGCCTTTGTCTGCGATCGGGCACCTCGCTGTTCATGGTGCCGTATTACGCGCTCGGCGCCGAGTTGACGACCAATTACCACGAGCGCACGTCGATTTCCGCATATCGTGCCGGAGCGGTGCTCGCAGGGACGCTGCTGGCAATGGCGGCAGCCTTCCTCGTCTTTCTGCCGAACGATCCAGCTGCGGGCACCGATGCAAAGTTCGCCCGCGGGAGTTACGAATCGATCGGCGTCGCCTTCGGGCTCGCCATGGTCGTGATCGGACTCGGCGCGACGCTCGGCACGCTCGGACAGCGTGCGCGGCTTGTCACCGCGTCAGCCGGCCGAGCAAGCAGCCAGCCGCTTTCACGCACGCTTCTCGACGTGCTGCGTAACCGCCCGTTCCGCGTGCTGCTGTCATCGAGCTCGATCTCGACGATGGCAGCTGCGATCAACGGCGCACTCGGAATGCATTTCCTGACTTATCATGCCCGCATCGGCGCGAACGAGGCCATGACGCTGTTCTTCGCCGGCTTCTATGCGGGCGCGCTCGCAGGCGTGTTCGTCTGGATTCGCGTCGCACGCGTGCTTGAAAAACAGTATGTGTACGCTGCGACCACTCTGGCGGCCGCCGTCGTGGTGTCGGCAGGTTACTGGATCGTGGGAGAAGGACGGCCGTTTGGCACGGGACAATTGCCTGTTCTTGTGGTGCTCAGCAGCCTTACCGGGTTCCTTGGCATCGCGCCGGCGGTGATTGGCCCCTCTATGATGGCCGACATTACTGCACACGATGCGCTGCACACGGGCTCCCGGCGCGACGGCGCCTTCTTCGGGGTTTATTCATTCGGCCAGCAGCTGGCAACCGGGCTGGCCATCTTGTTTGCAGGCGCGCTCGTGGATCGCTTTGCAGGCCTGGTGCCGGCGCAGCCGCAACAGTCGACCGCGACGATCGAGCGTCTGGTGATGATTTCCAATCTGCTGCCCGCATTGATGCTCGCGGGAGCTGGTGTGATCGCTTTGCGGTACCGCCTGACGCGGCTCGAGGTGCAGACGGTCGGCTCCGAGCTCCCGTGCCTCGATTCCGCACGCGAGATATCTGAAGAACGCGAGATATCTGAAGAAATGAAAGGGGGTTCATGCAGCCCTTCGCCGTTGTGATCCGCACGTTCAATGAGGGCAAGCAGCTCGAGCCCGTCCTGGATGTGCGTGCGATGATGAATTCTGCTGGTGCAATGGGGGTGGGGCGGTGAGCGGCAGTTCTCGCGAGCTCAAACGAGGATTCGCGTGGCCGGTCGCCTTCGAGGACCGTCGCGAGCGCCTCATCCGCAGCCTTGACCAGCGGGCGGCCGAGCGGATGGCCACTTATGGGCCCCGCGCACGACCGGTCGTGCTGCTGGCGGACCGGTTCTGGTCGGCGATCTTCGATCTGCGTCGATCCTGGCGCGAGCGCGCGAACGCCGATCTGGCCGCGGCCACTTCGGTCGACGCCTGCATCGACGCAGTGGGCCGCGTCCTGTCGCTCAATCAGAAGCGCGGCGAGATCATTGCCTTCCTCGAGTGGACACGTGGCATCACGCCGCACCGTTTGTGCGAAATCGGGGTCGAAAGCGGCGGCACTCACCTGCTGTTCAAGCGGGCGCTGCCGCAGATCGAACTGACGATCGGCATCGATCTGTACGTGCGCCAGAAGCACCAACTGCGCACTTTCACTCCTCCAGGGCAGGAGTCGGTGTTAATCGATGGCTCGTCGTACAATCCGCAGACCTTCGCGCGCGTGGCAGAGGCGCTCGGCGGCCGGTCGCTCGACGTCCTCTTCATCGATGGCGATCACTCGTTCGCCGGGGCGGCCCAGGACTTTCAGCTGTACCGCCAGCTCGTGCGCCGCGGCGGTATCATCGCCTTCCACGACATCGTCGAAGATTCGTTCCTCCGCAGCGGACGCCGTACCCGCACGTATGTTGGCGAAGTACCCGAGCTGTGGCGGCAAATCCGGGCGCAGTACGGTGAGCACCGCGAGTTCGTCGATTCATGGACGCAGGATGGCTACGGAATTGGGGCGATCGTCTACGACCCAGACGTAGCAGTGCAACTCCAGCCTCCCGCTGCCCGATAGTGTGTTGATCGAGGCGATAGCCAGCAGAACTTCATGAACATCGTTGGCTGCGTAGGACTCTCTCACGAGTTACGCCAGACCTACGCGTCGCGATTGGATACCGGCATCAAGATGTTCGACTGGCTTCGGGTCAGTCGTTGGGAGTTGCCTGCCAGCACAGTTCTGTGTGCCGTGAACTCGCCGGGGCGCGTCAATGTCAAGCGTACCGACAACGCGGCCCAGTTGTACCTGGGTTCGGTCAGACACAAGGCAGGGACAACGCCGGAACCGCTCACCGACGTCTCAGGGCTGGCGGGTCACATTTTCTCAGGGCTGGAGGGCGAGCTGTACCTCGCATTCGAAAGCCGCGATGACGGGACATGTTGCGTCAGCGTCGACCCAGTCGGAATATTTCCTCTTTACTACTATTCGACACCCGAGTTTTTTCTGTTCTCCAGTTCCCTGTGGGCGTTTGGCAAACATCCAAACGTGTCGCCAGAGCTCGACGTGGACGGCCTGATCGGCATGTTCCTGTCGCAGGGGATTGTGGGAGGCCGCACTCTCCTGCGGAGCGTGACACGACTGTCGCCTGGCTACGCGGTGACGTGGAAACCGGGACAGGCGGCGACTGAAATCCCGCTCAATCGATTGAACCCGACGACTGATCTCTTCGACGAGACCTTCGACGAGCAGCTTGCAGCCGTCGATACTGCATTGCGCTCGGCCACCACGTGCTGCGACGGCGATATGCTGCTGCTGTCCGGCGGGCTCGACTCCCGACTGCTCGCCGGATACTTGAGCACGGCACACGGCGCCGATTTTCAAGCGGTGTCTCTCGGATCGGATCGGCAGTTCGACGCGGAGTTCGCTCAGGCGGTGGCGAGCCGCCTTGGCTGGCGCCATCGATCGATCGAGGTCGACACCTCCGCGTTCGTCGAACGTGCTATAGCCCAGGTGCGACACGAGCAGCTCACCGCCAGCTTCTGGGATCTCGGGTTCTGGCAGCTCGTAACCGATCTGCATATCACCGACCCTGCGCTCGTCGCCGGGTTCGGCGGAAACAATGTTCTGGAGCCGCTGCGGCACGACCCCGGCCAGACGGAGTTTACGTTCGCGCGCGTTTTCCACTCGTGCAATAAGTACGGTTTTTCTCCAGACACCCTTCGAACCTTGCTACGGGTCGAACATGTGGACGAGCGCATCGCTGCGGTGATCGAGCGTCTGCGATACGAATATGACTCGTTCGAATGCGAGCCCTTCCAGAAGGTGCTGATGTTCGACCTGTCACACCGTGCCCGCTTTCTCGTCGGCGCAACCGCCTGGCGACTTTCCTTCGGGATGCGTCTCCTGTTGCCGTATTTCCATGGCGATGTGCTCAATGCTTCACTGGCGCTTCCCGAGACAGCTTTTCGCGGCCGGAAGCTCCAGAAGGCCCTTCTGCGCCGTAGATTCCCGGATCTCGCAAGACTGCCGCTCGATACTGCCTCCTTTTTCACCCGGCCCCTGCTGCCGAGGTTTGATGAGAGAGTGCGTCATTTGTTCCTGCTCGTCTACGAAGGGCTGCTCAGTCGCCGTGAACGTCGCTACTATCACTCCGTATTCGACCTCAACGGACCGGGCTGGCGGGCCGTGCGCGCCGAAGCGGAGAAATCGCGCTCAAAAGCAGAATCGATTCTCGATCGCGAGAACCTTCATCAACTCCTGCCGTCGCCGGGCGTCGAGATACGCACTGGCGCAACCGATTTCTTTCAGGTGGGCAGCCGTGCGAAGAGCCTGCTCGCCTTCATGGTGTGGGCATCCGAGCATCTCTGACTCGAGACGGGTTATTCGTCCAGATCCTCGGGGTACGGTGTCGGGTCGACCGCCAGCAGCCGCATCTCGGACGTGTACCGTTCCCCCGCGCTGTCTCGAAGCCAGCAGCCCCCGGGGTCCGGAAGCATTTCCACAATCGATACGTGATCGAGCGAATCCGCCGCCGCAGATCGCTTCAACAGGTGAGCGAACAGCTCAACACACGATTGGCTGTCGAGGTCGAGGAAAATAGGCTTCGGTTCCGCGGAGCTCTTTGCGAAGACGTACCGCGGCACGTCGTTCTCGCGCGCCCACCTGCGAACGGCGAGAAAATTCCTCGCGTTGTCGCCAGGATCCGCTCGCCGCCGTTCTGCGACGCCGAACGTGCCGGCGGTAACCCGCCATTTCTCTCTCGCGACGACGAGGTCGCCAACGACGATCCGTGGGGAATGGGCGTCGCCCGGCCGGTCGAACGGATCGATCTGGAACGTCGCGCGCGACAGGATGGCATCGAAGAACACCGGAAATGACCACCGTTGCCCGGTCGTCACATCTTGTACTCGCACACCCGTGCTGGCGTGACACACATCGAAGTCGGCGATTGGCCGCGCGTTGACGTGGGTGACCGGGTCCTCAGGCAACAACAGTTGTGCTGCGTCTGAAAAAAACTCGCCGAGATTCAGTCGCGGGGAAACCTCATTGAGGATGGGCGGTGCGATCATGAGCGAGTGGAACATGTGACGCACGCGATCCGGCTCCGGGCACAATGCAAATATCCCCGACTGAAACATCGACGGCAGGCTCGCGTGAACCTCACCGAGCACCAACGTGCACTTTCCTCGTGCGAGTTCGGCGTGATCCTTTGCCGCAATCAGTATGTCCGGGTTGTGAACTCTCGCCATCGGCCAGCCCGGATGCGGCGCGTCGAACTCCGTCGCGACTACCGTCGTCAAACCGGCAGCGTCAAAACGGACGATCCGCTGACGCGCGTTTAAATCCAGTATGCGCTGCCACTTTCCACGATACTGCGCCGCAGCGGCCTGAATCGCCGACCATACCAGACTCACAGCATGGGGAAAGACGGCCGCGAGCGGTCGGGTATGCCCCAATGGAACGAGGGCGGCGACAGCCGGCAGGAGCTGCTGCACGATCGTGTAGGTATACCAGCGAAGCGACAGAAGAATCGGCAACAACCCCTGCATCAGGGCGTTCAGCAAATCTGCGCTCAACGCAAGCTCCACATCTCGCTCGCAGTCGATGTAGGTCAACGTTCGGCCGGCGTAATATTCGCCCGAGCGGTGGACAGACTCACGTGAATAGCCGCGCTCGAACTCTTCATCGATCTCGTCCAGGACCATGGCGAGCGAGCTGCTGGTCTCCATTCGCTCGCGAAGACGCGTCGACACGCTGATCAGCCACGTCAAATGCGACTCCACCGCCGTTCGAATTTCGCGGTCCTCAACCCGGGCAGCGAGCTCCGCGATCGTCCTCTCGGGATTTGTCCGCATCGGACAGTCCAACGTCCAGGTGATCAAGCCGCGCCGCTGCAGCGCGTCAAGTGCTGTGAAATCGTCCAGCGCCACCTGCGTGGCGATTTCCCGAGCGCTGCGACGTCCGTCGCACAATCGCAGGATCTCGATATCCTGGCCGGTCGCCTCAACCCGGCGGTCCGGCGGCATGAACACGGCGTGACCCTGCACACGACAAAGAGCCGAGCGTCGGGGTGCCAGCCACGGCCGGACGCGCTCGTTTTCTGCCAATTGCCCGGCGATCGCCGCAATCGGCCACGTCTCGAGAGACAACAACGTCGCTCGCGTAACGGCCGGGCCCCAACGCAGTTTTCCGTAACCGGATTCGTTGGAGAGGCGAATCCATTTGACGGGACCAAAGAACCCGATCGTGTCGTTCTTGGTCGTGTAGCGGCTCACGTACTTGAGCAGGGCACGTTCGTTCCAGCTGTTCTTGGACGTCAGGAGAGTCGGAACAATCCGGCGATTCTGCCAAAGTAACGCCCGACGAATGCCGTCGTGTTCGAGGATGCGAAGAAGATGCTCGGTCGAGACCGGACGTTCCTCGTTGTAAGCTCTCTGAAATGTGCTCGTGGCCTGACACGATCGTTCGAGCAGCGCGTTCCACTTCGACGCGTAGCTCTCAATGCTCTCCGACAATGCGGCGTCTATGACGCGCCGCGAATTGGCGGCCCGATAGATGCGCCGGCGCTGAGGTCGATTCGCGATGCCGGACGCAATATCAAAGAGCTCTTCAGCAGCGTGCGCGATGTCGCGCTCGCATGCGATCAACGAGTCGGCGGCAAGACCCACGGCGCCGCTGCGGAGCGGCTCGATCCACCGAATCGGAAACCCGGCACTTCGCAGAACGCCCCATGGAAACCAGCGCCAGCCCGCCGAGTCAGTCGGCGCCGTCATGTCGGAGACGCCCTGAATCGGGAGTCCAACTTTCGGTATCGCTGGCCTGCGCGATCGCTTCGAGGAACGCAAGGACCTCCTCCGATCCCTTCTCGGCGCGCAACTCGGCTGCGATGGACGACACGCGGCATCGGTACTTGGGCGACAGCAGAACCGACCGGAGGGCTTGCACAAGGACGCGATCGCTCAGACGCCACCAATCGCGCCTTATACCGGCAGCGAGGTCGTCAACGAACTGCGCATTGTACGGTTGGTCCCACATGACCGGCAACACAACCATGGGCACGCCTGCGGCCATGCACTCGAGCACGGTCCCAATCCCTCCATGTGTGACACATGCGCCAACCGCCGGATGCAAAAGCACCGACGACTGTGGGACAAACGGTTCGACACGGATCATCTTTGGTAACGGGAGGGGCGACAGCGCGTCTTTTCCTCCCGTAATCGCCCAGAGAACCGGGGCGTCGAGAGAGCCAAACGCCGAGAGAAGCGTCCGCAATCGATGCGCGGAGAGCGTGACCATGCTGCCAAAGGATACAAACACCACGCTCTGCTGAGGCTGGCTGTCGAGCCACTGCTTGAGATCGGGAGGCAAAGGCGCCCTGTGGACATCCAGAATGGCGCCAAATACGCGCCGATCCGGCGGCAACGCCAGATGCCGTTGCCGGTGCTCCAGCAGACCGAGTCCCGTGGCGAAATAATATTTCATACGCCCCGATGCGGTCGAACTCACTCGAGCACTCGTTGGTGCACGCGCGCCATCGCGCGGCGGAAGCTTCGTCAAAAGGGTGCACAGATCCGTTCGAGCCCTCGCCATTGCCCGAGGGAGGCCGCACCGGCGGAACCGATATATTCTCGCGGCCTCGCGATACACATTGTAGATGGAGCCCGCCGCCAGAATGCACAGCTCTCTCCATCTCGGCATCTGCTTGCCATACACCATGACGCTGAACGAGCCAGTGCGGTTGTGTAAGCCGCCCGCGGAGTCATGGAACACGACCGGCACGCCCAACTCGGCACCAATCCCGGCAAAGACGTCTGGAAACTGGTGATTGTCGACCAGAATGAGGTCCGGCGGCCGTGGCTTGAGCTCGTTCAGGATGCTCTCGACCATGTCAGCCGATCTCGCGAAAATCGCCGCATGGTAGTCGCGGTAATACACGTCGAGTGACGCCGTGAAAATCGTGCGCGCGCCGAATCCTCGCCGTGCTTCGGCGGCGATCGGCGAGAGCGCCGGCCCGATCCGGGTGTTCGCCAGACCGTAAGTCTCGGCGACGGCCGAGCACTCGTCGGGGAGGAGGCAGATCACTTCATGCCCGCGCGCCACAAGCATTGCCCCTACTTTCAAGAGCGGGACGACATGTCCCGAATCGGGGAGCAGCGCCAGAATGGCGACTTTCAAGCGGCGCATCCCTTGGCTCGTCTGGAGCGAGTTGGGTGAACGCCGCGCACCAAGAGATTACCGGTCTCGTTTAAGGGGAGCCTGGCTGGATACGCGGAACGGCGGGGTCCTGTCATTTGTTGTTGACGAGCGCGGATAACCGATCGGCAAGGCTTTTCTCGACATGGCGCGCATGTGCATGGATTCGCTCGGTGATCGCGGCTGCACTCGAACCGTCGGTGACGACTCGCAGCACCTTCTCGCGTGCGCGTTTCCTCCCACTCTTGCTTCGAAGCGAGGATGTGCTGAAATAGAAGTCGGTTGCATCGTACATGTCGTAGAGAACCCGTTTCTTGTAATCATCCAAACTCTGCTGTATCGGAGAGCCCTCGAGGTTTCCGAAGCATATCGCCGGCGTCCCGACCCTCCAGGAGTTTACGCAGAGGTGATACGTGTCGGTGACGATGAAGCGGTAACCCCTAATCGCGGCAAGAAGATCCCCCGCCGAGTACTGCGTTCCCCTGACCATCAAATGATTTATCGTCCGCCGGCTCCCCAGAATGTATCCGGCACGTACTGGATTGAGAAACCAGCTGCGGGGCACTCTCTGGAGCGCCTCGTGTATCGCAAACCATGGCAACCACTCGAGGTGAAGTCCAAGTTGCCGGGCTATCTGTCTCAGAAATCCGAGGATTGCCAGTGGCGGTGTCGTGCGGCCTCCAAAGAAAAATCCTACCCGGCGCGCGAAGGAAGCATCGATCCAGGTCGTCGTCGAGAGACCTGCCAGGTCTTCGTCGCGCAGCAGAAATGCGGGATCAGTGCCCAGCGGCATTGACGCGTAATCGCGCGTCACGTGCTGGATCTTTGCCGCCGAGATCGGCTCTCTCGCCCAGATCCCGCGGCAGTTCCGAAACAATCGAGTGAGGTGGTCGCCGTAGCAATCGTCCGCGTAGTCGGTCTGGCGGTTGAAAAGAATCGTGCTGCCGAAGATGATCACCTTACGCAGGACCGACAGCGGTGCGTCACCGAACAGCAGATATCGGGAAAGGACGTCGACAGCGCGTTCGGCCGACATCTGCCCGTTGAGGCTCAGAGCCAATCGAGGGAGCGCGTCCTCGACGAAATAGTGCCGGGCCTGGAGAAAATCACCCCACAATAGAATCGCATCATGATCGCACACGGCGTCGAAATGTTCGATAAGCGGCAGCCACTTGAACGGAAGCTCGGCTGAATTGACATACGGGTGAATGTCGCCAAGCTGGTCGGGCGGGTGTAGCGTGTACCACGAGAGGACGGAGGTGGGGACGGCTCGCTTCAGGACGCCGGCGGCCGCCAGATCGACGGTAAGCATCCCGGGGTTGGCGTATCCCGGGTTGGGCGCCGCGATTACCGCTATTCGCATGATTGGACGTAGTCAGTACCGGTCATTGGTTCCAGCCTCTCGTGCTGATGTGACACGTTTGGGCCTCGCCGCACAGCGTTTATAGTAGGACGATTCGATGAAGCGCGCTCTGAAGCATGGCATGACCGACATTGACCGCGTTCGCACGGCGCTCGACGCGGCGTACAAAGCCAATGCCACTCGGCTTTTGCCTTACGCACCGAAGATGGTATGGAACGGCGCTCGAGAGGCCACGGTCGCGGTGACCGTGATGTCGAAGTCCGTCGTTGCCAATTTCACGATCACCGACGAGGATGTCATCGTCGAAAGCAAGATCCCGTTCGTCTTCAGTTACTTCGAGGAAAAGATTATGAAGATCCTCTCCGAAGCGCTCGAGACATCGTTCGCGAAGGTACGGGCCACCGTCGCCTGATTGGACCGTCGCAGCGAGGGCTCATACAGTGCGCCGCAACCACCCGCCCTGATGGAAGGAAACCTTGTTCCGCTTCCATAGCTCATCGTCGCGGACAAAGTCGGTATTCTCCTTCAGGAAGTCATTCACTGCCTCATGGGGACCCGGCCCGAAGAAAGGAAGGACCGGATGGCCGTTAATGTTGGTGTCCTCAACGACCAGATAGGAACCGGCGGCGACGAAATCCTTGTAGGTCCTGAGTTCCGCGAGCACATGGTTCTTGGTATGGTCCGAGTCGAGGACAACCAGTCCACCGCCCGGTGGAAGGCTCTGTCTCACACGCTCAACCAAGCTGGGATCGATCGAGCTGCCCTCGAAAAGCCGAATCCGAGGATGCGCGAGCGTCCCCGCGGCGTCGGTCAATTTGATGTCGACGCCCGCAACGACTGCGCTCGGCGGCGCGCCCATGAGGTCAAGGAGGGAGGCAAAGTACAGGACCGAGCCTCCGCCGCATACGCCCGTTTGCAATATGAAACCGGGCTTCACACGATAGATCAGCTCCTGGTACAGCTGGAGATCCAATGGACACTGCAGGATCGAGTAGCCGAGGAATGTATTGCCGACCCAGGTACCGGGCGAGTAATACCACAAGAAATGAAATGCCGGCACAATCGTAACATCAGCGATCCGAAAGAGTAACTCGACCGTTCTGCTGAGCATCCTGCTGGGCATTTTTGATGTGTGCGGTGACCTGCGGCTCCGGATGAGCGGGAATTTAGAGGCTCACTTCGGCGTTACATCCTGAAAACCATGGGCCCAGATGACGAGATTCCCGTTGTAGCCAGACGTCGGCATGCAGATGCGGTAAATCGACCCGCTTTCCTGGACGCCATCGGGATCGCACACCGATTGCGCGCGCGCGAGGGTCGCAGTCGATGCCAGGACTACGACGATGAGGAGAGCTTTGCGAAAGATATACACTTTGGGCGCACCATTTGGCGGGATGCTTCGGCGCCTAGTCTGACCAAATCCGATACGAGCCGTCAAGAGGCGAGCATATCGCCTTGTCCTGCTGCCGGTTCGCCAGGCCGCCGCACTGATTACTTTGCATTACAATTGGCGCTGCTAGATGCCGAAAGTGGGAGCTGCCGCTACTTCGCAGGCACAGACAATCTTATGGCCAGGATGCCGTCATTCGCAGTCGTGATCCGAACGTTCAATGAACGCGCCAATCTCGAACGGGTCCTGACCGCACTGCAACAGCAGTCGGTCGCGCCACGCGAGCTGATCATCGTCGACAATGCGTCGACTGATGGAACGCCCGAGCTGGCGCGCGACCGTTCGGCATCGGTGATGGGGGAAAACGGCCGGTTCGAGGTCGTGACGATTCCTCGAAACCAGTTCAGCCACCCGAAATCGATGAACGCCGGAATGGCTGCGACCTCGTCGGCGATCGTCATCATGCTCGTGGGCCACGCGGTCCCGATAGGGGACCGGTGGGCGGAGTCGGCCATTCGTCACTTCGATCGTCCCGAGGTCGCTGGTGTGTACGCGCACGTGCGTCCCGACAAAGGCGCCGGTCTGGTCGAAGGGTTCATGTACGAGTTCGGCTATCAGCTCTCTCGTTTCAAGGGCTCGCCGCGCGCCGAGAAGAGCGTCGGCGTCGGCGTCTTCACAGCAACTAATATCGCGATCCGGCGAGCGATGTGGGCCCAGCATCCATTCGATGAGAGGTATGGCACCGGTGGCGAGGATTCGCAATGGGCGATGTGGGCCCTCGAGCAGGGGTATCAAATCATCTGCGATCTCGGCTTCAGCGCCCGCCACAGCCACGGGCTCAACGTGTTGCAGTACTTCAAGCAGATCCAGGCATGGAACCGGATGGCCGAACAGCGCCCGTTCGATCGCGCCCAGTTGGAAACCTATCGGTCATTTGGCAGCGATCGCGTGCCCGCCGCGCCGTCCGACGGCGAGGAACCATCTGCAGCAATTGAACATAAACGGTAACGTCGACCTTGTTGAGGACAGAACGATGACCGTCAGTCCCAGATCCGGCGAACTGAAGCCTGCCGCAGCGAACCCAGTCCTCCTGAGAGACCGGATCGAGCGCCTGCTCTGGCATCTCGACCAACAGGCGACGAAACGCCTGATTGCGTACGGCCCACAGGGACGGCCGCTCGTCGTGTTTTCCGATCATGTATCGGCGGCGATCTTGCAGCTGCGTCGCTCGAGGCGGGCGCGCGCCGCCCGTGACCTGGACACGGCCACGTCGATCGAATCAGCGATCACCGCAGTCGGCCGTGTGTTGCCGCTGAATCAGAAGCCCGCGGAGATCGTTGCTTTTCTCGAGTGGACGCGCCGTTTCGCCCCCCATCGGCTGTGCGAAATTGGCGTCGAGAGCGGCGGCACCCACCTGCTCTTCAAACGGGCGCTGCCACAGATCGAACTGACGGTCGCCATCGATCTGTTCGTGCGGCACAAGGCACACTTGCGCTATTTCGCGCCGCCAGGGCAGCGCTCGCTGTTCGTCGACGCTTCGTCTTACGACCCGAGGACGGTCGATCGCGTGAAGCAGGCGCTCGACGGGCAGCCGCTGGATCTGCTGTTCATCGATGGCGACCATTCCTTTGCCGGCGCGGCGGCAGACTTCGAGCTTTATCGCCCGCTGGTGCGTCCCGGCGGCATCATCGCGTTCCACGACATCGTCGAGGACTCTTTCATCCGAACGGGTCGGCGCGCGCGGGCCTACGTCGGTGAAGTCCCCCAGCTGTGGCGACAGATTCGAGCTCACTATCCCGAGCACCGGGAGTTCGTCGAGTCCTGGACGCAGGACGGCTATGGCATCGGAGCGATCGTCTACGACCCGGCCGTGGCGGTTCGACTCGAACCCCCCGCTCACCACTAGACTCGCGGCCGCGCGATCCAGTTCGCTCGGCCGGCTCGGTTCGAGCCGGGGTGCCGCGCAGCCGAACCCGAACACGTCGATGAACATTGTGGGCTACGTTGGCGTCTGCCGCGTGAGTCGCGGATCCTTCCGGTCGGTGAGCGCCGGCTGTCTTTCGTGAGCCTAGTCCGCGGCGGCCGAGGGGCGAACGTGCGCGCCCTGCCGGCTTTGTTAAGTTAAGATGTCAGCTCATGTCCTCATTGCTGGCCGTGGCTTGGGTCGTGTGGCCGTTCGTGATCGCCGGCGGTCTCGCGGCGGCGGTCCTGCTGCTCATCTTGGGGCTTCGATTGCGGGGCCGGCACGTGCTCGCGTCTGTCCTCGCTGCACAGCCGCCGGCGGCCCGGTGCGTGCGCGAGCCGCGCCTCACGTTTGTCTGTCCGGTCACGAAGCCGGCGGTCGCTGCCGACCTCCTGCTGGCGGGCCTCGACGACCTCAACGAGCCGGCCGAGCGGATTCTGTACGACAACACGGGGGGCCGGGCGCTGGTCGCCGCGCGGCTGTTCAATGTGTTGGCGCCGGAAGTGCGGACCGAGTACGTGGCGTTCTGCCACCAGGATTGGCGGCCGCTCGACCGCGACTGGATCGCTCGGACGCTGGCCGTTTTCGAGGCGCATCCCGCGTGCGAGATGGTCGCCCAGATCGGAATCGCCGCCGACAAAAGGACGTTCGCCGGGCGCATTGTTAAGACGTTCGGCTATATGGGACGGGCTGGAAGCCACCTCCTGCATGCGCCCGACGAGATATGCTTCGTGCTGCGCACCGCGCGCGTGCGTGAATGGCCTTTCGACGAGGCGCACCTGCCCGAATTCCACTACTACGCCGTCGACTACGCGTACGAACTGCAACGCCGCGGCCTGGAAGTTTGGTCGACGCCCGCTTTGGGGTACCACGGCAAGTCGCTTGGCGCCGTTTGGAGCCATGACTTCCGGCGAGCGCGAAAGATCCTCCGCACGAAGTACGGACCGCGCATGGTCCGCGCCCCCACCGGCTGGATTTGACCCACTTCGTACGGCTCACACGGGATTACGCCCTAACGATCACATCGCCCCTCGAACGTGATGACCCAGTTCGTCTTGCGGAACTCCGGCGCCATCACCACCGCGAACAGCTGTGAGCCATTCGGCGTGAACCCTGCAAGTGCCGCGACAGTGTTGCCCCGCTGCGATTCCGGGTAGCCGGGCACGTTGAAGTGCGTGAGCTGCTGGAGACGACTGCCGTCGGAATTCATCATCATGAACTCGGTCTTCAGCGACAAAACATTCAATGAATTGGGATCGTCCCGGTACGGATACGAGGACATGAAAACGATTTTCCGGCCGCTTGGGGAATAGAACCCGTGCTCGTCCCACACGTTTGGCGTGTTCGTCAAGTTGCGCACCTCGCCGGTCACGAGATCGAGCGAATACTGGTCCTGACCGCGCGCGTCTTTGAGCCCGATATCCGCTGTAACGAGCAGACGCCTGCCATCGGGTGACATATTGCCTGGCTCGATCCATCGTGCGCCGGCGGGCGTGATGTCGCGCTTGTTGACGAATTCCGGCGCGCCGTCCGGGCTCACACGAAAATCGGAGACGTACAGTGTCCATGCCCCGAACGCATTGACGAACACATTGCCATCGACGATTTCAGTCCACATGGCCTTCGTGCCGTCGGGCGTGAACCCACCCACGAACCCGTTGCTTGGGTTTTTCTTGAAGTCCGTCATTTGATACCAGCGATCCCCAGTCGGCGTCGTGATCCAGATGTTGAGCCATATACCGCTTTGCAGCAGCCCCCGCTGCCACGACTTCGGCATCCATTGGAACTCGTGGTTGTCTCGCTCGACGCCGACCATCAGCCAGTTCCCGGATGAATGCCAGCTGATCATCGGTTTGTTGCGGTCCACTCTCGGCCCGCCGGGACGCGCCTCACAAGTGATGCACGTCGCGCCCTCCCTGCGACGGGCTCGATTCGTGTAGACCTGATAGACGCCTTTCGCATCCAGATACGTGAACGCGTAGAATTCGCGGCCGGGCAGCTTATCCACATTCTCGAATTCCGCAGGTTGTTTCTCGACGCTTTTCACCTTGCACGCGGGATCGTCGGCGTAGAAATCGCGAGCGGAAGGGGACTTCGCGCGCTGCGCGACGGCAGCGGCTGGAACGAATCCCCAAAGCATCACTGTTAGCGCGCAGACCACGCCCAAGATCCCAAATTCAGGTCGGCGATAGACAGTTCTGTTGGGCATGGCAGTCATCGGCTCTGTTGGGCATGGCAGTCATCGGCGCGCCACAATGCACGCCATCGCTCTATGGTAACCGATGCTTCACATCACAGGTGCAAAGTCGGTACCCACGACTTGCCGAATTAACTCCTTTGACGTCCTCGTCTCAGACCGGTCGGCCGATCACGCGGCGGATCACCTCGCCGAAATACAGACGCTCGAACACTGATGCTGGGAGATAGCGGCGCAATGTAATCAGGGCAGACGCGCGGCGCCCGACAAGATAGCGCAGCCGAGGCCGCCTCACCACGAGCGCCTGATGAACGGCTTGCGCAACATCGAGGGCAGTGGTCGGGGCTGTGGCGACGAGCCGATCCGTCAACTGTTCCGCGGCCTGAAACCATTCGTAGTAAGGACTCGCCGGCTCCAGCGCTGCAGCAGCCGTACGCCGATTCGTACGCCAGATCTCGGTCTGCACGATGGCCGGTTCCACCAGCGTTACCTGAATTCCCAACGCACATACTTCCAACGAGAGGGCTTCTCCAAATCCTTCCAGGGCGTGCTTAGAAGCGCAGTAGGCACTGAGAGCCATCGAGCCCAACAGGCCACCGACGGAAGAGACGATCACGATGCGCCCTCGGCGAGCAGCGCGCATCGCGGGCAAGACCGCGCGCACCATCGCCATGGTGCCGAAGAGATTCACGTCGAACACAGCCCGAATCTCGGCCTCAGACAGATCTTCAAAATAACCGCGAACCTGGAACCCGGCGTTGTTCACCAGGCCGTAGATGCCACCGTAGCGGTCGATGAGGGAGTGCACTATTCCATTTATGCTGTCAGGGTCGGTGACGTCCAACGCCTCGACTTGCAGGGAGAGGTTCCTCCGGCTCGCCTCCGTATCCAAGGCACCGCGGCGGCTCAGGTCGCGCATGGTGGCGCACACCGTGTGGCCCTGTGCAGCTAGATAGAGTGCCGTCTCTAATCCGATCCCAGACGATGCGCCGGTGACCAATACCGGCCGGTTCATTGTACCGTGAAGATTAGGGTTCGGGCAAAGCTCAGGTTTCGTTTTTCGATCGGAGATAACCCGGCTTCTCTGAAGAGACTCAGCCACTCAGGACTGCCGACCGGCTTCTGATTGGAGAGAGCACAAAGCTGACCACATCGATAGTGCCGTCGCGCCTAGTCTGACCAAATTAGATGCGGGCCGTCAACAGGGCAGGTCCGAATCCCTACGACCTGCACCAACTTTGCCGTTTACGCAGCTTCTCGTTAAACGGTTGAATGTCATCGGTGATGCCATCCTTATCCAGCAGCTGGTAGAACTCGTGCGCTTCGGCTTGCGTCCGGTAGCTCATGACAGTCGGACTTCTGTTTGCGGTCCGTCGAGGCGCGTCGGCAGGGCTATTATCCGCAAAAGTTCTATAGCAGCTAGATAGAGTGCCGTCTCCAATCCGAGCCCAGACGAGGTGCCGGTGACTAATACCGGCCAGTTCATTGCACCGTGAAGATCACGGTTCGGGCAAAGCTCAGGTTTCGTTCTTCGATCGCAGTGAACCCGGCTTCCTTGAA
>Ga0068859_100000966_pt1 | contig 29420 bp, 18 predicted proteins | sample KBSSwiS22_FD_66585 | JGI IMG/M metagenome (GOLD analysis project Ga0068859, IMG submission 66585) | Switchgrass rhizosphere microbial communities from Kellogg Biological Station, Michigan, USA - KBS Switchgrass S2-2 | ecosystem: Host-associated > Plants > Roots > Rhizosphere > Soil ...
CGGCGAAGTAGCATTAGCGAATTTTTTGTTTGGGTGAGGTGGTGTAACTCAGGACGCGAGATTCATCCGGCGAAGTAATTCTAGAAAGCGTGAGTCCGAGCGTAGCGGATCGAATATTGGGTTTACCTTAAGTTGTGTCATCCGATGATCACGGGCCCTGATGGCTTTCTCCAGATAACCCAAAGCCTTCTCCTTATCGCCAACGCGCACAGCAATCTCCGCAGCTTCGTTGTCGGGCTGTTGTCGACGGGATCGAACCATCCAGTAACCGCGAAGACCGTGAGCACGGTAAGCCTTCCGTTCCTCGGGATCGAACCCGCCAATGCGCTCTCGTAAGGCCTCCCACTCGCTTGTCCTGCCCATTTGCTCGTAGCAATACATTGCCTCGACATGCCAGGCGCCGAAGACGTTATTCATCTCGTCAACCGTTCGATATTTCTCCGCCGCCTCATCATAGCGACGTGCCCAGAAGAGTACCCGTCCGTAATCCGCCAGCACGGGGGCAGAGACGGGATCCAGCACGAGCGCGAGTTTCATCTCAGCTTCGGCTTCTTCGAAGCGACCCATTTCGCCGAGGAACAGTCCCCGCCAGTGATGGGCGGTCACATAGCTGGACTTCAGTTCTATTGCACGACGGAACTCGCGATCAGCGGCCGCCCAGTTCCAGTCGTAAAGCCAGTGAACCAGGGCAAGCGAGTTGTGCGCTTCCGCGAGACTCTCATCGATTTCAAGCGCCTTCGTCGCCGCTGCACGGGCAGCGTTGAATGCTTCGGCTGGAGGCAAATAAATATACGCGCCGAGCAGACCGTAGCAGTCTGCTAAACCTGCATAGGCGAGTGCGTATTTGGGGTCTCTGTCTATCGCTCGCCGGAAATACTCGATGCCTTTGTAGTAGTCTTCTCCTTTACGCCTGTTAAAGAAGTAACGACCTAACAGGTAAAGCCGGTAGGCTTCCTCGTCGCCAGTCTGCTGGCGCAAGGATTGGCTCAATTGCGCGGCGCTCGGCGTCACTCCGAGCCTCTGTGTCACATCTCTAACGATCTGCCTCTCGATCGTCAGCAATTCGGAGGGGCGTACTGCGTACGTGCCGCCCCACATATTATTGCCGCTATTTGCGTCGATCAGTTGTACTTGAACATTGAGCCGCTCGTCATCGACCGCCAAACTTCCGGTCAGTAGCGTCTCAACCCCGAGTGACTGCGCCATCGTCTTAGGGTCAAGCTGCCGTCGCTTATAACTCAACACGGAATGATGCGATGGCACTGCGAACTGTGGCAGACCCGAGAGCCGTTCGGTCAGTCCGTTGGCCAGGCCGTCCGCTAACTGCTCACTGTAAGAACCTTCGATGCCACCGCTGAATGACATAACGGCGATCGAGGTTCTGGGTTTACTGCGCGAGCCCGAAAACCCCAACAGCAATCCGAATAGTAAGCAGAGCGCGCCAATAACGACGGTGGGAAGGACGTATGCGCGGTGCTGTCGGACGAACCGTTTTGAGCGATACGCTACCGAGTCGCCCTTCGCGGTTATCTTTCGCCCCGCGAGGTGAAGACGGATGTCATTTGCGAGTTGTTCGACCGATTCGTAACGTCGAGCAGGTTCGCTCCGTAACGCCTTCAGCACAATCCGGTCCAGATTACCCTTCAGTTCGCGGTTTACTTCATCCGTGTTTCTACCTAATGCGTTTGAATTCGTGATGACGTCGCTCGGCTTGCGTGCCGGTTGAGCCTCGATGGACCGCAAAATCACATCCGGCGCCTGGTCGCTAAACTTGTATGGATGTTCGCCGGTTAGGAGAACGTAAAGCAGCACGCCCAGCGAATAGACGTCGCTAGCTTCGGTCGGCGCTCGCCCGCTCAACTGCTCAGGACTCGCGTAGCGCGGAGTCATCACGCGGTGAGCCGTAGCCGTATGGTCGCCAGACTTTCCATCGAAGTCCAGATTCACGAGCTTGGCGATCCCGAAGTCGAGGAGCTTTGGCGTGCCTTCATGCGTGACCAGAATGTTCGAGGGTTTTAGATCGCGGTGAATCACGCCGTGCTGATGCGCATAAGACACCGCCTCGCATACGTTGAGGAATACGTCGAGCCGTCCCACGGTCGATAAACGAGCATCAGTAACATACTGATCGATTGGTTCCCCTTCGACATATTCCATGACCAGGTAAGGCAGTCCGTCGGCAGTCGTCCCGCCATCGAGCAAGCGCGCGATATAGCGGTGTTCGAGTTTGGCTAATATCCGGCGTTCGTGCCTGAAGCGATGAATAATGAAGTCGGTAGCCATCTCGCGTTTGACAAGTTTGACGGCGAATCTTTCGGGCGAGTCGCCGTCATCGCACCATGCCTCATAGACGGCTCCCATTCCGCCGCGACCTATTTCTCGTACCAGCGCATAACCCGAGACGCGAGCGTCATCCGACGATCCCCAGCACTCCGCGTCGAGAACTCGGGCAGCCATTTCCGAAGCCGTTAGGTGAAACGCAGGTCGTTTGAGGAGATGCTGATCGTTCTCGTAGGCAGTAAGGAGTGACGCAACATCTGCCATAACGGCCACATCGCCGCCGCATGCCGTCGCCAGAAAGTCCGCACGCCTGGCGGCATCGCATGCGAGCGCCTGGTGGAAAAGTCTCTCTACTATTTCGGAGTGTTCGTTCTCACTCATGCGAAATTCCGCGGTTCAACTCTCGCGCTAACCACGCGCGCGCAAACTTCCAATCGCGCTCAACCGTCGAATCCGAGACCTGAAGTACCCTGGCGGTCTCCTCTATAGAAAGACCTCCGAAGAAGCGCAGTTCAACGACGCGGCTCTTCTGTGGATGGAGGCGGGCGAGCCGGCGCAGAGCTTCATCGAGCGCGACCAGGTCGTCGCCCTCCGCTTGCGCGACGCGATCAATCTCCGCAATGGCGAGTTTCAATCCGCCGCCGCGTTTATCGCGCGTATGTCCGCGTGCGTGATCGACGAGCACGCGACGCATCATCTGGGCAGCCACGCTTACGAAGTGCTCGCGGTTGCGCCAGGACATACCATCCTGCGCCGCGAGGCGTAAGTAAGCTTCATGCACCAGAGCTGTCGGTTGCAGCGTGTGGTCCACACGTTCACGCCGGAGATAATTTCTGGCCAAACGTCGCAATTCATCGTACACGCGGACGAGTAGGTCATCGGACGTTGGCGGTGCACGTTCAGGGTCGGGTTCGGTTGGTTCGCTGACCTTTCCTTTCGCGGCCATATACCTCTTCAGCTTGTGGAATGGTCTTGGACTTGTCTGGGTGAGACGGGTCAGATTCTAACGGAAGCTCCTACAAAGCGAAACCCTCGTTTCCGACCTCGCACGCGCGTGTCTTACCGGCTGAACTTTTGTGAAGGAATGTCGAGGCCAAAAGCGCGTTTAGCTTAGAAGCAAACGAATGCATTCTCCCGCGCTCCCGCGTTGTTTAGTTCGGCTGTTTGTTGAGCAGGAACTTAATGGCTTAGCTAAACAAAAACAGGCAAGACAGTTTCATGCTTAGTGGGGCCGAAGTCTGTCTTGCCTCGAACACAACACCCTAAAGCTAAGGAGAGTGTCCATGATTAAACTAAACAACGCCGCGCAATGGCGCAATAACGTTCCAGGTGCGGAGCGCGCTCGCGGGCTACTTTTTTCGATTGCGCCATTTAGGAAGTGTTTTCTCAGCGGCGCGATTTTCGTAATTTCACTTTTTGGAATGACCTCACCAGCAAACGCCCAAGTGGTTTTCGGAAACGCCTCGTATGAAGTCGCAGGAGGCACTGTTCGTCCTGCACCCAGCTTTCGCGTGAAGTTTTGTAAGGCTGACCCGAATAAGAACTTTGCTTTGATCCCTGGTGCATGTACTACATCTTCAACCCCAACCAACAGCTCGGGGTTCTACGAACTCGTTCTTGAAAATGGAGTCGGTTGGTACTACATGTACACGTGGCGTAATGACTGGTCCTGGGGTTCTGAAACCTACCCAGTAAGCGAAGCAGTCTTTGTCGATGACTTTCTGGACCCCTTTGCGACGCGCGTAGACGGCTTTTCTTCGAAGCCACGAGCGCTTCCGCCCGTTCCGGTTAACCCAGCTCATAACGCCTTCAATCAACCCATTAGTTTCACTCTCAAGTGGAGCGATGGATTGGACTCACAACGGCGCGATCCGCGTTGGCCAGTCACGTACGACATCTACGCCAGCGGAAATGAATTCCCTGAGAACCTGGTCTTTTCAAATATCCCTTGTAACGGGACCGGAACCTGTTCTGTAAATGTCAGCGGACTTGCCTATACGACGCGATACCAGTGGCGCGTCGTCGCCAAAATAAGGTCAGCGACACCTATTCCAAATTTCGGCGACACCGTCCATCTGACGAATTCTGCGACGTTCAAATTCTCGACCGGATTTGACCCAAGCACGCCGACTTATTCATTCCGCACCGACAACGGTCGGTACCTTAATGTACCTAATGGAGGAGGTGGCGACTTCAACGCAACCACCACCTTCATCAGTCCTCTCACCTCGCAATTCAAGATCATCGACGTTAACGGTGGCTCCTTGATGAGCGGCGATACGGTGCACATCCAAACCAGCAAGAACTACTACCTGATGGCCTTCGGCGGCGGAGGTGGGGACGTTGCGACGAGCGCGTGGGCCCAGGCGTTCGAAACGTTCCGCATAATAAAAGTCGGTGGCACTGGCCAAATCGGTAACGGCAGTTCCGTTGCTTTGCTCGGCCCAAACGGCATTCATTACCTGGTTGCTGAAAATGGCGGCGGCGGAACGGTCAACTGCAACCGTACCTCAATTGGACCATGGGAAACCTTTACACTGGTCCAGTAGTGATGCTGGGTCACCAGACGTGTCCTCCCACGTGGAGTGTCCGGGCCGCAGGCCATTTCGGCGGTCCGGACATTAATCTTTTCAGCTCAGAGAGGAGAGGTGAAAGATGAGAATACTCACACGCTTTCTGTTCACATTCATGATCATCAGCATTAGCTTTGCGTCCTCCGCCGGACAGGAAAATCTCGGCACGCAGGCTCCGCCTGACAGTAATAAGTCAGAAAGCCAACCGGCAATTGAAGACCAGGCCTATTTGTTGCTCGATCAAGTGATCGCGGGCATTGGCTCCCTCAAATTGCCGGAGAACCGCAGTCGACTGGAGATGATGGCCGCCGATCTGCTTTGGAAGCGCGATTCGGATCGCGCTCGCTCTTTGTTCTTGCAGGCTGCCGGCGACGTTGTGGAACTGGCGCAACAAAGCGCTGGCAAAGGCAACGAACCATTCAGCCGATACCAATCAAGTGCCGAGTTGCGTCAAAAGCTTATTTTGACGGCAGCTCAGCACGATGCGGTGCTGGCCTACGAACTGTTTCGGAAAACTCAACCGAAAAGGGCCGAACTGGCGGAAGCAGGTAGAGCCGAGAATGAAGGCTACATCGAACAGCTCCTGCTTGCTGAAGTCTCACAGATCGATCCGAAATTTGCGCTGAGTAAAGCGGAAGAGATGCTCGACCGCCGCGCCTATTCGCTCGCCATTACATCAACGCTGGCCCAGCTTCAAAAACAAGATGAGCGCGGAGCGATGCAACTGACAGAAAAAATTCTCGGTTCTCTGCGAGCAGATGTTCTCCTCAACAGTTATGAGGCCATTAACCTCACGCTGGGACTGCTGCGAGCAGGACCACGTACGGCTGAAGCGCCGACCGGCAACATGGCGCAATTGAGTGTGTCCGCGTATCGGCGCCTTCTTGAGACCGCAGCCACAGCCGTGCTCAAACAGTCTACAAACACGGTCCAACGCCAGAACGCGTCATCACCAAAGCTGGACCAGCAGAACGCCAGAGACTTGTTGGTGAATCTCCGTCCACTGTTGCCGCAGATCGAGCAACACCTGCCGGAACGTTACCAGGCCCTACGTCAAAAGATGAACGAGTTGAAAAACGCTCACACCGGTTTCGACCGCCTTACTTACCTTACGCAAAATGGCGCATCTAACAATCTCCTAACGGCTGCGAGCACAGCACCACCCGCGGTCCGAGATCGTCTTTATCAGCAGGCCGCTTTCAAAGCCGTTGACGAGGGAAACTTGGATAGCGCGCGTCAGATAGCCAACGACCAACTCGATTCGGAGATGCGCGCGGCAGTTTTTGGGCGGATTGCAGCGCAGGAGCAGGTCAGAAAAGACAAGACCGTTCAACTTGAAGATCTGCGTCAGACCCTGGCTGAGACGACCTCAGATCGCGATCGGCTTCGAGTCTTCCTACAATTGGCCCAACGCACAGAGTCAGACAATCCCGAACATTCCGGACAGGAGTTGACTGGGGCGTACGTATTAGTAGCGGGTCGAGCAACGAATTACGAGCAACTGCAAAATAAACTACAAGTCATTCGCGCGTTACGCGCCAGTGATCCTGCACGAACTTTTGAGTTACTACAGTCGGGCATCGATCAACTCAACGAGCTCATATCTGCTGCCGCGGCGCTTAATGGGTTCGAGGTGGAGATGTTAGTTTCGAACGAGATGCCATTACCTGGAAATGGCCAACTCGGAGCGATGGTCGTTCAGTATGGACAGGAACTGGCGCTTTTGGCGAAGAGCGACTTTCGTCGCGCGGTGGCGGCGGCGGAGCAATTCCAGTATCCAGAGGCTAGCCTTTTCGCTCGTCTGTCGATAGTCGAAGCGGCGCTCGAGCAGCGTGTGAGTATCTTGAGAATTCGGCCCATTGAAAAGTAGAGGTTTGGGCGACTATTACGCCCGGAGGCCTGAATGAAGCGGAGCAAATTCAGAGACATCAGATCATTGCAATCCAATGTACGGCAAGAGAGTCATGTAACGCGCCTTTGGGTTCGCCTACACTTCTTCGAGAGAGTGCACTTTGCTAGCGCAAGCGAGCAGAGATAGCTTATGATGCGTCCAAATCAAGGCCGTTTACCGATGGCGCCTAGTCCATCTTTTCATGCAAGCCCTTGATACTGAAATATTTACCGCCCGCTTGGCTCAGTAACAGGGTTCGCGCTCACAACTTCAAGATTTTCAGCAACTTACAAACATGATTTTTAATGTTGACGGGAATGTTGACGGCAAGTCAGAAATTGCCGTTATTCACCCGTGAATTCTTTCTCATCCGCCCTGCTGTCTCAGAGAACCGAACTTACTAAGCAGTGAATAGTTAATATCTCTTGTCCACTGGTGGGCAGTGAGTTGAACCATTACTGCGAAATTAACTCCTGTGCCTCACGCCTTCCTTCGACATTCTTCAACACAACAAAGAGAAAAAAGAAGCGGGTACCGAGTCCGTGATTCACTAAGAATCTACAAAAGGAACCGCTGTATTGAGATTTCTACTTGGCGTCCTCGTTGGTTACAGCCTACGAGGCAAACAGAAACTGCTTATCAGATTTCTTGTGACGCTGGCGCTGTTTGTGTACGCCGTTTTGCCAGCCACCGCGCTTTTGGCACTGCGTCTTGACGTCCAACGTGAGCGCCGGTCTAGACCAGCTCAAGCCAGGGTGCCAAGGCTCAAAGGACTGAGCTATGAAGACGCTGAGAGGAAGCTTCATGCCGCTAATTTGAAGATTCGACTATTAGCGACACGTTACGATTCGGCCCTTCAACCTGGATCGATTATCGACCAAACTCCCGCACCTGGCGAGGAAGTAGCTTTCGGCTACTCAGTTGGCGTTACCGTTAGCAGAAGGGATTTCGCTGGCCCAGGTCCATAAACTCAAACCTCATGCATTGGACCAAATAAGGCCACACGCGGCGTTCTTGGCTATCCAGCCTCCTTGTCTCTCAATAGGCGCGACACTGAAATCGTTTTGTCCAGAGACACGGAGGTTTTCACGTATCAGATTCCTCCGAGGTTGCTAACATGAAAAATGTTTTCTCTCTTCGCAAGCGTTCATTCCTCTCACCTGTCTCAACTGGCTTTACGTCGCATATTTTCGCTGAGGTTGAATCCTCCAATGAGGGCGAATACAGGTGGGTCACAACATGCTTACCATTGCCGATTGCCGGCGCAGAGTCCAGATTGAATTCTTTTTGGGCACAAAGCGAGAGCGTCGTCGATCCCTGGCCAAAATCAACTTGCTTATTGCCATTCTCACGCGCTTTCGTGACGCGCTCACCAAAGAGATCGCGTTAATCGAGAAGGCCAAAGCCAAATAGGTATCTGGAAACAATCGCGGGCCAACTTGCAACTTTAGCTACTCATATCAAGTGATGACCGGGAGCGAGTTGGCCTGCGGTGTCAAGACTTACTCGAGTCAACTTCTGCTCGAGAAGAAACGGAGGCAACTAATGCCAACGACTAAACATGCACTGCTCGATTGGGTAATGGATGTGCCAGAAGATGCTGAAATAGGAACTGACGGAGAGGGATTCGCTTTGCTGGCAATTCTTGGTACCAACGTTCACTTGTTAGAAGTCGGTCATATTCCCAACGCGGAAGAACTCTATGCTGAGGCGATCAATCAGGCAATGCTGGAACGACTACAGCGGATTCATGCAGCAGGTGGAGAAACCGAGACCGGCGTAATAATAGTGACATTTCAAGGTTACATATCAGGCATTCCCTGTCTGTTCTCTACAGACTTCAATACGGCGTTCATATTCAAGAATACGGAACAGGCGGAAGCCTTTATCGCAGAGTTCGCAGACGAGCTACACAATCCGCAAATTCTCGATTGCCCCTAATCCTACCAGCGGACAATTTTGCACTGAATTCCTTTGGGCCTGCCTCCGTAGACGCAGTCGTTCGCGCAAATCAACTCTTTTACCGAAATCTAAAAAACTATGGGACCCTCGCGATCTCGTCCGAAACATCTCGCAAAGAAGCTCTTGCAAATCCGGCTCAGCTTAGGAGTGTCTCAAGGAGAGATGGTCAAACGACTTGGTGTTCAAGACCTGATCCATTACACGACTATTTCCAAGTACGAACTCGACAAGAACGAACCACCGCTCGCTATCCTGCTCGCCTAGGCCCGCCTCGTAGAAGTTCCTGTCGAACAAATCATCGATGATGAAATCGAACTAACAATTTGATTTCCGTAAGAGCACTGCGATCTTTCCTACCTAATCACTCTCCAACATCAAGTCGACGCGGCGCTTTCAGTGTCGATGTTGAAGTTCCAATCAATAGCTGAGTCAGCGAATTCAATAACTCACTCCCCTACACTTTACCAATCCAAGTAAAGAGCGATACGGAAGCCTTCGCTGCGGAGGCCGTAAAGGGTCTCCGCTGCGCTCCGATGAACTCCGCGAACTACAAAACAGTTCGCTCCGCCCTTGACTGCCTTCCTCGCTGCGGCTTAAGAGTTGACAAGAGCTGCTAACGCAGCTCAAAAACCGGAGCGCTTCAAAGCTAGCAATTATTACCAAGAACGGCGTTAACCGTGAGTATTGTCTTCATAGGTCCTGCGAGCTACATTCGGCTCTTTCATAGTGAAATTCCTTGGGCAAGAAGAGTTCTCGATTAACAGCAGATAGTTGACCAATCACACTCCTAACAAAGGTGGCTGGCAAGGACAACACCGGGTGCGGAAATGTGTATTGGAGAGAGACGCAACCCGCGATGAATTAGTGCCAAAAGGGAGACGAACAGCTATTAAAGTAAGGAATCTGCTGTGTTTTGAGATGACGCTATCCAGTTTGCATTTCCAACAGATGGTAAGGTTGCTGCATGGCTTGATGAGTTGACTGTTCAAGTGGCCGCGCGCAGACGCGTCTCCTCGGCAGGCAATGCAGAGGAGACGCCCTATGCTTCACAGGTCTACTTAATCCTGTAAGTGATTGAAAACATCGCGCCGCCGGTGAAGTTCTTCTCGATCGGTAGCGCTCCGGTCAGCGCCTCAGGAACTTCCTGTCCAAAGGTAAAGCCGACGAGATTCTCTCTTCGGGCAGCGTGGAAGCCTCCAGTAATAAACATCGTGTCACGCAATAAGCCGAGGGAGAGCCCTACGATGAACTCAGGTTCGACCGTACCGTTGCGGTTACTCAATACTAGCCCCGTGCTAGGACCGATCGACGCGTCCTTGTTGCCGAAAAGGTTGAAGCGTTTGAGCGGCGCGTTGAGCATGATGACTCCGCTCGGTTTGAAACCAGAATTCTCTTCGAAGCCGAAGACTGTCCCCAATTTAGTCCCGCCCTGACCATCCGGCACAAGACCTGATTGCCGGATGATGCGGCGGTCGGTGATGGTGCTGAATCCAACTCCGGCGCTGATGAACAAGTTGCGATCCCCGATGAGAAGCGTCACGGTGCGATTATCTGTGGCGACGTCGGGGTTGCGCACGTTCTTGCGTGCAATGGTCAAAATGAGTTTGCCGCCCCTGAAATCGTCTCGCTGCGCCGGAACCAATTCCACAAAGCTGTCGCTCTCGCCCGCTCTGACGATCTTCGTTCGCTGGTCTAGAGTCGTCTTGGCAGCTTTTACTTCGGCAAGTTTGCTCTTGTAATTCTTTACTTCTTCGCGACGCATCGCGATCCTTTCAGAGATGTCCTTGACTGTCTCCGCTTTGCAGTCTTGGGCATTTGCTCCGGTCGGGTTAAAGGCTTGGACGTCTTTTTCCAGGCGTGCGAATTCTTCCTCCAAATTTTCAATTCGCTTGCCGAGAGCTTCCAAATCCGGCAGATTCCCATGTTCCACCAGTAACGCTCTGGCACGATCACAGAGGTCGGTGCAGCCCGCCGTACCCGACCGAAATGCGTTATCGCTATCAGTGTCAGTGAAGAACTGCGTCAGCCTATTTTTGTAGTTGGTGTAGGCTGTTGTGGCCGCGTTAATATCAGCAGCGAGCGTAGCGCTAAGCACTCTTAACGCTTCGGCTCTTTGCCTGAATACTTCTGCTGCGGTGAAATTGGCTCCAGTGCAACGACTTGAGCCAGGCAGTGCTTGAGGTTCCACGATGGAGGAAACTGTAGAGCCAAAGTCGGGAATCAGTTTCAAGAAAGCGAGCGCCGTCTCCGTGTCGAAAGGGACGAACGTCGAGGTGAAGGTGTAACTGTATTTGAAAGGATTTTTGTTGACGTAGTAAACCTGCACCTGTTCGCAACTGTCGGAAATTCGAATGCTGCCTTCAATAATTCTGCCTGTATTGGCGTCAATCACTACCGAGCATTCGCCCCGCTCAGACTTCGGCGGCAGTCTGCATCTATCATTACATTGAGCATAGCCGGCAAGTGGTGTGACGATCATCAACGCTATTAAGCAAAGAGTTCCCAAAAACTTTCTATTGGTTGTCCGTTTCATGGTCGTGTTCTCCTTTACACATGTGCTCCAAGGGGAGGGTTAACTGTTGTTTCAGCTGACTGTGGTTGTGAGCGTGGCCCGCCCGCCGGTGGCTCGGGCAAACTGTTTTTCGTACTGCTTGCGGAAGTCGTTTTCAATCTGCTGGGCAACGACCCTCCCCGAATCGCGATCATTGCTGACGACCACGAGTGCCTGTCTGAAATTCTTGCCGGAGGTTGCCGGAATGCGCTGTCCGCAACTAGCGATCACGTCCTCGATGCCGATCGTCTTAACCGTTGCCTGATAGATGTTCCTATCAGGGTCGAGCACCATCCGGTTTTGTAGTATCCGAAGCGGCCCGACCTGGGCGGGCGGGATGAGTCCCATGAGATAGAGATCGAGCGGGCAATAGTTGAAATCGCTGTCTTGGCTGATCTCATTTCGGGTGAAGGTTCCGTTGCCGTTGGCGATCCACTCAGTCAGGTCATAATCCATGCAGGAGCGACCATCGTCGAACGCTTCGCCCCAGTGGTACAGACCCTGTTGAGAAGCTCCACCCAAGAGAAGTTCGGTGCTCTGGCTTGTTTGCGATGTTGGGTCTTTGAAAGTCGCATAGGCGCACCAGCTATGAGCAAGCTCATGAAGGTAAGTGCGAAAATCCGGGGACCTCAGGCTAAGCACTTGGCAAGCGAGCAGTTTGTTCGTGCCCCATTCCCCGCGCACTGAATAGAAATCAGTTTTGAAGTGGTTGATTCCTTTAACATCGTTATGGATCGGCACGTTGTAGTTGCCGAAGTCGAGACCGGACGCCAGATCGATAATGAAGGCGACGAAATCAAACTTGTCGCCCGCCCGCGTCTGCACAGCTTGAAACGCTCGCTTGGCATCGAACTCTTTCTGGTTCCTGCTATTAATCGTAAAAAAGACGGACGGATCGGCGAGCACTAACACCTGGCCGATAATGTCCACATGTTGATCTTGTGGTAAGTTGCCGGCACTCTCGAGGAAAGCGTTATTGTCCTGATTCAGTTTCTCCCACGACAGGTTGAATACCTCGGGGCGGCATAACTGGGTTGGGTCGGCAGGTGGCAACGGTACGACGTCGGTCGGGAAACCCATGAAGGTTTCGGGCACGCGATCGCCTGGGTCCGGTTCCTCTTTCTCATAGACGTAGACGATGATTGCCCGCTGGCCTGTTAGGCTTCCTCCTGAGGACTTAAACCCGCTGTCGACTCCAATGACTCCTTTTTTCTGCAAGAATTCTGGGCGGGCGGCCGCAACTGCGTCGAGGAACGCTTGCTCCGGACGCATGACGTCCGTCGTTGAGGTTTGCGTGGGAGGAGCAACGGTGTTAGCGCGGGTCACCTGAGCGGCAACCTTGATACGTTCTTCAACGGAGAGCAGTCGCAGGCCGATGTCGTTCAACGCTTCAAGCACAGGCTTGATCCAAAGGCCCGTAAAGAAACCGAAGAAGGCGGCGAAGGCGCCGGTCCGCAGAGCGGGAAACGTAGCCGCGAAGATACCGTACGCGGCGAGTGCAATGTATGGGGCCACCAGGATTCTGCCGCCTAGTGTTTGCAGCACGTGTGTTCTGGTTTTTTCGTCCGCCTCAAAAAAGAAGTCGCGCCCCTTCTCATGCAGGCTGTGAGCTACGTAGGTGACGTTGCCGATAAACGCGAAAATAATGATTCCGGAAGAGACGAAAAGGTCAGGCCAGAACAGAGGGATCAGGCCACGGCCATTGATATAGAGAAAAACCAGAGCACCTACAATGAGGCCCCAGAGAACTGTTGTTCCGATCGCGTACCAATAGGTAACCCACAGTCCGCGTACAAACTGAGTTAGGTGGAGTACCGCGAAAAAAAGTCCGAAGATGGCCGGGATCAAAAGAACCAACGTCAGCCACGGGCTGTACGAGACCAATCGAAGATGGACGCGTTGCGGGGAGATAGTCGTCCCTTGGAGCGTGGCCGGTGGAACTGCGGGCGGTGCGGGTGAAACGGAGGCAATTGCCGGTGGCGAAACGATGTTGACGCTGACGTTGGTTTTCTCGGCCAGATAGTTTGGCGCTTCTGCCGCGATCAATCCGGCATATAAGTTTGGAATCGCGGGGAGATCTTCCCGCCGAAAATAGAAGGAGCCATCCGATTTGACAGGACGAGACAACCGCCAGATCGGTTCCCCGTCGCCGTTGTGAAGCGACAAGACGACCTTGGCCTCGGGAATCGCGAGTCCGCTGTCATCAGCGATTGTCCCACTAACAATCACTTTGTCGGATTCCGTCGTCCCCGCGAGCAACTGATCGGTGACTGCCTGGCGTCCGGGGTGATACGGCCTATTTGCCCGCCACACTACGAAAGCCACGGAAGCCAACAACAGCAGCGCGCAAATAACGCCGGCAACCGTCGATGAATATTTTAGTTTGCTGTCTCCCATTCCAAACCTCGTCCGAGTGTTACCCTGAACTCCAAACTTGCAGCACTTTGGGCCAAAGAAAACGTCACACCCGCTGTGCCTTGACTATTGTCAAAGTTGGACCACTAACGGCTCTCAATCGAGCCTCACCAGTCAGTTCTGCTTAGTGCCATTCATATGCCAGAAGTAGAGCAGTGGAGTTCTTCGCAGATCTATTTAACTGTTTGCTGAATCCAGGTGAGGTTTGAGCGTTGGTCCGTAATGGAGTGACGGCAGAGTTGTGGTCGTTGTTATATCAGAACTGATACTGCCGCGATCTCACAACTGATACTGTAGAGCGCGTCGGATCTAATTCTCGATGAATTTCCTCAAGTCGAGTTGACGAATCAGACGGTGAAGATTGTTTGGGCGAATGCCAAGTAGCGCAGCGGCCTCGGTGAAGTTGCCTCCTGACTGCTGGATCGCTTTAAGGATAAGCTGCTTCTTCAAGTCTTTGAGATCAGTATAAAATTTTCCGATAGGGGTTCCGGCGTCAGCGGATATTTCCAAGATCGATTCGGGCAAATCTTCGGGCAGAATCAAATCGGTTGAGCCAAGTACGATGGCGCGCTGAATCACGTTTGCCAACTCGCGGACATTGCCGGGCCAGTCGTACACTGTTAAATATGTACGTACCTCGGCAGATAGGCGTATGGGTTTTCGCTGCGCTTTGCTGAATTCAGTGGCAAAGTAATTTGCGAGCAGCAGAATGTCTTCACGGCGCTCACGCAGTGGGGGGATGACGAAAGAGATGACGTTGAGCCGATAATAGAGGTCCTCCCGGAAACTCCGGTCGCGAACTGCTTGCTCGAGATTGCGGTTTGTCGCGGCAACAATCCTTACATCAACCTTGATCGGCTTCGTTCCACCTAACCTGACGATTTCGCGCTCCTGTAACACACGGAGCAGTTGAGCTTGTATGTCAAAGGCCAACTCACCTACCTCATCCAAAAAAATTGTACCTCCATCGGCAACCTCAAATTTGCCGCGTTTGAGGGCAATCGCTCCTGTGAAAGCGCCCTTCTCGTGACCGAACAATTCGCTTGCCAGCAATGCTTCACTCAGCGTGGCGCAATTGATAGGGATGAATGGTTTTTCCGAGCGTGGGCTATTCTGATGTATGGCCTGAGCGGCCAACTCCTTACCGGTTCCAGATTCGCCCATGATAAGAACGGTCGAATCGGTAGGCGCCACCTTTTCGATGAGTCGATACAGATCGCGCATACGCGAACTCTCGCCAACCATCTGATGCTTCAGGTAGGTCTCTTCCTTTAAGCGTTGATGATCCGAGCGTAACTGCACCGCATGCTGAACTTTGTCGATGGCCATGGCAGCGACGCACGCGATCGCACTCAGCAGTTGCAAGTGTTCCTCGCTGAAATGAGCCGCCGGGTCTTTCGCGCCGAGATAAATCACTCCAAGAGGCTTTTCCGAAAATGCTAAGGGCGCACAGAGAATTGCACTTACGCCGGCATCAACGAGGCTAGCCGATGGACCGAATGACTCGTCAGCCGCGATATTGTTCAACATCATCGCGACGCCCTCACGCAGGACTTGGATTGATACAGTTCGGCTAACCAAGATTGTCGTACCGCCGATAGTTGTAGAACTCCGCACGGCGGACGGCTGAAGTTCGTCGGCAACTCTATCTCTGAGCAGCACAACACCGTGCTCGGCTGGTATAACTTCCAACACTAGTTCAAGCAGACATCGCTGAAGCTCCGCTAAGTCCTCAATCGCGTTTATCGATGTGCTGATTCTAAGCAGTGTATTTAAATCGCGCGCAATGTGTGCATTCGGTGGTAGAATCGCCAGCACTTTCTCCGGATGTAGGTAGAGCGTATCTTGTTGTCGCAGCCGAACGGTCGATTGCGTAGCCAGCTTGCTCTCATCAAAATCGATGCGGACAGGAGTTGCGTCCTCTTCAACTTCGTGCCGGAGGAAGAGTAACAGCACGTCACCCAAAGCCACATGATCCCCGTGCTGAAGAGTCCTCTCTAACACTGGGACGCCATTTACGCATGTGCCGTTGAAGCTATTCAGATCAATCAGCTTGTACTGTGCATTCTCTTGCTTGATTACGGCGTGCTTGCGCGAGACTGAGGGATCCATAAGGCATATATGGTTCGAGGCGACACGGCCAATGGACATTTCATCATGGTCCAGATTGAAGGTGACGCCATGCGGAGAGCCAGAAATGACAATGAGTTTAGGGAGCATTTCGGACGGAGGCCGCTTTCGGTGATGGCGATGCCAAGCATACGTCCAGTAGTCAGCGGCCAGCAACTCTACACAGAGCAATCTACACGAATCAATCAAGTATCAATTCTGATATCTGACATCTGCCTTTTGATCTTTCGTTAATGTATTAGCCGGGCGGAAATCGGTAACGAAACGCTTGTCTGATCGGTTTTACCCTGGGTGGCATGAAATTAGCTCGGTTTGTCGATCGGCCCGGCAACTGATAGAGCATTCTCAAAGCGAAAGGAAATTCATCTTGCGTGACGAATCTAAAAGCACTCACGAATACCATATTGTCGCCGAGTCCGTGTGGAAAGCGCTCGATCCCGAACTACAGCAGGTTGTTGTTGAGCATCAACCCAAAATAGAGGCTCCTCTTGTTGTTGAACGTACAGAACTGATTGATGTGATCGCCAAACTGCATGATCCCAAGACCCCAGTTGATGGACTACATGTCACTGCAGTAATCGGACAGATTGTGACTGGCACCGTGGAGGTCGATAAGATCGAAGACGTGCGGCGTGACTCGAACGTCATTAGTCTGAAAGGTGCGCGCTGGGTCAAGCCCACTCTTTCCACTTCTGTTCCTGAAATTCAAGCCTCTCGGCAACAACTTAAAGACGCCTTTCCTTGCGATGAGACATTCTTGGATGGTTCGAAAATCATTGTGGGCATCATTGATCACGGCTGTGACTTCTCCCACCCGAATTTTAGAAAGCCTGACTCCGATATACCCGGTGGTGCAACAAGGGTCTTATTTCTTTGGGATCAGCGCGACGGACCTAAGGAACCCCCACCCGCAGGTGATGTCCCTGCGCCAGAACCTTATTGCTACGGCCGTGAATTTACGTCTGACGCGATCAATTATGCTCTGAAGAGAGCACCTGCTGAACCAGCAGATCCAGACGCTCCGCACAAGTTTTTGGGCTACGACATCTCACACTCGGATCATGGTACCAGCGTAATGGATATTGCCGCAGGCAATGGTGGAGGCAAACACCCGCCCGGCGTTGCCCCTGGAGCAGACATTATCTTCGTTGACGAGTCCAATGAAGTCGATTACATGACGGGCGACTCGTTCGGCAACTCGCGCCGACTACTCGAAGCTGTCAAGTATGTGTTCGACAAGGCCGGAGAACTCGTGCGCCCTGCCGTTGTTAATATCAGTCTGAGTTTCGAAGGCGGTCCGCATGATGGCACGACGCTGATCGAAGAGGCTTTGGACCGCCTGCTTGAAACACCGGGGCGCGCTATCGTCATCGCCGCCGACAACTTACGCCTTTTACGCACTCACATTCGACGAACGCTCCACCCTCGTCGCACGCACACGGTACGCTGGCGTCTTTCCGAATACGAGTCTAACCGGAACAAGATCGAATTCTGGTACAGCGGTGTTCGCTCCCTCTCACTAATTCTGCGCTCTCCGCATGGCCACGAGATTGGTCCATTTCCGCTCGGGTCGACATACACCATATACAGCAATGGTGAACGGGCAGGTTTTGTATTTCACAGGGCAAATGATCCAAACAATGGTGATAACCATCTCGTCGCTGTTTTCAGCGCGCGCATGGAAACGGGAGTGTGGGAATTGGATCTTCGATTGCTGGACGACGGTTCGCATCTCCCAATTGAAGTCCATGCATGGACAGTAACGGACCGACGGCCATCAAAATTTCCGGAGGCGTTGGCAACCGACTCCACCTGTACGATCAACGGTCTCGGTTGCGGTAATTCAACTATTGTTGTGGGAGGGTACAACGCGGTCGATCCGTGCGACAAGCTTGACGTCTCCAGTGAAGGACCAACGCGTGATGGCAAGCTAAAACCGGAGGTCAGTGCTCCGGCTGTTGAAGTCAGGGTTGCTCAAGCGATGTCAGTCCCAAATCCGACTCACATATTCGACGGAACTAGTGCTGCTGCACCACACGTGACAGGTTTGATTGCTCTATTGATGCAGTCCGCCACAACTCCGCTTTTCATCGATCAGATTCGCGAGTTCGTTAATAACACCGCTCGCGACGATCCACCGTCTCCCGAACACGGCTGGGATACCTGTTACGGTAATGGACGCGTTGATGCTGTAGCCGCAATCCGAGCCCAACGTGGTCATCAATCCGCTGCATATTCTCGTCCGGTCGTCGTCAGTCCGACTGTTTCAGCGCGGGACGTGAACAACCAAATTGATGGCCTACGTGACCTTCAGGCGGTTGATTTGGCAACGCCATCTGAATCATCGGAAACAGATTTATCACCACCCGTCGCGCAATTTGCTAAGACGCGTTTCGCGGGTATTGATTCAAGCGCAGACAATACGGATCTGGAATCACAACCAATCATCTCTTCTGCGCGTGAGAACCTATGATTTCAATTTAGAAAGGAGCAATTATTATGGCAACGAAAAAGAAAACTGTTGGCAATAAGGGGATGAAGAGTTCTGCAAAAAAAAAGCGCGGTAAAACTGATACTAAAACAAATCCTTGGCGCTTTAACCCCGCCACCGATGAGGCTGGCCATTCGCCAATTATCATTACTGACGGTTCAGCTTCGATTGAGTTCGGGAGCCGCGAGTATGATGATGAGGGAGGCGGTCATCACACATCCGCGGGGCTTTTCCTCAGAGAAGTATCTGCCAACATGAACCATCCCACCACGCCCGTAATTCAAGCGGGCGATCCTCCGGGCAGTACCATTTGCCATGTCTTTACGGATTTTGCAAGGTTCACCGTTGAAGTGACTGTCAGAGTAGGTGGCAGCGATAAGACTTTCTTGATCGTCGGTCGCAAGTCCGGATTGTTCAAGTCTCCCACGATAGATTTCGATGTCACTACATTCCGGGAAGGTGCAGATTTCCCCCCCAAGTTCCCTCAGACAGGCATACGGTTGGGTAACGCGAATGCGAACATCACCAGACTCAGAATCTTCCGCGGAAGCGAACTGGTGCACGACTGTCCGCTCGCTTCGCGCAATGGGGTTGAGTACACGGTGAGCGACCCGCACTCATAAGTCGACCTTGACGAGCTGAGACGGGCGGCATACAGTCCGGCTGCTATGTGCCTGCCTTCAGAAGGCTGGATAGTTTCCCAATTGCGTATTGGACATCTTCGCGACGGTGGTAGCTCTCAGCGCTAGCGCCAAGCGTTTCGAGATTTTCTTGAAAGGCGTTCAAGGTTTGGGAGGCGAGGGAGGCATAATCTTTCGTCGCTATTGCGTCACCCAAGCCTTTAGCGGCCATCGCTGCAACAAACAGGGCACGCCATTCTGACTCTTTCTGATCCGCGCGGCCGAACCTCTCACGAGCTTGCAGGGCATCAGCGAGTGCCTGCTTCGCTTGCCCCACCTCGACTCTGGCTGTCGCAAGAGTTAGGAGTGAATAAGAAAAGAGTGCGGGGGAGTTGAGCTGCTTTGCCGCCTCGTATGCCTCCGTGCACCGTCGCAATCCTTCGGTCTTACGACCCGAAAACACTTCAGCAAGTCCGACCGTATACATCGATTCGACTGCGACGGTTTCAAACTCATTTAGCGAGAGTCTAAGCGCCTGTAAGCCCTCAACTTTTGCAGAGTTGAAGTCTCGACGGCTGAGGGCCAATTGGGCGGCAACGAGCGCTTGTCTTGCGAGCAGTTCGTCATCTGACCCTTTCGCTTCTGCTACCTTGTTCCTCGATTCAGCGAGCGCTGTTTTCGCATTATCGTATTGGCCGATGGCAAACAGTACCTTGGCTCTATGCAGTTGCACGTGCGTTATGTAGGAAGGAATTTTTAAGATTGTAGAGCTGATCTGATAATGCTTGTCGAAATTCTCAAGCGCTTTCAAGTACTGCTCCTGGTCCAGGTAGATAATTCCGAGCCCCTCGTAAGCAAGCGACTCCTGCTCCCGATCTCCAACTTGCAACGCTAGCTGAAGCTGCTGCATGAAGGACTGGTGTGCGGCAGTGTAATCACCCTGCTGCTCGTTGGCATGGCCCAACAGCGCATGCGCCTGCATCAAATATTTGCGCGAACCCTCTTGCTGATATATCTGAATAGCACGTTCGACGTAACTGCGAGTCTCCTGTGATCGGTTGTGGTATTCGCTCGTGAGGCTTGCGAGTGTCAACAGCGCCCGCGCCTGGCTACGAGAAGCCTTATAAAGCTGCGCCACCTCCAGGCCACGCTCAAAATACTTCCGCGCCTGGTCCAACTTCTTCTCCATTAGAAACGCGTTGCCGAGAGTAATGAGTCCGCTCGCCATTGAGTTCTCAAGCCCGTTAGCCTTCGCAAACTCGAGAGCCTCAGTCACGTAGCGTTCTGCCTCTGCGGTGTCACCCCTGAAACAGTAAACGCTGCTCAGTTGCATCCGCGCCTTGAACTGCTGGTACTTGTTATCGCTAGCTTCAGACTTCCGGAGCGACTCATTGAGCAGTTCTGCGGCCTTGTCGAGTTCGCGTTGCGTCACGTGCATGACGCCGCGTTGGTACAAAACTTCCGCAAGTCCTTCGGTGTCTTTAAGAATCTCATAGTACCCTTCAGCGTTTTTGAAGTAGCCTAAGGCCTTCTCCACATTGTCGGCTCCTTGCTTCCGTCCATGGAGCACGCCCAGCCGCATAGCTGCTGCGACGTATTGAGGATCGTATTTGAGGGCCATGAGATAAGCCTCTATGGCACGTTTGGAATCGCCGTCCCTTTCATATGCGCGACCCAAATCAACAGTGGCAGTCGCGCGGCGATCTTCTGGCGATTGCTCTACGATTCGCTGGTAGGTTTCGATTGCACTTTTCGAGTCACCGATCAAACTGGATTTGATGGCCTGCAGTTGCAGCGCTTCAAGGGGTGCTAGTGCGGAAGGTTGGGTGTCAATTGTAAGAAGTTCGTTCTTGGCACGGTCAGTCAATTCGATTTCCGTGAGCGCCTCTGCCAGCCGGGCGTGGGCCAGCGGAAAATCGCTGTGTATGCTAATCGCTTTCTGAAGCGCGTTTACCGCTTTTTGATAGGTACCTTCGCGCAATGCTTCTGTGCCACGTTCATACCAGGAAACCGCCTCCTTGTTGACTGATATGTTTGCTGATGAGCCTCGCCGCGTAGTGCTAATCCATGCCGCGAAAAGCGCCAGTGTTAACGTTACGAAAAAAACACTTGCAACGACCCGTGGCTTTCGCAAAGTGTCTGAGAATACATTGAATAAGCTTGAGCCAGTTGTACTCTGCTTCGTCTGTTGCGGGGGCACACGGATGACTCCGGTATCTAGCAATGTCTCACGCACCCGACCAAGATCCGCCATGAGTTCTTCCGCTGACTGATACCGATCCTCGGTTTTCTTCGCCAGCGCCTTGAGCGTTATGCGATCCAACTCCGCAGGCACAGTGAAGTTCAAACTGGACGGTGGCGGCGGATTGTTGCGGATTACCTTTTCGCGCACGTCAGCGGCACTGTTACCAGGAAAAGACGGATGACTGGTAATGCACTCGTACAGCACAGATCCAACAGAGAAGAGATCGCTGCGGGCGTCGAGAACGCCACCAAGTGCTTGCTCGGGAGACAAGTACATCGGGGTTCCGACGATCACGTTTTCACAAGTCTGCGTTGCGATGTTTGCTTGTGTATCATCGCCTTCAATGATCAGGTCTGCTTCTTCGCGCAACTGTTTCGCCAATCCAAAGTCCAACACCTTGACTTCGCCGCGCTCATTGATTGCGACATTCTTAGGTTTCACATCGCGGTGGATGATTCCATGCCGGTGTGCCTCGGTAAGAGCACTTGTAAGTCCCTCGATGATTTCCAATGACCTACAAAGGGTCAATTCGCCACGCCGGATAATCTCGTCAAGAGTTGGGCCATCAACCCGTTCCATGACGATGAAGGGAATGCCCTCTTGCGTTTCACCATAGTCGTACACTGTCGCAATGTTAATGTGTTTTAATGCGGCGGCTGCCCGCGCTTCGCGGAGAAATCGCGCACGGTAGTGGTGCTTTTCGGGAGCCAAGCGCAACATTTTGATAGCTGCAGGACGACCCAATGCAACGTGCTCGGCAGCATAAACGGTTCCCATTGAGCCCTCGCCGATTACTGCAAGGATGCGATACTGTGAGATGGTTTGTCCGATCATAGGTGAGAGCCTTCCTAGAAAACTTCGCTTGTTGGGTAAAACGAAAGGCGCGCGGGCTTCAGCTCCGCAAGTCGGAGAGCAAAGAGAGTTACAGTCATTAACAGTTCGATCACGCGTCGGCTTCGCTGAGCTCGACCCAACTTTGCGATCTATTATTAGAGGAAATGACTTGTTGTCACCGAAACGATACTTGGAAACACGATGTATATCATAAGCGGGCTGAGAAAACTTTTACAACGCGCCAACTTATTTTACGCACGAACGGGAGTTGATGCAGTTCATGGAAAATTACGAATCGAGCCCGTGATCGGACACTTGAAACAAGACCACCGGATGAAACGAAACTACTTGCAGGGCCAGCCCGGCGATCAGATCAATGCTTTGTTGGTCGGCAGCGGCTTCAACCTGAGAAAACTGCTGCGAGTTTTCTTTTGCCTCCTTTTCGGTTGGCCTGAGCAAGAGTTGGAACTCAAGCTTCCGCTGCCAGCCGCTGCTTGATCTTGTAAGTTAGTCGACAATCGAATTGTTCAGGGACGACTAGGTAGCTTTTCTTGAATGAACAAGTTGAAACGTTGAGGATAGCTGAGCATCATATTTGTCCTTCGGGGTTGCGTCTATTTGCTAGCCCAGTTTTTTGTGAACCCAGCGCCATTTTCTGTGAGCAATCTCCATGCACTTATCAAACGCCTTGTCGGTACGCAGAAAGCTCAGATTACCTGCTGCTACTCTATCAACGTAGTCGCGATCGTTCATCAATTCTGATAATAACAGGCGGACTCTAACAGTCGCTAACCAACTCACGAGTTTCGTGTAGTCAGCAGGCAGTGACATATTTGTTCCGTGTTCTTCCGCTATGTCTTCCAAGTCTTTGTGATTGAGTAACCCTTGGCAGAGAAGCGCCCACAACAGAAGCCTTGAACGAGACATAAACCAGTATTTGTTCTGCCCTTTTTGCTCAATGTCGTTTGAGAACTTCCGTAATCGAAATTGAACCTTGTAACAAAGGAGAATTAGTCGCGAATCAGCGCGACCCCTTCCAAGTCGAAAGGTATCGCTGTAAATACGTTCGTCCTCAAAAACCTGGCGCATATGTGAAACCCTGCTGATGAAACCATCAGTTAATAAGAATGTCTGAGCCAGCCGCAACATCTGAATAGCTTTAGATTCCTCTTTAATGCCAAACTCTTCAAGAGCCTCACTCGATAACTGCTCAAACGCGCTTTCTTGCCGTTCGTAATAAATACCAAGGTCGCTACGGAACTTATCTTGAAGCTCCAATTGGATGAGATCGTTGGCATGAAGATTCCAAGCTTCTACTGGGTTCTGTCGATTGTTATTAATCGTTACCCGCGTTACGAATTCCTGATCGGCATCGGTGATTACTTTGCACAAAACTCTGATCTTCTCGAACGTCGCACGGCCTTCCTCCAGCTTTGGATTATCTTTGTTCTTTCCTAAAAAACCGAAGACGGTTGTCACGGTTTGTGCGCCATTGAGTAATCTTGGCGCTGTCAGATGGAAGGCGCCATTTATTGCTTCTACTTTTTCGGCAAAGAGCGTGATGCCGTTATGGTCGAACGCAAAGACGCTCGGATCCTCACTGCGATCCAGAACAATCCGCTTAAGAGCTGCTGAGATAGACCTATTCACTGCCTCATTCTCTCCCAGCCCGTATCTGATGTTGCTGTCGAAAAACCGCGAGTCCAATTCGCGGTGCATGCGATCGAGATCAACCAGGTGAATGAAACATAAATGCATCTTCTGACCAGATGGACCTTCCACGACAACAAGGTCCTTCATTGGCACCGAAAACGTGGTGGTCTGACGAGGCTCATTGAACACACCTACCCGACCGCTGGACGATCTAAACTCCACAACTAAGCTGACAGGACGCTCACCAAAAAACTGGTCAATCAAATACTTCTTGTTTTCTAAATCCTCACGCAGTTTGTCTAGTACGGAACTCCGCTCAGCTTCGGCCGGGTCCCCAGTAAACACAAACCGAAAACATACCTGGTCAATTACTGCGCGATTCTCAATTAGACAGCTTCGAAGCTGCATCAAAATCTGATTCTTGTATTGATCCTTGTTCGGAGAACTGAATATTCGCTCAACACCGATGTCGATCAATCTTTGCAACGAGACTTTGAATTGGCCATACGATTCGGAGTATTTGAACTGAAACAAGTACAGGTTCCTTTTCTCTTCATCGAAATAAAAACCGTCAATACCATAATCGTTTCCACCAAAGGCTATGTAATTCCTTGCCCGCTCTCTCGGGACCTTGTGTTCCCGCTCAAGGTAAAGCAGTCCAAAGTAATCCTCACGAATGCCTCCAGAGTCGGCGCGCAGGTCGGAGTAAGTTTGATCGATCATTCGGTCAGTAATCATGTTAGGTCTCGGCCACGGCTTCTTTGACTGTTATGGGGTTTGAAATGACATGGCTGAAGCCGGCTATTGGATTGAGCTTCGGAAAAACTCGGATCTCGCAATCGGCCTACAGCCTCGAATGCCACGAGTGAGAAACACTCGCTTGGCCTGCTCCAACAAGAGGGAGATAGCTACGTCTTTAGCATTGTGATATTTCGACCAGTTCCGCACCTCGCGAAGATTCTACTTAATTCCTGAAAGCCTGTCAGAAGCAATCAAAAACGACTCAAGTTCCTTGTCGATTTTTATTTCTTATGAACTCAACAAATTCCCGAAACGCCATACCCAACTCCCACGCTGCCCTCGACACGCGAAAACGCGTAAAGTCCTTGGCGATTTCTAGCGTGATATCGCCAAGTTGCATTTGTGTTTGGTTCTTGGAATGTTCGATTGTCTGGTAGTTATTCCATAACGGTTCAACTCGAGTCCCGATGTCATTAACAAATTTTGCAGTAGCAGGAATATCAACTTGCATCGGGTCCTGAGAGGCCAGTTCTACCACACAAAGCGAGAATCGATTTTGTGAACCAGAGGCGACCTCAGCCTGTTTCGGGGTCATCCTCACATCGTCAGTGCGCGTGCACTTGATTTCAATGAGGTGTGTTTGTGGACCGCCCTCTATAGTGAGAATTACCTCTCCGCCGTCTTCACTGAAGTCGGTTTCCACTTCAAAATCTGATCCAATTCCAGTGCGTGTTACTCGTAGGCCATGGATTCTAAGACTTTCCGCAAGAAGCCGTTCAATCTCGGAGCCGATCTGCTGATTTTGGTTAACTCTATCTCTCGTCTTTCTTCGAATTTCAACTAGATCAATAATTTGTGGGTCGTCCCGAACCGCGCTTGTGAAAGCCAACAGTTTGGTAATGTCATTGCCTACCGCATTTTGGAGATCGGCTACAGATCGAATGTAACCTACGCGCTCAGCTTCGTCTTTTGCCAGTAGACGTAGTGAAAAATCAGAGGGACTTACTCCAAGCGCTTGAAGCAGCGCTATCCCTCGATCTTGAGACATTTGCTCGGATAATTCTTGATGATCGCGAACTATACCTGATAAAGATGCGGCTGAAGCTCTAGCCGATCGATTGGCGCTTACAAAAACCCAGCTCCTTTTTCTCAATTCCATCAGCCAATTGCCGGCGAGATACCTGTGACTCTCGCCACACTCACAAGGCACTTCTTTTTCGAGGAGAGCGTCCTGGTCAGCTGGAACCACATACTCTAAGACAAACCTTAAGAACTCCCGACTCTTACTCAATCGCTTTCTGGCAACATCGATGAGACCAACGTCCTTCTCAGACAAAAAAAGCAATTGGGTTTGCTCAACAGGTGTTGTTGATTTGTGTTGTAAGTCGTCGGAAAAATCTACCAAGAAATCTTCTACGAGAGTTGACGTTTTCATTGTGGGTGACAGATGCACCAAGCCCTTCGCTCCAAGATTCTGCCAAACCGCTCTACCAACATCAGTTTGGTAATACCTGGTATCGATAACCCGGCTCCTCGGAAACATTCCTGCGAAGGACTGCGCAGTTGCTGGCCAAGCGCCCACCGGCGCCAAGAGGATTCTACTGTCTGAGGCGCTCTTCAGGTTCACTACATCAGCCGAGGTGGTAAGAAACGGAAACAGTTCCATGCTGTCGAATCGCTTTCTATCAGCAAGCCACTCAAAAAGCAGAAGGCTTCCACGTTCGAACACGTCCCTATCACCGGACCATTTCTGGATTTCAATTAAGAGCTCTTGAAGAACATGCTCCTCGTTGGAAGACTGATGCAGTAGTTCTGCCACATCCGGAGAGACTTGTTTGTTAAGTAGACGGGACCTGATATTGAGCTGGAGATTCTCAGCGATATCCTTTAACACCTCATCAATACCATCATCTCGCGCGAGCAAATTACGTGCATGAAAAACAAGTTCTTGATCCGGCAAAATTTGGAGATCATCAAATAGCTGGCTTAAACCATACTTCAGAAGCAGAGCGTATAACGAATTAAGCCAATCAAGTGAATTGGTTCCCGCAGTTAGAAGCAGTTCTAAACCCGACACTGTGCCGCAGTTCGAGACCCGGTTAGCCAAGTCCTCTAAGCTCAGCGCTTCAGGAAATTCGGCGCCGCAAACCGATTCCCAGTCTTTCAAGTTAGCCGACCAAGTTTTGAGGTCGCAAAGGTTGGGCAAATGGTCTGCGCCATCCCGGAGAGCCGCCGCCAGGCTCCACAGACTCTCTAAATCCGAATCTTCTATGCCTGAAGGAATCCACGATTCTTGAGGGGGTATCAGTTTCCCTCCAAGGTTGAGGAGAAAAGGACTCTCTCGAAGTTGGTCAACCAACTTTTCCTTAAGGAGGTTTCGATACCAGACCTTGTCTACCCACGCTTTTTCATAACTTCCATTAAGCGATGCTAGCGATGCAGTATTTGCCCATTGCCGGTTGCTTAGCGCAATTACCAGCTGAGGTATCATCGCGCACGCAGCAGAGAACAACTCCTCATTCTTCTTAACACTCTCGGTATTCGAAGTTCCTAAGAACACTCCTCCTCGATCCTCGTTCGGTGTAAAGCTCTCACTATTGATGACCAATGGCAGGCAGAAATCTTCGGTATCGTGAAGAGGAAAGGCCAAAAAGAGGCGCGGCACCTTATCTGCTAGGTTCACACACAACGAACCATCCAATTCCTGTGCTCCGACGGCCAGCGTCAGACCATCGCAAGTCTTCGATCCGACGAGCAGGGTCCTTTCTCCCGAGTTCCCGCTAGCATGGATTTTAGTAATTATGCATTCCTCCAGCGCAGAAGACTGTTCCTTGCTGAAGATTAGGCGGTCGGTCTCATGTTCAATCTCGATGGTCGCAATCCGAGGATTGAATACCAACACAAAAGGTGCGCAAATTTCAAGAGCGCGAATGCCAGATTCGACGAGATCTGACGACTGGGGTGAAAGTGAATAGGTGAATTGTGTGGAGAAATCTCCAACCACCGCGCCTGAGGTCTCTAAGGAATCAAGAAAGGCATTCCACGATCTGTCCATTAAGGAACGTAGCTCAAGTGGATTGATACCCTGGCGGTCTAAAGTGAAGTTGAACGAACACCCGTTGTGTAAGAAGCCTTCGACTTGAACGGTCCTTGAAATTAGATGTGTACTAATGAAGCCTGAGCCGAAGTGCCCAAGCGGACTTCCATCGTTTTGTTCTTGTTTCGAAGAGCCGTGAAAAATCAGATGAGAGACTTCTTTGCTGGTGAAGAAATCACCATTGTGTTTAAAAACGAGTTTATCCCGAAGAAATCGCACGGATACTCTAACGGGACTCGTTGCTGATGAATCGCGAGCATTCTGAAGAAGTTCCCAAATCCAACGGTTCTTCACCAGCGATCTTCGGTTTTCCAGCTCTTCCAGGTACTTGAAAATGCTCTGAGCAGTATTCTCAATAAGAGCATCGTCTCGCGCGCTTTGAAGCTCCTTAATTTGTCCGGTGGTAAGAGGCATGGGACGATTATGAGCGCCAAACAATTCCTCCTAGACAGATCAGATTGTTGCTACATATTCTGCAACAAGGGTAACGTCACCTTCGCTGTCGGGGCGTAAAACTATCGGCTCGTAGTCGGAGTTTAGAGGTTTGAGCGTGATTAGCGTTTGCGACCAACTACCGCCATGGTCCGACCTTTTATCTGAAAGATACCGCTTCACAGTAAAGGCTCCGCCGGTCTCAGGGTCTGCCACTCCTCTATATTGAACCAGCACAATCTTTCCTTGACGCGTTCCCTGCGGTTTCGCTCGAAACACGCAGAAGTCGCCGTCGTAGATGCGGGGCTCCATTGAGCGGCCGACTGCGCGGGCAACGAACATTTGATCATCCAGACGACCGATGCTTGACGCGTCGATCCAAGCCTCAGGTTCGACAGTTTCGCCATCGCCGAAGTGGCCGGCTGCGGCTTTAAGGGTGTACAGCGGTAACAGAGTCTTGAACTTCTCTTTTTCAACTCTAGCGTCGTCCAACGAGATCAATTGAAGTTGACGCGAAGCAGGCTCTACGGCCACGGCGGCGTTCAGATCCTCCAGGGTATTGACACCAGCGCGCATGGCCTTCTCAAACTTGGGTTGAGGAACAAAGAGATACCGCCAGGAACCGTGACGCGATCCGCTCATCTTCCCACAGAACAAAACCGCCGCCTCCGACTTCAATGTAGTGTTAGGACGTATCTCACCTTTCGTTTCTGCGATCCAAATCGTTTCACGCTCGCCCTTACGTACGACAACGATGAAGTCTGGGTAGTATTGTCTCGGACGATTGTTTTCGTAGTAGGTTATCGAGAACCCGAAGAACTCATTCTTGATATACTTCACTACGTCAGAAGCACCATCAAGAAATTTCGAAAACGATGCCTCGAGGTCTGTATGACACGGGACCTTTGACAGATGACACTTCTTGCCCTCGGCAATCACGCCAGTCCATGTCTTACGACGATAATTTTTCGAATCCAAATATTCAGGGTCGCCCAGAATTGGCACTGTTGAGGTTCCAACCGGAGACTGACGAATGGCATTGTCTAGAATGTCTAGAGCGCGGCGGGTCCAATAGTAAATTCCGATATCACGAAGATCGCTCCCTCCCCTTGCCGTAACTCGGTTGTCGACGTATTCAGAAGCCACTTCTAGCAACTCTTCAAACGTTGGTCCAATGCCAAGATCCGTGGCAACATCTGGATTCGTGGCCTCAAACAACTCTCGGGCGAAGATAAACTTGGAACGCAATAATGGATACTCAGCACGAAATCGGTCCAAGTTCATTACTACCTCTGGTTTTCCACCAACTACAGGACGAACAGTAATCTCGTTTGGTGTCTCCTTCTCGGTGATTATCAGTTCCGGTAGAGCATTAATATTGATGGTGTGACCTCCTCCCGAAAAACACTACCAAAATAACTTAGAGAAAAGCGGGCAATTATGACAGGATGGGAGCCCTGACGATTGCCATGAAAAAGTCCAAGTTCACCGAATCACAGATCGTG
>Ga0068859_100000970_pt1 | contig 29377 bp, 25 predicted proteins | sample KBSSwiS22_FD_66585 | JGI IMG/M metagenome (GOLD analysis project Ga0068859, IMG submission 66585) | Switchgrass rhizosphere microbial communities from Kellogg Biological Station, Michigan, USA - KBS Switchgrass S2-2 | ecosystem: Host-associated > Plants > Roots > Rhizosphere > Soil ...
GCGGCGCCGAGCTGAAGAGCACGTTCTGCCTGGCCCGCGGCCGGCACGCGTTCGTCTCCCAGCACATCGGCGACCTGGAGAATTACGAGACCTTCCGGGCGTTCACCACCGGGATCGCCCACCACGAGCGGCTGTTTGGCGTCCGGCCCGAGGTCATCGCCCACGACCTGCACCCCGAGTACCTCTCGACGAAGTACGCCCTGGACCGGGCCGAGGAGCTGGGCACGGCCCTGGTCGGGGTGCAGCACCATCACGCGCACGTCGCGTCGTGCCTGGCCGAGAACCGCCATTCCGGCCCGGTGCTCGGGGTCGCCTTCGACGGCCTTGGCTATGGCAGCGACGGCACGCTGTGGGGAGGCGAGTTCCTGCTCGCGGACCTGGCCGGGTTCACCCGGCTCGCCCACCTGGAGCCCGTCGCGATGCCAGGGGGCGCCGCCGCGATCCGCGCCCCCTGGCGGATGGCCGCCGCCTACCTGACCACGCCCGGCGCCCCGCCGCGCCTCGACCCGCGGCGGCTGCCGGTGTACGCGCGCAACGCCGCCCGGTGGGCCGACGTCGCCAGACTGGCCCGCGGCAGGATCGCCGCGCCGCCGACGAGCAGCGCCGGGCGCCTGTTCGACGCCGTCGCCGCCATCCTCGATGTCCGGGACACCGTCACCTACGAGGGCCAGGCCGCGATCGAGCTGGAGCAGCTCGCCGGCCGGGCCGACCACGGCGCCTACCCGCTGCCGGCGTTCGTCGAGGGGCCAGGCTCCGCGCCCGGGCGGATTCGCGGCGTCGACCTCGTGGCCGCGGTCGTCGACGACCTGCGCGCGGGTGCCGGCCGGGACGTCGTCGCCGCGCGGTTCCACACGACACTGGCCCGGACGGTGGTGACTGCCTGCGGGGGCCTGGCCGAGCGGACCGGTGTCCGCGCGGTCGCGCTGTCCGGCGGGGTCTTCGCCAACCGGCGCCTGCTCGCCGAGACCGGCGCCGGCCTGCGCGCGACCGGGCTGACCGTCCTGACCCACTCCCGGGTGCCCGCCGGCGACGGCGGCATCAGCCTGGGCCAGGCGGCCGTAGCCGCCGCCCGCGGCCGGTCAGCTTCCTGACGCTGTGCGCCGGTGGCGCGCCCGGGTTGAGTCGTGCATGGTGGCCATGATCGCCATTCCCCGCCGGCCATGACGGATGACTCCTCTGACTCCTCGTGCCGGCAGCGGTTCTGGGCTCAGTACCCCGCGAGACCTCCGCACGCCGCCCCCTGCGTGTCAGCAGCCCCTGCGCCTGATGGCGCACCCCGACTGGGGCAAGCCGGGCGGCTTGGGAGTCAGGCCCTGGGCTGGCCAGAGCCCGCGTCGGCGAGTTCGACCGCGAGGACGCGTAGCCGCTGGCCGTCCTGGACGGCCAGGTCGGTGCCGCCGCAGTGGGGGCAGCTGGCGAGCGCGTCGGGGACCTCGACGTCCTGGCCGCAGCTACGGCACCTGCCATGGCCGGGCGGCTCGGTGACGTCCAGACGGGCGCCCTCCAGCGGTGTCCCGGCGGCGGCGAACTCGAAGCAGGACCGCATCGACTCGGCCGTGTAGCCGGACAGCCGACCGATCTCCAGGCGCACCGCCGCGACCCGCGCTCCCGGCGGCGCGACCGTGGCCAACCGGTCGCTGACCTGCTCGACGATCTCCGTGGTCACACCCAGCTCGTGCATGGCAGCGCCCTCCTCGTCAGTCTCCTCGTCGATCGCACCGCCGGCGGATGGCGGGCGGGATCAGCAGATCCGGGGGAGGGGGTCGCCGACGAGCAGATCGACGATGCGGGTCCCGCCGAACCCGGTGTTGAGCAGCACCAAGCCCGGCGGGTCGTCGACGATGCGGCCGATGACGGCGGCGCCGGCGCCGAGCGGGTCGGCGCGCAGCGCCCCCAGCGCGGCGTCGGCGGCCTCGGGCGCGACGACGGCGACGAGCCGGCCCTCGCAGGCGACGTACAGCGGGTCGATGCCGAGCAGCTCGGCGGCGCCGCGGACGGCGTCGCGGACCGGGAGCGCGTCCTCGTCGACGACCACGCCGACGCCGGCCGCCATCGCCAGCTCGTTCAGCACCGTCGCCACGCCGCCCCGGGTCGCGTCGCGCATCGCCCGCACGCCGCCGCCGGGCGCCGCGGCGGCGAGCAGCCGCTCGACGAGGCCCGCCAGCGGCGCGGTGTCCGAGACGAGGTCCGCCTCCAGATCGAGCTCGCCGCGGGCCAGCATGATCGTGACGCCATGATCGCCGATGGGACCGGAGACGAGCACGACGTCGCCGGGCCGGGCCTGCGCCATCCCCAGGCCACCCGCAGTGGTCGGCCCCGCCGGGTGCGGGCCCGCCGGCCGGGCGCCGGGCGGGCGGTAGCCGACGGGCCACGGGCCGACCGGGTCGTCGGCGACGACCACGCCGTCCATCGGCAGGTCGTCGCCGAAGACGTCGCCCGCCGGGTCGGGCGGCCCGTCGCGGAGCAGCCCGAGGCCGGTCGTGTTGACGTAGCAGCCGTCGGCCCGGCCGCGCGGCACGACCTTCGTGTCGCCGGTGACCAGCGTGACGCCGGCCGTTCGAGCCGCCTCGGCCATCGCCGCGACGATCCGGCGCAGATCGTCGAGCGGCAGGCCCTCCTCCAGCACGAACCCGCACGACAAATACAGCGGGCGCGCGCCGCAGACCGCGAGGTCGTTGACCGTGCCGTTGACGGCCAGGTCGCCGATGCAGCCGCCGGGGAAGAACAGCGGTGTCACGACGTAGGAGTCGGTGGTCAGCACGAGTCGCGCCCCGCCGGCCTCGACCCGGGCGCCGTCGTCGAGCGCCTCCAGCGCCGGGTTGCGGAACGCCTCCAGGAACACGGCGTCGACGAGCGCCGCCGTCGCCTTCCCGCCCGCACCGTGCGCCATCGTGATGTGCCGGTCGCGCAGCTTCGGCCGGCGGCGGCGTGCCGTCTCGATCCGGTCCAGGACGCGACGCTCACGGGCCGCCTCGTCGAGGCGCGTCATCGTCGGCTCATCTCCAGGCCGGCCGCCTCCCGGACCCGGGACCGGGTGAACCGGCCGTAGTTGTAGTAGGCGGCGCAGGCGCCCTCGGCGGAGACCATGCAGGTGCCGATCGGCGTCTCCGGGGTGCAGGCGGTGCCGAAGACCTTGCACTCCCACGGCTTGAGCACGCCCTTGAGGACCTCGCCGCACTGGCAGGCCTTCGGGTCGGCGACCCGGATGCCCGGCACGTCGAAGCGGCGTTCCGCGTCGAAGGCGGCGTACTCGTCGCGCATCCGCATCGCCGAGCCCGCGATCGTGCCGAGGCCGCGCCACTCGAACGTGGGCCGGACCGTCATGACCTCGTCGATCGCGGCCAGCGCGCGCGGGTTGCCGTGCCAGGGGACGACGCGGGTGTACTGGTTCTCGACCTCACACCGACCCTCGGCGAGCTGGCGCAGCACCAGATGGATCGAGCGCAGGATGTCCAGCGGCTCGAAGCCGGAGACGACGATCGGCCGGCCGTACTGCTCGGCGATGAACCGGTACGGCTCGCAGCCGATCACGCAGGACACGTGCCCCGGGCCGATGAACCCGTCGAGGCGCTGGTCCGGGTCGTCGAGGATCGCGCGGATCGCCGGGTTCACCAGCACGTGGTTGCAGAACACCGAGAAGTTCTCGATCCCCTCGGCGGCGGCCCGACGCACCGTCAGCGCCGTCGACGGGGTGGTGGTCTCGAAGCCGATCGCCATGAAGACGATCTGGCGGTCCGGGTTGGCCTTCGCGATCCGCAGCGAGTCCAGCGGTGAGTAGACCATCCGGATGTCGGTGCCCTCGGCATTCGCGTCGAGGAACGACCCGTGGCTGCCGGGGACGCGCATCAGGTCCCCGAACGACGTCATGATGACGTCTGGCTGGCGGGCGATGTGCATGGCGTCGTCGACCCGGCCCATCGGGATGACGCAGACCGGGCAGCCCGGGCCGTGCACCAGCGTCACAGTCTCGGGCAGGTAGTCCTCCAGGCCGTGCTTGTAGATCGTGTGCGTGTGCCCGCCGCACACCTCCATCAGCCGGTACTGCCGGCCTGGCGTGACGGTGGCGGCGATCCCAGCCGCCACCTGCCTCGCCGCGTCCGCGTCCCGGTACTCGTCCACGAACCGCACCGCGACCCCTCCTTCTGATCGTCCTGGCCGGCGCCGGCACGGCCGGCGCCCAGGTCCTCTGCGGCGCGCCAGGTCCTCAGCCGATCGCCGAGCCGCGCAGGGCGTCGAGCTCGTCGTCATAGGCGCGGCCGATGCCCTCCAGGAACGCGAGCGCCGCGGCCGCCTCCCGTTCGTCGATCTTGGAGAGCGCGAACCCGACGTGGATGAGCACCCACTCGCCGGGCCGCGGCGCGGCCTCGGACAGCAGCCCGATGTTGACCACCCGCCGCACCCCGCTGACCGCCACGGTCGCGAGATCCGGCCGATCCGCCGAGAGGCTGACAACCTCCCCGGGAATCCCGAGGCACATGAGCGAACCCCCTTTCTTCCCCTACGCGCGCCATCCCGCGCCAGCGAGCGCCCGAGGCCGGCCCGCGCGGGCCGCCCACCAACGCCGTCCTGGGACGCTGACCCCCGGGCGTGCGCCGGACTACATGCGCCGCATCTCGAGGTAACGCGCGAGGTCCGGATACAACGTCTTCGCGGCGGCGGTCGCGCCGGCGGCCAGCAGCGCCCCGACCAGCAGCTTGCGCATCATGGGTGTCCCCTTCCCTCGGGCGGGCGCCCGTCGCGCGGGCGAAGGTGTGGGCCGGCGGGCGGATCGGCGACCGGGCCGGCCAGCAGCGCGGCGTCGGTGCCGAGGCCTGGCCCGATGCGCTCGGCGAGGACCGCGAGGACGAGGGCGGCCGCGGGCTCCACGGCGGCGGCTACCGGGGCGCTGAGCCCGATGCCCTCGGTGACGCGCGCCGGCACGCAGCCGAGCAGCAGCACCCGGCGCGGCCCGCCGCCGAGCAGTGCCAGCAGTCGCAGCACCGCGTCGGGAGTCATCGCGTGGCCGTCGCCCGGAGCGCCTGCGCCGCCCGGAGCGCCTGCCCCGCCCGGAGTGCCGCTGGCGCCGACCGGCGCGGCGTGGCATGGCGCCGCCGGGATGCCAACCGCCATGACGCTCCCGTCCGGCGCGGCGGCTTCCTCGGGATGGCCCGGGGTGGCGGTCCCGGCCGCCGCCGCCGGAGCGGGCAGCTCCAACAGCCGTAGTTCCCCGGGTCTGGCCAGCCTGGTCTTTCCTGGGCCGGCCGGCCTGGCGCCCCCGCCCGGTTCCGCGGCCTTGCCGGCGTCGGTCGCCGGCCAGGGCGGGACGGCGTCGAGCAGCAGCAGCTCGTCGTAGCCGTCGGCCGCGTCGAAGGCCAGATGGGTGCCCGCGATCCCGTAGTCGGCCACGGTCACACCCGATGGGGGCGGCGGCCCGGCGGCGAGGCGGCGGGCGACCGCGACCCCGAATCCGTCGTCCCCGAGCAGCACGTTGCCGACACCGGCGACCAGCGTCCTCGTCATGACGGCGCCTCCCCAGGACCGGGCGGGCCCAGCGGGATGATCTCGTCGGGGCGGAAGTAGCGGAACCGGCCGACGGCCCCGGCCAGGTCCGCGGCCGGGTCGTCGTCCAGGGTGACGGCGATGTGGGTGGCACCGTCGACGTCCCGCAGGACCGCGGCGACGGTCGCCGTCCTGCCGGCGAGGAACATGTCCTGCGCGTCCCGGGCAATCCCGGCCGGAGCCAGCCGGACGGCGCTGCCCGCCGCGACACGGGTGCCGCGGACCAGGACCTCGCCGGCCTCTGGCCGTTCGTCCAGGCCCGCCTGGTTGTCCCACCACGACGCGCCCGCGCCGGCCGGGGAGGCCCGCTCGCCGTCCCGTTGCCTGGGGCGCGCCCCTGGCGGGGCGGACGGCGGTGGTGGCGGGGCCGCGGGGCGGACGTCGCGGATGGCGCCGTGGAGGCGTTCCAGCAGCTCGTCGGGGAGGTGCTCGGCGCGTTCCAGCAGCTCGTCGGCGCGTGGGTCGGTGGCCCGGGCGAGGGCCTTCTCCTCGTCGGTCAGGGTCCTGGTGCGCAGGGCCAACAGCTCGTCGATCTCGGTGGCGTCGAAGAACACCCCGGCGCTCTCGGGGGCGACCGTCGGGTGGTCCGGCAGGATGATCGGCGCGGACAGCACCGTGTCGCCGCAGCCCACGCCGCCGTCGACGAGGGCGGGCCAGGCTCGGTCGTTGCGGCACCCGGCGGCGTAGGTGGCGGCCCACGCGGGCGGATCGACCAGCGAGAGGAACCGCCAGCCGGGCGCGGCCAGCACCAGGTGCGCGGCGAGCAGGGAACGGCGCAGCGCCTCGTTGCGCGTGGCCGCCCTGTCGGCCGGTGGGCGCTGGCCCGCCGCGTCGGAGGGCGACCACGGCGAGACGTTGCACAGCTGGGCCGTCAGCCGGATAACCCGGTACGGCCCGGGCAGCCAGCGCGCGGACAGCCGCAGCTCGGCGTCGACCCGCTGCCATTCCCGCACGACCCGGCCGGTAGGCCCGCCGATCCCTGGCTGGGCGTCGGCGGGTTCGACGTCGCGGCCTGCGGGCGCCGCCAGCGGGACCGTCCAGACCGCTGGGGCCCGCGAGACGCAGCCGGCACTGTCCGTGGGGCGATGGCCGAGCAGGTCGCCGAGCGACGCCAGGGTGTCCTCCTCGCGGGGCGTCGCCTCCTGGCCCGCGCGCAGGTCGCCGGCGGCGGTGTGGACGACGTCGGTCGGCGCGAGGCCCCGCGGGGTCTCGACCCACACCGTCCGGTCGACGAGCCGCAGGAACCGGGTCCGCACGTGTACCGAGCCCAGCGCCGCCGCCCACCGAGGCGAGCCGGGCGCGCCGCTGTCGGTGAGGCCCGTGTCCGGCCCGGGCAGGTGCTCCAGCAGGCATTCGGTCCGGCAGGTCGAGTGCTCACCGGTGGCGTCCGCGGCCGCCGGGGGGACGAGGACGCCGAACTGCCACCGGAGCTGGTTCTTCGTCGCGCCGGCGTGATACGGGTACAGCAGGTACCCCTCGTACAGCACGGCGTCCGCGACCTGGCGCGCCGCGTCGAACCCCGTCGGCGTCGTCATGGGCACACCTCCCGGCCGCCGTTCGGCGCGGTCGTCCGGGAGCCGTCGGCGCACGGCTCGGGACCCGGCGGCTCGGGACCCGGCGGCTCGGAGGCCGGCGGTCTGGAGCCGGGTCGCGCTGGGCCGGGTCGCGGGCCCGCGGCGGCGAGCAGCGCGACGATCGCGTCGTCCCAGGTAGGGATCGCGTTGTCGATCTTGTAGCGGGCCACGGCGTCGACGGTGTCGCGGCGCAGCCGGACCCAGGCCTCGTCGGGGAAGTAGGCGTCCATCAGTCGGCGCCACACCTCGACCGGCAGCCGGTAGGCCGCCTCCAGGTGCCATGGCACCGGCTCGACCCGCATCCCGTCCAGCGTCGCGCCGAACACCGTGCCGCTGAACAGCAGCGACAGCGGGACGACGCCGCTGCGCAGCGCGTGGAAGTACTTGCCGGCCGCGACCTCCAGGTCGTAGCTGACCGGGATCCGCAGCTCCACCTCGGTAGAGCCGACGAACGACCCGACCAGTGCGGAGACGGTCGCGAACGGGAAGACGCGCATCGTGCGGCTCCAGCGGGCCGGCTCACCGAACAGGTAACGCAGCAGGTCGCGCTCCTCGTCGCGGTAGCCGCGGGCCGCCGGATCGATGCGGATCTGGCAGCGCAGCGCGATCGCCTGCACCGAGAACCCGGTCGTCTCGGCGACCCGCAGCCGGGCCGCCAGCGTGGGGCTCGCCGCGTACGGCACGGGCTGGATGTCCAGGCAGTCGAAGGCGAACTCGGCCATGTCAGCTCGCCTCCCCTGACCCGCCGGCCGCCATCCCGACGGGCGCTCCTCGCCCGACGGCGCGCCCTGGCCCGGCTGACGCCTCGCTCGCTGCCTGTCGGCCGGCGCGGCCGCGGGCCTCGGTGAGGACCGCGGCGATCTGGGCCGGCACTTCCGGACCGCCGCCGAAACCGCTCCAGGCCCGCCGGATGCGCCCGATCAGGCCGTAGCAGGCGTCGACCGGAAGAAGGACGGCCTCGCAGGCGTCGTCGGCCCGTTCGCGCGGCCGGTGCAGCAGTACCGCCTCGATGTCGGCCTCCGGCGCGGGCAGGCCGGGCGCTTCGGCGATCGCTGCCCGCCAGACGCGCGCGATCCGCTCGGGCGCCACCATTGACTCGGTCGCGCCCGCCGGGCTCGGGTAGAACAGCGCGACCCGGCCCGCGTGGGAGTCCTCGACGAGGAACGCGAGACCGACCGGGATCTCCAACGCGGCCCAGCGCGGGCCCCCCAGCGGGAAGTCCGGGTCGTAGGCCCAGCGGTCCCCGACGGCGCGCAGCCGGCCGCCGCCCGCGCCGGGCCTGCTGAACAGCAGCTGGCAGGACCGGCAGCTGCATCGGATGGACCTGCTCACGACGTCCACGACGTGCCCATGGCCGCTGGCCGGTCCACCGCCGGCCTGCCCGGGGCCGCCGACCTGCCCGGCGGCCGGCCCGGCGCCGCCCGCCGCGAACGGCTCGCCGCAGAACTCGCAGGCGCCGCCCGCGGTCCCGGCGAGACGCGGGGTGTCGGCGGGCGCGGCCAGCGCGTCACGGAGCGACGGCAGCCAGCGTGCGGTGGAGCCGGTCATCGCCTGGCTCCCGGGTGCGCGGCGGCGCCGGCCGGCGCGGTGGTGGTGCGGGCCGGTGCGGTGGTGCTGGCCGGCGGATGTGGACTGGCCGGTCGGCCGGCGCCGGCCGGCGGACGCGCGCGGGCCGGCCCGGCGGTGACGGTGAGCGGCAGGACCCGACGGCCCTCTGGCTGGGGCGGCCCGCCAGCGCCCGGCGGTTCGGCGCTGGGAACCCGGCCGTCGGGGTGCAGGTCGTGCAGTGCGAGCAGGCCGCCGACGAGGTCGTCGTCGGCGAGCCGGCGCAGCGTCGCCGGCGGCAGGGCCGCGACGATCCGGCCGAGTCCGGCGCCGTAGAACCGCATCAGCGTGCGGACCAACTCGTGTGCGAGCGCCTGCGGCCGGGGGTCAGGCAGCGACTCGACGTCGGCGAGCAGCGCGTCGAGGCGCGCCGCGGTCTGCTCGCCCGTCTCGCCGGCCGTCTCGCCGGCCGCCGTCCCGCCGGCGGCTGCCCCAAGAGCCGTCGTCTCGACGGCCGTTGCGGCCGCTGGGGCCCGGTGGAGCGCCATCGGCGCCACCTCCCTCGGATCCCGCCTGGTGCCGATCTCGTGTGGTTCCCGCCTTCGCCTGGTCCCGTCCGGGTGTCATCCAGCCGGGGTGAAGGCGTGCGGGGAGTGGGTGACGTCGACGGTGCGGCCGGCGCCGGTGTACATGTGGACGCCGCACGGCAGGCAGGGGTCGAAGCTGCGGATCGTGCGCATGATGTCGATGCCCTTGAACCGTTCCGGCGGGTTCTCCTCGAAGATCGGGGTGCCCATCACGGCGTCCTCGTAGGGGCCCGGCGTGCCGTAGACGTCGCGGACGCTGCCGTTCCACGGGGTCGGCGGATACGGGTGGTAGTTGGCGATCTTCCCGCCGCGGATGACCATGTGGTGCGAGAGCACCCCGCGCACCGCCTCGGTGAACCCGCAGCTGAACGCCTCGTCGGGGACGTCGAACGGTTCCCAGGTCTTGGTGTGCCCGGCCTTGACCTCGGCGAGGCCGTGCTCGGCGAACCGCAGCGCGCAGGCCGCCGCGTAGGCCTGGAAGTAGGTCCGTGCCCGGTCGCGTTCGATCGCGTTGCTCCAGCGCGGGATCTTCCACTCGAAGGTCCGCTCGGGGCGGGTCGCGGTGCGCGGCAGGTTGATCTGGACGCTGTGCCCGGTGGCCTTCAGGTAGTTGAAGTTCACCAGGCCGGACAGCGCGGTGCTCCACAGCCGGGCGATCGGGCCCCCGCCGGTGTCGAGCGCGAGATGGTCGGAACCGTCGAACCAGCGCGGCGACATCACCCACGAGTACTGCTTGTCGAAGTCGCGCCGGGCCGGCCGCGGAATGGTGTGCTGGTTCCACGGGTGGCGCTGGTCGACCGGATTCCCCAGCTCGTCATGGGTGACGAACATCGGCTGGTCCACCCAGTCCTCGTAGTACGACGAGCCGAGCAGAATCCGGATGCCGAGGTTGATGTCGACGAGGTTGCTGGTGATGAGGTCCCCGTCGACGATGATGCCCGGAGTGACGAACATGTGCCGTCCCCAGTCGGCCATGTGCTCGTACTTGAAGTCGGTGAAGTTGGGGTCGTTGAAACAGCCCCAGCAGCCGAGCAGTACCCGGCGCCGGCCGACCTCCTCGTAGCCGGGCATCGCGGCGTAGATGAAATCGAAGAGGTCGTCGTGCATCGGCACGACCCGCTTGAGGAACTCGACGTAGCGCATCAGCCGGGACAGGTAGTCGGTGAACAGCTGCACCGACGGCACCGTGCCGACCCCGCCCGGGTAGAGCGTCGACGGGTGGACGTGCCGGCCTTCCATCAGGCAGAACATCTCCCGGGCGGTGCGGCTCTGCGCCAGTGCCTCCCGGTAGAACTCGCCGCTGATCGGGTTGAGCGCCCGCATGATGTCGCCGATCGTGCGGTAGCCGTGCTCGTCGGCGTGCGGCGCCTCGGTGGCGCGGGCCGCGGCCAGTACACCGGGGTTCGTCTCGGCGACCATCCGCTCGCAGAAGTCCACCCCGACCAGGTTCTCCTGATAGATGTTGTGGTCGAACATGAACTCCGCGGCCTCGCCGAGATTCATGATCCATTCGGCGAGGTGTGGCGGGTTCACACCATAGGCCATGTTCTGGTTGTAGACGGAACAGGCGGCGTGGTTGTCGCCACAGATCCCACAGATCCGGCTGGTGATGAAATGCGCGTCTCGCGGGTCCTTGTCCTTCATGAAGATGCTGTAGCCGCGGAAGATCGACGAGGTGCTGTGGCATTCCACGACACGCTTCGCCGCCCAGTCGATCTTCGTGTATATGCCGAGGCTGCCGACGATCCTGGTGATGGGATCGAAGTTCATCTCCACCAGGTTCTGGGTCTCGGTCGTGCCCGCCTCTCTGTGTACGGTCGTCGTCATCGCTGTACCTTCCGGTAGCCCGCCGGCGCGCCCGGCTCGTGGCCGGCCGCCTCCTGCCGCGGTGGCGCGGTGGTCGGGCGTTGGTGGATGGTCATGCTGGAAGAGGCTCGGACCGGCGGCCTACGGCCGGTACCCGGTGAGCAGCTCGTCGCCGCGCCGCCGCCACTTCGGTTCCTTGTCGGCGGTGTGCAGCGTGATGCGGCGTAGGTTCGTGATCACGCGGCCGTAGATCTGGCTGGCCGCGCTGGAGACCCGCGAGCCCGGCGGCTCGTCCATGAACGGCATGAACCGGTCCGGGAACCCGGGCATCGTGCAGGCGATGCAAATCCCGCCGACGTTCGGGCAGCCCCCGAGGCCGTTCATCCAGCCGCGCTTGGGCACGTTGCACTTCACGACCGGGCCCCAGCAGCCGAGCTTCACCAGGCACTCCTCGGTGCCGTACGTCCGGGCGAAGTTGCCCTCCTCGTAGTAGCCGGCCCGGTCGCAGCCGTCGTGCACGGTGGAGCCGAACAGCCAGCGCGGCCGCAACTGGTCGTCCAGCGGGATCATCGGCGCCTGGCCGGAGGCCTGGTAGAGCAGGTAGACGAGCGTCTCGGACAGGTTGTCCGGCTGGATCGGGCAGCCCGGCACGCAGACGATCGGTATGCCGGCCGCCGACTTCCAGTCCCAGCCGAGGTAGTCGGGGACGCCCATCGCGCCCGTCGGGTTGCCGGCCATCGCGTGGATGCCGCCGTAGGTCGCGCACGTGCCCGCGGCCACCACGGCCAGCGCCTTCGGGGCGAGCCGGTCGAGCCAGGTGGTGAGCGTCACCGGCTGGCCCGTCGCCGGCTCGATGCCGAATCCCGTCCAGTACCCTTCCGGCTTGATCTCCTCGTTGGCGACCGAGCCCTCGATGACGAGGACGAACGGGTCGAGCTCACCGCGTTCGGCCTTGCGGTACCACTCGATGAAGGTGTCCGCGCCCTGCTCCGGCCCCGAGTCGAAGTCGATCAGGGGCCAGTGCACGTCCACCCTCGGCAGACCGGGGAGCGCGCCGAGCACGATCTCCTCGATGCTCGGCTGGGTCGCCGCGGTCAGCGCCACCGAGTCACCGTCGCAGCTGAGCCCCGCGTTGATCCAGAGCAGGTGGATCGGCGCCTGGTCCTCCCAGGCGGGCACCCTGTCCGGCTGTACCCGCTCCTCGGGCTGGATCCGTTCGTCTGACCGCGCGGTGCCCGTCGAGGCGGCCTCGGCGCTTAGCTTGCCCAGCTGCTCGCCGTTTCCCCTCGCCGGGTCCAAGGTCGGAGTCGACACGTCTGCTCACCCCCAGCTGCGGTGCGTGGGTGGGCGGCACGCGCCGACGCGGCCCCGAGCCGGGCCGGTTGCCGCCCTGCGCGTCGGTCGCTGGTCTGCCTGGCCGGTCGTCTTCCAACCCGCCGGGGCCTCGGCCAATCTGGCCCTGGCCGGCAGCGGTGCTGGAAGAGGCTCACTCCTCCAGTGGCCGGGGGAGGACGGCGATCGCCTCACCCGCGTGTACAAGCACCCAGTCCCCAGGTTGGGCCGCCACAAGCGCGATCCCGACGTCCAGCTCGCCATCGCCTGCAGCGCAGCCCGATTCGAGACGGATCACCGCCCGGTCCGCCGCGCGGCGCAGTACCTGGCCCCGCAGCGCCTCGTCCGAGCAGGTCACGCAGTGGCTCGTTGCTGCCCGTGTCTGGTCCGTCATGTCTGGTGACGGTAGGTCGTCGCGGCCGGCCGCGACACCGGGGAGTCCGCTTCGCCCGCAATCTGCGCCGGCGGCGCGGGCCGGCGTCAGCCGGCCAGCGGCACCGGCTCGGCCGCGGGCTGGGGGTCGCCGGCCGGTGGGCGGACCCGCAGCCAGACGAGCTCCAGCAGCACCGCCGCCGCGGCCGAGATCCCGAGCGCGCTCAGCGGTCCCGCGACGCCGACCAGGGAGAGTTGGAAGAAGTCCTGCAGGAACGGCACCACCAGCACGAGCCCGAACAGCCCGGCCATCGCGGCGACCAGCAGGACCCGCCACCAGGTGTACGGCCGGGCGATCATCGCGAGCGCCCACAGCGACACTCCGAACAGCGCCAGCGTGGCCAGCGACGTCTCGGCGGCCAGGTTGTTGTCGTAGAACACCTCGCGGGCCAGGAAGTAGACGGTGATCGTCGCGGTCCCGGCGAGGATCCCGGCCGGGATCGCGAACCGCAGCACCCGGCCGACGAACCCGGGCTGGGCCCGGTCCTGGGTTGGCGCGAGCGCGAGGAAGAACGACGGGATGCCGATCGTCAGCGAGCTGATCAGCGTCAGGTGGCGCGGCAGGAACGGGTACGGCACCTGCGCGGCGACCACGACGACCGCCAGCAGCACCGAGTAGACCGTCTTCGTCAGGAAGATGTTCGCGACCCGCTCGATGTTGCCGATCACCCGGCGGCCCTCGGCGACGACCGAGGGCAGCGCGGCGAAGCTGTTGTCCAGCAGCACGATCTGCGCGACCGCCCGGGTCGCCGGGCTGCCGGAGCCCATCGCGACGCCGATGTCGGCGTCCTTGAGGGCGAGCACGTCGTTGACGCCGTCGCCGGTCATCGCGACGGCATGGCCGCGGGCCTGCAACGCGCCGACGATGTCCCGCTTCTGGTGCGGCGTCACCCGGCCGAAGATCGTGTGTGTCTCCAGTTCGGCGCCGAGCCGCGCGGTGTCCGCCGGCAGCGAGCGGGCGTCGACCGGGTCGCCCGCGCCCGGCAGGCCCAGCTCTCGGGCGACCGCGCCGACCGACAGCGCGTTGTCCCCGGAGATCACCTTCGTCGCGATGTCCTGGTCGGCGAAGTAGCGCAGCGTGTCCGGGGCGTCGGCCCGCAGCCGCTGCGCGATCACGACCAGGGCCGCCGGGGCGACCGTGCCCGCGAGCCCCCGGACCCGGGCGCCCACCCCGGCGGCGACCGGGTCGTCGCCGCCGGCTGTGCCGGCGACCGTCGTGCTGGTGGCTGTCGTGCTGGCCTCGGCGAGGGCGTCGGTGAGTGGCCGGTCCGAACGGGCGAGCAGCAGGACGCGCAGGCCACGCGCCCCGTACGCGTCGGCCTCGGCGAGCGCCGGGTGGCCGGCGGCCAGCAGGACGTCCGGTGCGCCGAGCAGCCACGTCGAGCTGGCTCCGTCCGGCTCGGCGAAGGTCGCGCCCGACCACTTGCGCGCCGACGAGAACGGCGCCGCGTCGACGGGCCGCCAGCCGTCCGGCGCCGGGAAGGCGTCGATGACGGCCTGCAGGCTCGCGTTCGGCCGCCGATCCGCCGCGCCGAGCGCCCCGAGCACCGCGGCTACCCGACCGTCCGCCGCCGGCGTGCCGGCGCCGTCGTCGCCGGCGTTCACCGTGCCGCCGGCGTCGGCGCCGAGGGCGCGGACCTCAAGGACATCCATCGCCGGCTCGGTGAGCGTGCCCGTCTTGTCCAGGCAGACGACGCTGACCCGGGCGAGGCCCTCGATCGCCGGCAGCTCCTGTACCAGGCAGTTGCGCGCGCCCAGCCGGACCACCCCGGCGGCGAACGCCAAGGAGGTGAGCAGCACCAGACCCTCGGGGACCATGCTGACCAGCCCGGCGACCATCCGTCGGATCGCCTCCGACAGGTCGTTCTGGTCGACAACCAGCTGACTGATCACCAGCGCGATCCCGGCCGGGATGATCAGATAGGTGACGATCCGCAGGATCTGGTTGACGCCGTTGCGCAGCTCGGAGTTCACCAGGGTGAACCGGCTCGCCTCGGCGGCGAGCCGTGCCGCGTAGGCCTCGGAGCCGACCTTCGTCGCGACGAACGCGCCGGAGCCGGCGACGACGAAGCTGCCGGACATCACCGCCTCGCCGGGCCGCTTCAGCACCGGGTCGGCCTCACCGGTCAGCAGGGACTCGTCGACCTCCAGCCCGTCGGCCTCGGTCACGGTCCCGTCGACGACGACCTTCTCCCCCGGGCCGATCTCCAGGACGTCGTGCAGGACGATCTCGGACGGGTGCACCGGGGTGGAGACCCCGTCGCGGCGGACCGTCGGCTGGGCCTCGCCGACGACAGCGAGCCGGTCCAGGGTGCGCTTGGCCCGCAGCTCCTGGATGATCCCGATCACCGAGTTGGCGACGATCACCGCGCCGAACAGGCCGTCCTGGATCGGCCCGACCACGCAGATCAGCGCGAACAGCACGCCGATGATCAGGTTGATCCGGGTGAAGACGTTCGCGACGAGGATCTCCCGGACCGTGCGGGAGGTCCGCGTCGGCACGTCGTTGACCTGGCCGGCCTCGACGCGGGCTGTCACCTCGGCGCCGGTCAGCCCGCGGACCGGGTCCGCGGGCCCGCCCGGGAGGACCGGCCGGACCTGGACCTCCTGGCCGGCAGGCGCAGCGCCTTCGCCCGCCCGGTCGCCGTCGCCTGGGGGGAGGCTGGAGCGGCCGGGACCGTCGGGTTCCGCCGGGCCGGTGGACGGGCCGGGGTCGACCCGCTGCTCCATATGTCCCCCTAGGGCTAGGGCATTCGACGGGCGTGTGGCCTGAGGTGTCACGACCCGCCGGGCTGCTCTGCGCGCGCCGCGGCCGTGGTCCGGCCGTGGCGCCGCCTTCTGACGTCGGCGTCACCAACCGTATGCGAGCGGTTCGACCGGCTGATGACGGAGGCCTGTCGGGCGGACGGCGGAACCGCCATTGGCGGCACGCCTCGACGGGCCTCGGGCTGCCGTGGTCTGCGCCGCCGGCCGCCCGCGGCCCGCCGGCGGCGATGGCGGGCCTACCATAAGTGAGCCTTTTCTCTCGTCCCCGGCGCCACAGCCCTGCTCGGCCGACGTCTGGCGGGGAAGGAACAGGCTCGACAAGGTCCGACAGGGACAACGATCTCGGCCGGGCGGACGATCCCGCAGGGGACGATTCCGCTGGAGGTGGCATGAGTTCCGGCGTCGATGCCCGCCCGGGCGGCAGGCGGTCTCGTCGGTCGGCCGGGGGGCCCCACTTAGCGGCGCCGGTCGCCAGGGCCGGCGGCGCCGGGACGACCGGCCCGGCTGACGTGATCGCCGCCGCGACCGAGATCTACCTGAGCGGCGAGCCGCTGGACATGTCGGCGCTCGCCGGCCGGCTCGCCATCGGGCGGGCGACCCTCTACCGCTGGGTCGGCAACCGGGAGGAACTGCTGGGCGTCGTGCTCGCGGACGCCGCCGAGCGCACCTGGAACGCCGCGCGGCACGCCGTCCTCACCGAACTCGCCACCGGCCCGCCGGTCAGCGGTGCCGAGTACATCTTCCGGGTGATCCGCTGGTACATCACCAAAGTGATCACGACGAGGCCGCTGCGGACGTTGACCCAGCGGGAGCCGCTCCTGGTGATCCGGCTCACCACGATGCCAGGCGCCGTCGAGGAGCGCGCGATCGCCATGGTGACCCGGTCGCTGCAGGAGCAGGTCGGCGCCGGTCGGCTCGACCTGCCGCTGCCTGCGCCCGTGCTGGCCGAGGCGATCATCAGGATCTTCTACACGCTCCTGCACGCGTCGGTGCTGGGCAAGCCAGACCAGCAGCTTGAGGGCACTCTCGCCCTGATCGCCAGGATGCTCGGGCTGCCGCGCGAGCCCCCGGCCGGGCCGGCCCGCGGCTGACCGCCGCGCGGCGGACCGGAACGGCCTCGGGCCGGGCCGGCGGGCGGGCGGGCACCATGGGGGTGTGAGTATCGACGCGCCGCGGCTGGCCTACCGCGTGAAGCCCTTCGCGCGCGCGGCGTTGCCGACCCCCCGCTCACCGGACCTGCCGGTCATCGCCGACGCTGCCGCCGGCGCCGCGGCGCTGCGGGCCGCCCTCGATGCTGGCCGGGTGGCCGTGCTGACCGGCGCGGGGATCTCGACCGAGTCCGGCATCCCCGACTACCGCGGCCCGAGCGGGGCGCTGCGGCGCAACCACACGCCGATGACCTACCAGCAGTTCACCGGCGACCCGGCCTTCCGGCGGCGCTACTGGGCCCGCAGCCACGCAGGCTGGCGCCACATCGCCGCGGCCTTGCCCAACGCCGGCCACCACGCCGTCGCCGAGCTGGAGCGCGCCGGGCTGCTCGCCGGAATCGTCACCCAGAATGTGGACGGCCTCCATCAGGCGGCCGGCGCGCGTGCCGTCGTCGAGCTGCACGGCAGCCTTGCCCGGGTGCTGTGCTCCGACTGCGGTGACGTCAGCCCGCGGGCCCAGCTCGCCGAGCGCCTCGCGGCCGCGAACCCGGACTTCCGAGGGGATCTCGTCGACGCCGGGGTCTCCGGCGCCGAGGAGCCGGACGCCGACGCGGCGGAGGTCAGGGACGCCGGGGAACCCGACACCAGGGAGCCGGAGGTGAATCCGGACGGCGACGCGGCGCTCGCCGAGTCACGGATCGAGCGGTTCGTGGTGGTTGGCTGCGGCCGCTGCGGTGGCCGGCTCGAACCCGACGTCGTGTTCTTCGGCGCGACCGTGCCGCGTGGGCGCGTCGCCGCCGCGATGGCCGTGGTCGAGAGCGCCCGCCTGCTGCTGGTCCTGGGCTCGTCGCTGACCGTCATGTCCGGCTACCGGTTCGTGCTGCGGGCCGGCCAGCTCGGCATCCCGGTCGCGATCGTCAACCAGGGACCCACCCGCGCCGACGCCCGCGCCGGCCTGATCGTCGATGCCCCGCTCGGGGAGGTCCTCCCGTTGCTCACCGCCCACCCCACGCGCGAACCTTGACCGGCCGCTCCGGCTGGCTCGGCTGGGAGGATGAGAGCCGTGCGCAGCCGTGAGCCGGTGACCAGGGGCGTGACCTTCCGGCCGGCGACCCTCGACGACGTGCCGGAGCTGCTGGCGCTGGTGACGTCCGCGTACCGCGGCGAGACCAGCCGGGCCGGCTGGACGACCGAGGCGGACCTGCTCGACGGCCAGCGCACCGACCCCGCCGAGATCTCGGCGATCGTGACCGGCGCGGCCGGCCTGGTGCTCGTCGCCGAGCGGGCGCCAGACCCGTCCGAGTGTGGGCAGGTCGCCGCCGGTGGGGAGAACGGTGCCGCGCCCGGGCGGCAGATCCTGGCCTGCTGCCAGCTGGAGCACCACGGGTCGACGGCCTACTTCGGCATGTTCGCGGTCAGCCCCACCCTCCAGGCCGGCGGGATCGGCTCCGCGGTGCTCGCCGAGGCCGAGCGGCACGCCCGCGACGTGTGGGGCGCCGACCGGATGGAGATGTACGTCATCCGCCAGCGGGCCGAGCTGATCGCCTGGTACGCCCGCCGCGGCTACCGGCCGACCGGCACCACGAAGCCCTTCCCCTATGGCGACGAGCGGTTTGGCCTCCCCCGGCGCCCCGACCTCGCCTTCACCGTCCTCGGCAGGGTGCTGCCGGCCCGCGAAGACGGGTGACCGCGCGCCCCGAGGCCTGCGGGCCCAGGCCCTCGGCCAGCCGCCTGGACGGCGGTTTCGGGGCGTCGATCCCGGGGCGACCGTCGCGGGCGGCCTGTTCCGGCGGCCGTGCCGGCTCCGCGAACGGCCGGGCGGACCGGCTAGGATCTCGTTCTACGGAACGTAGTAGGCAGGGGCGGCATGGTAAGGATCATTGCGATCGCGGTGGCGGTGGCGGCGCTGCTGCTCGCGGCCTGGGTGTTCTTCCTCGCCTGGCGTAACCGGCCGATCGGGCGGCCCGTGCTCTGCGGCGTCGCCGTCGCCGAGGCGCTGCTGCTCGCCCAGCTGGTCGGCGCCATCGTGCTCGTCGCGCGTGGCCGGCACGCGTCCGAGCCGCTGACGTTCACGCTGTACCTGGTCGCGTCGCTGGTCGCGCTGCCGCTTGGCGCCTGGTGGGCACTGGGGGAGCGGTCCCGGTCCGGGACGTCGGTGCTCGGGGTCGCGGCCGCCGTCGTCGCGGTGCTGGTGCAACGACTGCACCAGACCTGGTCATGACGGGGCCCGGTCCCGACGGCGTGGCCGGACGACAGGCCGTTGACGAGGCCATGGCCGCCGAAGCCCCCGCCGCCGAAGCCCCTGGCGTCGCGACCCCGGGCGCTTCGGGCGGCCACGCCGTGCCGGTCGCTCACGCTGTGCCGGATATGGAGGTCGATCCGGATGCCGGGGACGGGAAGGTCCACGGCCCGGGGCGGACGCTCGTCGCCGTCTACGCCGTGTTCGCCGTCGCGGCAACGTCCCGGGCCGTGGTGCAGATCCTGACCAAGTTCGACGAGGCGCCAATGGCCTACCTGCTGTCCGCGCTCGCCGGCGCCGTCTACATCGTCGCGACCGTCGGGCTCAGCCGTCCCACCGCGCTCGGCCGGCGGCTCGCGACCGGTGCCTGCGCCGCCGAGCTGACCGGAGTGCTCACCGTCGGGACGCTCAGCGTCGCCGACCGTGGCATGTTCCCCGACGCCGCGGTCTGGTCCGGCTACGGCGAGGGCTACTTCTTCCTGCCGGTCGTGCTCCCCGTGCTCGGCCTGTGGTGGCTGCGCCGCGCGTCCCGGGTGGCCATCGCGGCCGGCCGGGACGCCCGCGGCCTCCTTGGCGAGGCGCCAGAATCGTCAGGCGGAACGCCCGGGAGCTAGCACCCGGTCCGCCTGACGGTTCCATGGCCGTTCGCGCGCCCCTGGAGCGGGCCCACCAGCCGACCCACACCTGATCGGATCGGCCCTCCCGGGGCGGCCGACGAGGGGGCCGGAGCCCACCCCCGGAGAGCTGAGACAGTCCTCGGCCCCGGCTGGCTCCGCCGCGAGGCCTAGGCTGCTGCGCGGCGAGGACTTCGGTGTGGGCTCGAGGGGGCGCGATGTGGTTCGTGGGGTTGCGGGACGGCGGCCGGACGGTGGTGGGTCGGCTGATCGACGGGCCCAGCGGGGCCGCGGTGGTGCCACTCGCCCCGGTGGAGGACTTCTACGCCGACCTGCCGGCCTGGCGGGCCCGCGCCGCTGACGCCGCCGGCGATCCCGGCGCGGCCCGGGCCGTCGGCGAGGTGACGCTCGCGCCGCCGATCCCGCCGGCCGCCCGGGTCCTGTGCCTCGGGCTGAACTACCGGGCACACGCCGCCGAAACCGGGCTGCGGCCGCCGAAGTACCCGAACCTGTTCGGCCGCTGGACGGTGTCACTCACGGTGGACGGCACGCCGGCGCCCGTGCCGGCGGGGGAGCGCGGGCTCGACTGGGAAGGTGAGCTCGGCGTCGTCGTCGGCGCTGAGCTGGCCGACGTCGACGAGGCGGCGGCGCTGGCCGGGGTCTTCGGCTACTCCGCGTTCAACGACCTGTCCGCCCGGCGCTCGCAGGGTCGCTCCCCGCTGTGGACCGTCGGCAAGAACGCGGACTTCTCCGGGCCGCTCGGCCCGGTCGTCACCGCCGACGAGGTCGGCGACCCGGCGGACGGCCTGCGGGTGCGGACCCGGGTCCGCACCCGCGGCGCCGACGGCTCCCTCGTCGAGGAGGTCGTCCAGGACGGCGACACCAGAGACATGATCTTCACCGTCGGTCAGGTGCTGTCCTACCTCAGCAGGACCCTCACGCTGCACCCCGGGGACCTGCTGGCGACCGGCACTCCGGCCGGCGTCGGCTACAGCCGCACACCCCCGCGCTATCTGGTCCCCGGCGACTGGGTCCAGGTGGAGATCGACCGGGTCGGCTCCGTCTCGACCCCGATCGTCGACGCCTCCGCCCGCGGCTGACCCACCCGCCCAGCCCACGCCGCGCCTCGGCGGCCACGCCGCGGCGCGGCCGGCGCCGAGGCGGCCGCAGTCGGTGCGGGCCGATCGGTCGTGGAGCGCGGGCGGTCACGTGACGGTTGCGGCGTCCGGCGCTGGTGGCCGTCAGCGGCGGCGGCGCCCGCCGCCGAGGCGGCGGCGGTCGGCCAGGGCGATCAGCCCGAGGGCAGCGAGGCCGCCGAAGAGCGCGGCGACGCCCGCCCCCGCGCCGATCCAGCCGGTCGCCCCGGTCGCGTTGACCGGCCTCGTCGACGGGTCGACTCCTGCGCGGACGCCACCGGCGCCTTGGTCGGGGCCGCTGGCGTCCTGTCGCGGGTGCCTTCCGGCCACGCCAGGCTCGCCGCCCGCCCCGCTGCCGAGGCCGCCTATGGCTGGCCCGCCCGCGCCGCCGGCCAAGCTGGCGGCACCGCCCAGGCCGGCGCTGGCCCTGCCGTCGCCAGTCCCGCCGCCGGCCACCCCACCGCCGGCCACGTTCGCCTCGCCGGCGGCCACGTCCCCGACAGTTCCGCCGGTGTCCTTCCTGTCCTTGTCGCCCTGGTTGTTGTCGTCCCGGCCCTGGGCCAGGTCCTCGCCGGCCGCGCCGATGACGCCCACGCCCAGGCCACCCACGGTGTGGCGAGGTGGCCCTGGACGGGGGTCAACGAGTGTGATGGTGACCTCGGTGCTCGCCGTGCCCGCCGCGGCCTGGTCCGGCCGGCTCGGGGCGACGAGGTCTGGTGCGACGCCGCCACGGCTTACCTCGTCGGGGATCACGCGGTCTGGGTCGACGTCCCCGGCGGCGGCGCCGGGGACGTTGGCCGACGTGCCTGAGGGCGTCCACGGGGTCGGGGTGCCCGAGGGCATGCGATGAGTCGTCATCCTCGCCACGGCGGCCGTGGGTGGGCGGTTCGGCGTGCCGAGGTTCGCCGCCGCGATCGACGTCAGAGTGAGGCCGAGGCCGAGAGCCGAGGCGACGCCGAGCCCGCGGCATCTGGCGGTGCGCCCGAGGCCGCGCTGTCGTCCGGGAACGGGCGTCGGCAGGCGCATCGGATCCCCTCTCCGATCACTGATCTCGAGCCTGGCACCGCATCGGGCACGGGCGGGGCAGCCGCATCGAACGTCGGCGGTGGGGGATCGTCAAACGGGCCGCGCGCACGCTCACCCCGGCCGGGTGGGAGCCAGGTATCGATCGCGGGCAACACGGGCGAGGCGGCGGCGGACCCGACCGGGCCGGGGGGTGCCGGCCAACGGCGGGGCAGCCGGATTTCCTGGTGGCAGCGAGCGGCGAAGGCCGGCATCGACGCCGGCCAGGGCCGTTGACGACCCGCGGGCGAAGCGCAATCAGCTGCCTGCCGGCCATTTCCGTCAGGATCGCCTGGGTCCGGCGGCGGCGAAATCCGAGGATATCGCCGCCCTCTGGAAGGCCGTCCTGGCCGGCCTGCGACCAAATTTGCCGCAGGTGTTTCAGTGGTTTCCGAGGTCAGCTTCGAAGACGATTCCTGATCCTTTTCTCGTCTGGCCATAAGGCGGTTAGGCTGCGTCCCGCAGTCATTCACAGAGTCGTAATCCGCAAGGGTTGCCGGTGGTGCGTTGACAGTGCTCACGCCGTCGGTGCTATCCGGATCGAGGGGGACTGAATGAAGAAGTCGATGGGTCGTCGTGTCGCCGCCGTCGCCGTGACGGGGGCTCTCGCCGCGACGCTTGGCGTCGGATCGGCGGGCGCCGCCCAGGCCGGCGGCTGGGGTAACGACGGCTGGGGTCGCAACTGCAAGGACAGCGGTTGGAACTGGGGCAACCAGGGCTGGTGCAAGGACAGGGGCAAGGACGACTGGTGGGGCGACAAGTGCAGGGACGATGACGACTGGTTCGGTGACAAGTGCAGGGACAAGGACGACTGGTGGGGTGACAAGCGTAGGGACGATGACGACTGGTTCGGTGACAAGTGCAGGGACAAGGACGACTGGTGGGGTGACAAGCGTAGGGACAAGGACGACTGGTTCGGTGACAAGTGCAGGGACAAGGACGACTGGGGCTGGTAGCTCCAGCTTGACCTGACGGGCCCGGCCCGCGCCATCAGACGCGGGCCGGGATTCGTCACGTCCGCTGTTTCCGTAGCCGGTGCGGCGCACTCCTCCGAGCGGAGCGGCCCTTTTCTGCGCCCGAAGAAGAATGCAACATCCCGCCCGTCACCACGAAACTGCTAGCTTTCCGTGGCCGCTTGGCCAACTTTCGTGCCGGCCGCTGTCGAGGGGATGAAGCGGCTTTGCCTCCGGGTTTTCCGGGTGGGCCCGAGACGCCCGGCGATGCCCGGTCGCGGCACCCGCCGCGAGCAAACCGACCTGGAGACCAGCGCCGGTCACCGAGGCCCTGCGGCGGGGCCCGGCCGCACCCGGGGCCCCGCGCCGCCGGCCCGGCAGCGGAGGGCTCGTCCCTGCCGGCGTGGCATACCCGATCGTGAGACCAGGCGCCCTGGATCCCAGCGATGAACGCCAGGCTCGAACGGTACCCAGGCCCACCGGGTCGCCGCCCCACGGCGGTCGAAGTCGGGCCGCGAACCGGGGTGCGGGCCGCCTGCGCGGGGCCCCGGGAGCCGCCCGGCCGGTGGGACATCGCGAGGCTCCGGCGGGCGACAGCGCCACCGGCTGGTGGCCCGCACCGCTGGCGGTGGACTGGCGAGGCCGGCGCCCGCTGGATCCCGGGACCGCTGAGGCCACGGGCGGGACGCCCGGCTCGGCGAGGCGGCGTTCGGACGCGGGACGCGCGCGGGGGTCCGGACGGAAGGGTCCCACCATTCGCCTGCTCCCGCGAATAACCTACCGCGTCCAGGCAGATTCGCACGGTGGCGATCAGGGCGTCGAACACGCCCGATATCGATTGCCAAAAGAGCGACAAATACGGTGTCCAGGTGGCTTAGGGTGAGCCTGTCCGACCCGGTCAAAACGGAGGGAGAATACGCCGCGTGGGCGTTGGAGATCGGCCCGAAGAGCAGTACGGAGTACGGCTGCTGCGGCCGGACGGCGTACTGGTGGAACACCCGCGGTTCGCCCCCCTGCTCGGCGCCGAGGACCTGGGGAGCTGTTACGGCGCGATGCTGCGAGCCCGCCGGCTCGACGAGGAGGCGACCGCCCTGCAGCGGCAGGGCGAACTGGCGCTGTGGATCCCGCTGCGCGGCCAGGAGGCGGCCCAGGTCGGTTCCGCGCGCGCCGCGCTGACCAGCGACTTCATGTTCCCCAGCTACCGCGAGCACGCCGTGGCCTGGGAACGCGGGCTGCCGCCGTTGGAGGTCCTGCGGCTGTTGCGTGGCGGCACCCACGGTGGCTGGGACCCCATGGCGCACAACCTCGCGAACTACGCCCTGGTCCTCGCCACCCAGGCCCTGCACGCCGTCGGCTACGCGCTCGGTGTTCAGCTCGACGCTCTGCGTAGCAGGCCGGCGACGCTCGACGTGGCTCGAACGGCCGCCGGAAACGCGATTGTCGGACGTCCGAGAATCGAGGAGGAAGCCGTGGCGAATTTCACGGCCAAGCAACTCCTAGGGCATCCGACAATCGAACGAGAAACGAAAGGCGTAGGGCGTCCTGACGAACTCGTCGGACGTCCTATGAAAACCCCTGAGGGGGCAATCGTCGGACGTCCTAGGAACACGGGCGACGGTTCCGGTACGGCGGTGCTCGTCTATCTCGGCGATGGCGCGATGAGCCAGGGCGACGCCAACGAGGCGTTCGTCTGGGCGGCCAGCTTCGGCGCCCCCGTCGTCTTCTTCTGCACCAACAACCAGTGGGCGATCTCCACCCCGGCCGCCCGGCAGTCGCGGGTGCCGCTGGCCGAGCGGGCGAGCGGCTTCGGGTTCCCGGGCGTGCGCGTCGACGGCAACGACGTCGTCGCCGTGCACAGCGTCACCAGTTGGGCGCTGGACCGTGCCCGGCGCGGCGAAGGCCCCACCCTCGTCGAGGCCTACACCTACCGGATGGGCCCGCACACCACCTCCGACGACCCGACCCGCTACCGGCCGGCCGACGAGGAGGCCTGCTGGCGCGCACTCGACCCCATCGACCGGCTCGGCCGGCTGCTCGCGGCCGACCGCGGCGAGGCGTGGTTCGCGGCGCGGCGCGCCGAGGCCGAGGACGCCGCCGCGCGCCTGCGCGAGGACACGCTCGCGCTGCCGGACCCGCCGCCGGACGCGTTCTTCGACGACGTCCTCGTCACCGAGACCGACGAGGCCCGCGCCGAGCGGGCCCGCTTCCGTGCCTACCAGGAGTCGTTTCAGGCATGAGCACGCGGACGCTGCCCCCCGTCAACCCCACGACCACCGCGCCGCCGGCCCCGTCGCACCGGCCCGCGGGCCCGGGCCCGTCGGGCCCGGCTGACCCCGAGCCCGGCAGGGCACCCGTCGAGGGCCTGCCCGCCACCGCCCCGCTGGCCAGGGCGCTGGGCGCCGCGCTGCGGGACGCGCTGGCGGCCGACGACCGGGTCGTCCTGCTGGGGGAGGACGTCGGCCGGCTCGGCGGCGTTTTCCGGATCACCGACGGCCTGCAGGAAGCGTTCGGGGAGCATCGGGTCGTGGACTCCCCGCTCGGCGAGAGCGGAATCGTCGGCGCGGCGATCGGCCTGGCGATGCGCGGCTACCGGCCGGTCTGCGAGATCCAGTTCGACGGTTTCGTGTACCCGGCGTTCGATCAGATCGTCACCCAGCTCGCCCGACTGCACCAGCGCTCCGGCGGCCACCTGCGGATGCCGGTGACGATCCGGGTCCCCTACGGCGGCGGGATCGGCGCCGTCGAGCACCACAGTGAGTCACCTGAGGCGTACTTCGCGCACACCCCTGGGCTACGGATCCTGACGCCGTCCACGGCCGCCGACGGCTACCTGCTGCTGCGCCAGGCCGTCGCCTGCGACGACCCGGTGATCTTCTTCGAGCCGAAGCGGCGCTACTGGGAGCGCGGCCCGCTCGCCGCGCCCGAGAACCCGCCACTGCCGTTGGAACGTGCCCGGGTCGCGCTGCCCGGCACCGACGCCACCCTGATCGCCTACGGACCGATGGTGCGTACCTGCCTGGACGCGGCCAGCGCCGCCAGCGCGGAGGGCCGGTCCCTGGAGGTCATCGACCTGCGCTCGCTCGCCCCGCTCGACTGGCCGACGCTGACCGACTCGGTGCGCCGCACCGGCCGCGCCGTCGTCGTGCATGAGGCGCCGGTGACGGCCGGGCTCGGCGCGGAGATCGTCGCCCGGCTCACCGACGCCTGCTTCTTCCACCTGGAGGCACCGATCGGCCGGGTCGGCGGCTACCACACGCCGTACCCGCCCGCTCGGCTGGAGAAGGCCTACCTGCCGGACCTGGACCGGGTCCTCGACGCCGTCGACCGGACATTCTCATGCTGACGGGCGCGACGCACAGGGACTTCCCGCTGCCCGACCTGGGGGAGGGCCTGGTCGAGGCGGAGATCGTCCAGTGGCTGGTCCAGCCGGGCGACCCGGTCGCGCTCAACCAGCCGCTCGTTGAGGTGGAGACCGCGAAGGCGGCTGTGGAGATCCCCTCGCCGTACGCCGGGGTCGTGGCCGCGCTGCACCGCGCCGAGGGCGATCTTGTGCCGGTGGGCGCCGCGCTCCTGACGGTGGACGTCGGCCCGCCGGCGGCCGGGGGGCCGACGTCCACCGAGCCCCTGACCGCCCCGGCCGCCCCGGCCGCGAGGGTGCCCCCGGCTGGTTCCCCCGCGGCCCTGCCCGTGCCGGCCCTTTCGGCGGCCGACGCCCGGACGGCCGACACGGCGATGGCTGGGGCTTCGACGACCGGGGAGGAGCCGCCGGCTCCCGTGGTCGGCCGAGCGCCGGTCGAGCGGCTCGCGGGGGAGGCGCCCAGGCGGCGGCCTCGGCGCCCCGCCGTCACAGACCCGTCGTCGGCCAGGCCCGCGGCCGTGCCGGCGGGCGTGCCGGTCGGCGGCCAGCCCGAGCCGTCCTCGAGCGGCGGGCCGGGCGCCGGTCAGCTGGCGCCGTCCTCGACCGGCCGGTCGGCCGGTAGCCGGTTGGTCCCGCCGGTGGATGGCCGGCCGTTGGGCCGGGCGCTGGCCGCCCCGCCGGTGCGGCGGCTCGCCCGGGATCTCGGCGTCGACCTGGTCACCGTGCGCCCCACGGGCCCGAACGGCACGGTCGTTCGCGCCGATGTCACCGCCGCCGCAACCGCCCTGGCCGGCACGCCAGCCCACGGGCCGACCGGCGGTCCGTCGGCCGCCCGTCCGGCGGTCACCGGTATCCCGGCCGCCGACGCACCGGGCGAGCCGGAGCGGCCGCTCGCTCTGCCGAGTCCCCGGACGAACGGCGAGGCCGGCGCCGCGCGGCCCGGGAAACGGGTTGCGGTGCGCGGCGTAGCCCGGCACATGGCGCTGGCGATGGAACGCAGCGCGTTCGGGGTGCCACAGGCCACCGTCAGCCGGGCCGTCGACATCACCGGATTGCTGGAGCTGCTCGCCCGCTGGCGGGCAGAGCGGGACGCCGCGGCCGGCCGGCCTGCCCGGATCACCCCACTGGCGTTCACCGCCCGTGCCGTCGTCGCCGCGCTCGCCCGGCACCCGCTGGCGAACGCCCGCTGGCTGCCGGGCGTCGACGGCTCCCACGAGATCGAGATGTTCGCTGCCGTCAACCTCGGCGTCGCGGTCGCCAGCGACCGTGGCCTGGTCGTGCCGGTGATCCACGACGCCGACCGGCTCGCCCTGCCCGCGCTGGCCGCCGAGCTCGCCGGCCTGGTCGAGGACGCCCGCGCCGGGCATACGGCGCCGGGGCGGCTGCGCGGCGCGACGGTCACCGTATCCAACGTCGGCGTGTTCGGCGTCGACTCCGCCGTCGGACTGGTCCGCGAGGGCGAGGCAGCGCTGGTCGTGCTCGGCGCGATCCGGGACACCCCCGCCGTCTGGCGCGGGCAGCTCGAGGTCCGCAAGGTGATGATCGTCTCGGTCTCGTTCGACCACCGGATCCTCGATGGCGCGGCGGCGGCGAGGTTCCTCGGGGAGATCGCCGAGGTGCTGGAGGACCCGCCGCGCCTCCTGCTGCTGGGCTGAGTGCCGCCGGACCTCGGGCCGGTCGGCGGGGCGGCCGGCTACCTGGACCGGCTACCTGAAAGGGGCCGGCGCGGATCGAGGCCACGGCGAGGCAACGTCGCGGCGGGCCGGCGCGTCGGACCCAGGGACGGCGCGCGCCACCGACGCTGGGAACAGGCGACTGCCGGCCATCGACCCGGTCCGGAGGCGTGGCGGCGACCGGAGTGCCTTCGTTCGAGTGGGTTCGTGGTGGGCTTTCATGGTGAACCCGATGGATCTGCCCAGGTTGGCCACCCCTAGGATTCCCCCGGGCGACTCGTCCAGGGTCGCAGGCGGCCGGCACTGTCCTGGCTGGTCGGCGGGGCTGTCCGCGGGCCGGGCCGGGACGCGGCGGCCCGGGCGGCCACCGTCGCGAGCCCTGATCCCTCGCGCACCGCGTCTCAGGTGGCCAGGCGGCTCAGGCCAGGCCGCGCGCGGACACGACACCGGAAAGACGGAGGACCACTCAGTGAGCGTGCTGCCGGACATCCTGCTCACCGTCGCGATCTCGCTGTCGGCGGGCGCGCTCGGCGCGCTGGCCATCCGGCTGTGGGAACGTCCCGGGGGGATGCCCATGGCGCGGCCACGGCAGTCGACCCTGTTCGGCCTGGCCGCCGACGACGAGATCCTCATCGCGGTCGCCTCGCTCGCTCCGTCGGCCATGATCGCGCGTGACGACGTGCTCGCGGTCGCCGAGCTGACCTCGATCATCTACGGGGCGGACGCCCGGCCACGAGTGACGCCTGGTGGCGCGGTGCAGGACAGCATCGGCCGGCGCACCGAGTTCTGTCTCGGCGACCCGCGGTCGAATCCCCGAATGGCCGCGCACCTGAGCCGGTACCTGCCCGGCGTGACGTTCTCGCCGCCGGCGCCCCCCGCCCCCGCCCCGGCAGCCGCTCCGGCCGCGCTCGCCTCCGTGGGTGCCGGCATCGGCTCGTCCGTCGTCGCCGCGAGCGACGCGGCGGGCGACGCCGACAGCACCAACCTACAGTCGATCATCCCGCCGCGCCCGCCGCGGGAGAGCCGCGTGATCGCCGTCAGCCTGCCGGGCGGGCAGGAGGGCCGCCGACTGCGCGGGGGGAAGGACAACGCGGAGAAGGACAACCGTGAGTTCGCCGGCCGGCCTGGCGAGCACGAGTTCGCGCTGCTGGCCCGGATCGCCGCCGGCCCGGGCCGCCGGCCGCTGTTCGTCCTCGCCGGGCAGACCGCGACCGCGAACCTGGCGGCGGCGTACTACCTGCGCAGCCGCGCGGAGGAGCTTGAGCTGGAGTTCTCCAACAAGCCGTCGTTCTGCCTGATCCTGCGGGTCGACGCGGCCACCGTCTACGGCCACGAGCTGGTCGAGCGCGAGGCGGACATCTCCGCCGCGATCGCCCCCCCGACCCGCTGACGCCGCCGGCCGGCCGCCAGGCCGCCCGCCCGACGGGTTTCCAGGCGCGGTGGGCCGGTTCCCGGGCACCGGTATGATCGAGGCGGACGAGTCGGCCGGGCGGTCGCGTCGGGGCCGGCATCAGCCGGCGCCCGCCGAGGAAAGTCCGGACTCCGCAGGGCGGGGTGGTGGGTAACGCCCACCCGGGGTGACCCGCGGGAAAGTGCCACAGAGAACAGACCGCC
>Ga0068859_100000971_pt1 | contig 29348 bp, 27 predicted proteins | sample KBSSwiS22_FD_66585 | JGI IMG/M metagenome (GOLD analysis project Ga0068859, IMG submission 66585) | Switchgrass rhizosphere microbial communities from Kellogg Biological Station, Michigan, USA - KBS Switchgrass S2-2 | ecosystem: Host-associated > Plants > Roots > Rhizosphere > Soil ...
TGGAACATGAGGCTTCCGAGCCCCGGGATGCCGAAGATCTCCTCCACCAGGAGCGCTCCTCCCACCAGTCGCGGGACGAGGAAACCGGCGAGGGTGAGGAGCGGAATCGCCGACTGCGGGAGCCCATGGAAGAGGAGGAACCGAACCGGGCCGACCCCGCGCGCTCGGGCGACACGTCCCCCTTCTCCGGTGGTGCCCTCGACGAGCGACGTTCGCACGAAGCGTGAGACGTATGCGAGCCCGCCGTAGGTCAGGCAGACGACCGGCAGCACGAGGTGAGCGGCGCCCGCGAAACCGAAGAGAGGGAGCCAGCGCAGCCGCACCGCGAAGACCCACTGGAGGAGAAGCGCCGCCCAGAAGACCGGAACCGCGTAGAGCGCGGTGGTGGCGAGCCCCAGCGCGCGATCGGAGCGGGAGGCGGGCCGCCACGCGCCGGCGATCCCGAGCGGGAGCGCGACGAGGACGATCGCCGCAAGCGCCAGCGCGTTCAAGGCGAGCGAGACGGGGAGCCGCTCGCGCAGGATCGCGGCGACGGGGCGCTTCTCGCGCAAGGAGATGCCCAGGTCGCCGCGCGAGAGGTCGCCGAGCCAGCGCACGTAGCGCACGTGCCAGGGATCGTCGAGGTGGAACTGGGCGCGGACGGCGGCGCGGTACGGCGGGGGGAGGGCGCGCTCGTGCTCGTCCTCGTCATCGCCCGCCGGCAGCGTCGACGCCAGCGCGAAGACCACGAGCGTGACGAGCGCCAAGGTGATGGCCGCCTCCGCCGCCCGGCGGGCGGCGCGCGCCATCACGCGTGCGCCCCGCTCAGTTCGCCCATCTCCACGCCCGCGGGCCGGGCTGGAACGAGAACAGCCCGACGGGCGAGGGGGTGACGCCTTGGAGCCGGGGGTCGTGGAGGATCGGCTGCGCGAACTGGAACAGCACCGACAGCGGCTCGAGCGCTGCGAGGCGCTGCTGGAGGCGGTCGTAGATCGCGCGTCGTGCCGCGGGATCCACCGTGACGCGCCCCTCTTCGAGGAGCCGGTCCACTTCGGCGTCCTGGAACCCGCCGTAGTTGAAACCGGCGGAAGAGTGGTACAGGTCGAACTGATCGGCGATCGGATCCACGGTGATCGAGGCCATCGCCGCCTGGAACGCGTGGGACTTACGACGCTCCTGGAATGCGCGCCACTCGAGCTTCTCGATGCTCATGTCGACGCCCGCTCGCGCGAGGGAGTCCTGCATCCAGGCGGCGATCCGGTCGGCGATCTCCTGCCCGCCGGCGGGGAGCAGCATCGTGAATCGCAGCGGCACGCCGTCTCTCACCCTCACCTTCTTGCCCGGCGGCAGCTTCCACCCCGCCTCGTCGAGGAGCCGGGCCGCGTCGACCGGGTCGTAGGGGATCGGCGCCGATCGGGGGTCGTGCCACGGGGACTCGGGCGGATAAGTCGTCGAGAGGGGACGCGCGAGCCCCAGGGCGACCGACTCCGCGAAGCGGCCACGGTCCATGGCTTCGATGAGGGCGCGGCGGACGCGAGGATCGCCGAAGTACGGGTTCGTCCCATCCTGGTTCCAGTCCACCTTCCACAACGCCAACCGAAAGTAGAGCAGGCGGGCGAGGCGGGCCGCGCGCGGAGAGTCCTTGGCCTCGCGCCAGAGGTCGGGCGTCACCGACATGAGATCCAGGTCGCCCAAGAGCAGCGCCTCGAACGCCGTGCGGTCGCTCCCGAGGATCTTGACGACGAGGCGATCGACGGAGGGACGTCCCTGCCAGTAGCGGTCGAAGGCTTCGAGGACGATGTCCTGCCCCGTCTTCCGGCTGGCGAAGCGGTACGGGCCGCAGCCCACCGGATGTCTCGCGAAGCTGCCGTCCAGAAATTTCGCGTCGCGCGCGGCGACGTGCTCGGGGATGAGCGGCACGCGCCAGGCGTCGAGAGCGTCGGCGTACGGACGGACGTAGCGGACGACGACGGTCCCCTCGTCCGGCGTCTCCACGGAGGAGACGTCCGAGAATTGCGAGATCCACGACTTCGCTTGAGTCGCGGGATCGCGGACCTTCTCCCACGTGAAGGCGACGTCGCGGGACGTGACGGGCTGACCGTCGTGCCAGACGACGCCGTCGCGAAGGTGGAACGTCAACGTCAGGCCGTCCGAGGACATCTCCCACGCGCGCGCGACCATCGGGACGTAGGCGCCCTTCGCGTCGTAGGCGATCAGCCCATCCGAGATCACGCTCGCGAGCTGCGCCGAGTTGGCGTCGGTGTTCCCGATGAGGGACATCGACGACGGCTCGGCGTAGAGAACGACGCGGACGTCGCGGGTCGGCGGGGGAGGGGCCGCCGCGCAGCCGGCGAGGAGCCCGGCACCGAGGACGAGCCCGGGGAGCTTCAAGGTTGGGGAATCTCGGCTTCCGCCGTGTTCCCGGCGGCGTCCGTCGCCCGGCAGGTCCGGGCGCTCGCCTTCCCGCCGTCCGGGATGCGGAAGGTTTCGCGAAGCCCGTCGGCGACGCCGTCCACGGGGCGAGGCGCTGAGACGACCTTCCCGTCCTGCAGGACCTCGAGCCGCGCGACGCCCGACACCGCGTCGCTCACCTCCACGTCCACGCTTCCTCCGGCGCGCTTCGGCCGGATCTCCGGGGGCGTGCGATCCACGCGCACCGTGATGGGAAGGTCGGTCGTGCCCGAAAGCCCCTCGCCCGCGGGATTCGCCGGATCGTCGAGAGCGACCGCGCGGACCTCGTAGACCGCCTCGTCCCATGTCACCGTGTCCCAGGTCGCGCGGCCGTCCTTGTAGAACCCGTCGGAGCTTCCCGACGCATCCGCGGGCTTTCCCGTCGAGGGGTCGGTGCGGACCGCGCTGGTCCAGGCCTGCTCTCCCATCTTCCGGACCTCGACGTCGATCGTCACCGGATCGCCGTCCGCGTCGGCCGCGGACCACCTCAGCGTCGCCTTCCCCGAGACGGCACCCGAGGCGGGATCGATCCGCAGGTCCTTGATCGTGGGCCCGCGATTACGCGTCGCGTAGCTCGCGCCCACGGACGCGATCCGTGGAGGGTCTCCCGACCCGGGAACCAGGCGGGCCCGCCACTGGAGGAACCGGCCCTCGGGGCTCGCGACCGCGCTCCCCTGCGGGTTCGTGAGGGAGCCCTTCCACGGCGACCACGTCCCGTCGGGATCGGCGCTGTTCCCCGTCCGGGTCGCGATCTCGACGCGACCTCCCCCCTCGGATCGCCAGGCGAGCGTTCCCCAGCGCGCGACCCCACCCGCGTCGAGCGGGGGAGACGTGTACGTCCCCGAGTCGGCCGGTTGAGGGCCGAGCCGGTACAGGCCCGCCGGATTGCTCGTGGCCACGACCAGGTCCCGCGCGTCCCGGACGATCGCTGTGGCTTGCGCCTCTTTGAGCGTGGCGAGAAGCGAGACGTCGCGCGGCCCTTCGACCCGCCAGAGCCGGGCGGGCTCGCCCGTGGCGAAGATCGCGCGACCGTCACGATCCAGCGCGGTGGCGAACGGGGCCTCCTCGAGCGATCGCCACAGCTCCTCGTCCGTGCCGTCGGCCGCGAGCCGGACGATCTTCCCGCGGAGCCGCTCGCCCTCCTCGGTCCCGGACGCTCCCAAGCCTTCGATGACGCCCTGGATCGCCGTGCCCGACGAGCCCTCGAGATCGCTCACCCCTTCGCCGCCGCCGCTCGCTCCCACGCGAAGGCGCAGCGCCGGCGGCCTCTTGTCGGGAGCGGGCGCGGCATCGAAGGCGATGACGATCTCTCCTCCGGCGCCGACCGCGATCGATTTCGCCTCGGGGAGCTCGTCGTCGTAGACGACTTCTCCGTGGCCCGCCGCATCGATGCGATAGACGAGCCCCCGTCCCGCGCCACCCGCCCAAACGCTCCCGTCGGGCCCCACCGCGAGGCTGACCAGATGCGTCTCGTCGGCGTCGAAGAGCACGGTCGGTTTGCCGGCGCGATCGATGGCGAGAAGCCGTCCTCGCTCTCCGGTCGCGGCGAGCACGGTGTCGTCGGCGCGCCGCGCGAGCGCCCAGACGTAGCGCTCGTTCGTCTCGCTCCAGAGCCGGCCCTGGCCCGTCGGGGAGACGCGATAGATCTTCCCGCCCGGGGCGGACGCGGCGAGGATGTCGCCGCCGGGGAGCACGAGGAGCGCGGTGACCAGCGGCTCGGGCGCGCGGTAGAGGACCGAGGTCTCGCCCCCGGCTCCGACGCGGACGATCTGGCCGTCCGGTCCGGTGCCCAGGAGAACGCGACCGCTCCCCTCGGTGGCCACGGCGAAAACCTGGGCCGGATCGCCGGAGACCAGCGGCTTGGAGGCGCGCGTGAGCGACGGGGCCAGCTCGATGCGTCCGCGGCTCGTCAGCGCGACGCTCTGGGCGTCGCCGTCGCGCAGGCTCGACGAGGGGACCGTCGCCAGGCGCGACTGCTCCGCGGTGGCGGGCGTCGCCAGGATCGCGATCCCGAGGAGAACGGCTCCCGCCGCCCTCACGGCGCCATCACCTCGACCGAGACGCGCGCGAAGCCCTCCACGGCCGTGTCCGTGCGGATCTCCTCCTCGAGGATCCCCCGCTCGGGCACGTACGCGAAGTTCCCGAAGCTGCGCGGCCGTGTGAGGACCGAGGTCACCGAGGGCGGGAGGTTCGGAAGGCGCGCGCCGCCGAGGTAGGCCCCGGAGTCCGCGCGGGACGCCAGCACGTACACGCGGTCGTTGCGCCGCAGCCGGTTGATGAGCGTGACGAGCTGTCCCAGGTCCCGCGGGTAGATGGGTCCCTCGACGTCGTCGGTGCGGTTGATCGCCGCGGCACTACCGACTTGAAGGGTCAGGGGCCCCGGGGGCGTCTCCGCGGGGATCTCGATCTCGCGCTCGAGGACCTCGTCGGGACCTCGATAAGGCGACACGATGATACGCGCGGTGACGGAGGACCCCGCCGTGACGCGGTAGCGATCGAGGGTGACCCGGCGCACGAGCGCCGTCCGCGGCGCGCGGTCGTACTCGAAGAGGAGGTTGACGCCGCGCACCTTCGCATCCGCCCACTCGTTGTTCATGAGGACGTAGAGGAGGTAGGCCGATAGGCCGCACGCGCTCGTGGCCGCGCCGTCGCCTGCGAAGAGATTGTCGAGGCGGATGTCCTCGGACCCGTCCACCTTGATGACGGAGCCTTCCTGGAGCCGCACGGTCGCCGCACCGACGGTGCGCTCGACCGTCTCGACGACACCCTGGAGCGACAGGTAGAGGAGGATCGGAGCCAAGAGCGGATCGTCGGCGACGTCGAAGGCGTACGTTCTCTTCGCCCCGCCGCCGTCGGTGAGCTGGAGCCTCACCGGGATCATCGCGGGCAAGGCGCCGAGCTTCCCGACGATCGCGGACGCGCGGTCTTGACGGAAGGCGCCCGCCTCGGCCAGCGGGACCGCGATCTTGGACGAGTGCTCGAGGCTGGCGAGGAGCGTCTCGACCCGCGCTCCGGTGAGTGGGAGATCGATGTCCCCCAGGCCGTAGAGCGGGTGGCCGAAGGCGTACAGACGATCGCCGTCGACCCAGGTGACGGTTCCCGTCGCGGTCATGTCCACGTCCCCGCGCACGAGCTTCACGCCGACCGGGGAGCCCGGCTCGAGCTTGCCGGTCGCCCCTCCGGCGCCCGCCGGCGCCGAGGACTGCATCGGGAGGAACCCGGCGCGCGAGAGCTGCGGAGAGATCCGCGAGACGCCCGCGGCCCCCAGGCCCGCCACCGCGAGCGGAAGGGCGGGGCTCGCGCCGGAGACCGGTCGCGCTCCGAGACGATCGAGGCGCTGCGCGAAGAACTCGTCGAGATCGGCCGGCCGCTCGATCGACGAAAGCATGTCGCCCCACGCCACGCGCGCGCCGGCGCGACCTTTTCCGGCGCCGGCCGCCTCGGCGCGCGAGCCGATGGCGAGCATCTCCCCGATTGGCGTGATCCCGGCGATCGCTTCCTTGGAGAAGCCCCAGCTGTACGCGACGGCGCCGATGAGCTTGCCGTCGATGAAGACGGGGCTGCCGCTCATTCCCGCCAGGATCCCCGTCATGGCGAGCGGGCCGCCCGTGCACCGCGCCAGGATCAGGTCCTGGTCGGGGCCGATGTGCGGGATGAGCCCCACGATCTCGACCTGGAACTCCTCGATGCGATCCCCTTGGAAAACGGTGCGGCCGATCCCTTTCATGCCGGGACGCACGCTCTCGAAGGGAAGGATCGGGGGGGCGGCGGCGTTCGCCGCGGCTCCCAGGCAGACGAGGACCGCAAGGGAGGGAGCGAGCGCGATTTTGCGGGGGAGCGTCATCGCCATCCGGGGGGCTCGAAGCGAGGATATCACGCGGCGGATGGATCGACCCGGTCGCCTCCCGCCCCCACCGCCCGGCTCAGCGAGGCCCGGGCGGCCGTGAGAAACGCCGCGCTCGACTCGAGTCCGTCGCGCGGTGCGTCGCAGAGGCCGACGCTGACCGAGGCCTTCACCGGAAGCGCGCGTCGCGCGCCGGCCCCCTCGGCCTTCACGAGCAGCCGGCTCGCGAGGCCTCGCGCCCGCTCGGCGACGACCCGGGCTCCGGCGCCGGTCGTCTCCGGAAGCAGGACCGCGAGCTCGTTGTCCGCCGTGCGCGCGATGACGTCGATCTGCCTCAGGCCCCGGCGCAGGGCCTGCGCCAGCCCGCGTCGCCACTCGTCGAGCGCGGCGACGCCGTGGGTTTCCACGAGGGCGTCGAGGTGATCGACGGCGAGGAGCAGGATCGCCAGCGGGTGGCGGTAGCGCGTGGCGCGGGCGAACTCGCTGTCGAGCACCTGATGGAGCAGCGACGACGAGCCCGCCCAGTCGACGGCACCGGCGCCGTGGACGACGAGGTCGGGCTCGTCGGTGGCGATGCGGCTCAAGAGGTCGTGCGCGGCCGCCTCAGGCAACACTTCCGCCCCGGGCTCGAGGCGGGAGAGCGCCGCGAGCGTTTCGGGAGCGATCGGACCGAGGACCAGGATGCGCAGCGCCAACGGGCCGTCCTTTCTACATGCGGTCCGGGACCTCGATCCCCATGAGATCGAGGAGGTGGAGCATCCCGTCGTGATAGAGACGCGTGACCCCGGCGCGCACCCACCGCACCTTCTCGTCGTCCTCCTGGGCCACGGGGAACCGGTGATAGAACGAGTTGAAGGCCTGCGCGAGAATGTAGGCGTGCTTGGCGATGCCGGCCAGCTCGAGCGAGTCCACGGCTTGACGGCAGGCCGGCTCCACGCGTGAGAGCTGGAGCGGCAGCTCCCAGACCGCCGCCATCTCCTCGGCGGGAAGGATCGAGACGTCGGCGTGGGCGGCGAGCCACGCGGCATCGCACTCCTGGGCGCCGCGGCGCTCCGCGAGCTTCGCGAGGATGTTCCGCGCGCGGACGACCGAGTACTGGAGGTACGGGCCCGTCTCGCCCTCGAACGCGAGCGCCGCTTCGAGGTCGAAGGCCACCACGCGATTCCGCGAGAAGCGCAGCATGTAGTAGCGGAGCGCGCCGATCCCGATGCGCCGGGCGGTCTCGAGCACGGTGGCGTCGGCCTCCTCGGCGTGACGCTGGCGCACCTCGGCGCGCGCGCGCTCGATGAGCGCGTCCACGAGGTCGTCCGCCCGGACCCCCAGGCCGCGCCTTCCGCTCATCTCGAGGTGAGGCTTCTGCCGGTCCTCGTCGGTGAGCGGGTAGTCGGGGAACATCGCCGCCACGGCGGAAGGCGTGAGCGCGACCATCTCGTACGAGAAGTGGATCGAGCGGCGCGCCTCGTCCTCGTGCCCCAGGCGGGTCAGCCCGAGCGCGACCACGCGCTGGAGGTAGGCCTGCCGCGTGTCGATGACGTTGACGACCGTCCTCCCCGCGCCGAACTTCGGCGCCGTCGCGACGCCGTCCCCGGCGTGGGTCGTCTCCCAGAGCGCGTAGGGGACCGCGGTTCCGCCGTCGAAGGGACGGTAGTGAAAGTCGCGGCCGAGAAGGCCGAACTTCCAGAGCTGGTAGGCGATGTCCTTGCCGACGTAGGTCACGGTGCCGTCGGAGCGCACGATGATCTTCTGGTCCTCGCCGGCCCCTTCCTCCACGCCGGGCAGATCCATGACCCAGCAGCCCGCGCTCTTCCCCGCCTCGACGAGATGGACGGCCCCCGAGGACCGGAGGCGCTCGAAGGCGTGCTTCCAGAAGCCGTGAGCGAGGATGTCGCTCTCCTTGGGGAGAAGGTCGTAGCGGATGCCGAGGCGATCCATCGTGGCGAGGTGGTGCTCGACCATGCGGTGCGCGAGGTAGGCCGCGAGTCCGGCCACGGCGTTGCCGCCGGCCTCCATCGCGTGGAGCGTCTCCCGGCGGCGGCTCAGGTTCGCGGCGTCCTTCTCGTAGAAGCGGGTGACCTCCGCGTACAGGTCCCAGCAGACGTAGTCGAAGCGCTCGCCGCGCGCCGCGAGCGCTTCGGCCGCGTACCGGCGGCGCACGTCGTCGAGCTCCTCGCCGCGCAGCACGCGAAAGCCCACGACGAGGTCGGCGACCTGGACCCCCGTGTCGTCGATGTAGTTCTGAACCTCGACGCGCCGCCCGAGCCATCGCAAGCTCCGGACGAGCGTGTCCCCGAGGACCGCGTTGCGGATGTGCCCGATGTGGGCCGCCTTGTTCGGATTGATGTTCGTGTGCTCGACGATGGTTTTTTCGGGCCCGGCCGGACGGGGCGACCGCGGATCGGTGAGCCATGCGCTCAGGCACGCGCGGCGGTCGAAGTACGCGTTGACGTACCCCGCGCCCGCGGCCTCGACGCGATGGATCGCGCCGCCGGGCTCGTAGGCTTGGACCAACGCCTCGGCCAGGGTGCGCGGGGGCCTTCGAGCGGCGCGCGCGAGCTCGAAGCACACGGCGCTCGCGAGATCGCCCTGGGCCGCCGAGGGCGGATACGAGATCGCGACCTTCTCGGGGGCGGGACAGCCGATCGCTCGTGCCGCGCTCCTCAGGCCGTCTTCGAACTCACGCTCGGGGGAGGACGACACCGTTCGCGCTCCTGTCGAGGAAGGCGCGGACTATAGCAGCGGGCCGAGCGGGGAGCGGGTTACCGCGACGGAACGGCGACGGCGTCCGAGCGGCTCGTCAGCCCTTCGGGCGTGACCGCCTCGACGCGGTACTCGTAGGCCACGCCGGCGCGCGCGCCGGTGTCGAGGAACGAGTAGGCGGCCGTCCCGGCCGGATCGCCGATCGCCGGGATCCACACCGGATTCACCTGGACGCCGGCCGCATCGCCGGGCCGCGAGCGCACGACGTTGAACCCCAGCACGCCGCGCTCGCCCGAGGTCTCCCACGAGACGATCGTGCCGCCGCGCGCCCCCGCCGACTCGGCGGCGAGGCGGACGATCTCGGCCGGATAGCCGGGCTCCACGAACGCCGACCACGTGTACTTCCGCGGCGTCCGCCCGTCCTCGTCGAGATTGCGCACGAGCAGGATCGCTTCGCGAAGGTCCTGAAGGGGAACCGTCAGCTCTCCGGCGTCGTCCTCGTCGAGCGAGATCGGCAGCCGGTGCATCGTTCCGTTCGAGCGGACGAGGAGGACGTCGGCGCTCCATCGCGTCGTCGGGTCTCCCTCGAAGCGCACGGCGAGGCCGCCGCTCCTCTCGTTGGGGGAGAGCAGCACGCTCGCGGCTCCCAGCGGGGCGATCTCGGGGTCGGCCTGGATCGAAAGGGCCGGCAGCGTCTCCGCGACACCCGCGAACGTCGGCGCGGGCACGCGGGCGGCGAAGCTGAAGTGCCGCCCGTCGTTGCGCGGGCCGGTGAAGACCGACCAGAGGTGGAAGTCGCGGAAGGCGTCCTCGAACGACGAGACCCCGGCGCGCCGCAGCGCCCGATCGAGCGCGGCCCGCGTGGAGCCTCCCCCGGCGAGCTCCTCCACGGCGAGTTTCACGGCCGTCCGCCCGTAGGACTCGTCGAGGAACGAAAACCACGCGGCGTTGCCGCCGGCGGCGGTCGGGTCGTCGCGGTCCAGGCCCTCGGCGAGTCGCGCGAGGCGCTGGGCCAAGACGAGCGTGCCGCGGTCGTCGGGTCCGCCTTCGAGCGAGCCCGAGGCCCACGTCGCGAACGCCTCCGACCACGTCGCCGCCAGACCCAAGCTCGCGGTGAGAGCATGCGCCGTCTGATGTTCCGCGATCCGCCGGATCGCCGCGGGTGTCCGGCCGGACGGGTCGATCCAGATCGTCACCCGGCCGTCGCGCGCGGGAAGCGTGACGCCTTCGACTCCCGAGCCCAGCCGCGCGAGCACGATCTCGATCCCGGGGAGGGGAAGCTCGAGCCCTCCCGAAAGCGTGCGCTGCGCGCGGGTCACACCCGCGAGCGCGGCGTCGATCGCATCGGGCCGGCCGTTGGCATTCTCGTCGGAGGCGTCGAGGCGGTCCGGCGATCCGCGGTCGGCGGCGAAGCGGACGGTCACGTCGCGCTCCACGATCTTCCGCTCCCCCGAGAGGGTCGTCTCGGCGGAAAGCTGCGCCAGCGCGCGGCGCACCGCGAGAGGCGCTTCCCCCCGGCCCGCGGGCTGCGTCCACGGAGTCAGACAGACGACCGGTATCCCCACGTTCCCGCTCAAGGTGGCGACTGCTTGGAGGCGAACGCCGGTGCGGGAGGAGAGCGAAAGCTCGGCCCCCGTCGGAGCGCCCAGCGCCGGGAGCCCGCCAGCGAGCGCCAGGATCAGGGGGGCGGTCCTTCGCGCGAACGATGAGCTCAAAGACACCTCGACGACGATGCGCCGAACGTGAATATAGGGGGGATTCCCCAGGCCGTCAAATTCAAACTGCTGTGGATACGGCGTTTACGGCCGGTCAGAAGCGGATGACCACGACGGTCACGTTGTCCTCGCCCCCCCGCAGGTTGGCCGCATGCACGAGCGCCGTGGAGGCGGCCTCGGGATCGTCCCGGTGCGATTCGAGGATCTCGCGGATCTCGTCGTCGGAGAGCATGGTGTTCAGGCCGTCCGAGCAGAGGGCGAACACGTCGCCCGGAAGGACGCCCGCGGTGACCAGGTCGACGACGACGTCGGGCCGGCTTCCGAGCGCCCGGGTGACGATGTTGCGCATCGGATGTCTCTGCGCCTCGTCGTCGGACAGCAGGCCGAGCTTCACCTGCTCGTTGACCCAGGAGTGGTCGCTCGTCATCCGATGGAGGGCGCCCCCGCGCAGCAGATAGATCCGGCTGTCGCCGACGTGCCCGATGACGGCGTCGTCTCCCGAGCGGAGCAGCGCGACGACCGTCGTTCCCATTCCGCGCTGCTCTTCGTGCTGCCGGATCGAATCCCAGATCCGCTTGTTGGCCTCGATGACGGCCTCGCGCAGCCAGTTCCCCGCCTCGTCGGTCGTTCCGAACGAGCGTGCCGGGGCGTCGCGATGGAGCGCCTCCTTCAAGGTGTCGATCGCCAGTCGCGAGGCGACCTCGCCGGCCGCGTGGCCCCCCATGCCGTCCGCGACCGCGAACAGCCCCTGGCCCTGCTCGAGCAGGAAGCTGTCCTCGTTCGTCTCGCGGCGGCGTCCGACGTCGGAGACCGCGAACGCCTTCAACGTCATCGCGTGGTTCCGCGCCCGGTCGACCGCCGGAGCTCGACGACCTTGCCGGTCCGGAGCTCCTCGAGCTTCGCGGACGCGACGGTCTGCGTGGGATCCTGGGCGAGGACCGCCTCCAGGACTCCCTCGGCCTCCTTGTACTGCCCGACGCGGATGAACGCGAAGGCCAGGTTGAGCCGCGCGACGACGTAGTCGGGGTTCAGGCTGACGGCGCGGCGGAACGCGGCGATCCCCTCGTCGTTGCGACCGAGCTCGCACAGCGCGACGCCGCGGAAGTTGTGGAGGTCGCCGAACTTCGGCCCGAGCGCGATCGCGCGGTCGAGCTCCTCGAGCGACCGCTCGTACTGCTCCGCCTTGAGCAGCTCGAGCGCATTCCGATAATGCGTCTCGAACGTGAACGGCGCGGAGAGGAAGGCTTCCTTGAAGAACTCCTCCGCCTCGCTCGTCATTCCTTCGCGCAATCGCTGCAACCCCTTCTCGTAAGGCTCGGTCAACCTTCGCGTCCTCAGCGCCAAAAGCGCCGCGAACGCTTCGGCCGCCTCCTCGTCGCGCCCCGCCCGCAGCAGGCAAAAGGCCAGCGCGTTGCGGGCGTGATCGTAATCCTCGTTGCTCGCGATCGCGCGCCGGTACTCCTCGATCGCGTCGTCCAGCCGCCCCATCTGCTCGTACGTGCGGCCGAGATTGTGCCTGATGTCCGGAAAATCCGGGCTGACTTCCGTCGCGCGGACGTAATCGCGCGCCGCGCCCTCCAGATCGCCCGCGGCGGCGAGGCGCTCGGCCGATCGGATGTACGTCTGCGTGAGGTAGTAGCGGGCGTTGCGGCGATCGGCGTCGCCCAGCGGCGGCTCGTCCCGCAACGCCTTCGTGAAGAAGTCCACCGCCTGCTTGAACTCGTTCCGGTAGTAATGATAGATGCCGGACTTCACGTGGTACGAGCCCATCAGGTTCCGGATCTCTCGCAGGAGCCGCATCGTCTCTCCGTCTACTTCTTGCGGAAGCTCGCCGCCTGTTGCTGGTTGCGCAGGTCGAAGGTCCGTTTGGTCGCTTTGCGGATGATCTCGGGCACGTTGCGGTCGCTCGAGATCTTCTTGAGGTCCTTGTTGGTGAGGCGGGGAACGAAGTTCGTCGAGATCCCGGGGGGCGTCCTCGGATTCCGGACGAGATTCGCCATGACGATGTAGTTCTTCGCCCACTCCCGGTTGATGCCGACCACGCGCAGCACCTCGTCCGAGACGTTGCGCATCGAAGCGATCGACTCGATCTCCGCCTCGGTGAGGCGCCCGTTCTTGAGCACCGACAGCGCGACGATCTTGTTCGAATCCCGGATGAGGATCTGGCGCTCCTCCCGGCCGCCCTTCATGGCGAGGATCGCCTTCTGCGCGGTGTTCAGAGTGAGGATCTTCTTGTAGACGCTCTGGATCACGATGTCCGGGGAGTTCGCGAACTCCTCGCCGTCCACGATCTCGCTCGCCGCGAACAGCTCGCCCACGTCCACGTCGAGGAAGCGCGCCGCCTGCTCCGGGGTCACGCTTTCGGGCTCGGGCCCCTCGGCTCCCGCGGGCGCCTCCACCGAGGCCTGGACGAAGCGGTCGATCAGATCGAGCAGGCGGCCCCTCTGGTCCTGCCTCAGCGCGGGGTTCACCGACAGCCGATCGATCAGCCCCGGGGTGGACAGGAGCTTCTCTTGATTGGTGAGCACCAGCTCGAGCACGTTGCCGCTTCCCTCGCTGGCGAGCACCTGCAGGGTCTTGGCGTCCACGTTCGGATGGAACGTGAGCCGTTCGGCGAGCTTCTCGTCCCGCGCTCCCGCGGGGGCGAAATGAAGGAGGACCGCCGGATCGCACGCGGGGTCGGCCACCACCTCCCCGATGACCTCCGCCGTCAGCTCCTCCAAGCTCCGCTCCGCGTCGGCGCGCACGGCCTCGTCGGCGTCGCGGCGCAGGTGCAGGTAGAGGCGAGTGAGGACGGCCCGCGGGAGCGGAAGCGCCCCGCGCGCCGCCGCCGAGCGCAGCGGCAGGGGGGCCGCCCCCGTGAGGATCCGCTCGACGATCGCCGTGACCGGCAGGCCGCCGGGCTCGCTCTCGCTCACGCCGGCCTCTCCGCCGCTTCGGTACGGGCGACGTCGCCCCGCAGCGACTTGAACTTCGAGGCGAGGGGCCCGTACCCGAGCGCCGTGAGCCCCGCCGCGACGACGAGAAGGACCAGCACCGCGATGAGGGTCGCGACCCACCAGCGCACTCCCGCCGGCGCCGTGGCGGGCGGAGGCTCCGTCGAGACGGCGGGGGATCGCGCCTCTTGACTACGCTCCTCGTCGAGGTAGGCCATGACCATCGCGTCGCCGTCGATGCCGATGAATTGCGCGAACGCGCGCACGAAGCCCTTGTTGAACACGCCGCCGGGTAGGTGGCGGAAGTCGTCCCGCTCGAGGGCTTCGAGGTAACGGAGGTTGATCTTCGTCGCCTCCGAGATCTCGCGCAGCGAGATCTGCCTCAACTCCCGCTCCCGCCTGAGGGTTTCGCCGAACGAGGGCATGACAGGCTCACCGCGAGGTCGAAAGACCCCGGGATTCGGGGTGCCGTCGATCAGCGGGCGATTGTAGGGACGCGTCGGAAGGGGTGTCAACGTCCAGGCGCCGCGCCGCCGCGACGCGAACGAGGCGCGGGGCCCCGTCGTCGGAGGCGAGCTCGAGCAGCTCCGGGGTCGTGAACGATGCGATCAGGCGCAGGGCGCTCGCGGGAGGGGTGCGGGCGTGGCGAACGAGCGCCGCGCGGACCGGTCCGCGCTGGGACCAAGCGGATTCGTCGGCGAGCCAGGCGAGAACGGCCGGCGCCAGAGCGGGCCGCGCGAGGATCCGCGTCAGGTCCGCCTCGGTGAGCCGCGGGTTTCCGGCGAGGGCACGCAGCACGGCGGCCTCGCCGTCCTCGCCGAGGATCAAAATGAGGTCTCGGCTCGCGATCCGGGCCAGCGCCACGCGCTCCCCCAAAGCCAGTCCGGGGAGCCGCACGCGAAGCAGCTTCTCCGCCTCGCGGCGGCGGAGCGGAGACAGCTTCGGGTCCGAGGCGACCGCCGCGAGCTCCCTCCACCCAGGCATTTCCCGATTCACGACCCCAATATAGGTCAGCGGGTTTTCGGCGTCCGATGACCCACCGGATCCGTGTGTTACGGTGCCGCGCCCGCTGCGCGGCGGCCGGGGAGGGAGGGGCTCGTGGACCCGCACCTGATGGCGCTCATCCCGCTCTGGTACGCGGCTTTCCTGCTGTCGCTGACGTGCCACGAGGCGGCCCACGCCTGGGCGGCGCACCGGGGAGGGGACGACACCGCCTACCTCGCGGGGCAGGTGACGCTCAACCCCCTCCCCCATGTCCTGCGGGAGCCCATCGGCACCGTGCTGGTCCCGCTCGTGACGTACTTCACGCACGGCTGGATGATGGGCTGGGCGAGCGCCCCCTACGACCCGCGATGGGAGGCCCGTTACCCGTACCGGGCCGCCGCGATGTCGGCGGCGGGTCCCGCCGCGAACTTCCTGCTCGCGACCCTGGCGTTCGTCCTGCTCAAGGCGGGGCTCGCCGCGGGCGTATGGGCCGTGCCGCCGCTGCGCGTCGTGGCGGATCAAATGGTCGTGGCGCCCGAAGGGGCCTCGGCGCTCCTCGACGGCGCGGGACGCTTTCTCTCGATCTTGCTGACGCTCAACGTCGTCCTGGGCGTGTTCAACCTGATCCCCGTGCCCCCTCTCGACGGGATCTCGGTGCTCGCGGGGCTCGTGCCGCCGGTCCGGTCGCTCTATCAGAAGGCGCGCGCGCTTCCGTTGACGATGTTCCTCGGTATCCTCGTGGCCTGGAAGATCTCCAACTGGATCGTCACTCCCGCGTGGCATCTGGTCGTTTCGGCCCTGATCGGTCCGTGACGGAGACCGACGCGATGGTGCACCTCTCCGAAATCCTGGGCCTGCCCGTTCTCGACGCGGTCGGCGCGCGCGTCGGGCGCGTGGACGACCTGCGCGTGGACTCCCAGCGCGGCTTCGTCGATCGCATCGTCGTCCGCGCGCGCGGCACGATGCACGCGATCCCGTGGTCGGCCGTCGAGTCGTTCTCGCCCGAGCACCGGCGCGTCGCGCTCGCCGAGGGCGCCGCGCTGGCGCCGTGGGCCGGCCCCGAGCCCGAGACGCTGTGCCTGAAGCGCGACGTGCTCGACCGGCAGATCATCGACACGCAAGGGCGGAAGGTCGTCAAGGTGAACGACATCGCGCTGGAGAGCACGAACGGATCGCTCGTGCTTCGCCGGGTCGAGATCGGGCTCGCCGGTGCCGTGCGCCGCTTCCTCGCCGGCGCGATCGCCCCGCGGACGCTTCGTCGACTCACCGAAGGGCTGTCCCAGCAGGGAATCCCCTGGGACTACGTGGCGATGGTCGAGCCCGGATCGGCGCGCATTCGGCTCAAGGTGCATCAACAGCTCGCGACGATGCACCCCGCGGACCTGGCGGACATCCTCGAGGACCTGGGGCGCGTCGAGCGGAGAGAGATCGTGTCCGCCCTCGATCCCGAGACCGCGGCGCTCGCGCTCTCGGAGGCCGATCCTTCGGTCCAGACCGCCGTCGTCGAGGCGATGCACGTCGAGCGCGCGGCGGACGTCCTCGAAGAGATGGCGCCGGACGAGGCCGCCGACATCCTCGGGGATCTCCCGGAAGAGCGCCTGCAGGCCGTGCTCGAGGCGATGGAGGAGGAGGACGCCGACGAGGTCCGCGGGCTCCTCGCGTTCAAGGAAGATTCCGCGGGCGGCGTCATGACGAGCGACTTCTTCCAGGCGCGCTCGGACTGGACGGTCGGTGAGACGCTCGCGATGCTCCAGAAGGTGGACGAGGACCTGATCCCCGAGATGGACGAGATCCCGGTCACCTCTCCCGACGACAAGCTCGCGGGCGTCGTCCCGCTCGTCCGGCTCGTGCGCGCGCCGGGGGGACGGCCCGTCACCGAGTTCATGCGCCGGGAGGCCCGCGCGGTCACGACGAGCACGCCCTTCAAGGAGGTCGTCGAGCGGTTCGAGAAGTACCACCTCCGCGCCCTCGCGGTCGTCGACGAGTTCGGCGGCCTCAAGGGGATGATCAACATCGAGGACGTGCTCACCAAGCTCGTCAAGGGCGACTGAGTCCGTGCTGCGCGAGCGTCTGTCCGGTGTCGGGGTGCGCCTCGCGGCGATCTTCGCGGTGCTCGGCCCCGGGATGATCACCTCCAACGTGGACAACGACGCGGGCGGGATCTTCACCTATTCGGTCTGCGGCGCGACGTACGGCTACGCGCTCCTGTGGATCCTCGTCCCGGTCGCGCTCGCGCTCGTCATGGTGCAGGAGATGTGCGCGCGGATGGGGATCGTGACCGGGAAGGGGCTCGCCGACCTCATCCGCGAGGAGTTCGGGCTGCGCGTGACGTTCCTGCTCATGATCGCGCTGCTCCTGACGAACCTGGGGAACGCCGCGGCGAATTTCGCGGGGCTCGCGAGCGCCTTCGAGGTGCTGGGACTCAGCCGCTTCGTGTCGGTGCCCCTCGGCGCGGTCGCGATCTGGTGGCTCGTCGTCTTCGGGAGCTACAAGTCCGCGGAGCGGATCTTCCTCGTCGCATGCCTCGTCTACCTCGCCTATCCGATCTCGGCGATCCTGGCGCACCCCGACTGGGCCGAGGCGGGGCGCGGCCTCGTGACGCCGACGCTCCCGGGCGGCACCGGCGCCCTGTGGATGGTCGTGGGCATCGTCGGCACGACGATCGCCCCCTGGATGCAGTTCTACCTGCAGTCCTCCGTCGTCGAGAAGGAGGTGGCGGTCGCGGACTACCGCTCGACGATGTGGTTCGACGTCGTGCTCGGATCCGTCGTCGCGGTCGTCGTGGCGTTCTTCATCGTGATCGCATGCGCCGCGACGCTCCACGCCAAAGGCGGCGGTGAGGTCACCTCGGGCGCCGATGCCGCCCGCGCGCTCGAGCCCCTCGCCGGCACGGCCGCGAAGCTCCTCTTCGCGTTCGGTCTCGCCGTCGCATCGTTGTTCGCCGCGTGCATCCTGCCGCTCTCGACCGCGTACTCGGTCTGCGAAGGGCTGGGCCTCGAGGCGGGCGTGAACCGGCGCTTCAACGAAGCGCCGGAGTTCTACTGGCTCTACACGGGGATCATCGCGGCGGGCGCCGGGATGATCCTCGTTCCGGGCGTCCCCCTGCTGCGCGTCATCCTCGTGTCCCAGGTGGCGAACGGTTTGCTCCTTCCGGTCGTCCTGATCTTCATGACGCTCCTCATCCGCCGCCGGGAGCTCATGGGGGACTTCGTGCAGGGGCGCGTGCAGGACGCGGTGACGTGGGCGATCACGGCGGTGCTCGTGATCTTGGCGCTGGCGCTCGCCGCCTCGAGCGCGCTCACGAGCGCTACTTCCTGAGGAACATCCACACCGCGAGCGCCGCGAGCACGATCGCGAAGATCTTCTGGAAGACGAGCGTGGGAACGGACCGGAGGAGGTGCGGCCCGATCTGCGCGCCGACCACGCCCCCCACGCCGAGCAGCAGGCCGGTCTTCCAGTCCACGGCGTGGAACCGCGCGTGCCCCACGGTCGCCGAGACCGCGATGACGAGCACGGCGAGGAACGAGGTTCCGACCGCCCGCTGCGCGTCGTACCCGAGCGCGATGAGGAAGGGGACGATGAGGAAGCCGCCGCCCAGGCCGATGAAGCTCGCGCCGATCCCGATCGCGATCCCGAACACCGGCAGCGCCCACTCCTTCATGCGTCCTCCGTGACGGTGACGAGAATGCGCGACGCGGCGCGCATCCCGAGCCGCAGCGACGCCCGGTCCTGAGGCTCGATCTCGATCGTGTCGAGGACCTCGTCGCGGGCCAAGACGGTCACACGGCGTCCGGGCATCAGCCCGTGCCGCTCGATCAGCCGCAGGAAGTCGGCGCGCTGGTCGATCACCCGCGCGATGGAGCGGGGGACACCGGCGGGAGCCGCGGCCAGGCTCTCTTGCCCCGGCACTTCGGTGATCTCGCCCTGGCGTGTCGGGATCGGGTCGCCGTGCGGATCCACCGCGGGCCGGCCCAGCATCTCGTCGATGCGGTCGATGAGGCGGTCCGAGACGGCGTGCTCGAGAACCTCCGCCTCGGCGTGCACCTCGCTCCAGTTGAGGCCCATGACCTCGACGAGGAACAGCTCGACGAGACGGTGGCGCCGGACGACGTGCGCCGCGAGCTGCCGTCCCCGTGCCGTCAGCCGGACCCCGGCGTAGGGCTCGTGCTCCACGAGCCCGGAATCGGCGAGGGTCTTGATCATCGTGGTCGCGGTCCCGGGAGTCACCCCGAGATCGCCCGCGATCCGTCCGGTGAGCACCCGCGCCCCCGGCGAGGACTGCTCCGCGAGGAAGATCCTCTTGAGGTAGTCCTCGACGGTGCTGGTCGGCATCGGCCCCTAAGAATAGACGAGTGTTGACTTTTGGTCCGGCCGCGACAATGATTTTGACCGTTCAAAAGGAGAGGCATGTCCACGGCCGCCCAGGGGTCCCTCCCGGAAGTCCACGCGTCGGTCGCCATCCCGGGTGGGCCTTCGTTCTGGCGGCGGCTGTTCGCCTTCGCCGGACCCGCCTACATGGTCAGCGTCGGCTACATGGATCCCGGCAACTGGGCGACCGACATCGAGGGGGGCTCGCGGTTCGGCTACCAGCTCGTCTGGGTCCTCCTGATGTCGAACCTGATTGCGGTCCTCCTCCAGACGCTGTGCGCGCGGCTCGGGATCGTCGCCCAGCGCGATCTCGCGCAGGCCTGCCGCGACGCCTACCCGCGCGCGGTCTCCAACGCGCTCTGGGTCCTCTGCGAGATCGCGATCGCGGCGTGCGACCTCGCCGAGGTGCTGGGGACTGCGATCGGCCTCAACCTCCTGTTCGGGGTGTCGCTCATGACGGGGGTGATCGTCACCGCCCTCGACGTCTTCGTGCTCCTCGCGATCCAGCGCTTCGGCATCCGCAAGATGGAGGGGTTCATCCTGCTGCTCGTCGCGACGATCGGCGGGTGCTTCGTCTTCGAGGTGCTGCTCGCCCAGCCCGTCTGGGGGGACCTCGCGAAGGGGTTCGTGCCGCGGCTGGGATCGACCGAGGCGCTCTACGTGGCGATCGGCATCCTCGGCGCGACGGTCATGCCGCACAACCTCTACCTCCATTCCGCGCTCGTGCAGACGCGCCAGGTGCCGCGCACGACGGAGGGGATGCGCGTGGCGGCGCGGTACAACCTCATCGACTCCGCGGTCGCCTTGAACTGTGCCTTCTTCGTGAACGCCGCGATCCTCGTCCTCTCCGCCGCCGTCTTCCACACGCGCGGGATCGCGGTGAAAGAGATCCAGCAGGCGCACGAGCTCCTGGCGCCTCTTCTGGGTACCGGTCTCGCGGGCGGGGCCTTCGCCATCGCGCTGCTGTGCGCGGGGCAGAGCTCGACGCTGACCGGGACGCTCGCGGGCCAGGTCGTCATGGAGGGCTTCCTCCGCTTCCGGATCCGGCCGTGGCTGAGACGCCTGCTGACCCGGTCGGTGGCGATCGTCCCCGCGGTCGTCGTCATCGGGATCTACGGCGAGCAGGGGACGTACAAGCTGCTGATCCTCTCCCAGGTCATCCTCTCGCTGCAGCTCCCGTTCGCGGTCATCCCGCTCATCCAGTTCACGAGCGACAAGGCGCGCATGGGGTCGTTCGCGAGCCCCCTGGTCGTGCGCGTCCTCGCCTGGACCTCCGCCGCGATCATCGTCGCGCTGAACGCGAAGCTCGTCCTCGACACCGCGTCGGAGTGGGTCGCATCCGCCGCCCACCCCTGGCCGGTGCGTCTGACGCTCTACCCCGCGATCGCGGGCGTCGCGGCCCTCCTCCTCTATGTGGTCGCCCATCCTTGGATCGCCCGTCGCGCGCGGAGCCTCGAGGCGTCCGCCGCGGGGGCCTCGCCCGAGGTTCCCACCTCGGAGCGCGGATTCCGCAAGATCGCGATCGCGCTGGGCGCGGATGCCAAGGACGCCGTCCTGCTGGAGCACGGGCTGTCGCTCGCGCGCTCGTACGGCTCGGCGGTCGTGTTCGTCCACGTCGCGGACGGGTTCGGCCCGCGCTACTTCGGAAGGGAATCCGACGATCTCGAGACGCGCGACGACCGGGACTACCTCGAAAGCGCGCGGCGCCGCGCCGAGGCCGCGGGGCTCTCGGCCCAGACGGAGCTCCTGTTCGGGGATCCCGTCCAGCAGATCGCGGCGTTCGTCGAACGCTCCGGGGCGGACTTGCTCGTCATGGGAGCCCACGGCCACGGCCCGATCGCGGACCTGCTGTTCGGCTCGACCGTGAATCCGGTGAGGCACAAAGTGAAGATCCCGGTGTTCGTCGTGCGCGCGGACGCGCGCGACTAGATCCAGCCCCGCCGGCGGAACTGCCAGAGCATCACGCTGACCATCCCGATCGCGACGACCCAGAAGCTCACGTACCCGTACCGCCAGCCGAGCTCCGGCATGTTGAGGGGGTGGCGCGTGTCGAAGTTCATCCCGTAGACGCCGGCCAGGAAGGACAGCGGCATGAACACGGTCGAGATGATCGTCAGGACCCGCATGACCTCGTTCAATCGGTGCGAGAGGCTCGAGAGGTAGATGTCGAGGAGGCCGGACGCCATCTCGCGGAAGTTCTCGGAGACCTCCATCGCCTGAACCGCGTGGTCGTAGCAGTCGCGGTAGTAGATGCGGACGTCGTCGGGCATGAGGTCGTGCTCCTCGCGCGCCAGCCGGCCGACGACCTCGCGCTGCGCCCAGAGGACCTGCCGGAGGAGCAGCAGCTCGCGCCTCACCGCCTGGAGGCGCTCCACGTCCTCGCGGTCGGGATTCTCGAGGATCGCGTCTTCGACGTCGTCGAGCTCCTTGCCGAGCTCCTCGAGCGCGGGAAAGGTCGAGTCGATGACCAGGTCCACGACCGCGTAGGCCAGGTAGCAGGCCCCCTTCGTCCGCAGGCGTCCGCGTCCCTTGACGATGCGCTCGCGAACGGGGGCGAGGAGGTCGGGTCCCCCGGGCTGGAAGGTGATGACGAAGTCCTTCCCGAGGAACAGCGCGATCTGCGTCTTCCGCAGCCGTGTCGCGGTGACGGAGAGGTACTGGAAGATGGCGAAGAGGCTGTCCTCGTAGTCCTCCGCCTTCGGCCGCTGCCCGAGCGTCATCACGTCCTCGAGGGCGAGGGGATGGAGCAGGAACGAGGCGCCGAGCTGCTCGATCACCTTGACGTCGGCCAGGCCGATGACGTGGATCCAGTGGACGCGGCCGTCGTCGCCGAGCCGGTCGAGGCTCGCGGGGTCGGAGGTCTCCTGGACGGAGGAGTCGTCCGCGCCGTAGCTCGTCACGATGATGCGGGAGGGGCCGGACTCGCCTTCGGCCGGCCGAAGCGTCCCGGGCGGGGTTCCGGGATCCTGGTAATCCCGGAGCATGTCCGCGCTCAGGACCCAGTCCTCGTCCCCGTCGGACATCGGCGCCTCCTCGTCGAGCGGCCCATTATGGCCTTCCGGGGACTCTGGTCGTATCCTGTCCGCCGTGCGACGCCTCCTGCCCCTCGTCCTGCTGTTCGCCGGAGCGCTCGCTTCGGCCGCGGACGCTCCTCCTTCCCCGGCTCCCGCGGCCGGCGGCCCGCGCCTGAAGTTCGAGGCGATCGAGCTGAACCTGGGGGACGTGGTCCGCGGTGACGACGCGGTCGCGACGTTTACCTACAAGAACGTGGGGGACGCGCCGCTCAAGATCCTCTCGGCGAAGCCTGGCTGAGGTTGCACGGTGGCCTCGTTCGACGAGGTCATCCCGCCCGGGAAGGCGGGGACGATCCGGACCAGCATCCACACCGCGTCGCTTCGCGGCCCCATCGCGAAGGGGATCACGGTCACCCACGACGATCCGACGCAGGGACCCATCGCGCTCTCCGTGAAGGCGAACGTCGTGGGCTCCGTCGAGCTCCTGCCGATGCCGATCCTCGCGTTGGCACCGCGGGTCAAGGGACCGAGCACGCCCGGGAAGGTCATCGTCCGCAAGGACGGCTCGGAGACCGGGACCCTCAACGTGGGCGACATCACCTCGAGCGCGCCCTGGATGAAGGTGAGCAAGCGCGTGGTCACCGCACCGGAGCCCGCGATCGAGGGGCTTCCGGAAGCGAAGCCCGGGGACACGGTCCTCTCGGTGGACGTCAGCGAAGCCCCGGTCGGGAGCTACGTCGAGACGCTCACCTTCACCACCGGCCTTCCCCGCGAGAAGTCGGTCTCCCTGCCGGTCCGCGTGACCGTACGCGGCCCGCTCATCGTCCAGCCGCGTGAGCTGATCTTGAATCCCGACCCCACCGACCCCTCGCACGCCACAGGACAGCTCCTCGCGGCGGTGCGCGAGGATCTCGACCCGAAGAAGATCGTCATCGCGACCGACTCGCCCGCATTCACGGTGAAGACGGAGCCTTCCGGCGAGCGCGGCTACAAGGTGACCGTCGATTGGAAGCGCGTCACCGGGTCGGAGCCTTCGGAGGGGACGATCAGCCTCTCGGTCGGGGACGAGGTGACGAAGGTCCCCGTCCGCGTCAACCTCGCGCGGGCGAGCGCCGCTGCGGGCGGCTCCTAGCGTCAGACCGCCGCGGGCACCCTCGCGGCGCGGCCCAGCTTCTCCGCCAGAAAGCGCACGGACCGGATGGGGACGTCGATGTCCACCCAATCCCTCGTCTCGCGCACGCGGATGAGCAAGCGCCCGCCGGACTTCTCGACGCGCACGCGGGATCCCTCCTCGCGGACGTCCACGAGGACGGCGTCGGGCATCGTCGCGAGCTGATCGGCGGCGGAGCCGACCGCGGCGAGGGCCGCGCGGGCCTGCGGATCGTCGAGAACCTGAGGGGTGGGGCAGAGCGCGATCGCGGCGTTGAGGAGAACGCCGGGCATCTGGACGTTCACGTCCGTGCCGTCGGGGCCCGCCGCGTGCACGGCGACGCGCACGGTCCCGCCGGCGTGCCAGGCGTAGGTCGCGGCACCGGCGGCACCGGCCGCGAGCACGGCCACTCCCAGGACGATCGCGAGGGCGAGGCGCTCGCCGGCCCTCATGGCGCATCCTCCCTCACGGGCGAGGGCCGGTCGTCGATCCAGATCCGGACCTTGGAGTCATCGTCGTCCACGGCGATCAGCTCGCCGCTGGGGACGTCGCGGAGGGCATCGAGCAGGGCGGGGAAATCGAGCGTGTCCTTCTGCCCGAGGAAGGCATCGACGAGGGGGACCGGGAGGCGCATCGTGACTTTCTCGCTTCCGCCGTGGTCGGTCGTGTCGACGTGCACGACCCCGCCACGCTTGGAGATCCGCACGGTCTGGGAGCCGTCCCGCACGGTCACGTAGTTCCCGTCCTTGGCCTCCTTCACCGCTTTCCAGTACGCGCGCATGTCGTCGATCGAGACGTCGCTGCTGCCGAAATCGAGCTTGCCGTCGACGTCCATCTTGGCCTTCAGCGTCGGCATCAGGCTCGAGACCATCGAGAGCGGGACCTGCACGTCCACCTTGGCCCCGTGCGCGCCGTCCTCGTCCACGCGGACGTGGATCCACCGTCCCGCGTCCGACGCGGCCGGAGCGGGAGCCCCCATGACCCAGAGCGCCGCGACGACCGTCCATCCTCTCGTGAGTCGAGTCATGGCTTCCTCCGTCGCCATCGAGAACGCGCGCGCCGCCTCTTCGGTTTCAGGGAATCGTTGTTCCCGGCCCTGGGAACCACGGTTCCCACCTCAGCGGGTGCCTCTCGAGATTCCGACGTTTCTCATTGGCCCCAACGGTGCAATGGGGGAGGACCGTGAACACCGCAAACCGGAGGACGCCATGATCACGATCCCGACGATCCCGCGAGTGCTCGTCATCACGCTCGGACTCTTCAACCTCGTTTCCGTCGTGGGCGCCCAGGAGAAGGACGCTTGCGTCCTCGCCCGCGTCCCCGAGGCCTACGTGCTCCCCGACGGCTCGGTCCACGACGCCGGCCGGCTCACGCTGTGCCTCACGCAGACCCTCTCGCCCGTCGCGGGACTCCACCGGGTCGCGGTGGACGGTCATACCCTGGGCCTGGCGCGCAGCCGCCGGGCGCTCGCCGAGAGCCGGGACGTCACCGACCCGTTGGTCCTCTTCCGGCGCCACGCCGGAAGGCTCCAGCTCGTCGGCTACGTCGTTCGCGTGGACCGGAAGGTGTGGAGCTACGCGCTGGCCGACGAGCCGCCCCCCGCGGCCCCCGGGGAGCTCGTCGCCCTGCTCGGCCGACTCGACTAACCCTCCTCCCCCGAGCCGCCCTCGGGCGGCTCCGGCCCGGGTCGAAGGCCCAGCCGACGGAGCATCTTGTAGAGGCTCCGCGGCACCAAGCCTGCGGCCCGGGCCGCCTTTTGAACGTCCCCGCCGTGCTTGGCGATCAGCTGCGCGGCATAGGCCGCCTCGAAGCGCACGCGGGCCGTCTTCCACTCCGCGGCCAAAAGCCCTCGAAGCGTGATGCGGGGATCGGTCTCGAGGTCGAGGCAGGATTCGTCCACGGTGAGTCGCGCGGAGGGATCGATCGCGATCGCGCGCTCGATGACCGACCGGAGCTCGCGGACGTTCCCGGGCCAGCGATGCGACATGAGGAGGGGGATCGCCTCTTCGGTCAACCCCTCGAAGGGGCGTCCCGAGGCCGTCAGCGCGAGCCGGGCGAAATGCTCGGCGAGGACCACGATGTCGTCGAGACGGTCGCGCAGCGGTGGCACGCGCAGCTCGATGACGCGGAGGCGGTAGTAGAGGTCCAGCCGGAACCGCCCGTCGCGCGCCATCGCGCGCAGCGGGTGGTTCGTCGCCGAGACGAACCGGACGTCGAGCGGCCGCGACCGCTCGCCCCCCACGCGCATCGATTCGCCGGCCTCGAGCGCGCGCAACAGCTTGGGTTGGGCCTGGGGGCTCAGGTCGCCGACCTCGTCGAGGAACAGCGTGCCCCCGTGAGCGCGCTCGAGCGCGCCCCGATGGGCGATGCGGGCATCGGTGAACGCGCCCGCCTCGTGACCGAAGATCTCCGATTCGAGGAGCGTGTCGGGGATCGCGGCGCAGTTGAGCGCGACGAACGGACCGGGGCTCCTCGGGGAGCGCAGGTGGATCTCCCGGGCGACGAGCTCTTTCCCGACCCCGCTCTCGCCTTGAATTAGGATGGTCGCGTCCGTCCGCGCCGCCCGGACGATCTCCTCGCGGACGCGGCGCGCCGCCGCGGACGTTCCGAGAAACAGCGGGGCGAGGTCGTCACCTCGCGGCGCGGGGGCCGGCGTGAACGGCATGGCACCCTCCACGAGAGAACATACGGGGTCGGTCGCCCCGTGGCCTAACGCGTGGAGCACCCCCCGCCGCAGGCGGGGTGCTTCTGGGCGAACTCGTCGAGATCGGCGGGGACTTCGACGAGCATCCTCGACGCCGCGGGGTCGCACGACCCGCCGTCGCACTGAAAGGTGTAGGAGTTCCAGCCCTCCCGCGGGGCGTACTCGGTCAGGGTCATGAAGTTCAGGCACCGCCCGCATCGGAGCGACAGGTCACGGATATTGATCATGGCGGGCGGAGGGTAGCCTCCTCCGGGTCCCCACTCAAGCCGCTTGACCCGCGTGGGGGAGGGGGCGCACCCTGGGGCCCGCGAGGAGGACCTTTCATGGCCGACCCGCAACCCGCTCCCACACAGACCCCCGAGGAGTTCCTCGAGTCCGAGATCGAAGATCTCGAGCGCAACACCCTCAACTCCGGACGGATCTGGGCCATCGCGCTGCTGGGGCTCATCGTCCTCGCCAGTGCGGCGTGGCTCATCACGCGCTGGGACAACGACCGTCAGTCGAGCCGCGTCCGGACGTACACGCCCGAGGCGCTGCGCCTCATCGAGCCCGCCGGCCGGGTCGACGAGCAGCCGCTGTTCCGGTGGGACGCGGTGGACGGCGCCGCGTCGTACGTCGTGCAGGTGCGCGCGGCCGGACGGGACGAGGTGGAGCTCATCCGCCCCGTCCGGGAGACGTTCCTGCGCCCCTCGGAGAGCGAGTCGGTCGAGCTCACGCCCGGCGACTACACCTGGTCGGTCGAGGCGCGCTCGAGCCGGGGCACGCTCATCGGCTACGGCGAGGGAGCCTTCACGATCGGCTTGGGGCGCTGAGAGTACTTCCGGTAGAGCCGGTCGTGCTTGTTGTCGTCGAGGGCGGTGGGCCGTCCGTCGATCCATGAGGCGAGGATCTTCGTCCGGACCTCGAGCGGATCTCCGTCGGTGAGGATGAGGCTCGCCGACTTCCCCTTCTCGATCGAGCCCAGGTCGGCCGCGACACCCAAGACCTCCGCCGCCGACAGCGTGATCGCGCGCAGGGCGGCGTCCTTCGGGAGCCCGTAAGCCGCCGCCATGCCCGCGTGGTAGGGAAGGTTGCGAACCATCGCCGAGGCGAAGCTGCCGCCGCCCGAGGAGATGCAGAAGCTCACCCCCGCCTCGGCGAGGCGTGCCGCCACCGTGTAGGCCGCGTCGTACGGCTCGTCGTCCCGCGTGGGGACCGACAGCACCCCGTCCACGATGACGGGAATCTTCTTCTCCTTGAGGAGCGCCGCCTCGCGTGCGACGTCGCCAGCCCCGAGGAGGATGATGCGGACCCCTTCCGACTCGGCCCACGAGACCGCGCTCTTGATCTGCGCGGCCTGGCTCGCCGCGACGATGACGGGGACCTTCCCTTCGAGGACCGGCCCCATCGCCTCGAGCGCCGCGTCGGGGTCGAGCGGACGGTCCGCGGCCCCGCGGGAGGCCTTGGCGCGCGCGTAGGCGCGCGCGTCGTCGAACAGGCGCTTGATCTTCTTGAGGGCCTCGTCGCGCTCCTTCTTCTGGTCCTCCTCCGAAGGGGGCGGGTTGCCGCCGAACCCGCCGCCCCGCCGGATCGCGAACGAGGGCCACTGGATATGGAGCGCGACCGGACGCGCGGCGGAGAGGTCCTCCCACGTCCACCCGGACAGGCGGATCAGCGAGGAGGTTCCCGAGACCAGGCCTCCCTCCGGGGCCGCGAGGACGTGGGTGATGCCGTTCGCGCGGCTGACCGGGATCAGCTCCGAGTCGGGGTTGATCGCGATCGCGGTCTGGACCTGGGGGTTGATCGCGCCCGTCTCCGCGATGTCGACTCCGCCGGCGACCGAGCCGACCTCGACGAGACCGACGACGGTGTTCGCGTCGATGAGCCCCGGGTACAGATGCTTGCCGGCGGCGTCCACCACGGAGGCTCCGGGCTCGGGCGGCAGACCGCGTCCGACCGCGACGATCCTCCCGGCGCGGAAGCTCACCGTGCCGTCCTCGACGACGCCGCCCGACACCGTGTGGACCGTCGCGTGCACGATCGACACCGCGGGGCCGGAGGCGCCGAGGCGGTCGAGGTAGGTCAAGGGAGCGGGGGCCGGCACCGGCTTGGCGGCGGCCTTCGCCTCGTCCGGGGCCGGCGGCTTGGCGCTCCCGCGGATCTTCGCGATCGCCTCGGCGCGCGCCTTTTCGGTCTCGGCGACCGCCGCGCGATCGGCCGCGCGGTCGAACTCGCGGACGCCGTCGATCCAGGTCTGCTCGGCGACCGAGTACACCGACAGCGGGTGGCCCGACCAGATGACGAAGTCCGCGTCCTTCCCCGCTTCGAGCGAGCCGACGCGACCGTCGATGCGGAGCTGCTTCGCGGGGTTGATCGTGACGAAGCCGAGGGCGTCGATCTCCGGGACCCCGCCGTACTTCACCGCCTTGGCCGCCTCGACGTTGAGCCGCCTCGCGAGCTCGTCCGAGTCGGAGTTGAAGCTGACGACCACGCCGCGGTCGCGCAGCAGCGCGCCGTTGTAGGGGATCGCGTCGTACGCCTCGAGCTTGTAGGCCCACCAGTCGGAGAACGTGGACGCCCCCGCGCCGTGCGCGGCGATCTCGTCGGCGACCTTGTATCCCTCGAGGACGTGCTGGAGGGTGGCGACCTTCACGCCGTACGACTCCGCCGTGCGCAGCAGGGCGAGGATCTCGTCCTGCCGGTAGCAGTGGCTGTGGATCAGGCGCTTCCCCTCGAGGATCTCCGCGATCGCCTCGAGCTGCAGGTCGCGGCGCGGCGGCTCGCGGCGCTCCTTCGCCTTCGCGGAGAGCTTGTCGTAGGCGGCCCACTCCTCGCGGTAGCGCTTGGCGGCGGAGAACGACGCGCGGATCGACTCCATGACCCCCATGCGCGTGTTCGGGTACCGCTGCGGGCGGCCCGCGTCGCGGAAATTGGAGCGCTTCGGGTTCTCGCCGAGCGCGAACTTGATGCCGGGAGGCGCCCCCGGGAAGAGCATCGCCTCGCGCGTGCTCTTGTAGTGGAGCTTCACGACCGCGTTCTGGCCGCCGATCGAGTTCGCCGAGCCGTGGAGGAGGTTGGCCGTCGTGAGGCCGCCGGCCAGCTCGCGGTAGATGGCGACGTCCTTCGGATCGACGACGTCGTCGATCCGCACCTCGGCCGTGACGTTGTTCGAGCCCTCGTTGACCCCGCCGCGGATCGCGGTATGGGAGTGGCAATCGATCAAGCCCGGGGTGATGTGCTTCCCCCGGGCGTCGATGACCGTCGCATCCGAAGGCGCCGAGAGCGATCGCCCGACCTGCACGATCTTGCCGTCGCGGACGAGAAGGTCGGCGTCCTCGAGCTTGCCGGCGGGCCCCTGGGTCCACACCGTCGCATGGCGCACGAGCACGGTCGCGGCGAGGGCGACAGCGAGGGCGCTCATCGCTCGCCTCCCGAGGGACCGCTCGTCCGGGTCCCGGTCAGAGTCGCGGTCCGCGAGCCCATCTCGGAGGTTCCCTCGAAGGCCTCTCCCGTCACGATCACGGTCG
>Ga0068859_100000973_pt1 | contig 29339 bp, 25 predicted proteins | sample KBSSwiS22_FD_66585 | JGI IMG/M metagenome (GOLD analysis project Ga0068859, IMG submission 66585) | Switchgrass rhizosphere microbial communities from Kellogg Biological Station, Michigan, USA - KBS Switchgrass S2-2 | ecosystem: Host-associated > Plants > Roots > Rhizosphere > Soil ...
CAGGTCGTCGACGTAGCAGAACGACCGCGTCTGCGTGCCGTCGCCGAACACCGTCAGGGGCTGGTTGTGGAAAGCCTGCAGCAGGAAGTTCGGGATCGCCCGGCCGTCGTTCAACCGCATGCGCGGACCGAACGTGTTGAAGATGCGCACGATGCACGTGTCGACACCGTGGGTGCGGTGGTAGGCCATCGTCAGCGCCTCGGCGAAGCGCTTGGCTTCGTCGTACACCCCGCGCGGCCCGACGGGGTTGACGTTCCCCCAGTACGATTCGGGCTGTGGGTGGATCAGCGGATCGCCGTAGACCTCGGACGTCGAGGCCAGGAGGAACCGCGACCCCTTGGCTTTGGCGAGGCCGAGCGCCTTGTGCGTCCCCAACGAGCCCACCTTGAGCGTCTGGATCGGAAGCTCGTGGTAGTCCCTCGGGCTGGCCGGGCTCGCGAAGTGCAGCACCGCGTCCACGGGGCCTTCGATGAACATGTAGTTCGTCACGTCGTGGTGCACGAACGTGAAGTCGGTGTTGCCGGCGAGATGGGCGATGTTCGCCGTCGAGCCGGTGAGCAGGTTGTCCATCGCGACGACCTGCCAGCCGTCCGCGAGAAGGCGGTCGCACAGATGCGATCCGAGAAAACCCGCCCCGCCCGTCACGAGCGCTCGTTTGCGCACGCTATCTCCCTGGAAAGGGCGACATTCTGACACGAGCGCACGCATTTTTGGTGGAGATGCGCGCGGGTTGCTTCTATCGTGTGCGCCCATGCGCATATTGATCGGTGAGGAATGGACCGACGGATTCCTCGACGAGCATCGCTTCGACGGCACGGTTCGCATCGACGTCCGGGGGCTTGCGACGTGCCGGCCGGTCGACGGCTTGTATTTCGTGCGGGAGGCCTCGCTCCTGCGGCTGTGGAACGCGGTCCGCGAGGTCGGGGTCGTGTGGCTGATCCGCAAGGTCACGTCACGGCTGAAGGAGCGGTCGAGGAACAAGAGGTTCCTCTCCCTGGGGCTCGGTGTCGTGCGGGACGCGGATCCCGGCTCGCCGCACAGGAAAGGCGACGCCGTGGTCTTCATCGCGCCGGCTCATCCCCGCGCGATGGAGCGGATCGTCCTCGCGTCGCCTTTGGTCGCCGCGCTTCCCGGAGGCCTGCCCGACGCGCTCCCGGTTGGGTCCATCGTCGTCAGCGACGCCCTGAGCCATGCCGAAGGGCCGTGGGCCGACGCTGAGGCGTACAGCCCGTTCTCGGGCGAGGCCCTCGAGCCCGCGCGCGCGCAAAGCCGTTTGCGTGCGGCCGCAGAGACCCTGAGCACCGTCGACTGGCGCTCCGGACGGAAGCTGCCGGTGTCCGAAGCACCGGCCGTCAAGGAGCGGGACGAGCCCGGCCCGCCCCCGGGGCGCTTGAGCGCGGTGCTCTACGGCTACGGCCATTACGGCCGCTCCGTCGTGATCCCGACGGTGCGCCACAAGCTCTCGCTGGCTGCCGTTCACGAGATCGACCCGACGCTTCTGGCCGAGCGGCCGGGCGGGACGATCCGGCGGGACACGTCGGCCGGACCGCGGGACGACGAGCGTTACGACGTCTACCTCATCGCGTCGTTCCACCACACGCACGTGCCGCTCGCCGTCCACGCGCTCTCGCAGGGCGCCGCCTGCGTCGTCGAAAAGCCGGTCGCCACGACCCGCGAGCAGCTCGCGGAGCTCGTCGGGACGCTCGAGCGGACGAAGGGGCGGCTCTTCGCGGGCTTCCACAAGCGCTACTCGCCGCTGAACGCCCTGGCCCGCGAGGATCTCGCCCGGCACGGCGCGGGACCCGTTCACTATCACGCGATCGTGTTCGAAGAGCCGCTGCCGCCGCACCATTGGTATCGCTGGCCGCGCTCCAAGAGCCGCATCGTGTCGAACGGCTGTCACTGGCTCGATCACTTCCTCTTCCTCAACGACTGGGCCCAGCCGACGTCCTGGCGCGTCGAGCGCGGAGGCCCGGACCGCGAGATCGCCAACGTGTCGGTCACGCTGGACAACGGCGCGTTCTTCTCGATGCTGTTGACCGACTCCGGGAGCCCCCGCATCGGCGTGCGGGACTACATCGAGCTGCGGTCCGGGCGCGTGACGGTGACGATCCACAACAGCTCGCGTTACGTCGCCGAGGACGACCGCAGGGTCTTCCGCCGCGCGCGGGTCAACAAGGTGACCTCCTACGAAACGATGTACCGGACGATCGCGGGCCTGATCGCCGACGGCGCGCCGGGCGACTCGATTCGCAGCGTGCAGGTCTCGTCCGAGCTCGTGCTCGCGGTCGAAGAGGCGTTCGACCGCTCAGGCGCCGCCGGGTGACCGGTCGCGCACCGCGCGATGCCGGATGTACCGCGGCACGTCGGCCGGCCGCTCCAGCGCCGCGACCGCGATGAGAAGCTGCACGAGCCGCCGCCGCGTGGCGCGGTAGAAGTCGAGCGGGTGCCGGCTGCGCAGCGGCAGCGTCGTCGCGAGCCTCCAGCGGGCCGCCGGGATCACGCGGGCACTTTCGGGGTCGACCAGGCCGGGGAACAGCTCACGCACGTGCGCGAGCGCCAGGCCCGCCGCGCCCAGCCCGCCCCACGCCGACAGGCGCGCGGCGACCGACGGCCAGTCGAAGCCCGGCTGCCGGGCGAGCGCTCCGAGATCGAGCACCCACTTCAGCCGTCGATCGAAGTAGTGCTGGACGTGGTGGAGCAGCAGGTGCGCGACCGCGTCGTGGTCGTCCAGGCGCAAGACGTCGCGCCCCGCGACCGTCATCGGCTGCGCGCGGTCGACGACGGCGTCGGCGTCGATCCGGTAGCGGACGTCCTGTCCGAGGCTCCAGTGGATCTCCCAGGCGACGGGCACCGCGTCCGGGCTCGAAAGCGGCATCTCGTAGCTGCTTCGCAGCCAGTGGACGCGCGCGCTCCCCGCGGGGCCGGTCCAGCCGGCGCCTTCGAGCACCGACAACGCCCGGTCGCGGTCGCGCGGGCGCACGAGAAGGTCGATGTCGTCCAGCGTGCGCTCGTCGAATCTCGCGTAGAGGCGATGCAGCACGTCGACGCCCTTCAGGGCGACCGGCGTGATCCCGGCTCCGCGCAGCAGATCCAGGCCGCGCTCGAGGCTGGCCAGGAGCACGAGGTTGTCGATGCCCGTCTTCCGGCGAAAGGCGGCCAGACGATCCACCGCGGGCTTTCCGATCAGCGCCTCGCGCTGGGCGCCGGTGATCCGCGCGTGCACTTGCGGGGCGACGTCGCACTGCACGCTGAGCGCGACGAAGGCCTCCGGGTCCGGCGATCGCGCGGCCGAAAGCCTCTCGGCCTCGTCCCAGCGCTCGGCCAGGACGTGAAGGAGCAGCCTCGCTTCGTGCCGGTCGCTCACGGCGCTCCCGGCGGCCGCGACGGGCGGCCGAGGATCGTCTCGGTCGCGCCGGAGAGAAAACCGAGCCCGTAGCCGACGTGAAGCGTGGGCAGGATCGCGAGCAAGCGCGCCGCCCCGGCCCCCAGCCGCCCCACGCGCGAGAGCGCGAAGCCGGCGACGACGGCGGCATAGGCCGCGAGGAAGACGAGCCCGGCGACGCGCGAGATCGCGGCGAGCACGAGCGCCACCGCCAGCAGGGCGACGAAGACCGTGGGCAGCACGTACTTCCACTTGAAGATGTCGGGGTGCTTCCTGAGGATCCGCGCCTTCACCAAGCCGACCGTGTAGATCTGCCGCCACAGCGCGGCCAAAGACGGGCGGGGGAGATACCAGAAGCGGATCGACGGGTCCAGGAGCAGCTTGAACCCGGCCTTGCGGATGCGCGTGTTCATGTCGAGGTCCTCGACGACGGCGAGCGCCTCGTCGAACAAGCCGACCTGGTCGAGCACGGCTTTCTTGAACGAGCCCGTCTGGAGAGACTCGACGAAGGCGCGCTGCTGCAGGGTGCGGTAGGGGACGGATCCCACGGCGATCTTCGAGTACAGCGCCTCGACGAGCGCTTTCCGGAACGGCGTGTCGGCGTGCATCAAGACCGGCCCGCCCACCACCGACTCGCCCGTCTCGCTCATGACGGCGACGATGCGGGAGAGGTAATCGGGCGCGACGAACGAGTGCCCGTCGACGCGGGTGATGACGTCCCCGCGCGCGGCGGCGATCGCCACGTTCAGGGCCGCGGGAGCCGTCCGGCCGGGGTTTTCGAGAACGCGGACGCGGTGGCCGGGATCGAGCGCGGCCAAGAGCGCGCGCGTGCCGTCGTGAGACCCGCCGTCGGCCATGATGATCTCGTACCGGTCGTGCGGATAGTCCTGCTCCAGCAGGGAGCGGGTCAAGCGCTCGATCGTCGCTTGCTCGTTTCGGATCGGCACGACGATCGAAATGAACGGGATGGTCGCCGGCATCGCGGCCGAGAGAATAGCAGTTCGGACTTGCTACACTCCGCGGCTCGATGAACACCGTCGGCCGGTGGCTCCTGCTCCGCGTCGCGCCGCCGCTGGCGCATGCCTACATCCGGCTGCTCCACGCCACGATGCGGATCACCTCGCAAGGCGCCGAGGCGCTGGACGCGGCACGACGGGACCCGGGCCGGTACATCCTCTGCTTCTGGCACTCGCGGTTCGTGCTCATGCCGTACTGTTACCCGGGTCCGCGCATCGTCGTGCTCTCGTCCAATCACCGCGACGCGGAAGCGCTCGTCTCCATCCTGCGCAAGTTCGGCATCGAGCAGGCGCGCGGCTCGACGACGTCGGGGGGCGCGACCGGGATGCGCCAGATCCTGCGCAAGGTCGCCGACGGGTGCGACGTGGGGCTCACCCCGGACGGGCCGAAGGGCCCGCGACGGCGCGTGCAGCCCGGTGTCGTCGCGGTCGCGCGCTTCACGGGGCTTCCCATCATCCCGGTCACGTTTTCGGCCTCGCCCGCGCGGCGATTGCGCACCTGGGACCGCACGCTGCTCCCCAAGCTCTTCTCGAAAGGGGTGTTCGTCTACGGGCGTCCCATCGTCGTGCCGCGCGACGCCGACGAGACGCTGCAAGAAGCCAAGCGGCAAGCCCTGGAAGCCGAGCTCGACCGGATCACGGACCTCGCCGACGACACGATGACGCTTCCGCGGGAGGACCCGCGGTGAAGATCATGCTGTCGGCGGGCGAGGCCTCGGGAGACCGGCTCGGAGCGGGGCTCGCGCGCGCGCTCGCCCGCCGCGCTCCCGGCGTCACGCTGTTCGGCATGGGCGGCGACGAGATGCAAGACGCCGGCGTGCGGCTCGTCGCGCACGCGTCGGACGTCGCGGTCGTCGGCTTCGTCGAGGTCCTCCGCCACCTGCCCGAGATCCGCCGCGCGATGGCACGCTTGACCGGCGCGATCGCCGCGGAGCGCCCCGACGCCGTCGTGCCGGTGGACTTTCCCGACTTCAACCTGCGGCTGGCCGCCAAGGCGTCCGCATCCGGCGTGCCCGTCATCTACTACGTCAGCCCCCAGGTCTGGGCCTGGAGGCGGGGACGCGTCGCGACGATGCGGCGGATCCTGCGGCGCATGCTGGTGGTGCTCCCGTTCGAGGCCGCGTTCTACGGCGCCGAAGGGGTCCCGGTGACGTTCGTCGGACATCCGGCGGCGGCGGCGCGGCCCCGCGCGTCGCGCGAGATGCTCCTTCCCGCCCTGGGACTGTCTCCGGACCGCCCGGTCGTGGCGCTTCTGCCCGGAAGCCGCATGGGGGAGGCGGGACGGCTCTTTCCGATCCTCCTCGCCGCCGCACGCCGGCTCGCGGCGTCGCGCCCGGACGTGCAGTTCATCGTGCCGGTTGCACGCACGCTGCCTACGGGTTTTCTTTCCGGCTTGCTCGAAAGAAGCGGGGCGGCAGGGGTCGTCCTGCGCTCGGGTGACTACCCCGGGATCCTCGAGGTCGCCGACGCCGCGGCGGTCGCCTCGGGGACCGCGACCCTCGACGCGGCACTCGCGGGGGTTCCCTTCGTCGCGGTCTACCGCATGCAGCCCCTGTCCTACGGGATCGCCCGGATGCTGGTGCGTGTCCCGCACATCGCGCTCCCGAACCTGATCGCCGGACGCCGGATCGTCCCCGAGCTCGTCCAGGGCGCGTGCACGCCGGAGGCGATCGCGGCCGAGCTGGCGCGATTGCTCGCCGATCCGGCCGCGGCCGGGCGCCTGCGCGCCGACCTTGCCGGTGTCGCGGCCTCGTTGCAGGGGGACGGGGCGTTCGACCGCGCGGCGGAGGCGATCCTCCGGGAGCTCGGCGTCGGCTGAAATCCGCGCCGTCTTGGCGATCGGGGCGGCCCTGTGCTCAAATCCCGGCCTCTCATGATCCGATCGATGACGGGATACGGCCAGGGGATCGCGGAGACCCCGGGGCTCAAGGTGAGGGTCGAGCTCCGGAGCGTCAACAACCGCTTCGTCGACCTCAAGCTGCGCCTTCCCGACCAGCTTGCCCCGATCGAGCAAGAGCTTCGCCGCAAGGTGGGAGCCGTCGTCAAGCGCGGTCGCGTCGATCTCGACCTGCGCATGGAGCGCAGCCGCACCGGCGATCGTCCGCTGACGCTGAACCGGCCCGCGGCCGAAGCGGCGTTGGAGGCCTTTCGGACCCTGAGGGACGAGCTCGGCGTTTCCGGCGAATGGGACTTAGCGGCGATGATGCGCGTGCCGGGGCTGTTCAACGTCGCCGGGGAGGCCGCGGAGCTTTCGGAAGAAGACCGCGTCGCCGTCGACGGAGCCCTCGATCGCGCGCTCGCCGCGCTGGACGTCGAGCGGCAACGCGAGGGCAGCCTCCTCCGCGACGACCTCTTCGCGCGCGTCGCGCGGATGAGCGACACGGTCGGGGAGATCCGCGCGCTCGCGTCGACGATCCCCGCCGCCCTTCAAAAGAAGATCGCCGATCGCGTGGCCCAGCTCGTCTCCCAGATCGCCCTCGACCCCGCGCGGGTCGCGCAAGAGGCGGCGTTCCTCGCGGACCGCTCCGACATCACCGAAGAGATCGTGCGTCTGACGGGCCATCTGGAGCACGCCCGCGGGCTCCTCGACGACCCGGGCGGCGAGCCGGTCGGAAAGAGGCTCGAGTTCCTCCTCCAGGAGATCCTCAGGGAGACGAACACGATCGCGAGCAAGTCCGCCGACCTCGGGATCAGCCGCCACGCCTTGAATCTCAAGGCGGAGTCCGAGAAGATTCGCGAGCAGATCCAGAACCTGGAGTAGCGCCGATGGCCGGCTCGGGACGCGGAACGCTGTTCGTCATCTCCGCCCCGTCGGGGACCGGCAAGTCGACCCTTGCCCGCACGCTGCTCGAGACGGTCCCGGACCTCAAATTCTCGGTGTCGTACACCACGCGCCCGCGCCGGGCCGGGGAAGAAAACGGGCGCGAGTACGAGTTCGTCGACGACGACCGGTTCGACGCGATGGTCGCGGCGAACGGCTTCCTGGAATGGGCGCACGTTTTCGACCACAAGTACGGCACCGGCCGGGCCGCGACCGAAGCTACGCTCGACGCCGGGACGAACCTTTTGCTCGACATCGACGTCCAGGGGGCGAGCCAGGTCCGGGCGTCGGGCCTGGACGCCGTGTCGGTCTTCATCTTGCCCCCCGACTACCGGACCCTGGCCGACCGGCTGGCCCGGCGGGGCAGCGAAGACCCGCAGACCCTCGCCCGGCGCCTCCATGAGGCGCGGCGCGAGACGATGGAGTACGATCGCTTCGATTACGTCGTGGTCAATGCCGATCTGGAGGTGGCAAGCCGGGACCTCGGCGCGATCGTCAAGGCCGAGCTGGCAAGAACCGCGCGTTGCCGCGAGCGTGTCAAATCGATCCTTGCGACATTTCCGGCCCCCCGCGACGGGGCCTAGGAGCACCGCATGTACGACGCCCCCATGAGCAAGTACCGATTCGTGATGCTGGCCGCGCTCCGCGCGGAGCAGCTGCAAGCGGGCGCCATCCCCCGTGTCGACTCGGACACCCGAAAGGCGACCGTGCTGGCCCAGGAAGAGGTCGCCGCGGGATTGGTCGAAGCGTGGGACGGGACGACCCCGCCCCAGGCGCCGGCCGAAGCGAGCCCCGAAGAGTAGCCGTCTTGCGTATCGCGCTGGGGATCTCCGGCGGCATCGCGGCCTACAAGGCTTGCGAGATCGTGCGCGGGTTGACGCAGGCCGGAGCCTCCGTCCAGGTCGTGATGACGGAAAACGCCTGCCGCTTCATCACCCCGCTCACCTTGCACACGCTGTCGGGCCGGAAGGTGTGGACCGACGCGTGGGCCGCCGATACCGACGAGACGATCCGTCACATCGAGCTCACACGGGGGCTCGACGCCTTCGTCGTCGCACCCGCCACCGCCAACGTCCTCGCCAAGCTCGCGCACGGGATCGCCGACGACGTGCTGTCCACCCTGTACGTCGCCGTCACCGCCCCCGTGGTGCTCGCCCCCGCGATGAATACGCGGATGTGGCTCCACCCGGCCACCCAGGCGTCGATCGCGACGCTTCAGGCGCGCGGGAACGCCGTCGTCCCGCCCGACGACGGCTGGCTCGCGGAGCGGGAATCCGGCGTCGGGCGCCTCGCGGACCCCGAGGCGATCGTCGCGGCCGCGCTTCGCGCCGCGCGCCGCGGCAGCTCGTTGACGGGGAGGAAGATCGTGGTCGCTGCGGGCCCGACGCGCGAGCCGATCGACCCCGTGCGGTACGTGTCGAACGGCTCCTCCGGAAAGATGGGCTATGCGATCGCCGCGGCGGCGGCGCAACGCGGGGCCGAGGTCGTGATCGTCAGCGGCCCGGTCGACGTGGCCGCCCCGTTCCACACGCGCGTCGTTCCCGTGATGACCTCGCGCCAGATGCGCGACGCGGTGCTGGCGGAGCGCGAAGGCGCCCACGCGATCTTCATGGTGGCCGCGGTGTCCGACTACGTGCCCGCGGCGTCGCCCGCGAAGCTCAAGAAGGCCGGCGGTCCGCTGACCCTCGTCATGGAAGAGGGTCCCGACATCCTCGCCGAGCTCGGACGGACCAAGCGCAGCGAGATCCTCGTCGGATTCGCCGCGGAAACGAACGACCTGATCGCCAACGCGGCGGAAAAGCTCGCGGCCAAGCGCGCCGACTTCATCGTCGCCAACGAGATCGGCAAGGCGGGCCTCGGGATCGGCTCCGACCGCAACGCCGTGACCATCCTGGGCAAGGACGGATCCTCGGTCGTCGTCGCCGAAGCGAGCAAGACCCAGATCGCCGATGCGATCCTCGATCGCGTCTTCGGCGCGGAGCCGGCGTGAGCGACTCCCGCGACGTCCGTAAAGCGCTCGCGTCGTGGGTCGGCTATCTGGGCGACATCGGCGTTCGCGAGCTCGCGCTCCGCGAGGCCGCCCCGTCCGCCCCACCGGCCGGCGTCTACGCCACGCCGGCCGGGGCCGATGCCGCCGGGCGGCTTTCCGCCCTGCGCGCGGAGATCGGCGATTGCCGCCGCTGCAAGCTGTGCGAGGGCCGGACGAACCTCGTCTTCGGCGTGGGGAACCCGAACGCCGACCTGATGTTCGTCGGCGAAGGGCCCGGGGCGGACGAGGACGCGAAAGGCGAGCCCTTCGTCGGCCGCGCGGGGCAGAAGCTCAACGAGATGATCCGCGCGATCGGCCTGGACCGGAAAGACGTCTACATCGCCAACATCGTGAAGTGCCGTCCGCCGGGCAATCGCGATCCCGAGCCCGACGAGGTGGCGACCTGCTCGCCGTTCCTGTTCCGCCAGATCGAGCTGATCCAGCCCAAGGTCCTCGTCGCCTTGGGCTCGCCCGCGGCCAAGACGCTCCTGAACACGAAGTCCGGGATCACGGCGCTTCGCGGCAAGTGGGGCGAGTTTCGCGGCATCCCGGTCATGCCGACCTTTCATCCGGCGTACCTTCTGCGCCAGTACACGGTGGAAAACCGCACCGCGGTGTTCAACGACCTGAAGGCGGCGCGCGCCCGGGTCGACGCGGCGTCGTGACGGGCGACGCGCCCGGGCCGGCGCTCGTCGGCGTCGCGGTCCCGATCCCTCTCCGAAAGACGTTCACGTACAAGGTCCCGCCCGATCGGCTCACGGAGATCCGGATCGGCTCGCGCGTACGCGTGACGCTCGGCAAGCGAAGCGTCAAGGGAACCGTCGTCGCCTGCCCGGCCGAAGAGCCCGAGCCCGGGGTCGAGGTTAAAGACCTCGGCGAGGCGCTTCCCGCCTCCCCGTCGCTCGACTCTCATCTGCTCGAGCTGACGCGCTTCGTCGCCGATTACTACCTCTGCTCGTGGGGCGAGGCGATCGAGGCGGCGCTCCCTCCGGACCCGCCGCCGAGGCAGAGGCCGCAGCGCGCCGGCCCCGCGGCCGCGGAAGGGGAGGCGGCGCCCCCCGCGACGGGCCCGGCGCCGACACCCGCGCAATCCGAGGTCTTGCGCACGCTGCTTCCCGCGGTGGAGTCGCGCAGCTTTGCGCCGTTCCTGTTGTGGGGTGCGACGGGCTCCGGAAAGACCGAGGTGTACCTCCGCGCCGCGGAAGCCGCGCTCGCGGCCGGACGCGGCGTGCTCTACCTCGTCCCGGAAATCGGTCTCACGCCGCTTTTGGTCTCGCGCATCGAAGCGCGCTTCCCGGGCCAGGTCGCGGTCCTGCACTCCGCGGTCCCGACGCGCCAGCGCCGCGCGGCGTGGGAGGCGGTGCGTGCGGGCACGAAGCGGTTCGTGGTCGGCGCGCGCTCGGCGGTGTTCGCCCCGCTGCCGGACGTCGGGCTTCTCATCGTCGACGAAGAGCACGACCCGTCGTACAAGCAGCAGGACGCCCCGCGCTACAACGGACGCGACGTCGCGGTCTTTCGCGCCCGCCTGGCGGGAGCCCCGGTCGTTCTCGGGTCGGCGACACCCTCGGTCGAGTCGTTCCAGCACGCGCGCTCGGGGCGTTACACGCTCCTGGCTCTGGGAGGGCGCGTCGAGAACCGCCCGATGCCCGAGGTCCGGCTCGTGGACATGCGCGAGGAGTTCCGGCGGCGCGGCGAGGTGACGCCGCTGTCGGCGCCGCTGGTCGACGCTCTTTGCGCCTGCATCGGCCGGGGCGAGCAGGCGCTGATCCTCCGGAACCGGCGCGGCTGGGCGGCGGCGATCCTGTGCCCTGCTTGCGGGCAGCGCCTGACGTGCCGTCTGTGCAGTCTCGCGTTGACGTGGCACAAGAAAGACCGGCGCCTGCGCTGCCATGCGTGCGGCGGGCAGCACCCGCTGCCGTCGGCCTGCCCGTCGTGCGGCGGCGAGGAGCTGCGCGAGCTGGGCGAGGGGACCGAGCGCATCGAAGAGGAGATCGCCAAAGTCGTGCCGGACGCGCGCATCGTGCGCATGGATCGCGACACCGTCTCCGGGCGCGGCGCGCACGAGAAGATCCTGCGCCGGTTCGACGCCGGAGACGTCGACGTGCTCGTCGGGACGCAAATGATCGCGAAGGGGCACGACTTCCCGCGCGTGACCCTGGTCGGGGTCCTCGCCGCCGACCACGCGCTGGGCCTTCCCGACTTCCGCGCCGGCGAGCGCGCGTTCCAGCTGTTGACCCAGGTCGCCGGGCGCGCGGGACGCGGCGCGCTTCCCGGCATCGTCATCGCGCAGGCGTTCGACCCGTCGCATCCGGTCCTCGCGCACGCGGTCAAGCAAGACTACGAAGCGTTCTTCAACGTCGAGCTGCGCTACCGGCGCGCGCTGCGCTACCCGCCGCTGGCGGCGCTCGTCCAGATCATCGTCGCCGAGCCGCGCGAGGGCCAGGCGTGGCGCATCGCGGGCGACGTCGCGGCGGCGCTCGCGTCGGCCTCCGACGGGCGGTTGACGATCACCGGCCCCGGGCCCGCGCCGATCGAGAAGCTGCGCGGGTCGTATCGCATGCAGATCCTCGTGCGCTCCGCCGGGCGGCGGAGGCTCGTCGATACGGTGGCTTCGGCCCTGGCCCCGTTCGAGGCCACCGCGGCGCGCCGGGCGATCCACGTCGACGTCGACCCGGTCAGCCTGTTGTGATGCGCGGCGTCGTTCACTCGGTCCTGGAGTCCACGCCCGAGGCGGCCGCAAGGCGGCTGGCGGAGACGCCGCCCGAGTGCGCTTTGTCCGAGCTTCGCGCCGATCGGCTTCGCGCCGCGGACGTCGCCGGTCTCGTGCGGCGCGCGGACCGGCCGGTCATCGCGACCGTGCGCACGGCCGAAGGCGGGGGCGCGTTCGACGGGAGCACCGAAGAAAAGCGCGCGATCTTGACCGCGGCGCTGTCGGCGGGCGCGGCGTTCGTCGACGTCGAATGGGACGGCCCGCTCCGCAACCTCGCGTTCGCAAGCACCGCCGGCCGCGTGATCCTGTCCCATCACGGCGCCCGGTGCGAGCCGCAGGCGCTGCACCCGCTTCTCGCCGAGATGGCCGAGACCAAAGCGGCGCGGCTGAAGATCGTCCCGCGCGGCGAGCGCCTCGGCGAGACGCCGGTGCTCCGGGATCTCCTGGCGCGCTCGCGGGCGATCCGGCGGGACGTCTGCGCGTTCGCGTCGGGCCCGGCCGGTCTTTTGAGCCGGATCGCGGCGCTGGCGTGGGGATCGTGGGGCACGTACGGCGCCGCCTCCCGCCCGGCGGGGGAGGCGCAGCCCACGACGCGGGACCTGCTCGCCGTCTACCGCGCGCACGAGATCGGCGAGGGCACGGCCGTGTACGGGCTGTGCGGCTCGCCGGTTTTGACCAGCCCGTCGCCCGCGATGCACGCGGCGGCCTACCGCGAGACCGGGCTCGACGCGATCTACGTCCCGCTGGAGTCGGCCGACCTCGACGACGTCGCCGCTCTGGCCGCGGACGGCGGCGCCCTCCCGTTCTCGGGGCTCGGTGTCACGATCCCGCTCAAGGAGCACGCCGCCAAGCGCTGCACGCGGCTGGACGCGTTCGCCGCGTGCGGCGCGGCCAACACGGTCGTGTTCGACGAGGGCGGCTGGTCCGGCTTCAACACCGACGCCCCCGCGGCCGTGGCGTTGATCCGCAAGGAGCTCGACCCGGAGCGCCGGCACGTCGCCATCCTGGGAGCCGGAGGGACCGCGCGCGCGGTGGCGGCCGCCCTGGTCGCGTCGGGTGCCCTGGTCACGCTCTACAGCCGCAATCACGAGCGCGGCGAGGAGGCGGCGACGGCGACCGGCGCCGCGTCGGCTCCCTGGGTCGACCTGTTCGCCGCGCCGTGGGAAATCCTCGTCAACGCGACGCCCGCGGGACGAAACGGCGAAGAGCTCCTGCTCCGGCGGCACCTGAACGGCCGCATGGTGCTCGACGCGGCCTACGGAGCCGAGCCGACACCGCTCGTGCGCGCGGCTCACGCCCGGGGGCTGGCCGTCGCCGACGGGTTCGACTTGCTCGAAGAGCAGGCCGCGCTGCAGTTCCACCGCTTGACCGGGCACGACGCTCCGCGCGGCGCGATGGCGGCCGCGCTGTCGGCGTGGCGCGACGCCGCTTCCGCTTGACGGCTTCCCGGCGACCCCCTACGCTCCCAAAGCTCGCCGGGAAAGGAGCCCATGCATGCGCCGGTTGCTTCTGACGCTTTCGACCGTGCTCGCCGCCGCCTGCGCCACGCGCCAGCCCATGACCGGCCAGCCCGCCCCCGACGTCGACCGCAAGCTGTCGACCTTCGCGTACATCGAAGAAGGGAAGATCGCGACCTTCATCGTGGACACACGGCCCACCCGGTATCGCGAGAACGAGCCCTACGTCCCGGTCGAGATCGCCATCGCGAATCGCGGCCTCCCGAAGCTGTCGCTCACGCGCGAGTCGTTCACCCTGGCCGACGAGAACGGCAACCGCTACCCGTGCGCCAGCCCCAAGGAGCTGCTCGCCGGCTACGAGTTCCTCGACCTGGACCGGAACCTCGCCGAGCTCAACGAGCTGGTGTTCAACCGCTTCGGGGCGATGACGGAGTACCCGAGCAAGTTCTCGCCGACGCGCCGCCCGGCGAGCTTCAACGAGTCGATGGTCGTCACGGACACCGTCGAGCTCCCGCGCTTCGGCTACATCCTCGACATGCTCTATTTCCCCGCTCCGTCCACCGGCCTGAAAGGGCACAAGTTCGAGCTGTCGATGACGGCGCCGGAGCTGGCCGACCCGATCTTCGTCAAGTTCGAGGTGAAGTAGGGGCGAGCCGTGCGGGTCCTGCTTCTCGACAACCACGATTCGTTCACCTACAACCTCGCGCACCTCTTGGCCGGTCTCGGGGCCACGGTCGAGGTCGTCCTGTCCGACGGCGTCGCGGTCGCGGCGGTGACCTCGGAGCGGTGCGACGCGCTGGTCCTCTCGCCCGGACCCGGCCGCCCCGAATCGGCCGGCATCAGCGTGCCGGTCGTGCGCGCGCGGTCGGGCGAGCTTCCGATCCTCGGCGTCTGCCTCGGACATCAGGCGATCGTGCTGGCGTTCGGCGGCGTGATCGAGCGCGCGACGACTCTCGTTCACGGCAAGACCTCGCCGGTCCACCACGACGGGCGCGGCGTGTTCGCCGGTTTGCCGAACCCGTTCGACGCGACGCGATACCACTCGCTCGCGGCGCGGGCCGCATCACTTCCCGATGCGCTCGAAGCCTGCGCCGCGGCGCCCGACGGCACGATCCTCGCGGTTCGGCACAAGACCCTGCCGGTGCACGGCGTCCAGTTCCACCCGGAGTCGATCCTCACGCACGCGGGAAGGCCTCTGCTCGACAACTTCCTGCGGTCGGTGCGGGCCGCCGCCGGAACGCCGTCGTGACGCGGCGCGTCACCATCAAGGTGTGCGGCATCACCGAGGAGCGGGATGCCCAAGAGTGCGTTCACCTCGGCGTCGACGCCCTGGGCTTCGACTTCCGGCCCGCCAGCCCGCGGGTCATGGAGCCGGAGCACGTGCACCACATCGTGTCGCGCCTGCCCTCGTTCGTGACCGCCGTGGGTGTCTTCGCCGATCAGCCGCTGATCACGGTGACGGACATCGCGCGCCGCGCGGGGATCGGGCTCTTGCAGTTCCACGGGAAGGAGTCTCCCGGGACGTGCGCCGGCGCGGCGCCGTTTCGGTGGGTCAAGGCGTTCCGGCTGGATCTGAAGTTCGAGCCGGATGACCTGTCGTACTACACCGCCACGACCTATCTGCTCGACGCGCGCGGCACCGGCGCGGGAAGCGCGATGCCCCCCTTCGAATGGCGCCGCGCGCGCGCGCTGGGGATGCACGGACGGATCATCATCGCGGGCAATCTCGAGCCGGCGCACATCGGAATGGCCGTGGAAGATGCGCGGCCCTACGGCGTCGACCTGTTGACCGAAGCGGAGGTCGTCCCCGGGAAGAAGGACCTCGACCGGCTGGAGCTATTGGTCGACGCGATCCGGCGCGCCGAGCGCCGGATGGAGTGAGGCTCGCGGCCCCGGACTACATCTTGGTGAACTTCACCGGGACGACGAGCCAGAGGTCCACCGGCTGTCCGTCCTTGGTTCCCGCGACGTACTTCCCGCGTTTCACCGCGTCGAACGCGGCGGCCTCGAAGCCGGTCGTGCGGATGTCCTTCCAGATGCGGTTGGGGACGAGCACCGTCTCGGCCACGAGGGAATCCCCGCGCACGCGGGTGAGGACCAGCACTTCGGTCTCGACGCCGTTGTCCTGGGACTTGGGATAGCGCGGCGGGGGAACGCGCAGGGCGGCCGCGGAAGAGACGCCGCGAAGCGGCGGAGGGGCGTCCTTGCCGTTTCCGATTCCGGCCTTGATCGCCTCGCCGACGCTTTCGGCCTCGTCGGGGGTGGGCTCCATCGTCAGGAGCACCTGGAGGCTCTTCACCGCGTCGTCGGGAAGTCCGCCGCGCGCGTACGCTTCGGTGAGCAGGGCGCGCACTTTCGTGGACGACGGGTCGGTCTGCGCCGCCTTTTCGAGAAACGGCGCCGCCGCGGCCCAGTCCTTCTTTCCGATGAACACGTTGGCGGCGGCGACGGTCGCGTCGAGGACGGCCTGCGGCGCCTTGTCGGGGAGGCGCTCGAGCGCGGCCATCGCGTCGGTCGAGCGTCCGGCGCCGGCCAAGGTGGCCGCGAGCGACACCACCGGGTCGTTCTTTTGCGGGACGGCCGCGATCCAGGCTTCGTGCGCGGTCACCGACTCGTCGATCTGGCCCGAGCGGGCCAGCGCGATGGACCGGGACGACAGCGACGCTGCGTGCGTCGGGTTGCGCTCGAGTTCCTTCGAGAACTCCGCGGACGCTTCGGTGTACCGCGCCTTCGCGTCGTCGGCCTTCCCCTGGCGCGCCAGCCCTTCCCCTTCGATGAACAAGACGTACGCGAGCTGGAAGTGCGCGAGTGGGAAGATGGGCGAGGTCTCGACGAGCGTCCTCAAGTGCGCTTCGGCATCCGCGATCTTGCCGGTCTGGCGCTCCGACGCGCCGGCGATGTAGAGCGATTCGAGGTCCTTGGGCGAGGCCGCGAGCACGGTGCGGGCCGCTTCGCCGGCCTCTTGCCACGCTCCCTTCTTGAACGCGTCCTTGGCTTGCTGCTTCGCGGCGGCGACGGCGGGGTCGGCGGAGGCCGGGGCCGCGGGGGCGGCGGGGGCCGCGGGCGCGCCCTCGGTGCCGGGGGGCGGCTGAGGCGGAGCGGGAGGCGTTTCCTGGGCGAGCGCTCCGGTCGACAGGAGCGCAAGGCTGAGGGCCGCGATCACGCGCAGTGAGGTCACGTTCGATCCTCCGATCCCGTCAACGATAACCCAACTAGATCCGCCGGCGCGCACCGTCGGCGACGAGGCTCGCGGCGATCACGACACCGGCCAAGGCGATCCCCGGCCACGTCGCGATCCACCAGGCGTCGAGCAGCCGGTCGCGCCCGTCCGCGATCAGCCCGCCCCACGACGCCGCGGGCGGGGGCACCCCGAGGCCGAGAAACGACAGCGAAGCCTCCAGCAGCACCGCCTGACCGAGCCGCAAGGACGCCTCCACGCCGAGCACCGCCGCGGCGTGGGGGAGAACGTGCCGCAGACCCAGGCGCACCGGGGACGCCCCCGCCGCGCGGGCCGCGGCGACGAAGTCCCGCTCGCGAACCGACAGGACCTCGCCGTGGACCAACCGCGCCGCCGCCATCCACGTCGTCGCGCCGACGAGCACGACGGTCGTCGCGAGCGACGGCCGGAACAGCGCCGCCAACAGCAGAAGCAGGAAGAGGCGCGGGATGGCCAGCGCGGCGTCGGTGGCCCGCATGAGGATCGCGTCGACGCGGCCGCCGGCCAGACCGGCGACCAGTCCCACCGAGCCTCCGATCACGACGGCGACGAGCGCCGCGAGGAGCCCGGCGACGAGCGACACGCGCGCGCCCCAGACGAGCCGGCTCAACAGGTCGCGGCCGTACGAGTCGGTTCCGAGAACGAACAGGGCGCGCGCCGGCGTGACCCCCGGTTCGGAGACTTTCGTCCACGTCTCGCCGCGCCGGAAGGACAGGCCGCCGTCGGGATCGCGACGGAGCTCGTGCGCGTAGCGGACCGATCCGTCCGTGGCCACGAGGGCATCGACGCGGCTCATGGGCGGCAGCGTGCGCAGCACCAGCCCGTCGGGCTGGGCGTTCGGGTCGCGCAGCGGCAAGAGCGGAGCGGCCAGCGCGATCGCGCCCCAGGCGGCGAGAACGGCCAGGCCGGCCCGCGCGCGCACGGCGCCGCTCACCGCGAGGACGCGCGGTGGGTTCGCACACGCGGATCGGCCAGCGCCAGGCCGACGTCGGCGAGCAGGCTGCCGGCCACCACGAGCACGGTCGCAAGCAAGACCGCCGCGAGCACGACCGGAAGGTCGGAGGCGAGGACCGCGTCGTAGGTGACCCGGCCCATCCCGGGCCAGCCGAAGACCACCTCGACGACGAGCGCCCCGGAAACCAGCATCGGAAGCTGAAGCCCGGCGAGCGTGATCACGGGACCCAGGGCGGCGGGGAGCGCGTGCGCGGCGAGCACCCGCAGGCGCGAGGCTCCGCGCGCGCGCGCGGCGAGCACGAACCCCTCGTCGAGCGCCGTGGCCAACCCCGCGCGCAGGAATCGCGCGATGACGGCCGCGCTGGGAACTCCCAGAACGAGCGCGGGGAGGACGCCGTGCCAGACGCCGTCCGCGAGCCGTGCGGGGAAGCTCCACGCGGCGGCACCGATCGAGTGCGCGGAAGACGGCGGGAAGACCGGCACGGCAACGGCCAGGAGCAAGATCGCCATGAGGCCGAGCCAGAACGTGGGCGCGGAGGCGAGCACCAGCCCGGCGACGCTCAGGCCGGCATCGAGCGCTCCGCCCCGGCGGATCACCTGGCAGGCGCCGACGGCCACGCCGAGCAGCAGCTCCACCGCGAGCGCGCCGGCGGCCAAGCCGAGCGTGGGCGGGAGCGCGTCGGCGAGCACGCGCGACACCGGGCGTCCGCGCGAGAGCGACCAGCCCAGGTCGCCGCGCGCGGCGTGCCCGATCCACGTGAGGTAGCGGGCGAGCGGCGGCCGGTCGAGCCCGTACGCCGCCTCGATGCGCGCGCGGGTCTCCGGTGGGACCGGTCCGTCACCGAGCAGCAGATCGACGGGGCGGCCGGGGGCGGCCTCGACGAGCAGGAAGGTCAAGGTGACGACGCCGAGGACGAGCGGGATGCCGGACAGGAGGCGCCGTCCGACCAGGCCGAGCATGGGATCAGCGCGCCATCCAGCACGAGTCGAGCCGCGCCAGAGGGTCCGCCGGCACGTCGATCTTCATGTCGCGGACGCGCGGGCCGACCGCCGCGATCCGCTTGCCTTCGTAAAGAAAGGTGTACGGCTGGTCGTCGTGGATCCTCTTCGCGAGCTGCGCGTAGGCCGCCTTCGCCGTCGTCCAGTCGGGGGCCTTCCCGATCGCGTCCAGGAGCCGGTCGGCCTCGGCCGAGCGGTAGGAGACGACGTTCGACCCGTTGGGCGGGAGCGCCGCGCCGCCGAAGATGGAGCCCAGGTCCAGCTTGCCGTTGAACCGCCACCCCGCGACGTAGGCGTCGAACTTCCCGGCGACGTTCTTCTCGCGGAACGCCTTCATCTCGTATGCGCGCGGCGTGACGACGACCCCGATGCGTCCGAGCTGTTCCTGGATCTTGACGGTGACCGCCTCGCGCACGCGGTTGCCCGCGTTCGTCGTCAGCTCGAACGACAACGGGTGAGCCGCGTCGAACCCCTTCCCCGCGAGAATGCGGCGCGCCTCGTCGGGGTCGTAGGGCCATGCGGTGAGGCTCGGGTCGGAAGCCCACCACGTGGACAGGAGCGGGCCGGTGCTCACGCGGCCGTAGCCGTAGAGCAGGTCGTCGACGATCGCCTTGCGGTCGATCGCCAGAGTCAGCGCGCGCCGCACCTCGGGATCGTCGAAGGGTTTCTTCGCGCCGTTCCAGCCGACGTAGTCGAACATCGGGTTTTCGTAGGGAATCAGCGTGACACCCTTCGTGCCGGCGACGCGCTGGGCGTCTTGCGGAGGCACCCCGTCCATCATGTCGATCGCGCCGGCGGCCAGCTGGGTTTCGAGGTTGCCGACGTCGGGGACGATGCGCACCACGACCTTGTCGACGAACGGCGGGCCCGTGTCGCCGGAGCGCGGGTTCCGGGACAGCTCGATCTCCTCGCCGGGCTTCCAGCTCGACAGCACGAAGGGGCCCGACGCGATCTTTTCTTGCGACCAGTCGTGGGTGCGCCACGAGGCGAAGGGGATCTTGCCGAAGACGTGCTCCGGGACGATCCCGCCTTCCATCGCGTCGGCCAGCATCTCGGGGTAGGCGCGATCGAAATGGAAGACGACGGTGCGGGGATCGACGGCGTCGACGCTCTTGATGCGCTCCTTGTTCGAAGCGCCCGTCCAGCCGACCTCGGGGGACACCTGGGCGGTCCAGGTGTAGTGGACGTCCGCGGCGGTCAACGGCGTCCCGTCGCTCCAGCTCGCCGGCTTGAGCTTGACCGTGAGCGTGACGCCGTCTGCGGCTACCGACCACGACTCGGCCAGGACGGGAGCGAAGGTCGGGGGATGCTCGCGCGCGTCGCCCTGCTCTTGACCGAGACGCGCGTAGATCCGGTGGAGCAGGTTGACCGCGAGCGTCTGCTGGGAGACGTACTCGTTCCAGGCGTCCGCGTCGACGGTGCTCCCGATGACGAGCGTCCCGCCGCGCTGGGCGCCCGCGCCCGGCTGCGCCGCCGGGGCTTCGCCATCGCGGCCGCAGCACGCGGCGGACAGCAGGAGCATCGCGACCGGGAGCGCCCGGCGGAAGCGACCGGTCACGAGGTGCGTCGCCCCCGAAGCTGCGCGCGAATCGTCTCGACCGGAACGAAGTCGCCTTGGCCGATCCCGGGGCAGAACGAGGCGAGCTCGTCCCAGCGCTTCTTGTTCTTCAGGTTCTCGGGCCAGAAGGGGAAGGTCTCGCACTGTGCCGGGCGCGCGCCGTACACCGAGCATCGCGAGCCGTCGAGGAACGGGCAGTCGGGGCCGTCCATCCGGAGGATCGTGTGCCCCTCGTCGATCTTGGTGTGGCGGAGGAGGAACTCCTCGACCGGCAGGTCGAAATGCGCGGCGAGACGCGGGACGTCATCCCCTTCGAGATAGACGTAGTCGTAGTCGCCGTGGCGCGTGCAGCATTTTCCGCAGTCGGGCTGGCACGCGAAGCGAAGGCCGTCCTCGTACCAGGTGCGCCTCGCGGCAGGGTCGCTCACGCGCGGAGTATGCCAGCCGCCGCGCGCAAACGGATCGAAAAAGTGGTGCCGCGTCCCGTCTCGCTCGCAACGTCGATGGCGCCGCCGTGACCGAGCACGACCCGCCGCGCGATCGCCAGCCCCAATCCGGTCCCCGAGCTCTTCGTCGAAAAGTACGGCTCGAACAGGCGCGCGCGCGCGTCGGCGCTCAACCCGGTGCCGGTATCGGAGACGGAGAGCACGACCTCGCCGCCGGTTGCGGTGTGCGAGCCGATCGTCAGCGTGCCCCCGTGCGGCATCGCCTGGATCGCGTTTTCGACGAGGTTCACGACCGCCCGCGCGAGGATCTTGGTGTCGGCCAGGATCGGCGGGGCGCCGTCGTGACGTTCGACGATCGTGACGGCCGGAGGGGGTGCGGCGCGGTACGGCGCCGCGATCTCGTGAAGGAACGCCTCCGGGTCGACGGGCGACAGCGTCAGCTCGGGGATGCGCGCGTAGGTCGAAAAGGCGCCGGAGATGTCGCGAAGCTCCTTCACGTTGCGGACGATCGTGTCGAGGCAGGCTTCGATCTCGGGGACCGGGAGGATGCCGCGATCCGCCAGGAGCTTGCGCACGTGCTCGGTGGACAGCTGGATCGGGGTGAGCGGGTTCTTGATCTCGTGAGCGATCGCGCGGGCCATCTCGGCCCACGCGGCGAGCTGGTTGCTCTTCATGAGGCTCGTGACGTCGTCCAGGAGCAGGAGCGTCCCGGCCTCGCCGCCGTACGGATCGGGAAGGGGGACCTGCACGACCCGCAGGCGGACCGTCTGCTCGCCGGACCCGAGGTCGACCTCGCGCGGCGCCGAAGACGCCGGGGACGCGCCGGCGAGGGCGGAGGCCAGCGGCGCGGTCTTCTCGCTCGCACGCAGCGCGTCTTCCAGCGGCCGGCCCAGCTCCGGCGCGCCGCGCTCTCCGGCCAGAAGCGACGCGGCCGCGGGGTTGATCGTGACCACGCGCCCGGCGGGGTCGGTGGAGACGACGCCGGTCGTCGCGTGGCGGAGCAGGGCCTCGATGTAGTCGCGGCGGCGCTCGAGGTCGGCGCGCTGACCGGACAGCGCGGCGGCCATCCGGTTGAAGTCGGTCACGAGCGAGCCCATCTCGTCGCGCGACGTCGAGACGAGGCGGACGCCGTACTCCCCGCCGGCGATGCGCCGCGAGGCGTCGGCGAGCGTCCGGACGGGCCCGGCGACCGAGCGGGCGATCCAGGCGGCCGAGGCCGCCAGGAGCAGCACCAGCGCGGTCGTCAGAAGGAGCAGCATCTCGACGAGCCGGTCGACCGATCGCGAAAAGGCCCGCTGCTCGAGGACGAGCGGAACCGCGATCACCGCGTCGCGCGGCCCCCCGCGCTCGGTGAGCCGCGCGTACGCGACGGGGAGCGGGTGGGACCCCAGCCGCTCGGTGCGCACCAGGACGGGCTGCCCGCCCCGCACCACGTCGCGATCGACCTCGCCGGGCAGGCGCTTGGCGACCAGGGCCGAGTCGAACAGCTCGGGCTTGGACGTCGCGGCGACGGCGCCGTCTTCGTAGACGTGGATCTCCTGGCCGACGACGCTGCGCAGCCACCAGAGCGCCTCGTCGTTGATCCTCAGGCGCGGGATCGTCGGGTCGTCCTCGTTGACGCTCTGGTAGTCCTCGACGACGCGGCGCGCCGCGCCGATCAGGTCCGCCGCGGAGTCGGCGAGGCTCGCGGTCCCGCGCGTTTCGATGTACGCGCGCAAGAACAGCGCGAGGGCGACCAGAGGCACGACGGACGCCACCACGACCGCCGCCAAGACCTTCCGGTAAAACGAGCCGCGCACGATGTCGGAAAGACGCTGCAGGCCGCCGCCCCCCGCGACGATCCGGGCCAGCGCGGCCAAGGCGAGGACACCCGCGCCCAGGATGAGAAGGCGCACGACGTCCGCGAGCGCGCCGAGCGTGGTGGGCGACGGCGCGAGCAGCAGATGAAGCCGGCCGCCCTCGGCGAGGGGGAGCGCCCGGTAGCGTGTGTCTCCGGCGGCGAGCGTCACCGCGCGCTTGCCCGCCGCGGCCTCTTTCAGCCCCGCGTTGGGCGTGGGCGGCTGGCGCACCGTGCTCAGCATCACGCTGCCGTCGGCGTCGAACAGCACGTAGTCCGGAGACTCCGTCGCGGGCGTGTCGGCCGGCGCGGGAGCGCCCCCCAGCGCCTCGACGTACGGCGCGGTCGCGGGAAGGAAAGGAAGGTTCGACGGGTCGTCGAGGATGTGCCCGGTCACGCGGCCGACGATCTCACCCGACGGTGTGGTGACGGGAAGCTCGGCGTGCAGGACGCGTAGGAGGGAGGCGCCCGCCGCGACGGACTCCGATTCGACGGAGACCTCACCCCTCGCGCCCCCGGCGCGCGGGGTGGTCTCGCGGTCGCCCCCCACCTGCGGCAAGCCGAACCCGAAATGGCCGCGGCGCGCGCCGTCGCGGTCGTAGACGTCGAGCGACGAAGCGAACCCTTCGTGGAAGAGGTCGCTGTCGATCCAGAGGTCGTAGGCGAGATAGGGCTCGCCCGAGCCCGCGACGCGGGACAGGCTCCCCGCGAGCCGGGGCGAGACCGCGGCCGCGCCGACGGCGGACGTGAGGGCGACGCGGCGTCGCGCCGTCTGCTCGAGCACGAGCGGAGCGAACTCCGAGCGCAGACGCTCGTCGACCATCCGGTTCGAGGTGCGGTAGAGCTGGGCGAGAAAAAGGAGGGAGAGCGGGATCAATGCGGCGGCAACCGCAAGGCGCGCCGCGCGCGGCGGCTCGAAGGCGGCGGCGCGCGCCGCCGCGACGACCGAGGCCGCCAGCTCCGCGGCCCCCACGATCAAGCACGCCGCGGCGGCCGCGAGGACGAACGTTCCGGCGGCGGTCGGGTCGAGGCGCGGGACGGGCACGCGCGCATCGCGGGCGAGAGAGCCCGACAGCGCGACGATGCCGCCCGCCGCGACGACGGTGAGCGCGGCCGCGGGGGCGAGGAGCCGCCGGCGCATCGGCGCGGCGGCGCCGGTGATCGCACGTGCGACGGCGGTCAACACGACCGCGACGCATGCGGCGGTGGCGAGCAAGCCGGCGGGGGACGAAAGCAGGCCCCAGCCGTCGCCGCGCCCGTAGAGGCTCGGCGAGCCCAGGGCCCGCGGAAGGAGCGCTTCGAGCGTCCGCGCCCCCACGAGCGCAAAACGCGCGACGGCGACCCCGATGGCGAGCGTCGCGAGCCGCCGGCCGTCGACGTGCCCCGGACGCCGCGCCAGCGCCAGAACGACCAGCGCGGACAAAGCAAGGCCCGCCCAGGCCAGAAGGACCGCGCGCGCTCGGGCGGCCAAGACCGAAGGCGGGGTGACCTCGAAGACGAGCGTCGCAACCGGCGTGCCCCGCGCGTCCAGCCACGGCCAGATCAGGCGCGCGGGCGGGCCCGGCGTGAATCGCGGCGCGACGGCGGGAACGGCGTCCAGGTCCCACCGCGCGACGATGCCGTCTTCGTCGGGGGGCAAGAGCGCTTCCGCCTCGGGCGCCCCGGCCCCCATCTCCAGCGTGAACGACGCGACGCCGATGCGTCCCGACGGGTCGGCCGCCGTGCTGATCAGAAGGCTCGTGCGGATCCCGCGCGAGACGACGCGGCTCCCGCCCGGCTCCCCGAAGAGCAAGGGCTCGGCCGGCGTGCCCGACCACGACTCGAACCGGCCGTTGCGCACGACGCCCGCGCCTTCCAGGCGCGCCGCGAGCTGCGAAGGCAGCGTGCGCGCCGCGAGCTCGGGCCCGTGATCGCGCGCGGCCTCGGCGGCTTGCCGCGCGGTGAGGATGAGCTCTCCGAGCTTTCCGCCGACGACGGCCGCGCGTGCGTCCAGCCGTTCCCTGAAGGTCCCCCCGGAAACGCGGGACGCGCGCATCGCCGCGACCTGGCCGACGGCGAAGATGAAGACGGGGACTCCGATGAGGAGGGCGAGGCGGCCACGGCTCATTCGGGCGTTTCCTTGACCTCCCGGAGCACCCAGCGCGGACCCTCCCGCTCGAATGCGAGGTGCACGCCGACGCGGCCGGCCTTCCCGTCGCGGTCGATGATCGTCGCGCGCCCGCGCGCCAACGCCGAGCTCTCGCCGTCGCATTCGCAGTGCACCACGTCGAACGCGGAGACTTTCCCGGCCGCGAGGAAATCACGGAACAGGGCCACCACCTGGCTGGCGCCGAAGCGCCCGTCCTCGGGGCCCATCCGCGTCAGCATCACGTGGACGCGGCCTTCCTTGGGGAGAATCGGCTGGAGGGCGCCGGCGTCCCGCGCGACGAGCGCGCGCCCGAACGCCGCCGCGGCCTGCTGCGCCCCAGGGGCGCCGGCCTTGTCGGCGGCACCCACGGCGAGCGCGGCGAGGACGGCGAAGCACGAGAGCGCGGCTCGCACGTGTCTACCTCCGGGGCGATCCTAGCGTCACGCCCGGTATGCGTCCAGAAGCTCCCGCGCGGCGCTCCGCAGCAAGCTCACGGAGAACGGTTTGGTGATGAAGCGGTCGACGCCGAGGCGCACGATGCGCTCGGGATCGGCCGAAGGATCGGCGGACAATCCGATGATGGGAAAGCGGGACCCGGGGAAGAGCCCCTGGACGCGCTCGATGAGAGTGCCTCCTTCGGGGTCGGCCATGCCGAGGTCGACGATCAGCAGGTCGGGAGGCCTGAAGCGAAGCGTGGCGAGCGCGGTGCGAGCGGTCTCGGCTTTCACGACGCGCAAGTCGTCCAGCGCGAGCAGGTCCTCGGCGAGGTCCAGAAGGTGCTTGTCCGGGTCGACGACGAGAACCACGGGCCGCTCCCGCTTCAAGACCCCCTCGTCGATGAAGACGCGGTTGCCGCCGCGGGACTTCGCTTCCTTCAAGGCGCTCTCGGCGGTGCCGACCAGGTCGTTGGGGCTTCCCACCGCGGGATTGTCGGGAAAGGTCGAGATCCCGCAGGACACACGGATCGGGATCTCAGCACCCGCGTGGGACAGCAAGGTCTCCTCGGCCTCCGTGCGGATCTTGTTCGCGAGGATCGCGGCGCCGCGGTAGTGGTTTCCGGGAAGCACGACCCCGAACACGTCCTCGCCCATGCGGCCCATGACGTCCTCGCGCCGCACCTGGCTGCGGATGAGCTCGCCCAGGCGGCGGATCACGATGTCGCCCACGGTCTGGCCGTACGCGTCGTTGACGGCTTTCAGACGGTCGATGTCGAACAGGGCGAGGGAGACCGGCGTGCGGTAGCGGCGCGCGCGCGAGAACTCCTCGTCCAGGCGCAGCAAGAGGTACCGGCGGTTGGCGACCGCGGTCAGCGGGTCGTGCGTCGAGTGGCGCGCGAGGTCGCGCTGCATCCGCCCGATCTCGGAGGCCAGGCGCACGCGCGCCTGGAAATCCTCGGCGGCGGCCGGGGCGGGGATCGACAGCGGGACGAGCCACGGATGCGCCTGGCGCATCTCGCCCATCAAAGCGAGGTCGCGGAAGAGGTGGATCTGCGGGATCGCCCGGAAGAGGTCGCCCCCCACCAGGCGCTCGAGCAGCCGCCGCACCTCGGGGTCGTCGGTGTCGAGATCGGTGACGACGAGGTTGACGGTCAGGTCGTCCCCCTCGCCCATCAGGAATTTTTCCCGCCCGGAAAGCACGACGGCCTCCTGGCCCGCGGTGGCGATCCAGCGCGAGAGGATCTCCGATTGCGTTCGGTCGTCGGAGAGCAGCAGTACGTGTCCGGGCATGCGGGGCTAGTTTGCCTCAGGTGTGCTATAAACCGCCGCGCTTCGGGCGTGATGAGAGGAAGACTTGCAGCTTTGGGGCGTTAACTCAGCGGTAGAGTGCCATCTTCACACGGTGGAAGTCGCAGGTTCAAATCCTGCACGCCCCACCACCCGAAAGCGAGACGCAACGGGCGGATAGCTCAGCTGGGAGAGCGCGGCGTTCGCAACGCCGAGGTCGAGGGTTCGATCCCCTTTCCGTCCACCACCCCCCGACAGGGTTACCGCAGGGCTCCCGCGGCGGCCTCCACGGCCTCGCGCAGTCCCGGGTCGAGGACGAGCGCGCGCGCGGTTTCGATGTCCGGCGCCAGGATGCGGTCGCGGCTCATCGTGCGCACGTGGCGCCGCACGTAGCGGTGCGCGGCGGCGGCGCCCTTGCCTGCCGTCAGCGGCGAGAGGATGTCGAGCGCCTGTGCTGCGGCCAGAAGCTCGATGGCGAGGACGGTCCGCGTGTTGTCCACGATCTCGGCGGCCTTCCGGGCCGCGTGGACGCCCATCGAGACGTGGTCTTCCTTGCCGGCCGACGTCGGCACGGTGTCGACGCTGGCGGGGTGGGCGAGCACCTTGTTCTCGGAGACGCAGGCCGCGGCCGTGACGTGCGCCATCATGAAGCCCGAGTTGAGCCCGGCGTTTTTCGCCAGGAACGGGGGGAGGTCGGACAGCATCGGGTTGAGCAGGCGCTCGATGCGTCTCTCGCTGATGCCGGCGAGCGAGCACGCGGCGACCGCGAGGTGGTCCATGGCGACCGCCACGGGCTGGCCGTGGAAGTTCCCGCCCGAGACGAGGTCGCCGCCGTCCGCGAACACCATCGGGTTGTCGGTCGAGGCGTTGATCTCGATCGTCAGCACGTCGCGCACGAAAGCGAACGTGTCGCGCGCGGCGCCGTGCACCTGCGGCATGCAGCGCAGGGAGTAAGCGTCCTGCACGCGCCCGCAATCGGCATGCGACTCCTCGATCGCGCTGTCCGCCAGCAGTCTCCTCAGGTTGGCGGCGGACACGCGCTGGCCGCGCTGGGGCCGCGCGTCGTGAATGCGCTTGTCCAGCGCGCGGTGCGATCCCTTGAGTGCCTCCAGCGTCATCGAGCCGACGATGTCGGCCGCAACCGCGAGACGCTCGGCGGCGAGCAAGGCGAGCGTGCCCACCGCGGTCATCACCTGCGTCCCGTTGATGAGCGCGATCCCTTCCTTGGGAGCCAGCGTGACGGGTGCGAGCTTCGCGCGGGCGAGCGCACGGCGCGCCGGCATGCGCGCTCCCCGGTAGAACACGTCCCCTTCGCCGATCAAGGCGAGCGCGACGTGTGCCAGGGGTGCCAGGTCGCCGGAGGCCCCGACGCTTCCTTTCTCAGGGACGACCGGCACGATCCCGGCCGCGAGCATCGCGAGCATCCGCTCCAGCGTTTCGAGCTTGAGCCCCGAATGCCCTCGGGCCAGGCAGTTCGCGCGCAGCGCGAGAATCGCGCGCACCACGCGCTCCGAAAACGGGGTGCCCGTGCCCGCGGAATGCGACCGGATCAAGTTCACCTGCAGCTCGGCGAGCTTGTCCTTCGGGATGGTGACGTTCGCGAGATGCCCGAATCCGGTGTTGACGCCGTAGACCACGCGACCGCCCGACACCGCGCGCTCGACCGCACGACGGGAGAGGACGACGCGACGCTTCGCGGCCGGCGCCAACGCGCATCGCGCGCCCTCCGCGACGCGCTCGACGGCTTCGGGGGTGAGCGTCTGTCCGTCGATGACGACGGGCGAAAGCGGCGATCGTTTGCGCATGTCGCGGATGCTAGCAGGAGAGGGTTTCAAGCCGTAAATACTTATGCTCGCGTGTTATAGTCGCGCGCGGCATGATCGTTCGATGTCCCCAGTGCAAAACGGAGTTTCGCCTGGCGGGGGACGCGCCGGGCGAGAAGGTCGTGCGCTACCTGTGCCCCGGCTGCGAGACCATCGTTCGCATCGATCTGACGCTCGACGAGGTGCACTCGTCGTCGTCGTCCGGCTCGTTCAAGGACGTCTCGCGCAAGCGGACGGTGCTGGTGGCGGACGACGCGGACGACGTGTTGAAGCGGTGCGAGTCCCTCCTGACCGCGGGCGGCTACACGGTGCTCCTGGCGCAAGACGGCGTCGAGGCGCTCCGCTTGATCCGCGAGGAGCATCCCGACGTCGTCGTCCTCGACCTGCTGATGCCGCGCATGACGGGGTTCGACGTGCTGCGCGAGATCCGGCAGGACGAGCGCGTGAGGGACACGGTGGTGCTCGCGATCTCGTCCGTCTACAAGGACAACATTCTCGACTTCCTGCACCAGCTCGGCGCGCAGGGCTTCCTCGACAAGGCCCAGATCGAAGAAGCTCTGGCCTTCCGCGTCGCGAGCCTCGTGGCGCCTCCCGCCGGCGCGGTGTGAGCTGATGGCCGCCAACCTCGCGGTCGTGGGCGCCCAGTGGGGCGACGAGGGCAAGGGGAAGGTCGTCGACCTCCTGTCCGACCGCTTCGAGGTCGTCGCCCGCTACCAGGGTGGGCCGAACGCGGGCCACACGGTCACCTTCGGCGGCAAGCGGCACGCGCTCCAGCACATCCCTTCGGGGGTCTTCCGGAAGGAAGCCCGCATCGTCATCGGCAACGGCACGGTGCTCGATCTCGGAAAGCTCCTGGAAGAGATCGACAACCTCCTCGCCAACGGCATCGTCCTCGACAAGCGTCTGTTCATCAGCGACCGCGCCCACGTCATCCTGCCGACGCTCGTCCGCCTGGACGTGATGCGCGAGGCCACCGCCGACGAGGCCGCGAAGATCGGCACGACCAAGCGCGGCATCGGTCCCACGTACGAGGCGAAGGCCGCCCGCATCGGCATCCGCGTCGGCGACCTCGCCGACCGCGCGTCGCTCGTCGACAAGATCCGCCGGATCGTCGACGGCGAGCCCGGGCGCCGGCTTCGCGAGGGCGGGGAAGACCCGGGGTCTCCCGAAGCGCTGGCCGACGAAGCGTTCGCCCACGGCCGGCGGCTCGCCCCGTTCATCGCCGACACGACGCT
>Ga0068859_100000975_pt1 | contig 29322 bp, 19 predicted proteins | sample KBSSwiS22_FD_66585 | JGI IMG/M metagenome (GOLD analysis project Ga0068859, IMG submission 66585) | Switchgrass rhizosphere microbial communities from Kellogg Biological Station, Michigan, USA - KBS Switchgrass S2-2 | ecosystem: Host-associated > Plants > Roots > Rhizosphere > Soil ...
GCTGGCGACGAAGAAGGGTTGCTGGATGATAGCCGTGTATTTGCCGGGAGGGCTAAGGAGGCTGGGGTTGACATAAAGATTGATGTTTTCCCGGGTGTGCAGCATACGTTTCAAATGACAGCCGGACGTTCACCGGAAGCCGATGATGCCATTCAACGGCTTGCCCATTGGGTGCGACCCAAACTTGGTTTAACAAAAGAATCAAAAAAATAAGAGTTTATGCGAAAACTGATTTCGGGAGTTTTTGTCTCCCTTGATGGCGTAATTGAAAAGCCATGGCAGTGGATCGGCAGTTTTTTTGACGAAGAAGGAAAGCGCTATGCCTCGGCAAAATTGGATGAATCTGATCTTTTTTTGCTTGGCCGTAAAACTTACGAGCAATTCTCTTCAACCTGGCCGAATGTCAAAGGCGATTTTTACCTTGACCGTGTCAATGCTATCGAAAAAAGAGTGGTTTCAAATACACTTAATCAGGTAGGTTGGAATGCACATCTCATAAAGGGAGATCCGGCGAAAGAAATTGCAACCTTAAAAAAACAGCCCGGAAAAAATATCCTGAAATATGGAGTCGGCGAAGTGGACGCAGCCCTGTTAAAACAAGGGTTGATAGATGCATTCGAACTTTGGATTATCCCGGTCAAAGTGGGAAAGGGAAAGCGTCTGTTTGAAGACATTGATACCAGTGGTTTTCAAATGAAGCTGCAACATTCCAGGACATTTAAAAACGGGGTTGTATTATTGACATACGAATCCCATGCTACGGTCTGATTGTTTAATTTCAAAAAAAAAATAAAAATGGAAGAATTTGCTCTTTTATTTCGCAAAGTAACAACACCAACAGACGAAGAAACGCAGGCTCAAATGGCTGACTGGGATGCATGGATTGGAGGTATTGCAGCACAGGGAAAGTTTATCCCGGGAGGCCGTCTCAAAAGTGGAGGACAGGTCTTGCGTCCCGGCGGTGTGGTAACCGACGGACCGTTTGTGGAGCTCAAAGAAGAATTGCTTGGGTTTATTATCGTGCTGGCCGAGAACCTCGATGAGGCAACGACGCTTGCGCATGGATGTCCTGTTTTAAAATCAGAAGGAACTGTTGAAATACGACCCATTGTGCGTGCTATTCAATAGCTCCCACCGATAAATAATTTTATACGCCACAGCAACTTGTGGGTTATTTTGCACTATGGACTCGAAGGAACTATCCCCGGTTTTTCGGAATGAATTTTCAAAAATCGTTGCGGTGATCAGTAAGACATTTGGGCTTGAGCATTTACAGCTTGCAGAGGACATCGTAAGTGAAACATTTTTATTTGCGCTGGAAACATGGGACTCAAAGGGAATGCCGGACGATCCGCCTGCGTGGTTATACACGGTGGCCAAAAATAAAATGAATAAGTTCTTTCAACGGGACAAAATCTATAAACGCACGGTGATGCCTCATCTGAAGGAAAGAGGTGCGGCGATAATTGAGGAGGAAAACTTTTTCTCCATAGAGAATATCAAAGACTCGCAATTACAGATGATGTTTGCCATTTGCAATCCTGTCATCGTAGCAGAGGCGCAGATCGGCCTTGCTTTACGCATTCTCGCCGGCTTTGGCATCGAAGAAATAGCCGAGGCTTTTTTAACTAACAAGGAGACAGTGAACAAAAGGCTTTACAGGGCAAAAGAAAAACTTCGCGCAGAAAAGGTAGGTATGGAACTTCCAGGTAAAAATGAAATCAGGAATCGTCTGGACAGTGTTTTACATGTGATCTATCTTCTTTTTAATGAAGGCTATTATGCCAGCACCTCCAATCATACTTTGCGAAAAGACCTTTGCCTGGAAGCGTTACGACTGGGCCTTTTGCTTACTGAGGAACCAACCACTGATCTCCCAAAGACCAATGCCTTAGTTTCACTGATGTGTTATCATGCATCAAGATTTAGTGCGCGGCAGGGACCCGAAAACGAACCTGTTTTATATGAACGGCAGGACCGCAGCTTATGGGACCAGGTTTTAATCGAACGGGGAAACTATTATCTCATTCAATCTGCAAAAGGAAATGAAATCAGTTCCTATCACCTCGAGGCAAGAATCGCTTACTTTCATTCCGGACAAACGGCCACGGAGGAAAAATGGATAGGTATCCTGTCACTTTATGATCAACTGGTGCAAATCAATTCTTCAGCAACTGTAATGCTTAACCGCATATATGCTTTATCTAAAGTAAAAGGGCCGGAAGCTGCTTTGCGGGAAATAAACGCAGCACAATTTCCAAACAATCATTTTTATTTCACCTTATTAGGGGAACTCAATTCCCGTCTGGATCCGATGTCCGCAAAAAACAATTTTATCAGGGCTATGGAATTGGCCAAGACGAAAGCGGAAAGGGAGCAAATAGCAGCGAAACTGGAGCGATTGCAAAATAACTAACATAGATCGCTAATGAGTCATTGTAAATTACCTAATGCGGGAACAATGATCAAATCTACCGTATCAAGATCACTGGTGCTTTTTTCCTGCTGAAGCGTTAATCATAGAACGGTACCGGATAGATGTACCATTTCATTTTGAGTCCCTGAACTTACCTTTTTCAATGTCACTTAAAAAACCGAGCAGGGCCTGAAAATAATTGTCCGTATCATCCCACATCGTATAATGGGCGCCGTTGGGGCAAATGCATACCCTCACTTTTGCTTTTATCATTGCCCTTTGCATATCATAATACCCTTCGGGGAACATATAATCATGTGCTCCACCCAGTAACAGGGTATTGGTTCTTATGGACACCAGCGCCGCCTTATAGTCCGCTGTTTCGGTATAGTTGTTTTTTAATTTCGCAAGGTATTTATTTGCTGCCACACTTACTTTTGTGTGTGCCGTATTCCTTACCAGCGGTTCTGGTTTTTCATCATTTTTGTGATAGAAACTCATCCGATACCTCACGCTGTCCAATAGCCGATCGAATTGCATTTGCAGGCGTTCATCCAAAACCGTATCGGACAGAGGCTGGCCGTTTATGACTGAATCGATAGTTGCCGCCTGCCAGGGTTTAAATGCAGGCAATGATTTTGTTGCCGTAAGCAATACACTGGTAAGGCTGTCCGATACAATTTTAAGCCGCGCTTTTGCACTAAAGCCAGCACCGGGTACATTTGATAAGATCAATCCCCTGATATGCTCCTGGTATTTTTGTGCATACAATTCTGCGAGCAGCCCGCCCCAAGAGTGGCCGAGTAAATAAAAATGATCAAGGCCGAGGCCTTTGCGCACGGCTTCCACCTGTTCCACAAATGCCGCAGGAGTATAAATGCCGGAATCCAAAGGGCTGTCTGAATAATACGACCCTATCTGTTCGTAAAAATAAACGGTGACCCCTTTTTTGGTTAATTGCGCCGGGAAGTTTTCAAAATACTCATGGCCATTGCCCGGACCGCCATGCAACAGTAATAATTTAATTCTCCCGTTACCGAATTTTTGCGTGAATACTTTGTATCTGCCATCTGCAACCGTAACCATTTTAACACCCGGCTGTCTGAGTTTGGCATAGTAAATTGCATCTTTTTGATTTTGAGCTGCTGAATTCAAGCCTATAACTATTGCCGCTATTGAAAATAAATATTTAATCATATCTTTTAGGGGTTGTTCCCCGGATTTTGTTTAACCCTTTACGTCCTGGTGGTAATGAAAGTTACAAGACAATGATTAAATGGGGTGCACTTACTTTTTTTTGAAAAAATTAACTGATCAATTCCATGCCCCAGCCCATCTGACCTGGCCTTTTCAGATCAGATTTAATCCTGCATTACTCCTTGCCAAGACGAAAATGCTTTCTTTTTCATAACGGGCACTTCCATTTAACTGCTCAGGCGAATTGTTCAGGAATTTTGTGGTATGAGCAACAGCGTTTATAACATTAATAAAGGCATCAACAAGCCGGTAGAATTCCGGGGGCTATATGATATCCGGTTTGCAGGGATTGGGATTGATGCGGCGGAACTGTGCATGGAAATGGCCTGCATCTTCGGGTACCCGTTCGAGTATGTAGTCCACTGAACAGACAACACCATGTCCTTCACATCAATATTCTCCATCGTGACCTTACATTTTTTGCGGAAAGGCATCGGCCAGTAACAGCTGAGGGCGCTGCCGGGATTCACGCAAACCGCCAAAGAATTTAAGGGTATATACTGCCCCCAACCCATCCCGAAAAAGTCGCCCACGGCAGCTTCCGAAACGATACTGCCTGTCAGGTCTTAGCATTTCAAAAGCTGTGATGTTTTTGTTCGGATGGGTTTCAATGCAGCTTTTTGTTATTATCTTCAACAGCAATTTTTAATCAGGCTGCGGTTCTGACGGGATGTTTTTAAAATCCCTAAATAACATCTGCCCGTGCCGGTTAGCGAATATTTTAAACCAACAATATGAAACTAATAGCAATCTTCGTTTTCTATTTTTCAGCGACAACTTCTTTTGCTCAAACAAAGGACCTGTCTACGCTGCCCGCATATGACTGCGCTTTAAAAAAAGTAATGACAATTATTGGCAGACCAACCATTATAGCATCACCAGATAACAGCAAAGGATTAGATGCCATTCTTGATGACTATTGCGGCACATTTGGCAATAACTGTCTCCGGAAAAAGGAATCGGAATTAAATACAGCTGATTATGCCAGGGATATTTTAATGGTTGGAATATTGAATGATTTTAAAAATTGGCCCCGGCTAAAAACACCCATTATTCTCATTCCCAATGGATTTATAATTAACCATACCGTATTTAAGGACAAATTGGATGGGTTTGTTTATGTAGATACCAACAGGATAATCATAAGCGGTAACAGCATTAAAGCCGTTAAAGATGCTCAATTAGCGCTTACAGGCGGGCACGACATTTTAATTGTACAACATGGGAAAATAACTTATTTCGGTAATAGAAAAGATAGCATTCACTTCAATTGGTTTAACCTTCAAAACCTGAAACAAACCAACTACTCACAAAAAAAATCTACCTTATTTTCTGCCATTTATATCTCAAAAACATTCAAGGACACCATCGACTACCCGAAGCTGAACAAAAGTCTACAATCCTATGCCAGACAATTCCTTTCTATTTATAACATTGCAATGCCTGCTAACAAAATAAGCTGGTTCATTCATTCCACCATGCAGGAATATGGTACGATGTCGGGAATGTTTGGACTAACCTGCCCGGGTAATAACTCTGCGGGCTTCAGTATCCGCGGAGAAATTCATACCCATGGATTTGATACAGGTTTAGTTAAACACGAATATTCGCATTTTCTTTTTGACAATACTATTCCCCAGGATAATAACCCTGCTTTTTTTGTAGAAGGTTGCGTCGAATATGTAACCAATATCAATGACGGCAGTTTATTCCGACAAAGAATTAAAATTGCAAAAAAGTTTAAAGACAGCCTGAATTATACCGACCTGATCCTTAACAACAAAAATTTTTACGGGCAGTATTCAGCAGCGAACTATTCGGTCTGCGGTATATTTGTAAAATACATTATTGACAACTTTGGCGTTACCGCTTTCAAAAAATATTGCGTTGCTGGCAATAAGAAGACCTCAACCAAAGATATCTTTAAAACTGAGTTTGATGAGATGGTTACACACTATAAAAGCTGGCTTGACAATCAATAAAAACATCGGCTAACATGAACTGTGTAAAAAAACAGGGAAATGACAGGATGTTTGGTTGGGTAAAAAGACAATGATTATATTGGATGACTTTCCAACTATAGGTGCCCTTCTTACCTGCGTATCATTTAAAAAAAGTTAGACTGTAGCAGTACTTTTTAATTTTTGCTCCGTCTTATTATTGCTTATTTATAATCATCCAGATCTTTGACATTAAAGTTTAATCCGCAGGTATACCAAATTGCTGGGAAGCGCTATCCGTTTCCATCCGGTAATATTCACGACAAAGAATTGAATTAATGATGACTGCATTCCGATAAGGGCCGAGCCCAAGATCGGTGATTCATCTATTTCTCAGGCACGTTTTATATCAGTGGCATTATCCTTAATAATAAAAGACCATTTGGCAAGCATGTTCACCAGCTCTTCCAATTTTACAGGTTTGCTTAAAAAATCATCCATCCCTGCTTTGAGACATTCGTCCCTGTCTTCTTTCATGGCGTTTGCCGTCATAGCAATAATAGCAGGCTGTTTTTTATTGCCTTGTCTTATGATCCGGGTTGCTTCCAGTCCGTCCATTTCAGGCATCTGCACATCCATTAATATTATATCGTATTGCTGCTGACCGGCCATTTCAACAGCCATATTCCCGTTTTCTGCAAGCACTGCCTCAAAGCCCAGTTTACTTAATATTTTAAGGGTTAGCATCTGGTTCACCAAATTGTCTTCGGCAACCAGTATACGCAACTGATGCTCTTTTGCAAAATCTGCAGAAAGTGTTTGCTGCACCGGTTGTGTAACTGTTGCAGCAGGATTTGATCTGCTGCTCAGCTCATTTATTATAAATTTCCACAGCATTTCCTGCTTGATGGGTTTGGCTAGTATGGATTTGAATAACCCGGCATATCTTTTATTGCGCTCATCACCTACAGAACTTAGCAAAATAATGGGAAGCCGGGGATTAAGCTGTTGTATTCGCTGTGCCAGTTCACAACCATCCATACCAGGCATCTGCATATCGGTTAATACCAGGTCAAACTGATTGCCTTTGGTTAATATTTCCAGCGCTTCGGCGCCACTACGCGCCAGTGTGGGCACCAGTTTCCATCGTTCCAGCTGATTTTTTAAAATACAGCGATTGGTCAAATTATCATCTATCACCAATATGGTTTTGCCTTCCACATCTACTATATTAGCAACATAAGTATCCTCTGGTTGTAAACTGGCAGAAGAGCGTATAGTAAAAGTAAAGGTGGTGCCTTCGTTTTCCATGCTTTGCACATTGATCTGCCCTCCCATCAGTTCTATCAATTTTTCACAAATGATCAGTCCCAACCCGGTACCTCCATATTTGCGGCTGGTAGAGGAATCTACCTGGGAGAAAGCTTTGAACAACCTTTCCAGTTTACTTGCCGGAATACCAATGCCTGTATCACGTATCTCAAACTGCAATTCTATTTTTCCCGTACCCTCATCGGTTTTGGTTAAATGAACCCCCACAAATATTTCTCCCTGCTTAGTAAACTTAAGGGCATTGCTTACCAAATTCACCAGTACCTGGCGCAATCTTAAACTATCGCCGATAATTTGGTCAGGTACGTTGTCATCCATTTCATATACCAGGTCAAGTCCCAGCTTACCTGCTTTAGCAGCAAATACATCCAGCACTTCCTCAATGCATGTACGAAGATTAAAATCCCTGTATTCCAGTTCCATATTACCGGATTCTATTTTAGAAAAATCAAGGATATCATTGATCACGGTAAGCAATGCTTCCCCGCAGGTGCTAATAGTTTTGGCATAGCTCTGCTGCTCGGGGTTTAAAGGGGTTTCATTTAAAAGTGATGCCATACCGATCACGCCATTCATAGGTGTGCGTATCTCATGACTCATAGTGGCCAGAAAAACACTTTTGGCTTTATTGGCTTCGTCTGCTTCCTGGCGGGCCTTTTTTTCTTCCCTGGCCGAAAATATTAATTGCCAGGTTTGTTCCTCCACTTTTTGTTCCAGGTTCTCTTTTTGAGTTTTAATGATCTTCATCCTGAATTTGTAAAAAGCAATGATACTACCGGTAATGCTTACCAGCACTAAGGTTTTAAACCACCAGGTAAGCCAGAATGGAGGCGTGATAATTATTTTAACAGTAGTGCCTGTCTCATTCCAAACGCCATCATTATTACTGCCTTTTACCTTAAATATATAGGTGCCGGCATTAAGGTTGGTATAAGTGGCTGTACGGTTGTTCCCTGCATCTATCCATTCTTTATCAAACCCTTCTAACTTATACGCATACCTGTTACGTTCGGGCTGAGTAAAACTAAGTGCTGCAAATCCTATTGTAAATACAGACTGGCGATAGGAAAGTGTTATCTCCTTTACTTCGCTAACGGATTGCTTTAAAGGAGAGTTGTCGCCTACACTAACCGGCTTATTGAATATCTGGAAATCAGTAATAAAAACCGGTGGTACAAAATCATTATCTTTTATACTGTCCGGATAAAAAGTATTAAAGCCATTCACGCCTCCAAAAAACATTTGACCATCGGGTAACTGGTACGATGCGCCAGGCTTATAAGCATTACCCTGGAGGCCATCTGTTATGGTATAATTTCTGAAAACTTTAGCGAATGGATTGAACTTTGAAATCCCCCTGTTTGTACTGATCCACAAATTATCGTGATGATCCAGCTCGGTGCTCCAGATCGTATTATTGGGCAGACCATCTTTTTCAGTATATGCAGTAAACAGCTTTGTTTGAATATTGAAAAAATTTAAGCCGTCTGCAGTACCCACCCACAAATTACCTCCCCGGTCTTCCATTATAGAATACACCGTGTTATTACTCAGGCTTTGTTTATTTGTGGGATCATGCTGATATTGAATAAAGCTTTTGGTATCCCTGTCAAAAAGAAATAATCCCTTATCTTCTCCTATCCATAATTGGCCTGCTTTGGTTTCATACATTGTAATTACTTTGCTTTCCCCAACGCTCTTATCATCTTTACCAGCAGGAAAGAAACTGGTAAACTCTTTTATGTTTTTATCCAGTAAATAGATGCCACCGTTATCATTGGTGCCAGCCCACAGGTTATTCTGCCTGTCGGTGTATACAATATTTACACTGGGAGATATATGCTTGTTTGAATTTTGTGCTCCTGGTGCATAGTGAATAAACTGTTGCTTTTGTATATCAAATACATCAACTCCTCCACGATGAAAACCTAATGTTAAAACCCCAGGTGCATACTCCGATATAGAAAGTACATAATCACTATAGATACTTTGCTTATTGTTTTTAGTATTGTGATAATTTGTAAAAGTATGCGTACGTGGATCAAAGCGGTTTAATCCTCCTCCGTCGGTACCAATCCAGATATTGTTATCCCTGTCGCCATTGATGGAAAGCACGAGATTATTGCTGAGGCTGTTGCTGTTATTAGGGATCTTCGTGTAATGGGCAAATTTATCTCCGGAAAACGGGAGCAGGTTAACTCCCCCGGACCAGGTACCAGCCCACATATTGCCAATATCATCTTTATAAAGACTATACACAGAATTATTGGAAAGACTAAAAGGATCACTTTCGTTGTATCCGTAACCAACAAAAGTATTTTTTGAATAATCAAATACACTTATCCCGCCATTTTCGGTACCTATCCATAATTTCCCCTTACTGTCCTCCGTAAAAGATAAAATATCGTTGTAGATAATACTGTTTTTGTTAATCGGATCATGTTTGAAATTCACAAAAGAATTGTCACTGCGGATAAATAAGGCAACTCCTCCCCCCAGCGTGCCCGCCCAAATATTTCCCTTACTATCTTTGTAAACTGATTTAATATAACTTGAACCTATGCTTTTACTATTTGCAGGGTCATTGTAATAGCAAATAAATTTTTCTGTTTCAGGATTAAACCGGTTTAACCCGTTTCTTGTAGCGATCCATAATTCACCATAAATATCTTCCGCAATTTTGTACACATAATTTTGGCTCAGGCTATTAGGGTTCTTGTCATCATTTTTATAAAATTTAAATTTGCCTTTGTCCTTATCAAACCAACAAAACCCTTTGTTGGTACCCAGCCACATCCTTTTTTTACTATCCTGGAAAATTGTTCTGAAACTGGCTCCATCGCCGCCGTTATTATAATGTATGAATGACTCTTTTATTCTGTCAAACTTATCCAATCCACCAGCCGATGCCACCCATAAATTATGATCGCCATCTTCCAGCAAACTATATACGGAATTATTGCTGATGCTTGCCGGATTTTCAGGATCATGTTTATATACAGTAAATTTATAACCGTCGTATTTATTTAACCCCTCGTCTGTGGCAAACCACATAAAGCCTTTATAATCTTTTATAATAGCAAAAACAGTGCTTTGCGAAAGTCCGTCACTGGTAGTGAGGTGAGTAAATTTCGGGACGGCTGTTTGAGCAAAAGACAGCAGGGAAAAAGCCTGCATAAAAAATAAAATAACCACCTTCCGGTAGTTGCTACCATTTCTGTTGCAGGTACATGCTAATAATGATACCGTAGCAGCAATTGTTTTTTTCAGGAATACTGGCATTGCAAGGGTTTTCTAAAGGACATCATAAGGCAGTACAAATAGACCATTTTAAAGCCATTAGTTGTGTAGGACAGTTGATACAGCTGTTGTAGAAGGTTTACTAAAATTAGCGGGCTACGGATAATATCCACCCAGAAAAAAATCAATGTATTGAGTTAGTAGTTTCGATTGGATCAAATTATAACAAGCATATAAATGGGGCTGGTTTGAATTGCTGTCCGCTACAGCGGATATGAATCTGGTGAAAATACTTTCTGCTTGTTTATAGTATAACAAAGTCCTGTTTTAAAGGCCCTGTAGTAGAGATGACAAAATTATCCAGCCAGGTTGTGAAGGATTTTATAAGCTTTTCCAGCCTTATTTGATTCAAATATCTTTGGAATTGCTGTAAGCACAACCTGTCTTAAGCTTTCTCATCTGACGCCGGATCATAAGGTTTTAGGTTTGAGTCCTAACTCTGTCACAAAAGAGGTTTCATCACATTTCATTATCCCTTTAAGTTCAATACTTATATGGATTAGCTTTAACAAATTCCCGTGATATTTTACTTTTTTTGGTTTTGAGTTCCTATATGTTTCACCAAAAACAACTCAAAAGATGAAATTATCGACCATGTTCTACCCGAACAAAGAAAAGCCAGTTAGCTAGTCAGCTAAGATACCCCCAATACGTAAGGATCACGTTAAACAGAAGAAAAGCCGAGGTGCTGCTTAACATTGAAGTCACGCCAGCAGACTTAAACAAATGGGATGCACCCACAATGCGTTTTGCAGACAGAGATATGTCAGCAAATTACCTATTGAATACCATGGAATCGAAAATCGGTTATTTCACAGATAGGGTACACTAAAATATTTCAAATAAAAATTCTAATCACATTCTAATGCCCGCTTTTCCATTGTGCCAGTAATTTTGCATTTTTAAAATAGTAAAATTTTGGTGTACCGTGAAAAATAGCATCTCCGTTTCTGTTTCGCTGGATCATGTTCTTGAAGCCGAAGATATTCATCCTAAGAAAGACCAGAATAAAAAAAGACTTTTTGTTATTGCAGCTTTATCGGTTGTGATTGCAGCATGTATCAGTTGCATTGCAAAGTTGCTCGTATACCTGATCAACCTTATTACCAATATCTCGTTTTATGGAAGGCTTTCTGTTGCTCCCTCCAGCCCTGCGCATAATTCATTAGGGTTGTGGGTGATATTGATTCCTGTTGCAGGTGGCCTGGTGGTAGGTTTGATGGCCCTTTATGGTTCCAAGGCTATACGTGGGCACGGCATACCTGAAGCCATGGAACAAATATTAACCAATCAAAGTAAGATCAAACCTGCGATCACTTTTCTTAAACCTGTTTCTGCAGCAATATCCATTGGTACGGGCGGGCCTTTTGGTGCAGAAGGTCCCATCATTGCGACTGGTGGTGCTTTTGGATCTACCTTAGGCCAGCTATTAAAGATCACACATAACGAACGAAAAATATTATTGGCTGCCGGGGCCACAGCGGGGATGTCTGCTATTTTTAACAGTCCTGTAGCAGCAATATTCCTGGCTATTGAATTATTACTCTTTGAATTTTCTCCGCGTTCAATCATCCCCGTTAGTTTAGCCTGTATTACTGGAGCAGCAGGCCATCAACTTTTATTCAGCCACGAAGCAGTATTTGCGATAAACAGTACTATAGCTCCTGCAAGTAATACAGCACTGGCTGCATACAGCCTTATAGGTATTGTAATTGGTTTTATTTCAGTTGGGGTTACCAAACTGGTTTACCTTATTGAAGATGGTTTTGAAAAACTACCCATACGCTGGGTATGGTGGCCTGCAATAGGCGGACTTGCCGTTGGCATCGTTGGTTATTTTTCTCCGCGAACATTAGGCGTTGGTTATAACAATATCACCGATATACTATCTGGCAACATGGCAGTGTATACCATATTATCCCTGTGCATTCTTAAATTCTGCTCCTGGGCAATAGCATTGGGCAGCGGTACTTCCGGAGGTACCCTGGCTCCCCTGCTCACCATTGGCGGGGCCACAGGCGCCCTGCTGGGTAGTGTTGTCAATTACGTGTACCCTTCATCGGGAGTTACCATTCCGCTTGCTGCATTGGTTGGCATGTCGGCGATGTTTGCAGGTGCATCAAGGGCTTTCTTAACTGCTATTGTTTTTGCTTTGGAAACAACACTTCAATCCAATGCATTGTTGCCACTTCTGGCTACTTGCGGAGCGGCCTATATTGTATCGTTCTTCATTATGGAGAATACGATCATGACGGAAAAAATTGCACGCAGGGGAATTAAAACACCGGAATCTTATGAACCGGATATCCTGGAAAAAATTACCGCGGAACAGGTGATGAAAGAAAATGGCCTTATTATCAGCGAGGATAATAATATTGGAGAAATTACCAGCTGGCTTGAAAATGAACCTGACTATAAAAGCAATTACTTTATAGTGTCTGATCCCGAAGGAAACTATAAAGGCATCGTTAGTGCCTCAAGCCTTTTTAGTAAACATCATAATGCCAGTACAACCATTCAAACATTGATCAAGCGTAAACCAATTTCAATTGGTATGGAAGGCAGTTTGCGAAAAGCAGTTGAATTAATGGCAATGGAAAATGTTGATGTGTTGCCCGTATTATCAAAAGAAGACAATACGGTAATTGGCATCCTCTCGTACAAGGATATCCTTTCCGGGTATAAGCAGGATATAGAACATCACCAGGCTAAGCATCCGCATATCTCCCTTAAACGAAGAGGGCTGAAAATATTGTTACATGGCCAAAGGCTGATCAATGCAAAAAAATAAACGGATGATAAATCGGCTCTCACCGGTTTGCACAATAAAAAATGGTTTTATAATTTTGAAAATGCAACCGGGAAGATCAAATCCTGTAAAACGTTGTGGGCAGCATTTCTTATATGCCGGGCAAAACCAGCTAAGCTTTTACGTAACAGCTCTGCATATACTCCGTCTAATTTGTTAATTATTGCATTTACCTTATCCACTTCATTTCTAATTGCTGCACAATGTTCGGTATCAAACGGAAAAAATTGTTCCAGGTATTCTTCAAAGTGTTTTTTAAAATGCTTGTCCACTTCTTCATAATATGGTATCAGCAACTGGTGCTCAGTAAATGTTTTTATATGCGCCAGTTTTATCGCATCTTCTTTTTGAACTTTGTTTACCACCTTATATGCAGATAGTGCCTGTACAGAAACGATTACAGGCGCCTTAAGTAAAAGCGCTGTTTCTTCACTGGTTAGTATTTTAAATTCTTTTATCATGATCACAAGGTTTAACTACTGTTATTGGGGCATGTAAAATTTTTTTCATCTACATATCCTGGTAGGGAACAACCGACAAGATATTCAACCTCGAGCCAGGTGGTAAAATATCATTGATGTCTGTTCTGAAAATGGACGAGACCCTGGTTTCTTTTTTGGGATTAACGATCAGCATATCTGCGCCTATTTCTTCGGCGTAAGCTGCTACTGCACGGGGAAAATTGCTGCCGTTCAGCAACAGGTATTCTACTTTATTATTAAGGCCGTTCAGTAAAACCTGGTAGGTTTCAAGTAACACCTGTCGTTCTTTATCTTTCATAAAGATCCTGTTCTGCATAGCCACAATGAATATCCTTGCCCGGTATAATTTTGCAAAAATTGCCAGCAATTCCATCTTACGTACCGGGATGAAATCTCTTACTGGTAAGACTATTGTTTTCAATTTGTTATGTGTATCATTATTACTAACACTCAGAACGGGGCATTTGGATTGCTGTGATAACTCATCTGCATTTAAAGATCTGTACAAACTGAAGTGGCTTACTTTTTCCGGCTTGCCAATAATAATAAGCTGTGGTTTAATACTTTTAGCAACATCAAGAATACACTGATGTACTACTCCATTTAAAAGATAACCCTTTACCTTACTTTTTGGGATAGCATCCTGCAAGCACAATCTCCATTGTTCCAGCTTTTTAATCAGCTCCTGCCGGTGAGGATCATTTTCATTTTCCCGTATTATCTTTCCATTGCCGGAATTGGCATTTTGTTTATACACGTGAAGCAGGTGTATGGTGGTGCCATCACCAGATAATTCTATGACCTGCTTTATGATGAAGGGAGTAGTGTTACCCAGGTCAACAGCCACCAGTATATCTTTCAATATGTTGTATGATGTTGCGATAAGATTATTATTATACTAAGTTAACGGTACACTCTAAGGGGAGCATTAACGGGACATTAGAATGGGATTAGAATTTAGTGGCGGAAAATTTATACTACAATGATAATAAGTAAATTGCCGTACTATTTAATTCAGGAACCATGGAGGCAAACAAAATATTGATCGTAGAGGATGAAAGGAAGATCGCTGATACACTCAGTTTCGGCCTTAGTGAGAACGGATTTCATGTTGAAGTGGCCTATGACGGCAAACTGGGGCTGCATCTTTTTCGTGGCAATGATTTTAACCTGGTGATCCTTGATATTAACCTGCCTGTGATGAATGGGTATGACCTTTGTAAGGCGATCCGATCAACCAATGAACAGGTGCCCATCCTGATGTTAACGGCAATGAATACACTAAATGACAAGATCGAGGGATATGACTCCGGGGCAGATGACTATATGGTAAAGCCGTTTGAATTTACCGAACTACTTTTAAAGATCAGATCTTTGCTTAAGCGCACTTCACCATTAAACTCGCCTGCAGGAAACCTGTTAAGGGCAGCTGACCTGGAAATGAACCTCAGCAGCAAAGAAGTAAAAAGAGGAGATGTTCCAATAAACCTTACCGCTAAAGAATTTCAATTGCTGGAATACCTGCTTCGTAACAGGAACAGGGTTGTTTCAAGGGCTGATATTGCTATTAATGTGTGGGATGTGGATTTTGAGACCAATACCAATGTAATTGATGTTTACATTAGCTACCTCCGCAACAAGATCGATAAAAATGCAGCGCATAAACTGATACAGACACAGATTGGAATGGGTTATATTTTAAAAGATCATTAATGAATAAACAAGTTAAGATCATCCTGCTGTTCACGGTCATTATGTTTTTATTGTTGTCATTGTTATGCGGATTCGTATATTCATTTTTCTACCACAACCGCATCAGCAATATTAAAACACAGTTGATCAACCGTGCTTTAACGGTGAGTTATATGATGCATCAGCCAGATAAATATGAACAGCAACTGATGAAAACGATTGACTCCTCTACCCTGTCTGTATTGAAAAATAAACTGGTGCTGGTATATAATGCAAACAATGAGATCATTTACAGCTATGCCGATAGTGCCGGTGACTCCATCTCCCTAAATAAAGAACAAATTGATAAAGCGAGAGGCCAGGAAAACATATATCTTAAAGCAGGAAGTAAAGATGCCATTTTATATTATGACAAGGAACGGGGGAATGTCATACTATCCGGGGCATATGACAGCGAAGGCAAAAAGAACTTAAACCGCTTAAGCCTTTTACTTTGTTCAGGCCTTGCCGGAAGTATTGTGATCGCATTTATTTCAGGATACTTTTTTTCTATGCTTTTACTTAAGCCGGTAAGAAAGATCGCTGACCAGGTAAATACCATTTCGGCGCAGAGTATCACCCAGCGGTTAAGGTCTGGTGAAGGGCCGGGAGAATGGAATTATCTTACACAAACCATTAATGAATTACTTAACCGCCTGCAGGAAAGTTTTGAGATACAGCGACGTTTTCTATCGGCTGCTTCGCATGAACTGTTAACTCCGTTAACTTCTATTTCCAGCCAGCTTGAAGTTTCTTTGCTAAAGGAACGAGAGGCGGCAGCTTACCGGCAGGTGATGCAATCGGTTTACCAGGATGTAAAACAGCTGAGTAAACTTACACAAACACTATTGGAATTTGCTTCGTTATCAGGAAACCCGGGTGGCATTGAGCTCAATCCCATACGGATAGACGAAGTATTGATGCGGCTGCCTGCAGAGATAGCAAAAATGAATAAAGGCTACACTGTAAAATTTGAATTTGATAAATTACCTGAGGATGAATCTAAGTTGCTGGTATTTGGAAATGCAGAACTGCTTTTTACTGCAATAAAAAATATTGTTTCCAATGCCTGCAAATATTCCACCAGTAATTTGGCTACCATCAAACTCTCTGTAATAAAAAAAGAGATCATCATTGCTGTTACCGATGATGGCAGAGGAATTCCCGAACAGGAAATAAAAAATATATTCCAGCCTTTTTACAGGATAGACGATAACAGTCCGGTTAACGGCTTTGGTGTGGGATTGCCATTGGTTAAACGCATCGTTAAATTACACAACGGACAGATCACTATTAAATCTGTAATGGGTAAAGGAACTACTTTTTTCATGCACCTTCCCCAGGCTGCAAAACCACTCTTTAACTGATTCTAATGTAATACTAATGCGGCACTAAGTTCATTCTAATGCCGCGGAGTTAGTTTTACATACCTTTCAAAAAGACTGGCAACTAAACCTTTTATTATGAATTATGATATGGAGCACACTGAATTTACCAAATCGCTTTTATCAGGCGTATTTGCGGGCATTGCCGCTACAGTGATTAGCCTTTTATTTAATACTTTTTTCCGCGGATATACAGGTTTTTATCTGTCTGAACTGATCAATGTGTCAACGGTGATCTTTACTTTATTAACATTGGGCACTATTGCCGGACCAGTTTTTTATTTTTTTCACCATTATGTAAAAAGCGGAACGATATTTTTCCAGGTTATAAGTATCATCATTACAATACTTTTAGTAGTTGGTGGAATGCAGGTACAAAGATCTGCAGACCCGACGGCTGCAAGAGAATTTAAAGAGCTTTTAGCCGGTATAATTGTAATCACCGGGCTTTGTATAAGTGTGGGGATCCCACTTTTATACAGGCATGATTATATTTAGGCAATTTATTTCTGCATCCGAAAACCGGTTGTTTTTTTAACTGCATGCTCAATACTACTGTTCTTTACGCGTTGATACCTGTAGTTTTGAATGATCCCTTAATGCCAATTTTCCTTTTTTTAAAAAACCGATGACTAAATTTTTGTTGATGATTTATGAATCCGCAAAAAAGAATCGACATGTTTTAATTACGTAATTCCACGCATTTCAAAAAAAGCACATAATCAATTACTCAACCAGAATTTACAACAAGAATGGGTGGTAAAAATACGGTACTCATTGATAGGCAATATTAAAATAACAAACTACAAAGAATACAATTTAAAAAGTAAGGCTAAATATTTTGATCAACTTCTTGTTAATCGATGCTAAAATATTTTCCCCAGCTTTACCAGTTTTATTTTTGATAATATAGCTGTTACGGGTACATGAATACCAAAGGCAAAATATCCTCCCTACAAAAGACCACTTCAGATAAGCAAAATGGCTCAGCTCTATTACGTATTATAATGCACAAACACCATTTGGTAATACGTAGTGGAATGGTGCTGGTAAAATACCTGTTCTGCCCAGATAGGTATACCTACTATTGGCTTTAAGGTTTCGAAAGTGCCGGTTATAATACAATCACTACCGGTTGGTTGCGAATAAAATGCCAGGCCGGGTGGAATATGGTTATCCTTAGCCGTTACTGCATTGGCCTTGCTGAATAAATATTTCAACAAACCATTAGATAAAGTATCTATAGGGGTATCATCCTGCGGATCAGGAAGATTTTCGAACAGCCCTGTAATACCTGCAGGTAATGTATCGTTTACATAAGGCCCAAATAAATGCGGCGCAACATCAAGGCTGTTTTGATGGCGCCAGGTTAGCGCAGCTACTGTAACAAACGAATTGAGGTAATTGTTAAACACCGTACCGCCTGCAGTGAGCCCTGCAAACGACCACATGGCCATATTGCTATAGGTTGCGCCTGCAAACAACACGGCATTTAAATAAGTAAACAGCACGGGTGCCAATGCGCCGCCCAGGCTGTGGCCGGTTACGTATATGTAGGCATCGCTGTCTGCCTTTAATACAGCTTGTAAAAATGCAACGGCAGTTTGCTGTTTAGCATTAACCAGACTTATAAGATCGGATAAGCCGTTAAAAGCGCCCTGCGATATCATGCAGTTATTACCGGGCTGCACAGTTGATGGCCATCCGGGCAATGCAGTAAGCAGCTCAATGGTATCTACTGCAAAATCTTCAAACACCCAGCTCTTGACGCTCTCGGGGTTGGTACCACGTATCACCACAAAATACTCACTGCTACCGGTAACCTGTGCAATGTACATCATGCTGTAAGTATCGTGGCCGCTTACAGGTAAAAAGGCAGGGCCCCAAACTACAGTTGTCGGCATCATTGTTTGCGGCGGGTTAAGCTTGGGATTTTCAGGATCATAATTGCCGGGATCATAATTGATTTCGTGCGCCTTTTCTACAGCATGAACAATTGCTTTCGGATCAATGTCATCTCCGGAATTAAGGTATGATATGGTGCACAGGGCACACGCTGTAATGGCATAGCGGCCTGGTATTGACGGGTCAGCTACATTCATGGTTATTTGTTTATGGTTGCTGTAAAATAAAAAATTACACCGGGTTTTTTACAGGTAATAATACGTGTTTGGGGAAAAGCAAATGGTATCACAACAGACAGGAAATACACCATCTCCAATAACTACCAGGTTTAGGAATTCTATTGAACGACATTTCGGTGGAACATATCTTTAACCAAGTATGTTAGCTGCATCTTTATCCCCGTAAATGGCGGTCACCAGCCAGCGTCCTAATTTCAACATTTTTTTATTTTATGGCTTCTATTAGCTTTTTTATACAAAAAAATAGCAACCAGCTACTATTTATATCAGATCCGTAAAAAAGGGTTGTTTCACTAAAAATGAAGCAGCCTTTTTTCATTTTATCCAGTAAAATGAGTAATCCAACATAAGCAGCCTTCAGTAATCACCTACGCACCGCCAGCGTAGATTCTATCCTTTCTCTTTTTGATGTGATTAAATTCTTAAACCGATAAATATATTTAATTTTACCATACACCAATCTTTAGAACAGCAGCAATGTTCGATCTCTATATCTTCTGTATCAAGATCAAAAGCTGGCTGGCGTCTGTTGCTTTTATTTTGATATCAACCAATTCCTGCTTTGCCCAGGAGAATATCCGGTTTGAAAGAATATCCGTAAATGAAGGTCTTTCCCAATCTGATGTAAAGAGTTTTGTTCAGGATAAATTTGGATTCCTGTGGGTTGGAACACGCGATGGATTGAATAAATATGACGGTGTTGAATTCCGTAAATATACCCGGAATAAAAATGATTCAACCTCGCTATACTTTAATAAAATACTAGACCTTGAGATTGATTTATCGGGTAATATCTGGATTAGTTCAACAGGAGGAATCAGCATTTATGACTACAAGAAAGATAACTTCCAAAATTTTTTTCCTGCTGACAAAGAGCTGCAGGATGTTGATATCAACAATATTTTACTTACAGGGGAGAATACAGCCCTTTTATCTACCAGTAAAGGGCTAATAAGTTTTGACCGTAAGCAAAGGGAATTTTTTATGGATCAGGACCTGTCATTATTTAAGGGCATGCAGGTTTCAAATGCCTATCTAACTCCGGGCCAGGAAATTTGGGTTGGGACGAATAAGGGTGTATTTATGAAGAGTTCCGTTCACTCCGGTTGGGACAGGCTTCTTGAGGACAACAGTATTCAGCATATGTACTTTGACAGGAATGGCAAGGTTTACTTTTCTGCTTCAACAGGTCTTTTTAGCTATGATCTGAAAAATAAGAAAATGAAACAGATCGTCATGCCTTCAGATGTAGCTTCTGTTAATGACGTGATGAGAATGCAGAATGGAGATCTGTGGGTAGCCGGCAACAAAGTGATCATCCTTGATAAAAATGATTCCGTTAAGTATCTTCTTGGTCATGATAAATTTAATAACTATAGCCTTTCAGAAGACAGAGCAAGGACCCTTTTTCAGACCCGTGACGAGGTTATATGGGTAGGCACTTTTGGTTATGGCCTTAATAAATTCAATCCAGACGTCGCTAAGTTCTCTTATTTAAGTGAACAATCTTCTCTGCCGCTCTCGTCAAATTATGTTTCAGCACTATTCACTGCAGATGATACTACTTTACTGGTTGGCACTTCACGGGGGTTAGATATCATCGATCTGAAAAGAAAATCGTCAAAACATTTTTCAGCAGACAGAGGCCTGTTCCGCATCTTTAAAATTATAGCTGATCAAAAAAAGAATATCTGGGTTTCTACCTCAAATGGATTGCTGCTGTATTCAGGCAATAAACTGATTCCCCAGGATATTTCCTTAACGTCCGTTTACGATTTTGCTGAATGGGATGATTCACATCTTATCCTGACTTCGGAGAGCCAGGGAATATATTTGTTTAACAAAAAAAAACATCAAACTTCTTTATTTATTCCTTCAAGTAATTTACCTGAGGAGGTTTCATCCCTCCTTGTCGAAGACGATCATTTATGGGTGGGGGGTAAAAGCGGCTTGAAATTGTATACCAGAAAAGGGCAATTGATAAAAAATTTTAAAGCAGATGACAGTTCTCCAGGTTCATTTCATTCGTCGCTTATAAAATCTTTTTATCGCGATTCCAGGAAAAATCTCTGGATAGGAACATGGGGAGGAGGCTTTGGCTTGCTCAATATAAAGGATAGCAGCTTCACCACTTATACCGAAAACGATGGTTTGCCTAATGATGTAGTCTATGGCATACTGGAGGATCATTCCGGGACACTTTGGCTAAGTACTAATGTTGGTATATCTGCTTTTAATCCCAAAGATAGAGTGTTCAGAAATTTTGATTTTTTTGATGGTCTGCAGAGCAATGAATTCAATACAGGCGCTTACTTTAAATCAGCCAGTGGTAAGCTGTATTTCGGGGGCGTAAATGGGTTAAGTTTCTTTGATCCTGAAAAAATACTTAAACATGGCCCTGCTCCTCCTGTGCTAATCACCGCCATTACTTTAAGAAATAAAGCATTGACCTTTCAGGATAGCGACAGTTTGAGGAATGTACTGATGATTGATAAAATAAGATCAGGATGGAAAGAAAATGATATAGAAGTAAATTTCACATTGATCGATTTTAAACAAGCGCTAAAGCAGCACTTTCAATATTCGATACAAGATACTACATGGTACAATATTGGTAATCGCAGGAACCTGGAATTAATAGATCTGCCTGCAGGGCGTCACGAAATTAAGGTAAGAACAAGGAAGCCTGACACTAATTGGAGCGAGCCGGTGGTTTTGCTTACGATCGACATTATTCCCGCTGTATGGCAACGGACGTGGTTTAAAATAACTGTTATACTTGTTTTTTTGCTCATGATTTTCGCACTATACCGCTATAGAGTGATCCGGTTAAAACAAGCTAATGCCGTTCTCAACAAACTTGTTGCAGAACGGACAAAAAAGATCCATGCAATGAATGAGGGGATCGAATCACAAAATGATCAATTGTTGAAGTTAAATAAGGAACTTGAAGCATTTTCGTATTCTATCTCACACGACTTGCGTGCTCCTCTCAGAGCAATAATTGGATATTCGGTTATGCTCAAGGAAAATTTTCACGAAAAACTTGATGACGAGGGGAAAAGGTTGTTCAGTGTTGTTCAAAATAATGCCCTTAGAATGAGTAGCCTGATTGACGACTTGCTTGAATTTTCAAAATTGGGTAGAAAAGGTCTCCAAAAAACTGAAATTGATACAGAAAAATTTCTCAAAAAGATCATTAACGAAATAAGTGCCTCAACCCCGCACAAAGCCGATATTAGACTAGGCACCTTCCCCTTGATTTATGCCGATATGAGTTTATTCTCGCAGGTTTGGATCAATTTAATATCCAATGCGATAAAATATTCAGCAAATAAAGAAACTCCTATCGTGGAAATCGGTTCGGACACTAAGGAAAATGAAATTATTTTTTATATCAAGGACAATGGTGCTGGTTTTAACATGAATTACGCTGATAAATTGTTTGGTGTGTTTCAACGCTTGCATGGGACCGAATTTCCCGGAACGGGAGTAGGATTAGCACTTGTCAAACGCATTATTGATAAACATGGTGGCCGTATTTGGGCCGATGCAAAAGAAAACGAAGGCGCAACTTTTTATTTTTCGCTTCCAAAGTAATCATACGGATAAAATAATTACCAGTAAAAATCTGCAACCATTTTAAAATCACCTTAACTCTCTGGTTTCAAATATTCATATGGTAATCAATTTCGAATAATCTATAACGTTAGTAGTGAGGGTGCTGCTATTTCCAGGGATCACTTTTCATCTATTTTCCTGATGACATTGGCATATCCTGACGAAAAATCTATTCCACCTCTAACCGGCAATTTTGAAATATTCACTCCATTATCAAAAGTGGCTTTGGGAGAATCAACATTACCAATAAATCTTACATTATTCATTTTAAAAGCATCATGGAAATGACAGCTCTCTAAGTCAATACCCGTAAGATTTGAATTAGTAAAACTGATAAGCCCTTCTATGAGCAGTTTTCAATTGATCATGGAAAATCAATAAAATAACAGAAGCAGGCTTAATGGTACAAAAATTTGCAACTGAGTTAATACGTTCACCGCACTTATTGCCAGGTGTGTCAGTCATTAAAAAAACAACAGATCCATTTTCTTCATCGATCATAATATTCATATTTATTAAAACATCTCGCGAATAAGTTTTTGTCCCTTTGGCAATTTCAGCTACGTCATAATCTCCTGAAGCTTTTTTTGACAGGTCATGCAAAGACATTAAAGCCTAAAAGCAAAGCAATACAGTTTAATAACCACCAGGATTATCGTATTCATGAATACTGCCTTTCAGAAACACCATTTAAAATAAAAGCGAAAACAATACTTTTTTGATACTTGTAATTGATGATCAAAAATGGAGTTGCCCCAGTAAGGTAATTTATTTTATCTGCAAAGAATAAAACCATTGCTCAAACATCTGTTTCATAAAAGGATAATCCCAGGTTATTAATATTACTTGAAACTATTTGTTGATAAGGTTTTAAAAAGGTCTAGATGCAATTATCATTCATTACGAAAAATTCGTAAATAAATTAATTGATACAATACCTGTAGAACTAGTTCTATTCATTAATGAACTATACTTACAACCCGGGTACTACTTCATATATACTTTTGTTTCCAGATAACTATAGCAATTGTACTATCAGTAATATCGCTGAAATCACACAATCCGGTAATTGATAACCTACCCGGTTGTTTAATCGCTGATTATTATAAAAAATTGTATCCATTTTTATAATGACAAAACCCACTGTTATGAAAAAACATTCTCTCGTTGCTCTCCTGGTCTTTGGATCTTTTATTACACAGGCACAACAAAAAATTAAAGATGGCACAGGTTCTCCTGCAACTTCTTTACCTGCAGCAGGCAGCATACTTGAATTGCAAAGCACACAGGCTGGCTTGCGCATGCCACAGATTGCCCTAACCAATACAACTACCTGGACGCCTTTGACCGGCTCGGGTTCGGCTACAACTTCTCCAGGTATGTCTGTTTATAATACTAATGCCTCCATTGCCAGTAGCAACGTAAACTATCCGGCAAATGGCATTGGCGAATACTATTGGGATGGTACCGGCTGGGTAAATAAAAACAGTTCGGTTACCCAAAGCTCACTGGTACTCTTTTCAGTAAAAAGATCAGCTTCACAAACTTTCCCTACAGCAGGCGTATGGACACCAATTGATTTTACCGTAAAGGATTATGATAAGAACAACAATTATAACCTGGCTGCAAATACATTTACGGTGCCGGCTAACGCTGCAGGTTACTACCAGGTAAACCTGGGATTTGCAACAAATGTACAGGCAGGTGGCCAGGGTGCATACGTAGCACTGTTTGTAAATGGTGCTTTCAAAAGATACCTGACTATTGCAAACGCTAGTGCAGGACAGGGTATTACCGGTTCTGGTACTATTGCGCTGCCGTTTGCTGCCGGTGATGTAGTTGACATCAGGTATAATGGAAATACCGCCAGCCAGGTGGTTAACCTTATCCAGGTAGATATGTACCAGATGTCCAGATAAACAATTTTTACAAATAAATACTTTTTAAATCCATAAACAATGAAACAACATTTGTCTCAGGCAATAGTATTCTTTATACTATTAACATCAGCAACACCAATAATTGCACAAACAAAAATTAAAGATGGCACAGGTGCACCCACTACCTCTCTGCCTGCAGCAGGCAGTATATTAGAATTGCAAAGTACACAGGCTGGATTGAGAATGCCGCAGGTAAGCCTTACCGATACCAAGACATGGGCGCCGCTGCTTGGCTCAGGCACAGCTGCTACCTCACCGGGCATGACGGTATACAATACCAACGCAGGCATCACTAATACCACAGCCGATGCTAATTATCCTGCTTTAGGCAAGGGTGAATATTATTGGGATGGCACCGGCTGGGTAGTGAAAAACCCGGTTGCAACAGCAGCTTATGTAGAGCCCTGGTATAATGTAGCTACCAATACAGGCGCTACCGGCAATACCCAAAATATTTACCAGATGGGTAAAATAGGTATTGGTATCACCACTCCGCAAAGCCTGCTGGATGTTCGCGGCACAACCAAGATCTTAGCAAATCCCGTAGTACAAACCGGTAGTTTCTGGAACGGCACATCTAACGTTAATGGTTTTGAAGTTACTACCGACCAGGCCAGCGGTGATGTGTGGGTAGGTATTCAACGCACTGGGCCTGTTGCTCCACTGCATCTCGCTAAACCAGCAGGTAATACCACCGGGCCGATGTTGCTTTTTTCCATTGGTGGTAGTGCTATTGGTACCATCTCACACACCGCTACAAGCGTAGCATATAACACCACTTCCGACATCCGCTTAAAAGAAAATATCAATGCAACACGGTATAGTGTAGCCGATGTTCTAAAAATTAAAGTAGTTGATTATAACTATAAAGCAGACAAATCAAAAACGGTTACCACCGGTTTTTTGGCGCAGGATCTTTACAAGGTTTATCCCGAGGCAGTTACCCCGGGCGGTGCAGATGAAAAAGCAAATCCATGGCAGGTAGACTACAGCAAGGTTACACCGCTGCTGGTAAAAGCTATACAGGACCAGCAAACGGAGATAACAGAACTAAAGGCGCAAATAGCAGAACTAAAAGCATTGATAAAAAAATGAATCATTTCATTCAACAAATAAAAAATTCGCTATGAAAAAACATTTATTCCTTTGCCTCCTTGTAACAGCAACGCTGGGCACAGCTGCACAACAAAAAATTAAAGATGGTACAGGTACACCTGCAACATCATTACCAGCAGCAGGTAGTGTGTTGGAAGTACAAAGTACACAAGGTGGTATCCGCTTTCCGCAGGTAGCACTTACAAGTACTGTTGAATGGGCACCGTTGCTTGGCTCAGGCGTTGCAGCTACTTCACCAGGTATGACGATTTATAATACCACAGCAGGTATTGCAAGTGGCACAGGCACTAACGGCACAGCATACCCTGCATATGGCATTGGTGAATATTATTGGGATGGCTTTGGCTGGGTATCTAAAAATGCTTCCGTATCAAAGACAGAATATTTGCAAACCTCATTCAGCGGCACCCAGATCTTTGCAGGAACGGGCCAGACGCTCACTTTTGGCGGTACCACCGATGGATACTATTCTCCATCAAACAGCATCACTTATACTACTAATAGTGTTACACTGCAGCCCGGCCGGACTTATCAGCTGGAGTATGCACCCCTGCAGGCGTTTTATTATGCAAATGGTTCTTCAAGCAACCAGGGTAATGCTTATGCGATATACCAATGGTTTGCCGGTGCTACGGCTGTAGGACAATCGGGATTTACCGGTGCTCTTCAACAAAATCCTAATGTTACCCCCACCGTTACAACAGGACAGGTAGATGGCTCAAGAATTTGTGCAAAGGCAATAGTGAGACCAACCGTAGCTACTACTTATTCTGTAAGAACAATAGCATATGCTGAATCAGCAACAGGGGGAATACGTTTTTCTACTCCGTCTATTACTGTAATAACATTACCATAGAAAAAATTACAGTACTCCCATCCTCAAAAAAAATAAACAATTCAGAATCATGAAAAAATATTTATTCCAACTCATCCTTACATGCGGCCTCTTAAGCGTGGCAGGCAATGTATGGGCACAAGCCCCCGGCTCTTCTGAAGCAACGGGTGGTACAGCCGGCACCAGTGCGATGGCACTGGAAGCCAGTGATGTTACTGCTTCTGTAGCTGAAACACTTTATATCGGCCCGGGAGATTATACTATCAACGGTACCTGGGAGATATACAGCAAAAATATATGGATAAGCCCGGATGCCACTTTTACAGGAACGGGTACACTAAAATATTTTAACCCATCTGATGCAGGTGGTATTGCAAGCCCAACGCTTATTGATGGCAACAACAGCAGCAATTTCATTAATGTAAATATCGAACTGGATAATGCAGCCAACATGGTGTTTACAGATATTGCCGGTCCCGGTGCTCCATGGACTGATGCTACCGGTGCTGCAAACCTGAGTATAGCCGCTGATTTTAAATTTAATGTTGCCAATGGAGATATCCTGCCTGGTAATTTTGATATGATCACTGCTACTGCATCAACACTAACCGGCTTTGCACCCGACAGGTTTGTTGTTACTGCAGGTACCGGCCACCTGGTGCATCAGAATTACACCGGCAATTTTACCTATCCTGTAGGCATAGCCGAAGGCGATTACACGCCGGCCGCTGTTAATAATACATCAGCCAATACCCTGCATGTAATGGTACAGGATTATGCTACCAGTGCAGCAGATGAAACTACATTGCCGGTAAGCGATGGTATGGACCGTACCTGGAACATTTATGCAGATAATGCAACAGGCAACAGCGATCTTACTTTAGAACACAATACAACCACTAACCAGGTTGCGTTTAGCAACAGCAGTCATTTTGTAACTCAATGGAGCAGTGCAGCGCCAAACAGCAGTGGTGATAATACCTCTGCAACTGCATGGCAAAGCAATACGCTGGCTGTAGGTGTAACCGGTAATTTAAGCAGCACAGGTACGGTTGCAGGCTCTACTATGCGTACACGCTCCTATACCAACTTTGCAACTACTGCCGCGGGCACGCTTGCTTTCTTCACCAAAAGTAGCAATCCATCAATATTACCGGTGAAATTGGTAAGCTTTAGTGCAGACCTGGTAAACTGTACCAGTGTATTAAAATGGATCACTGCCGAAGAGGTCAGCAGTGATTATTTTGATTTGCAGCGAAGCAGCGACGGTGTTGCTTTTGCAACCGTAGCACATATTACAGCAAAGGGCAGCAACAGCGTTTATTATTATACAGATACAACAGCCCCCAAAGGTATCACCTACTACCGGTTACGAATGGTTGATAAAAATGCCAGGGAAGAATTCAGCAATACAGTACTGCTGAATAGTAACTGTAAAGGGCAGGCAGCAATAACCGTTTATCCAAACCCTGCAACAAACACAGTGATCATCAGCGGCCTTACAGGTAAGAATCAACTGCGCCTGCTGAATGCAACAGGACAGGTATTAACAACGGTACAAACTACCGGCGCAATGCAATACTTAAATGTGAGGCAATATCCGGCCGGAACTTATGTGCTGCAGGTTGTGCAGGATGATAACACAGTGCAAAATATAAAATTGATCCATGAATAACAGAAGTTATAGCATATACAAGTTTTATAAAGCCCCGTTTTATTTATCCAATACTGATTATACTATTATATAAAAGATCCGTACCAGTATTGTTATATGATAGCATAAGGTGATAAAGGTTGATGGCTGGTTGCAAAATAATCGCAACCAGCCATATTAACCAGTAAAGGATATTACCAGGCAATGACAAAATTCTCTACCCATATAAACAGAAAACAATTCAAATCAAAAAAAGGCAACCACATATTTTTAAAATTATGCTGCCGGCATTTTTTCTTACAGCCTTTCAGTCGGCTATGAGTCAATGTTCCACATCAACAATTGTAAATAATACTAATTGTACAACACCCAACGGAAAGATCGCTTTTACGGCACCAACACCAACTGCCAATTACCTCTTCTGCATTGATGGAGGTAATACATTTGGCGCAGTGGGGCAAAGAGTTTTTACAAGACTTTTGGGTGGCGATTATCCTACAGTTTCCAAAAATATTGCTTCAGGCTGGCTGCACCATTCCACCAGTTGCCCAGGATAAATCCCAATACAGGTGGTGTAACAACAGTGGGTACTATTACAAGTACTAATACTGCGTTTAATCCCGGTGCTTTTGGCACAGCCCACCCTGATGCCAATGGAAATTTATATGTGAGTGATAATTATGCCGGTGGTATTTATGAACTACCGGTAGTACAAAACATACTTGGCAGCACCAAACAAGATCTGGAATTGGCGCTGCACTTAATTCAATACTATGCTTAACATTCTTATTGCCGATGCTCATGAAATTGTAAGGGTAGGCACCACGCTTTTAGTAAAAGAAATATTTAGTACTGCTATTGTTGAACAAACGGATGATTTCAACAAGGCTCTGCAACTGCTTGACAAAAAAAAATACGACCTGCTGATACTGGATGTTAATATTCCCGGTGGTGATACTTTTGATATGATCGGTTTAGCGAGGTTGCGGCAAAAAGATGTGCCCATACTTGTTTTCTCCAGTTATGATGAACAATTGTACAGCCTGCGGTTTTTAGAAGAAGGCGCTAACGGGTATATATCAAAAAATGCTTCCTCGCATATGATTAAAAAAGCCATCAAAACTGTGCTGGACAAAAAAGATTATGTGAGTAACGAAGTACAGGAGCAATTACTCAACATTTTTAAAGACAAAAAAGGAAAACAATCTTCTGAGCTTGCATTGCTATCCAACAGGGAAATAGAAATTGTTCGCCTGCTGATCAGGGGTGTGGGTACCAAGGAAACAGGCCAGATACTTAACCTGCGAAAAAATACCATCAGCACTTACAAGGCACGCATTTTTAAAAAACTGCAGGTGAA